>Ga0114914_1000246_pt1 | contig 11379 bp, 8 predicted proteins | sample MalvirAntarct_38_FD_89689 | JGI IMG/M metagenome (GOLD analysis project Ga0114914, IMG submission 89689) | Marine viral communities from the Global Malaspina Expedition - Malaspina viral metaG Antarct_38 | ecosystem: Environmental > Aquatic > Marine > Oceanic | place: Orkney Island (southeast)... | reverse complement strand
GGAAATGGACCTGCCCGCGAAGGCCGCGCCGCGGCCAGGTGCCGATGGTGGCGAAGGGTTCGAAATCGCGTTGCAGCCTGCTGGCCGCGGGCATGGCGATGGCATAGCAGCGCGGCACGGCGGCCTCGCGGAACGCGCCCCAGTCGGAAAATACGCCCAAGCTGTCCTTCGCGGACAGGGGCGTCGTCAGCGCCAGCCCCGCGATCATGGCGAACAGGACGGCGCGAAGCCGCAACGGCTTCGAAGAAGGGCAGGTCTGGAACAGCGTTCGGCGCATGGTTAGCGCCAGCCTTATGGCGCTGCGCGTGATCAAGCTAGGCCCCGGCATGTTCGCGGGCTAGCGGATAGGAAATCGCCACGATCTCCCATTCCTTCACCCCACCGGGCAGCCGGACACTGCGCAGATCTCCGATCGCTGCACCCTTGAGCGCGCGCGCGAGCGGGGACGACCAGCCGATCCGGCCCGTGCCGGCATCCTGTTCGTCGTCGCCCACCAGCGTCACGATGCGTTCCACGTCATCTTCGTCGGCCAGCGTAATCGTGGCGCCGAAAAAGGCGCGCGAGGTGTCCGGCTGGTCGGCGGGATCGATGACGCGGGCGGCCTTGAGCCGCCGCGCGAGATGCGCCAGTTCGCGATCGATTTCGCGCATACGCTTGCGGCCGTAGAGGTAATCGCCGTTTTCGCTGCGATCGCCATTGCCCGCCGCCCAGCTGACGATCTCCACGATTTCGGGTCGCTCGGTGCCAAGCAAATGGTCGTAGCGCGCCTTCATCGCGGCATAGCCGGCGGGCGTGACGGGATTGGATTTGGGCGTCATGGAGCATGCGCCCCTAGCGCAAATCAGCCTGGCAGGTAATTGCGAATATCACGTTCGTAACCCGCGGACTTGTCAGGATGCATATTGGCATAGCTGACTGCGTTCCCGATCACGCGCATGACGTAATAGCGCGTTTCGAAATTGGACGGGATCTGTTCGATCCAAGTCACCCAGTCGACTGCGCCCGTGCGCGGATCGCCGTTGAGCCGAAGCCATTCGTTCACCCGTCCAGGGCCGGCGTTGTAGGCGGCAATGGCCAGCGGATAGGCCCCGCCATAGCGGTCCATCAACCGGGCGAAATGGGCGTCGCCCAGCCGGATGTTGTAGCTGGGGCTCTCGGTCAGATTGGCCGACATGTAGCGCACGCCGATCTTCCCGGCTTCTTCGCGGGCCGTACCGGGCATCAGCTGCATCATGCCGCGCGCACCGGCATGGCTTACGCGGTTGCGGTCGAACTCGCTTTCCTGGCGCGCGATCGCGTGGACCATCGTCCAATTGGCGCCTGCATGCGTTTCGACCGTCGGATAACCGATGCGTTCGAACCCTTCGAGACCGTGTTCGCCGGCCACCAGACCCGCGACGACCGCCATTTCGTTCAGTCCGGTATCGCGGGCGAGTTGCCCGACCAGCGCCATCTGCTCGGGCGTGTCGGCCTTGTCCGCGATCGCCTCGAAGAAAGCACGTTCGGTCCGCCAGTCACGGCGATTGCGCGCGATCGCCCGTAGCGCACCGGTAAGCGGATCGGCTTCGAACGCGGCGCGCTGGGCGCTGTCGGCTGCCGGAACCGCAGCAAAGCCGGGCATGGGCCGCCCGAGCTCGCTCAACGCCAGCTGGCCGTAATACCAATCGGGATAGTCGGCAGCCATGGCCCAATACCGCTGCGCGCCTTCGGTATCGCCCGCGCGCGCTGCGGCGCGGCCCGCCCAGTAGAAACCCTTCGAGCGGGTCAGCGGAGTCTTCGCGGCGGTGCCATAGCGATAGAACAGCGGCGCGGCCTGCGCGCCGTCACCCAGCGACCAGAGCGCCTTGGTGCCGCCCAGCCACATCAGGTCGGTATATTTGTCGCGCAGCGTGAAGGAGCCGTCCGAAATATCGGTGCCCGGCGCAAACACATCGTCGACCTTCGATGCAATGCTGACCGCTTGCGTCGCACCGGCGCTCTTGGCGACCGCGAGTGCTTCGCTGATGAACTGCGTCCCGTCGAAAGCGGGCGTGGTGAAGGCGGCGCGGCTGGCAAGCAGGTTGACCGCTTCATAGGGCTGGCCGGAGTTGCGGTAGTAGCGCGTCAGATTGTAGACATAGCCGGCATCGCGCATCGCATCGGCGGGAAGGCGCAAACCTGCCTGCTGCGGCGTGCTGCCCTGCAGCAGCGCCAGCCGCGCCTGCGCCGTGTCGCGATAGGCGGGGGATACCCGCATGACATGGCGCGAGGCAGCCTCGTAATTGCCCTGCCACAACAGCGCATCCATCCGGGCGTCGTGATCCTCCGGCGCGAAACGGCTGCCGAACAGGCCCTGCATGTAAAGCTCCGCAGGGCCGCTCATGGTCCCACTGCGCCAGGCTTCGCGTGCCACTTCGAGCGCTTCGGGCCGATCGAGCGAGGCTAGCGCGAGCGCGTAGCGCGCGCGGCCGCTGTTGGTAAGCGGGGCATGCCGGTCGAAGAAACCGACCAGCTCCTGCGGGGAGGGCGCTTCCTCATCGAGTGCCGCCTCGGCGCGGCGCTGAAGCAGTTCCTGCTTGGGGAAATCGGGGTAGGAGGTGATGAACCCGGCATAGGAGGCAAAGGGCAGGTCGTCGCGCGCGGTGAGATATTCCCACTGGCCAACCGCCTGGTCCATCTGACCCGGCTGCTGCGCCACGAGGCTGCTGCGACCGGCCTCCTGCGCCTGCGCGGTGGCGGGGAAGACCAGTGCGGTACCGGCCATCAGTGCGATCGAGTAAATAGTTTTTCGTCCCATGCTGGACATAGTGCCCGGCCCCTCCTTATCAGGCGCTGAATGAATTGTGGCGCACATGCGCCGAAAATCGCCTTGTTTCATACCCCTAACGCAGGACCACCGTAAATGTTCTCAGGCTCGATTCCGGCTCTGGCGACTCCTTTTCGCGACGGATCGTTCGATGAAGCCGCTTTTCGCAAGCTGGTCGACTGGCAGATCGACAACGGCAGCAAGGCGCTGGTTCCCTGCGGCACTACTGGCGAGACCTCGACGCTGTCGAATGCGGAACATCACCGCGTGGTCGAAGTGTGCATCGAACAGGCCGCCGGGCGCGTGCCGGTCATCGCCGGTTGCGGATCGAACGACACGCGCAACGCGTTGATGCACATGCAGTTTTCCAAGAAGGCCGGGGCTGCCGCGGGCCTGTGCGTCGCCCCCTATTACAACCGGCCCAGCCAGGCCGGCCTGATTGCCCATTTCAGCTATCTGGCGGAAAACAGCGATCTGCCGATCGTGCTCTACAATGTTCCCAGCCGCACGGTGACCGACATCGAGGATGAGACCGTGGTCGAACTCGTCCGCATGCACCCCGACCGGATCGTGGCGATCAAGGACGCCAGCGGAGATCTCTCGCGGGTGGCCGACCACCGCATGGGGCTGGACAGCGAGTTCTGCCAATTGTCGGGCAATGACGAACTGTGGCTGCCGCATTCGGCCGCGGGCGGCGCGGGTTGCATTTCGGTGACCGCGAATGTCGCCCCCGCGCTGTGCGCCGAGTTTCACGAGGCCATCGCTGCCAACGAACTGGCGAGAGCGCGCGAGCTCAACGACCGCCTGTTCCCGCTGCATTACGCAATGTTTTCCGACGCCAGCCCGGCGCCGGTCAAATATGCGCTCAGCCGCGTGCACGACTGGTTCTCGCCCGATGTCCGCCTGCCGCTGTGCAATGCGAGCGAGGCGAGCCGCAAGGCGGTGGACGAGGCGCTGGAAATTGCCGGGCTGGTCTAGAAGACTTCGTCCTCGTCGAGCATGGGTGCGGCGGGGAAGGGCGGATCGCTGACGGCGAGCGCCTCGACGATGCTGTCGGCATGGTCGCCTGCATGGTCGAGCGCGTCGACCGCGGCGACGTGAAACAGCGCATCGCCCTGGTTGACGATCGGCAGCGTCGCATGGCCGATGATGACCCCGTCGCTGGGGCTCACGAGGTCTTCCTGATCCTCGCCGAAAAGCCCGCCGACGCGCGCCAGCAGGTCGCCCGTGCGTACGATGTCTCCCGATTTGCGGACGCGGTGCGAAACCCCGCCGCGCGGCGCGCGTACCCAGCTCGACCGGCTGGATCGTACGGGCACGTGCACTTCGGCCAGCCCGTCGTCGGCATCGATCATGCCGATATGTGCCAATACGCGCAGCACGCCCGCGACGCCGGTCTCGATCGAGAAGCGGTCGAAGCGCAGCGCCTCGCCCGCTTCGAGCAGCAGCATCGGCACCTCGCGGTCTCCAGCGAGCGCGCGCATCGAACCGGGCCGTAGCGGGCTTTCGATGATGATCGGCGCGCCGAAGGCCATCGCCAGCTCGGACAGGTAGGGGCTGCCCGATGCGATGCGGATCTGGGGCAGGTTGTAGCGGTGGACTGCAGCCGAATGGATATCGATCCCCAGCGCGCAGCGGTCGATCACATGGGTAAGGAAGCTATGCGCCAGCTGCGAGGCGAGGCTGCCGCGCTCTGCCCCCGGGAAGCTGCGGTTGAGATCGCGGCGATCGGGCAGGTACCGGCTGTGCGCGACGAAGCCGTAAATATTGACCGCAGGGGCGAAGATGATTGTCCCCGCAAGCATGTCGGGGGCAAGCCGCGTAAGCAGGCGCTGGATGATCGCCGTGCCGACGATCTCGTCGCCATGCACCGCCCCGCTGACGAAGACGCAGGGGCCGGGCCGCGAACCATGCATGACGCGCAGCGCCAGCGCCGCATCCAGCCCGGTGACCTGCTGGCTTACGGGAATGGCGACCGTCGCGCAGGTGCCCGGCATGATCGTCTGGTCGTGAAGGCGGAAGGCTTCGCCGGTATCGTCGCTGCTCATGCGCGCCCCCCGCCATGCAAAACCGGCGCAAGGCAAGAGAATTCCGCGTGCGGCGGTTTGGATTTGGGCACCGTTGCAAGCAAAGATCGCGCCGGAAAGTACCGAGATCAGCGAGCAATGCGTCGGCAGAGCGAGATGGCGCCCCGCCTGCCGACGCATATTGCTTTTGCCAGCTGCGCTGGACCCGTCAGTCGGCCGGGTTGTGCCGTTCGACGAAGCCCACGGCCGCTTCGAGCATCTGCAGCCGGGTGCTCGACAGCGACAGCCAGTGATCTTCGCCTTCCAGCCGGACGAGCTCGTAAGACTTGCCTGCGTCCTTCAGCGCATCCGCCATTTTGTCCGAGTGGCTGAAGGGTACGACCGTATCGTCTTCGCCGTGGATCAGCATGATCGGAGCATCGGCACGGTCGGCAAACCGGCGCGGGGATACTTCGTCCCAGCGATCGCGCGGGCCGAGCTGGTCGAGCAGCCGTTTCTTCGTGATCCGGTTCTGTGCTGTGCGCGTGTCTTCATTGTACATCGCGGCAATATCGCTGACCGGGGCGACGGCAACAGCGCATTCATACAAGCCCTGCTGAAGCGTGACACCTGCAAGCGCGGCATAGCCGCCATAGCTTGCCCCGACGATGCAAGCGCGATCACGATCGACAATGCCTTTGTCCGCCAGCATGGCGAGGCCATCCGATATGTCGGTCTGCATTTTCCGGCCCCATTCGCCGTAGCCGGCCAGTTTGAAAGCGTCGTCGCGGTTGGTCGATCCGCGAAAGTTGGGCTGGAACACGGCGTAACCCCGCGACGCAAACGCCTGCGCCCACCAATCGAAAGCTTCGGAATCGGAGCTATGCGGGCCACCATGCGGGAGCACTACCACCGGGAGGTTCGCTGCCTCACGGCCCGGCGGGAGCGTGAGGATACCGTCCATTTCAAGCCCGTCTGAAGCCGTATATTCGACGGTCGATACCGCACCGACTTCATTGGGGCCGAGTTGCTTGCGTTCGTAGGCAATGGCATCGGCTTTGCCGGACGTTAGGTCCACGACGAACCAGGTGCCACTGTCCTTGTTGCCACTGGTCCTGACGAGGACCTTCTTGAAGTCCGGCGACCAGTCGACCATCCGCATGTCGAAATCGGCAAAGGCGTTGCCAATGCCAGTCGCCGCAGACTGGAATGCGGGATCGCGGAAGACGGGTCCCTTCTTCTGGTCGAGATAGCCGATCAGATTGCCGGTCCGCTCGTCCCAATACAGGCGGTCGACGTGTTCATCCTGCAAGAACGGCGTGGCCACACCGCCTGCCAGTGGGACTTCATACCACTGGGTGATGTTGTCTTCGTCACGCTCCGAATAGATGACCGTGGTGCCGTCATATCCGAGGCCGACGAGGCCGACGCGGCCATTGCGCTCATTACCGCTGGCAATCACATCACCTTGCGGACCAGCAAGTCTCCAGTCGCCGTCATCGGCACTGACATCCATCATCGCAGCGACTTCGCCGCGCGCGTCCAGCAACCAGTCGCGCGAGATGCCCTCGCGCGCGGCAGTGGCAACGCGTGTGGGTTGGTTCTCCCTGGTGTCGACGCCATAGAGGTAACGGCGGCCGTGCTTCCAGATCATGTTGGTGCTGGCAACACCGCCTGCCTTCTCCAACTCGATCGCGCCGAAATAGGCCATCCACCGATTGTCGATGAAGCGTGTGCCATAGCTACCCCAAACCGCATCCACCAAATCGCGCGAGCTGCCGAAGACGGTTTCGATCTCGCCCTTATATGTCACCGGGATCAGGCGGGCGACGTTGAATTCAGCCATGTTGGTGGTGAAGCCCCGGAGATCTTCGGTCTGGCCGGTGACGAGCAGGATCTGGTCGTCGCCGACCCAATCGAAATACCGCACCTTGGCGTCGCCGACCGTCAGGCGGCTGATCAGCTTCATGTTCGAATCGAGGAAGAACAGTTGCCGGGTTCCCTCATGCGTCAGCAGAATTGCGATATTCGTTCCGCTGGGCGAGATCGAGGCGTCTTCGACGTCCGGAAGCGCGCCGAAAGCCGCCAGCGGGACCTGTTCCTGCGCGGCTACACTCGGTGCGGAAAATGCGAGAGAAAACGCGGCGAATGCCGCCGCGAAATGCGGAAATACTTTCATACGACCCCCTGAAAACGTTCGATAATCCTGCCGAAGTGCCCAGCGCGTTTCAAGGGGCAACCTTCAAGGGCTTGGCGTTTCTCCCGCCAGCACCTACATGCGCCCACCCTATGGCACGCCCCAAACCCGCCACTTTCGACAAGCAGAAGACCGTCGCCGACAACCGGCGCGTGCGGTTCGACTATTTCGTCGAGGAAACCTTCGAGGCCGGGCTCGCGCTGCAGGGGACCGAGGTCAAGGCGCTGCGGGCGGGCGAGGCGAGCATCAAGGAAAGCTATGCCGAGGTCCGCGACGGGCAGGTGTGGCTGGTGAATGCCAATATCCCCGAATATTCGCACGGCAACCGACTGAATCACGAACCGCGCCGGCCGCGCAAGCTGCTGCTCAATGCGCGCGAGATCGAGAAGCTGTTCGGCGCGGTCGAGCGCAAGGGCATGACGCTGGTCCCGCTGTCGGTCTATTTCAACTCGACGGGCCGGGCCAAGGTCGAACTGGCCCTGGCCAAGGGCAAGCAGGCGCATGACAAGCGCCAGACGATAAAGGATCGCGACTGGAAGCGCGACAAGGCACGGTTAATGCGCGATCGTGGATGAGCGGGCCGGCGGGCCCTTTTATTGCGCGCTTGCGTTAACCACATCGACAGTGATGCCGCATTCGTCGCAAGCCCCTTCCGCCGCGCCCTTGCAACCGCCAATGAGGCGGCGCATGGCAAGGGCGTGGCAATGAGCAAGCGCAGATCGAAAACGGCACTCGCGGACTGGCTCCGCCTGCGCATGCCGACGCGCGAGCAAATGGCGCGCAACAAGTACCTCCAGCCGATCGCGCACCGGTTCCTGACGCCCGAACTGTGGCGCTTTACCCGCCGCAGCGTGCCGCGCGGCGTTGCGCTGGGTGTGTTCGCCAGCTTCATCATTCCGGTCGGACAGATCTTCCTGGCCGCGTTCATGGCGCTGCCCGCGCGCGCCAACGTACCGCTGTCCACGCTGGTGACCTTCATCACCAATCCCTTCACCTTCCCGTTCTGGGCAGTGGTTGCAAACAAGCTGGGCGCGTTCCTGCTCAAGGTCGATCTGGCAGCGACTGGCGGCGCGGCGCAGGAAGAAATCACCAGCGGGCGCTGGGCCTGGTTCATCGAACTGTTCGCCGATGTCGGGGTTACCGTGCTCGTGACGATCTTCGGCTTCATCGTCCTGGCACTGGTCGGGGCGGCGCTCGGCTATCTGGTCAGCAGCGTGGTATGGCGCTTCGTCGTCGCGCACCGGCGCAAGCGCAAGCTGCGCGCGATGGCGCGGCCGGCGGCACGGTCCACGGCGGGGAAGTTGCGCGAATGATCGCCAAGGACGAGCATCCGGTATCGACCCTGCCGCCTGTGCCGCTCATGCTCGGCGTGGCGGCGGCCGCGGCCGTATCGGTGGCCCTGGTGTGGCTGAGTACGCCGGAATCGGCCGTCGCGCTCGCCTATGGCGGGGCGCTGGTCACGGTGCTGCTGATGCTGCTGGTCATCGCCCGGCTCAAGAGCCCGCCGGCCGAAGCGCAGATTGCGCAGACCGATTGGTCGATCACCAGCGCGGCAATGGAAAACCGCCGCCGCGCCATTGCAATCATCGACCGCGCCAACCGGTTGGTCTGCGCCAATTCGTCATATGAGGCGTGGTTCGAGAGCACCGCGGCGCCATACGATCTGGCGTTCGAACCGGACACGCAGGAGGCAGTAATCGCGGGAACGCGCAATGCCTGGCGCGACGGATCGGCCCGGGTCGAGGATATTCGCCTGGCCGGGTCGGACGCCAGCTACGAGCTCCAGCTCGAGCGCATCGGTCGCGGCGAGGCCTATCTGCTGTGGCGTTTCTCAGAAATGCACCAGGAACGCACTTACGATGGCCTTTCCGAACAATTGTCGGGTGCGTTCGGTGAATTGATGTCGCGTGCGGGGATCGAATCCGCGCTGGTCGCGCCGAATGGTATCGTTCTGACAACGACCCCCGGACTGGCCGAACGCGCGACCGGCAGCCGCGACAATTCGCTCGCGGGGCTCGAATTCGTGCAATTGCTGCGCTCGGACGAGCGCGACCGCATCTTCTTCGCGCGCGAAGGACAGCAGGGCTCGCCGCAGACGCTGATCCATATCCCGCTCGATACGCCTACCAGTCCGCGATTGAGCGATGCCGACGAAGCGCCCTCGTTGATGCTGCTGATCGACAGTTCGGTGGGTATCGGCGGGGGAACGGACAGCAATGGCAAGGCGGCGATCCCGCAGCTCGAAGCCCTGCTTTCGGCGCTGTCGCTGGGTCTCGCGCTGACGGATCGCGACGGGCGGTTCCTGTTCGCCAACAAGGCCTTCCTGCGCGCGGTCGAACGCGTCGATCGGGGGCTGCCGCAATTCCCCTCCGATCTCGTGGTGGGCGAGGACAAGGCGGCGATGGCCGATACGGTGCGCCGCTTCGCCAAGGGCGCGACCGCCAGTGGCGACATGGCGGTGCGGCTGGCCAACGACAAGGAAGAACCGGTGTCGATGGGCCTCGCCGGGGTGCGCGGTCTCGGCGATGCGGCAGTGCTGCTGTCGATCTCCGATTCCTCGGAGGAAAAGCGCCTGCGCCGGCAAGTGGCCCAGGCCACCAAGATGCAGGCGGTGGGCCAGCTGGCCGGCGGGGTCGCGCACGATTTCAACAATGTGCTGACCGCGATCATCGGCTATTGCGACCTGATGCTGCTGCGCCATACGCCGGGCGACAGCGATTACGACGACATCCAGCAGATCAAGGCCAATTCAAACCGCGCCGCCAGCCTGACGCGGCAATTGCTCGCCTTCAGCCGCCAGCAGACCCTGCGCCCGGTGGTGTTGCAGCTGCCCGACGTGGTGAGCGAGGTCAGCCAGCTGCTCAAGCGGCTGATGGGCGAGAAGATCGAGTTCTCGGTCCGCCACGACCGCGAACTGGGTTCGGTCCGGGCCGACCCGCAGCAGCTCGAACAGGTCATCATCAACCTGGCGGTGAACGCGCGCGATGCGATGCAGGCCAATGCGCTCAAGCGGGGCAAGCAGGACTGGAAGGGGCGGCTCACTCTCGCAACGCGGCGCGTGTCCGCGCGCGACGTGCGCAAGATGGGCATCGATATCATGCCCGCCGACGATTACACCGTGCTGATCGTCCAGGATACCGGCGGCGGCATACCCGAAAGCCATCTCAACAAGATCTTCGAACCCTTCTTCACCACCAAGGAGCAGGGCAAGGGCACCGGGCTGGGCCTCTCGACGGTCTACGGGATCGTCAAGCAGTCGAACGGGTTCATCTTCGCCGACAATGTGCAGGGACCCGACGGCACCCCGATCGGCGCGCGTTTCACCATGTACCTCCCGGTACACAAGGGCGAGCTGCCCGCGAACATGCGCAGCGAGGAAGTCGAGGAGCCCAAGGCGACCGAATGGTCCGCCGGGGGCAAGCTGCTGCTGGTCGAGGACGAGGACATGGTCCGCGCGGTGGCCGAACGCGCGCTGGTGCGCGCGGGCTATACCGTGACGACCGCGGCCGACGGCGAGGAGGGGCTGGCGGCGGTGGCCAATGGCGATACCGAGTTCGATATGATCGTGTCCGACGTGGTGATGCCGACGATGGACGGGCCGGCCATGGCGCGCGCAATCCGCAAGGTTAAGCCCGACATCCCGATCCTGTTCATGTCGGGCTATGCCGAAGAACAGCTGCGCAATGACATCGATATCGCGAACATGCATTTCATCCCGAAGCCGTTCAGCGTGCAGCAGATCAATGCGAAGGTTTCCGAAGTGCTCAGCGAACAGCGCGGATAGGGCTGCAGGAATTAATTTCGTTCCCTACTTGTTCTTTGAGAACAAAGCCGATACATACTGCGCCAGTTGAAGAGTCGGTAGCCGGCTCTGGCCAAGTGCAGGAGGTAGTGTCATGGCGGCAAGTCTGAAGCTCGTAGAGGACAAGAAAGTGAACGCAGACCGCCAGAAGGCATTGGACGCCGCGCTCGCACAGATCGACCGCGCATTCGGCAAGGGTTCGGCGATGAAGCTGGGCCAGAAGGAAGCCATGCAGGTGGAATCGATTTCCACCGGCTCGCTCGGGCTTGATATCGCGCTGGGCGTGGGCGGTCTGCCCAAGGGCCGCGTGATTGAGGTCTATGGTCCGGAAAGCTCGGGCAAGACCACGCTGGCGCTGCATGTCATCGCCGAAGCCCAGAAGGCGGGCGGCACGGCCGCTTTCGTCGACGCCGAACACGCGCTCGACCCGGTCTATGCCAAGAAGCTGGGCGTCGACATCGAAGAGCTGATCGTTTCGCAGCCCGACACGGGCGAACAGGCGCTCGAGATTACCGATACGCTGGTCCGCTCCAACGCGATCGACGTGCTGGTGGTGGACTCGGTCGCTGCGCTGGTCCCCCGCGCCGAG
>Ga0114914_1000244_pt1 | contig 11497 bp, 10 predicted proteins | sample MalvirAntarct_38_FD_89689 | JGI IMG/M metagenome (GOLD analysis project Ga0114914, IMG submission 89689) | Marine viral communities from the Global Malaspina Expedition - Malaspina viral metaG Antarct_38 | ecosystem: Environmental > Aquatic > Marine > Oceanic | place: Orkney Island (southeast)... | reverse complement strand
GTCCACCGGCGGAATGTTCGAACCGCGTGCCGAGTGGACCGAAGCTGCTCGTGTGAACATCGAGGCGGCGCTGGATAGCTATCAAGTAAATCTTGGCCACGTGGTGGTCGAGCAGCCCGAGACTTTCGGATACGATGCGCAACTCGTGCGTGAATACCAAGCCCTGTTCGGCGCGGTTGCCCGGTCCGTTATCGACTACCAGTTCTTCATTGGGAACCGGCTCGAGACCAAGAAACAGGACAATCGCGAAGACAAGTTCCGCTGGTCGCTTGGCCCCGGCGTTGCCGACCTGCCCGGTGCCGAGAATGCTGATTATGTGCTCTTCATCAATACTGAGGATCACTATGGTTCGACTGGACGCAAAATATTACAAGTTCTTGCTGCCGCATCGGTAGGCTACGGTGTCAAATCGGGGCTACATGCAGGATATGCCGGACTGATCGATCTGAAGACCGGCGACGTGCTGTGGATCAACGCAGACTATGCCATGGGTGGCGATGTGCGCGAGGCGGAGGGCGCCGAAAAGCGGGTGCGCCAATTGCTCGAGGAGTTTCCGCTCGCTAGCGAGGGTGCGGAGGCGCAAAGATGAGGCTTCTAAGGTTCGGCAAGCTCGGCCTTGCGTTGGCAGCAGCCTGTGCCGCATCCGCTCCTCTTCAGGCAGACGATTTCGCAGTCCCTCCCTATGAAGGTGCCTACCAGCCGCAGGGCGAGGACGAACGCGGATTGTGGATGATGGCCGACGAGGACGAACGATTGTTGCGCGATTCCCGCTTGGTCATCACCGACGAGGCGCTCAACGAATACGTGAGGGACGTGCTCTGCCGCACGATTGGAGAGGACCGCTGCGGTTCGGTTCGGTTGTACATCCTGCGGGTCCCCTATTTCAACGCGAGCATGGCCCCCAATGGCACGATGCGTGTCTATTCGGGACTTCTCCTTCGGGTCCGCAGCGAAGCCGAACTTGCTTCAGTGTTGGGACACGAATTCGCACATTTCGAGCTGCGCCATACCCTGTGGGGCTTCAAGCGTGCTCGCACGGGAAGCGACCTTGTCGCCTGGACGACGCTGCTCGGCGCGATGGCTGCCAGCTACGGGGGCGCGACATCGAGCAGTGGCGCGGATATACAGACCTCAGTCCTCGGCACGATTTACCGCTACAAGCGGGACCACGAACGCGCTGCCGATCTGCTCGGCTTCGGCTACCTCGCCAATGCCGGATACCGGGCCTCTGCCGCAGCAGATGTCTGGCGCGGAGTCATGAATGAAAGCGACCGTTCGGCCGAGATCCGCGGACGCCGCACAAATCGCTATGATTCGGTTGCATTCTTCGCCAGCCACCCGACCGACCTCGAACGCGCCGATACGCTCAGCTATCTCGCGAACCGGGTCCAGGGCGGCGAACGCGAAGGCAGCGACGCCTATCGCGAGGCCATGGCGCCTTGGCGCGAGGAGTTCCTCAAGGACCAGCTGATGCTGGGTGATTTCGGAGCTTCCGACTTTCTCATCGAAAGGCTCGCCGGTGAGCAATGGTCGCCCGACCTCCTCTATGCTCGGGCAGAACTGTATCGAGGCCGTGGCAATCCGCGCGACCTGGTCGCCAGCGCGGATTTCTACCGCGATGCGCTGAAGCAGGACCCGGACCTCGCCAATGCCTATCGGGGGCTCGGCCTTGCCCTTCTGCGGACTGGCAACAGAACGGCAGGCTCCGAGGCGATCAAGATATACCTCGACCGTGTGCCGAACGCGGAAGATGCAGGCATGCTGCGAATGATGATGGAACAATGACGATGAATATTACGACAAGAATGCGCTGGTTCGCACTGGGAACCCTTGCGGCAGTTGCAGCAACTCAACCACTCGCTGCGCACAAGCTGCGCGAAGCCGGCGTAACCGTTGAGGTTGCAAAGTCCGACCTCACCGTTACCCCTTCGGTTGCCTGGAACCGCCTTAACCCGCGGACAGGCAAGGACAATGAGACATGGACGCTCGATGGCGAAGAACTCAACGATGTGACCTTTTACGGTCAGGTCGAGGAAGGAAAGACACTGCTGCTCGAGGTCGACAAGCGCAACCGGCCGCTGCCCAAGTTTTCCGATACCATGCTGCTCACCGATATCCCGCCCATGCTCGAGACGACCTATCGCATTGCGCGCGACCTCAGCCTGTTCGAGATTACCGGCATGGAGCCTGCCGAGCTTTCAGGCCACAAGGCTATCCGCTTCACCTATGAATTCGTAGGACCAGACGAGGTCCGAAGGAAGGGGGAAGCGGACGCGGCGATTGTCGACGGGGCGCTGTACATGATGACCTATGAAGCGCCGCAGATATTTTTCTTCGACCAGTCGTTGGAGAAATATCGCCAACTGAGAGATAGCATGGCCCTCGGTTAGGGCGTGCTACCCCAACCCTCCCAGCGAACGGCTTCACCGATATCGGCGCGCCTGACATCGAAATTGTTCACCGCGGCTTCCTCGTCGCGGTAGCCGATGGCGACGCCGCAGAAGAAGGTGTGATCCTCGGGGATATCGACCATTTCGCGGATCTGCGGCGCATAGACCGCCCAGGCTTCCTGGAAGCAGGTGTCGAGCCCTTCCTCGCGCGCGAGCAGGCCCACGGTCTGCAGCCACATGCCGATATCGCTCCACTGCGGCGGGCCCATGTATTTGGGCGTGTGGACCAGCATCAGCACCGGCGCCCCGAACGCGCGGAAATTGTTGGCGAACCACATCAGCCGCTTGCCTTTCTCCTCTCGGGAGATTTCGAGCGCGCCGTACATGTCCTCGCCCACCCCGCGGCGGCGCTGTTCGTAGGCTCCGTCGAGTTCGGGCGGATAGACATTGTATTCGGGTGCAAACGCCGCGCGCCCCTTTGGCAAATCCTGCGCGATACGGTCGAACAGCTTCTGCATCGGCTCGCCCGTCAGGACGATCCCGTGCCACGGCTGCGTGTTGCCGCCCGAGGGGCTGCGCTGCGCCTTCTCGAGGATACGGGCGAGCGTTTCGCGCTCGACCGGCTGATCGGTGAAAGCACGGACGGAACGGCGCGTTTGGACGGCTTCGGTAACGTTCATTGTAGCTTGTCTCTCCTCCTCGCCTGCAAGCAGGCGCCCCGATTTGCGGCTTCTGGCCCCGCCCCTCGGCCCGTCGCGCCCGCACACACAGGCGCGGCCTATTTCTCGATCTCGAACAAATCGGCCAATTGCTCGATGATCGTTCCGCCGAGCTGTTCGACATCCATGATAGTCACCGAACGCTTGTAATAGCGCGTGACGTCGTGGCCGATGCCGATCGCGGCGAGCTGGACGGGTGACTGGTTCTCGATCCAGTCGATCACCTTGCGCAAATGGCTTTCGAGGAAGCCTGCCGGGTTGACCGACAGCGAGCTGTCGTCGACCGGCGCGCCGTCGGAAATGACCATCAGGATGCGGCGGTCCTCGGGGCGGCGCAGCAGGCGGTCGTGCGCCCACATCAGCGCCTCGCCGTCGATGTTTTCCTTGAGCAGGCCTTCGCGCATCATCAGGCCGAGATTGCGGCGCGCGCGGCGCCACGGCTCGTCGGCCTTTTTGTAGAGGATGTGGCGCAGATCGTTGAGGCGTCCGGGGTTCGCGGGGCGCCCGTCGGAGAGCCACATCTCGCGGCTCTGCCCGCCCTTCCACGCGCGGGTGGTGAAACCGAGGATCTCGGTCTTCACGCCGCAGCGTTCGAGCGTGCGCGCGAGGATATCGGCGCTGATCGCGGCGATCGAGATCGGCCGCCCGCGCATGCTGCCCGAATTGTCGATCAGCAGCGTAACGACCGTGTCCTTGAACTCGGTATCGCGTTCGATCTTGTAGCTGAGCGCATGGCCGGGGCTGACCACCACGCGGGTCAGCCGCGCGGCATCGAGCATGCCTTCTTCCTGGTCGAAATCCCAGCTGCGGCTCTGTTGCGCCATGAGGCGGCGCTGCAGCCGGTTGGCCAGCCGCGTGACCACGCCCTGCAGGCCCGCCAGCTGGCTGTCGAGATAGGTGCGCAGCCGGTCGAGCTCTTCATTGTCGCACAGCTCGGCGGCTTCGATCTCCTCGTCGAATTTCTGGGTATAGGCCTTGTAGTCGATGCCTTCGGGAAAGTCGGTCCACGGGCGATTGGGGCGGACGGGCTGCATGCCCTCCTCGCCATCGTCCGACGGATCGCCATCGGACATTTCCTGTTCGCCCTCGACGTCCTGGTCGGCGTCGCCCTCGGCCTCGCCGTCGGTGACTTCCGAACGGGCATCGGCGGCATCGGGTTCGGCCCCGCCCTCGTCTTCCTCGTCGGTTTCGTCCTGGTCCTCGGGGTTCTCGCCCTCCTCGTCCTCGCCATCCTCGGCATCGGTCGATTCGGGGGTTTCGGGCAGCGTCAGGTCGAGATCGCGCAGGATGTCGAGCGTCAGGTTCTGGAAGGCGCGCTGGTCGTCGAGCACATCGGCCAGCCCGTCCATGTCGGTGCCGATCTTGGCAAGGATATCCTCGCGCACCAGATCAACCCCCGCGCGGGCGCGTTCGGGCACCGCTTCGCCGGTCAGCGCCTCGCGCAGCATCAGCGACAGCGCGGTGGGCAGCGGGACATCGCCCGCCGCCTCGGCGCGCACGATCGGATCGGACGCGGTACGCATCTCGACCGCCGCGTCGAGATTGCCGCGAATGCCGGCATAGCGCGTCGAGCCGATCGCTTCGTAGCGGACCTGTTCGATCGCGTCGTAGCAGGCGCGCGCGATCGGTTCGGGCGGCGCGCCCTTGCCGTGCAGCGCTTCGCTGTGATGCCGCAGCCGCAGCGCGAAACTGTCGGCAAATCCGCGCGCTTCGATCGCCTGCTCGCGCGGGAGATTGCGCCCGGGCAGCGGCACGCGGAAGTTCTTGCCCGACTGGGTCGGCGTATCCGCGCTCCACGCGACTTCGACCTCCGCTTCATGCGCGAGCGCGCGGCTGGCGCCGGTCAGCGCCTGCTTGAAGCGGTCGAGAGGGGTCTGTTCGCTCACTTATGCGGTGGGGATCGACTGGCCCGTCTTGTCCCAGTCCTTGAGGAAGCCTTCGATGCCCTTTTCGGTCAGAACATGCTTGAACAGGCCCTTGATCACCGCCGCGGGCATGGTCGCGACATCGGCACCGATGCGCGCGCTTTCGAGCACATGCACCGGATTGCGGATCGAGGCGACGAGGATCTCGGTCGAGAAATTGGGATAGTTGTCGTAGATCAGGCGGATATCGCGGATCAGCGCCATGCCGTCGAAGCCGTTGTCGTCATGCCGCCCGACGAAGGGCGAAACGAAGGTCGCGCCCGCCTTGGCCGCCAGCAGCGCCTGGTTGGCGGAGAAGCACAGCGTCACATTGACCATCGTGCCATCGCCGGTCAGCTTCTTGCAGGTCTTGAGCCCGTCGATCGTCAGCGGCACCTTGATACAGACATTGTCCGCGATCTTGCGCAGCGTTTCGGCCTCTTTCATCATCGTGTCGTGATCGAGCGCGACGACTTCGGCGCTGACAGGGCCATCCACGATATCGCAGATTTCCTTCGTCACTTCCATGAAGTCGCGGCCTGATTTGGCGATCAGCGACGGGTTGGTGGTAACGCCGTCTAGCAGGCCGGTGTCGGCCATTTCCCTGATGTCGGCGATATCGGCGGTGTCGACGAAAAATTTCATGCGCGAAGGCTCCGGGGGAATTGCGATTCCCGCAGAGCCTTAGCGCCCGATATGGCCTGCGGCTAGTACTGCGCGCCCGCGCCGAACACGCCGATGATCAGCGGATCGCGCGTGGCCTGCGGGTTGCGGCGGATCGCCGCTTCCTCGGCCCCGATCTCGCGCCAGATGGTGGTGTCGATCGTGCCTGCGAAGCGCGTGACCGCGCCCGCCAGATCGACCCCGGCGAGGCCCTGCACCAGCTCTGCCACCAGCGGATCCTGCGCCACGCGCAGCGCGTCGCCCAGTTCGGGCACCATCGCCTCGACCAGGCTGCGGCCCATCGAATCGCGCAGGAAGCTGGTCGCCGCAGTGGGGCCGCCGCGCACGAGGTCGATCGCGTTCTGGATGCCGATGGTGCGCACCGCATCGGTCACCAGCGGGGCCGCGCGCTGCGCGCCTTCATAGGCAATATCGCCGAACGCGTTTTCGAGCCGGCTCTTGAACAGGGCGGAGGTGAGGATGCGCGACACTACGTCGCCGCGCGCGCCGAGCAGCTCGCCGAAGCCGACCTGCGCGACCTGTTCGTCCCAGAAGCCGCCGCCTTCGAGCATCCGCGCGAACGCCCGCTCGCTCGACAGGAATAGGATGCGCTGGACCGCATCGACCATGCCGAAACCGGGTATCGTCGAACAGGCGGGCAGCAGCAGCAGGCCGCCCCCGGCCATGGCCCCGCCGAGGAAGCCGCGCCGTCCGGTGGGTTTGACGAGAATATCGGTCATATCGCTGGTCCTCATTGCATCCTGCCCTTGTTTCACGCGCCTGCCCCCGCCCATATGGCCGGGCCATGAACCGCGTGCGCTGCCTCGTCCTCAATGCCGCTCTCGGCCCGCTCGACTACAAGGTGCCCGAGGGCATGGATGTCGCTGCGGGTTCCGTGGTCGAATGCCCGCTGGGCCCGCGCACAGTGATCGGAATTGTCTGGGAAGCTGAACGGCTTGCCGGAACCGAGGTTCCGGCCGAAAAACTGCGCCCGCTGCGCGGCGTGCTGCCCGTGCCGCCACTCTCTGCCGCGCTCAGACGGTTGATCGAATGGACCGCGGACTATTACGTCGCCTCGCTCGCCAGCGTGGCGCGGATGGCGCTGTCATCGGGCGGCGCGCTCAAGGGTCCCGCGACAATGACCGAATACCGCCTGACCGGCGGCATGCCCGAGCGCATGACGCCGCAGCGCGAGGCGGCATTGGGCGCGCTGGAAGGCGAGCAGGCGACGATCCGCGAACTGGCAGGGATCGCCGGGGTTTCCGAAGGCGTGCTGCGCGGGCTGGTCAATCACGGCGCACTCGAACCTGTGGAGGTCGATTGCGACCGCCCCTATCCGCCCGCGCGGCCCGATTTCGTCGAGATCGCGCTAAGCGCGCAGCAGCGCGAGGCGGCGGACATCTTCTCCAACGCGGTGCGCAAGGCCGAATTTGCCCCCTTCCTGCTCGACGGCGTGACCGGATCGGGCAAGACCGAGACCTATTTCGAACCCGTTGCGCAGGCGCTGCGGATGGGGCGGCAGGTGCTGGTCCTGCTGCCCGAAATCGCGCTGACCGAAAACTTCCTCCACCGCTTCGAGGAGCGGTTCGGCGCGCCGCCGGTGCTGTGGCACTCCTCGCTCAAATCGACCGAACGCCGGCGCGCCTACCGAGCCGTATCCGAAGGTAGCGCGCAGGTGGTCGTCGGCGCGCGCTCGGCGCTGTTCCTGCCTTTCGCACGGCTTGGCCTGATCGTGGTCGACGAAGCGCACGAGACCAGCTTCAAGCAGGAGGAAGGCGTGCGCTACAATGCGCGCGACGTCGCGGTGATGCGCGGGCATTTCGAGCAGGTACCCGTGGTGCTCGCCAGCGCCACCCCCGCGCTCGAGAGCCTGCAGATGGCCGAAAGCGGGATCTATGCGAAGATTGACCTGCCGAGCCGCTACGGCGGGGCGCAAATGCCCACGATCGAGACGATCGACCTGACCGAGGAAAAGCCGCCGCAGGGCATGTGGCTTGCGCAGCGGCTGGTCGACGGGATCGAGGCGCGGCTCGAACGCGGCGAACAATCGCTGCTGTTCCTCAACCGGCGCGGCTATGCGCCGCTGACGCTGTGCCGCAATTGCGGCTTCCGCTACCAATGCCCCAATTGCAGCGCGTGGCTGGTCGAACACCGCTTCACCAGCCGGCTTGCCTGCCACCATTGCGGGCACGAGGCCCCTGCGCCCAAGTCCTGCACCGAATGCGGCGAGCCCGACTGCCTCGTCGCCTGCGGCCCGGGGGTCGAACGGATCGCCGACGAAGTGGCCGAACGCCTGCCGCAGGCGCGTGTCTTCGTCGCCACTTCGGACACGCTCAATTCGCCCGGCAGAGCCGCCGAATTCATCGCCGCAGTCGAGGCGCGCGAGGTGGACGTGATCGTCGGCACGCAATTGGTAACCAAGGGGTTCCATTTCCCCGAACTGACGCTGGTCGGCGTGGTCGATGCCGATCTCGGGCTCGAGGGCGGCGATCTGCGCGCGGGCGAGCGGACCTACCAGCAGGTCGCGCAGGTCGCCGGACGCGCCGGGCGCGGTTCGAAACCGGGCGAAGTGCTGCTGCAGACCCGCCATCCCGACGCGCCGGTGATTGCCGCGCTGGCCGCGGGCGACCGCGATGCCTTCTACTCCGCAGAAACCGAGATGCGCCGCGAGGCGGGCGCCCCGCCCTTCGGCCGCTGGGCCTCGATCATCATTTCGAGCGAAGACGATGCCGAGGCGCGCGAGGCGGCCAACCGCATCGGCGCCTTCCGCCCCGATGTCGCCGAATGCATGATCCTCGGCCCCGCGCCCGCCCCGATGGCGCTGCTGCGCGGCCGCTATCGCTACCGCTTCCTGATCAATGCACGGCGCAGCGTGCAATTGCAGCAGGTCATCCGACGCTGGCTGGCCGCGATCGACCACCCGCCCGGCGTGCGCGTGGCAGTCGATATCGACCCTTACAGCTTCGTCTAGGCCCGACACAGGCAAGTTCGGGAACCCGGGGTTTCGGCGGGACGTTTGCCCGCCGTATGGCCGAAGAACTCGAAGCTGCCCTTCCCGACGACGTCTGCCGGCTGGCCGAGCGAATCCTTGCCGCCGCCAAGGACCGCGGCTGGCAGCTGGCCACCGCCGAAAGCTGCACCGGCGGCTTGCTCGCTGCGCTGTTCACCGACGTCCCGGGTTACAGCCACGTGTTCGACCGCGGCGTGGTGTCCTATTCGGATGGGGCCAAATGCGATCTGCTGGGTCTCGCAAGTGACATGGTCGAGAATTGCGGCGCAGTCAGCCGCGCGGTCGCCGAAGCGATGGCCGCAGGCGCGCTTGAACGATCGGACGCGCAGCTGGCGGTTTCGATCACCGGTTTCGCTGGCCCCGGGGGCGAAGATGACGAGGAAGGCCTCGTCCATTTTGCGCTCGCCGATACAACCGGCGCGCTGACTCACCGCGAAGAGCATTTCGGGCCGATCGGCCGCGACGGCGTGCGGATCGCCGCGCTGCGCGCCGCGCTCGACATGCTGCGCGAAAAGCTCGACCTTCCGGCCTAGTCCTGCCCGCCGTCATAGACCGCACGCGCGGCCTCGACCTTGCCGATATTGGCAATCGCCCAATTGCCCAGCTGCGCCACCGGATCGCACAGCGAGCGCCCCAGCGCGGTGAGCGCATAGTCGACGCGCGGCGGCACGCTGGGGGTGACCGTGCGGCTGACCAGCCCGTCGCGTTCGAGCCCGCGCAGCGTGCGCGTAAGCATGCGCTGCGAAATACCCGGAATATCGCGCCGCAATTCGTTGAACCGCCGCGACCCGTCGGCCAGCCCCATCACCACGCGGACCGACCATTTGTCGCCGACACGCGCGAGGATGTCGTTCACCGCGGTGCATTGCGGCGCATTATGAACCTCAAGGGGAACACCCGTGTCCCTATCGGACAACGAAGTGCCTTCTTGCGCGGGGTGGGGTACAGTTTCCATATGGCCTCCAGGTTATCAACAGTAACTATGGAGTTCCCCCTATGCAAATCCTTCGTATCGACAGCTCGACCACCGGCGACCAGTCGATCAGCCGCAAGCTGACCGACGAACTGCTCGCCCATTTCACTGCCAAGCATCCCGAGGCCAAGGTCGTCACCCGCGATCTCGTGGCCGAACCGCTGCCGCATATCGACCCGATCACCACCAGCGCGATCCGTACCCCGCCCGAAACGCATGAGGAAGCGGTTGCCGCGGCCTACCCCGAACAGCGCGCGGTGCTCGACGAATTCCTCGCCAGCGACGTGGTGATCGTCGGCGCGCCGATGTACAATTTCACTATCCCCAGCCAGCTCAAGGCATGGCTCGACCGGCTCGGCGTGCCCGGCGTGACGTTCAAATATGGCGCAAACGGCCCCGAGGGGCTCGCCGGCGGACGTAAGGTCGTGGTCGCCTCCGCGCGCGGCGGCGAATATTCGACCGACCAGCTGGCCGAGAATCAGGAAAGCCTGCTGACCACCTTCTTCGGCTTTATCGGGGTGGACGATCTGCATTTCGTCCGCGTCGAGAAGGCGGGCTTCGGTCCCGAGGCCATCGAACAGGGCATGAAGGCGGCGAAGCAGGAAATCGCCAAGCTGTAAGGCACCAACGTAGCGGCCGGGCATTGGAACAACCATGCCCGGCCCCGTCCTCGTGCCCATCCTCGGCGACCAGCTGACCCGCGACCTTGCCAGTCTGCGCGGGCGCACCAAGGACGATACCGTCATCCTGATGATGGAGGTGTGGGACGAGGCGACCTATGTCCGCCATCACAAGCAGAAGATCGCGCTGATCTTTTCCGCCATGCGCCATTTCGCCGCGGAATTGCGCGGTGCGGGATGGAGCGTCGACTACACCGAACTTGGCGATCCGGAGAATGCGGGCAGCTTCACCGGCGAGGTCGCGCGCGCGATCGAACGGCACGGCCCGCGGCTGGTCAGCGTGGTCGAGGCGGGCGAATGGCGCGTGCGGCAGGACATGGAGCAATGGGCGGACAAGTTCGCCTGCGAAATAGAAATCCTGCGCGACGACCGCTTCATCTGCACCCAGGCCGAGTTCGACGACTGGGCGCAGGACCGCAAGGAATTGCGGATGGAGTTCTTCTACCGCGAGATGCGCCGCAAGACCGGGCTGCTCATGGCCGAGGACGGCAAGCCCGAAGGCGGCGCGTGGAATTACGATAGCGAGAACCGCAAGCCGCCCAAGGAGGGGCTCGCCGCCCCGGAACGCCCCAAGTTCGAACCCGACACCGTGACACAGGAGGTCATCGAGCTGGTCGAGGCGCGGTTCGGCGACCATTTCGGCTCGCTCGACACATTCGGCTGGCCGGTCACTCGCGACGAGGCAGAAGAGGCCGCCGAGGCTTTCTTCGCCGAACGCATCGAGTGCTTCGGCCCCTATCAGGACGCCATGGTCGCGGGCGAGGACGACCTGTTCCATTCGATGCTTTCGACCAGCATCAATCTCGGCCTGCTCGACCCGCTCGAGCTGTGCCGCCGCGCGGAGGAAGCCTATCGCGAGGGGCGCGCGCCACTCAACAGCGTCGAAGGATTCATCCGCCAGATCATCGGCTGGCGCGAATATGTGCGCGGCTTCTACTGGCACCAGATGCCGCATCTGCAGGAAGCCAATGCGCTCAACGCGCAGCGCGGCCTGCCCGAGTTCTACTGGACCGGCGAGACCGAGATGGCCTGCCTCGCCGACTGTATCCGCTCGACCCGCGACAATGCGCATGCGCACCATATCCAGCGGCTGATGGTACTCGGCAATTTCGCATTGCTCGCTGGAGTGAACCCGCGCGAGGTGCAGGACTGGTACCT
>Ga0114914_1000239_pt1 | contig 11582 bp, 13 predicted proteins | sample MalvirAntarct_38_FD_89689 | JGI IMG/M metagenome (GOLD analysis project Ga0114914, IMG submission 89689) | Marine viral communities from the Global Malaspina Expedition - Malaspina viral metaG Antarct_38 | ecosystem: Environmental > Aquatic > Marine > Oceanic | place: Orkney Island (southeast)... | reverse complement strand
GGACGGCAGCGGGCTCGTGATGACCTACAAACGACTTGAGGAGAACAGTTTCATTTGGCCCGCCATTCGAGATGGCGTGATCACCTTGAACCGCCCCCAATTCGAGGCGCTGTTTGCAGGGTTTGGCTGGGGCCGGGTGCGCTCTTTAGAACCCCGCAGACCGGCTGCGGCAGAGTGACTCGGGGGCACAAAAGGCCTGCCCATTTGGGCTTAAATCAAGCTATAATCTGGGTATGTCCGACCTGCCGCCCATCGATAAATCGGCCACGGAAAACCTTAGGGTTCCTCACACCAGCGGCTAAGTTAGAGCAGGTGTTGCAGTGACCGCCTGAATCCATCACTACTATTTTTAGGGGGGATTACCCTGCGACCAATCGGTATTGGGCGAAAGAACTCTCATGACCGTTGTCAAGATTTTAGGCGCATTTTACCGATCGCCGGTACGACGTTTGTGGACTTCTGGCTGATGGGCTGGTGCAGAGCGCTGAGTTCAACGCGACGGTTGCTCAAACTCTCATTCGGGGATCCTGTTCGGCCCCATATTGATGGTACGGCGTAAAGGGCTGCCTTAATCTAGCTGCGGAGATCCGGTTTGCCGGCTCCAAATTCTTGCCCAAGGATTCCCTTAACCGGTCTCAACGTTCTGCATACAGACCACCAGATTTGTTCGGCCCGGGATTGCTCTATCGTACGGCCATTTCGCCTTCTGCGTTGCGAGCAATCGCCCAGATAAATCCAACCAGTTCACGCGCGACAGCTGTCACAGCCACCTGACTGCGTTTGTGGCGTATCTGCGTGAGACGTTGATATCGGCCATACAATCGCAACTGCGCTTTCCAGGCGATATCCTTCGCCGCCTGAGACAGGTCTTTTTGTCGAACCAGCGACCATTGACCCACCTTTGGCTTCAGCCGGTAGAGCCAGGCAGCCTCGAACAAGAGCGCGCGAACGTCCGAGGATCCTGCCTTAGTGATCCCGCGCGGGCGTATGCTGGACCCACTTGAGAATTCCCCCGGCACCAGGCCAAAGTAGCTCATCAGACGACGTGGGTTTTCAAACCGAGCAAAATCGCCGACTGCGGCGACAACCGCTGCGGCTATCACTATGTCAAGACCGCGAAGGGCTGTGAGTTCTCGCACGATCGGGGCCAAAACCCAGTCTGACATCAGGTTTTCAATCTGTCCGTCAATCTGGGCCCGTCGATCAACAGCTTGCTCTTCTTCATTGAGATAGCTCTGCAAAGCGAATTGCGTTGCAACATGGCCGAATTGAAGATCCGCCAGCCAGACCCGATGTCGATGTCCCCATTTCTTCCGTTCATAGCGCCGGCCGTGCTTCAGCAAGAAGCAGCTGATGCGCTGGCGTGCCTTACGAACTTGATGAGAGGATATGCGCCGCGCCTTGACCAGGTCCTGCATCGCCTCGTGGGTCGCATCCGGTGTCCAGATATAGGTGAGTTCACCGGCCCGGTGCAATCGGGCCAGATTCAGCGCGTCGATCGTATCGTTCTTCATGCGCCGCTTTCCCGGCTGAACAGGGGTTCTGGAGGGTGCAACGACGTCGCAGACATGTCCGAGTCCGATAAGATGGCGGTGCAGGCCATAGCCGCACGGACCTGCTTCATAGGCAAAAGATATCGCTTCAAACCTGACCGCCAATTTCTTGACCATTCGATTGATGGCGGTCGTCTCGTTCGGGATTGAACCCAAAGAGCAAACCTCGCCGGATCGTTCGCCTTCAGCAAAAGCCACAGCGATTGTATCCTTGTGTACATCGAGACCCACATAGGCATCAAAATTATCCATAACAGTTCTCCTTTCCTCGCCGCACGATTATGCACTGCAGTCACGGAAAACGGTCATCTCATCTGGCTCTTTGCAGGGGCCGACACAGGTGCGGAAACTTTGGCTCGCGCCATGACCATCATCGAAACAGCCAAGCTAAACGGCCTCGATCCACAGGCCTATCTCGCGGACGTTCTCGACCGCATCCACGACCACAAGATCAACCAGCTGGATGAGCTGCTGCCGTGGAACTGGAAAGCGTTAAACCCAGAAGCAAGCAGTCAGGCCGCATAAACCGCGGTGCCAATGGCTTGGTTACGGTCATCGGTGTAGCGCTCAACAACCTCAAAGGTATTACTCGTTGGTTCCATCGCATCTTTGGGGGCGTTCACATCATTTTCAAATTCGCCCTTTTTGTAGCCGGGGGTTAACTTGATCTTTTTGGGGTTCGCGAGAAGCACTCTAAGATCTACTCCGCGTGTCTTGAAGCAACGCCGAGATATGTAAAAAGTAATATCGTTGTCTAACGTGTAAATCCCGTGATTGGGATGCAAAGCTTCGGTCTTTTCCGCAAGTTTTTCCTTTGTGGGAGGCTCCAGAAGCCAGCGATCATATTGATTATGGTTCACGATTCTCGCCATGTATCTCTTGATAGGCATCCAACGGATATACTTGTTCAAAAGCATTTCTCGAAGCAATCCACCATCTTCACAGGCTAAAACCAAAGTCTCTTCCAAGTATTTAAAAAGAGCAGCATTGCTCTCCCACTTCTTCAATTCATTACATCTACAAGAGAGCGTAAGGTATAGGTCTATAATTCGTTCATTGTGCAGTCGCTTCACCTGCGAGGGTGTGCTGCATTCTGCTCTATTAGCCGCATCTGAATATGCTTTTGCGCAAGCAGCAGAACAGAATATCTTGTTTTTACGCATTATCGTGAAGCGGTTGTTACATTTCGGACAGTCTACGCGACTATAAAGCTGATGCTGGAATAGAGGCTTCATAGATTACGCTCAAGTTCCTGCCGCAAGTCAGGATGGTAGCAATTATTCATCGTATGTGCCCCGTTGTTAACTTCGTGGTCTTTATTTGCCGAATGGAAAAGCGTCCTCTGAGACTTCTTAGCCCTTCGGGAAAAGTTCCTCAAGTACTTGATTTATCAATATTTTTCGTTCGACCCCATAGAATGCAGGGCGGTCTACGAGTGACCAAGTATCAGTCCGATCTGGCACCGTTTCTGTTGTGCGTTTGGTTGCCGCACAACAGAAACGATCCCTTCCGGAAAGAGACGTTGTTGCGGGAAATACAGCAACAAGGATCAAGTATGGAATCTATATCAATGCCTCCGTGGCAAGAAACCCTGACGTATGGCCACATCGTTAGTTTTTGCATGCCGCATGAAAAAGCAGGTCATGAACGGCCAAAGGATCGCCCTTGTCTCGTCCTTAATGTTTTTCGCCGTCAAACCGGACCTGATTTGGCACTGCTTGTTTATGGCACGGGCGAATACTCTAAATTTTTATCCCGCTCAGGGGCGACCCTTCTGGTTGACCGGAAAATTGATATCGCTAAAGCCAGTCTGCGAAAGCCTACGCTTTTTGCTGCGAGGCGCAGGATACTCGTGCCGCTCGATGACCCGCGGTTTTGTTGTAAGGACGGATCGCCGATTATAGGCCGGCTTCCCCGAAGATTTCGCGATCGCTTAATTCAGCTAAAACGACGTCTTATGCGAGATCTCTTACCCAAAAGCCCCTCACAAGCCAATATGGCTTAACGGAAGTTAGCTCCCTACGTCTCTTCCTCAGGGATGTGGGGAGCTCATATATCACGCTACAAATAGGCGCGTGCATCCGACTGTTGCTCATAAGCAACTTATAATCGGATGCAGATAAAATTTCTTCGGGTTCGTGCTCTTTGGCCAATCTTGTTTTTGCCTGACCGAAGATGCCCCCCGGTAGGTCGAGCCCTCATGAGCCGATTAGCCGGCGATATTTGCAAATCAACGTGTGGAAGGAGGCCGCACGGATCTTGTCCACAGGCGCAATTCCGTGTCGGGATTATACAAGGAGAACATCGTGTTTATAACCCATATAGAACAGATGGAACCCACTACATTCCACGAATTCGTTCAAGAAAACTTCCAAGATCTACTGGAAGCAGCTACAGCCTACAACAAAAGAGAAGGCCCTAATTGCCTAAATAGTCTGGTTGAATGCCTTCGGCAATCTGCTGATCTGACGCCGAAAACGCAATTGCATGCATTTAAGATTCATCAGATTCTGGTGTCTTTGTTGTGCAAGACGGCAACTGGGGGAAATCAGGGTGCGTCTACGCGGTTTGCACCAGAATCTCCGATTACCGCGGAAATTGAGTTGTTCGCCAACGACTATTTGCAGGCTTTGGCTGAATCAATCCAGCGATCCCTCCAAAACCCCAATCTCATTGAGGAAAATTTTTGATGTCTGTAATTACCCAATTCGAAGACCCGCTCCATGCTCTTATCGATCATGCACTAAGCGTAGCGGAGCAAATCCATGGCCTCATTGAGGATGCCGCAGCGGTCCTCAACGGACCTTTGCTGCAGCAAACGCAGGAACTTGCAACAAAGATTGATGCAGAGACTATTCTCGATCACGAGACGATCTCCCTTTTGAAAGAGCTGGCAAGGGATTTGGAGCAAGTTATCCGCGAAGCGACGAGAGTCGAAATCTTCTATTTGGACGATGGTGTGGGCGAGCCGCATCGTCAGGAGGTCGTCGCCGACCATGCAGCTGTTGTCGTGGACCTTAAGAATGCAGCGGTTAAGCTTGCAGCTCGATTAGCCGAAGTGCGGCGATACCGACGAGCTCAGGAACTGGCCTGTAATATTCACGACCAATAACTGAAGAAATCACTATACGTCCCCCTTTGCACTGCGGCTCAAGGGGGGCAAGTCGCCCTTCATCGAGCCGCATGGGCCTGATAGTCGCTTGGGATGATGACCACGACCATTGATGAACTGTTCTCCGGCATCACCCACATTGAGTCCGATGCTGGGAGTGCGGTCATACGGTGACCCTCAGGCCCGCCGACGTGCCTGAGGGCATTACTCAGCACGAGTTCGAGCGCCGGTCTGTCTGCAAGTGCGGCACAGGCTGGCCACAGGTGACCCGATATTCGCGCAAAGCCTCTACGTCGATGTAGGCCCTTTCGCGAGATCGGTGAATTGTTCTGTGATGCACACACCGTGTGCGCTGCACTGCAGAAACTTTAATCATGCTGGCCCCGTTACTCCTCCAGCAATGATGAAGTCGCAATCACGCGACAGTCGTAAGATCAAAGGATCGCAGAATGAAACTGATTATGACAACAGCCGCCGCCGCCCTGATTTCCACTGCCGCTCTGGCTGACACGTCGACCTACCGCCAGGACCTCTTCCTGGATACCTCGATCGGTGCTGAGAAGACCTACGGTGATGAAGCCCGCATGCTGGCACCCCTTGAGTCGACCAAAGCCAATGACATCACATTCAGCACAGCCGACAACACCTTCGACGCCGAAACAGTCATGAGCACCCGCTCCACAGAGCGCAGCCCCGGCGAAGGCTACATCTACGGTGGCTACGGCCCCGGCAACGACAGCCGTTAATTTCGTTTAGCCGAACAGTAGATCAGAGATCGCTGTTCTCTCAGTGCGCCAGATTTAGGTTCTGGCGCACTTGTGCAATCGAAGCAATTGCCCCGAAGTCCGGTGACATGTCACCGCTCGACAGATTTTCCCCGATGGTTGAAGAGGCTAATATCTTCAGGTGGCACTTTTCACATTTTGCAAGCGCGGCACAGGCTGGCCACAGGTGTCCAGGTTTCCCAGGAAGAAATCGACATCGATGTGATAAGCTTCACGCGAGGGAGGCAACATGAAACCCAAGGCGCCCAGATTTTCGTTCAAAGACCGCGCAGCTGAGAAAGCATTCGCGCGCGAACGCGATGAAGAACTACTTCGTTCTGGTGAAGTTTCGCCCGCTGATATGGCGCGCGCTAACGGCGGTTTCGTCCGAGGGGCGCGTTACAAGGGCCCTGCAAAACGCATTCAGGCACTCGCTGCGTCCCAGCCGTCAGAGACGACAGCGCCTAACCACCAATAAACGCCTCTATTTACTGCTTTCTGGCTTCGAGGCCTTCTCGGCCTCGAGAAGGTCTTTAGCATAGACAAGGTTCCCGTCATCATCGAGGCCAACTCCAAGACCAAGACGACGACGTCGCTCAAAAAACGCGTCCTCATCGGGCCCAGCCTGGTCCATCTTCTCTGCGAACCATTCAATCCACTTGGGGTCTGATTCATCTGGTTTTGGGTCTGTCATCGGTGCGCCCTCCCAACGGCTGACCTACTCTACCACACTATAGACTCTGAGGTCTGCGACAGAACTCGAACTCTGTGAGATCCTTTTCACCGTGACATGAACGGCGACGCAACGGAGGGATTATGACCACATTCGACATCATCGTATCGATTGGATCTGTCGTCTTGGGCACGGCTGCCATCGTCTATGCGATCTATGTCGGCAGGACCGCCGGCCGCGATCGGCCCCATGATCCCGAGCGCCTGCGCCGCTTTATAGCGAACGCGCCCTACCATCTCTTAAACAAGGAGGTCTTTGCCAAAGCCACGGAGGTGATGGGGTCGGAGGCGGCCGCAGAGGCTTGGGTGAACGAGCCTTGCATTGGTCTGGACAACGAGAAGCCCGTCGATCTGGTAACGACACCTGCTGGCGCTGGCGCTGTTAAGACCTACCTCAATCAGATCGAACACGGGGTTTATGCCTAATCTCCCAGGCGGCGGCGTTTCTCTTCCCCGCCGGTGCATAACCTCGTTGCCCCCATGATCCACTGGATTATGGGGGTTCTCAATTTTCGCGGATAGATCCATGGCTGGCCCGGCGCCGTAGCTTTATGCCGGCGGAATAAACTCAACGGTCGGGCGCTACGCCGCCTCCCGCATACTATGCAGATCTGCAACTAGACGAGCGGCAATACGGTATGTGCGATTATCCAGGTGCAGCTTGTTGGCAGAATCCAAGAGTTCATCGAGGGTGTTGATTTTGACGTCCGTCATGTCCTTGGCTGCGGCTGTCCAAATCTTACGCACAGCCGCGCGGGCTTCATTGCACGTGCTCTTCGCGCGACGATGAGTTGCAGTGATATCATCAACTGCGGCGATGATGTCCGCTGGGGGCTCGATCTTGCCGTGCTTGCGGAGATCAGGCAGCGCACTGATAGGCTCCGCATAGAGCATTGTTGCCAGATCTGGAGTGCCCAAAAGGTTGTCGAGTTTGCGCAACTGGATTGCGAAGGCGGTTCGCTTTGGGGTGTCCATTTGCGCAGCCGCTTTGCTGGTCCAGTCCAGAGTCAGATCGCTTGGCGCCATGCAGTTATCAATGGCGAGGCTCGAAACTTTGGCGAGTCCAATAGTTGAGATGCCCTGGGCTCTAATAGCGCTGCGCAGAGCCTCCCACGCCACCTCGGAAGGGTTGGGCAAGGGGGCGGGGCGGCGTACCTGTGCTGCGTAGAAAAAGCTCTCCCTCAGGGCGTTAGTGACCTGCGCTGCCTGGTCGGTTGCCAAGCCCTGATCTTAAACCCACTCGGGTGTGAGGTCGAGAGGGCGCATTAGGGCGCGCTCGGCTGGTTTGCGAATGGGATCGAGTGCTGCCTTAGCTGCCTTCGAAAGTTCAGCCTAAGTGCGGGTCACAACGCGATACGGGTCGTCCCCTGCATCGGAGTCGTCCGGCGTTGCGTCGACTATGTCGCGTTCGCACATGAGCCGCCATAGAGCTTGGAGTGGCAAGCGCTCTTTGCGACTCTCGCTCATATCCTCGAGCCATGAAGGCAAGTGCTCGGGTACAGGAAAAGTCGCATGTGGTAACAGCAACTTACGGACGCGGTTAGTATATATCTGCCAAGTTGTGTCAGAAACGCCGGTGGTCGATTCCGGAAGCTGCGTGATCAATCTCCAAGTGCCCTTGATGAGCAGATCGTTTGCTACGGGGTCCTTAGGCATACCGAAGAAACCCGATAGACACATCGCTTGCCACACTTGTTGCAAACCACTTTTAGGCCCATTTACTGCCGCGGCTTGGTAGCGATCCAGTGTTGGCGGGAGGTGGTAAATGAGCCGTCCTTGCCGGTCATAGTTCGGCGGCAGTCCGATCGGCTCAGGAGGCAGCAGACCGCTTTTTGCGACCTCAGGAAAGTCGATCAATTCGTTAAAAACTGCTACCCTCCAGCGCAGGCGCTGGCGCACAGAGGATGAGAGTTTAGCCTTTGGTTGTCTTTTTCGCTCACGCTCTGCGCGACGTTGCAGCTGCTCATCGGTCAGGACGCCACGATCTGCGTCGAGAGACCAGACCCAATTAGTCCAAATGTCTGCCGGTTCCTTTCAGCCGCTTTCGCGGGTTCCGAAAGGCCGGGCGGGCCCCGTTCAATCTCCTCCCGACCTGAGTGCCGGATTAGTATCCAGAGGCCTACTGGAGCCATACGGACGAGGCGCTTCAGCTGATGGCAAGCGTCTAGAAGCTCATAAAATTAAGGGACGCCATCGAGATAGTGCACGCTCTACGTCGCGCCGACCATCTGGCCGCCAAGTTCCGAAGCGAAGACATTTAACCTGTTTCCCGGGGGGCTGACGCTCCCCGGGAAACCGCGCGGGTGATTACGTTGCCACCCAGGACGATCCTGCAGCAGGCAAGGTCCCATCGCTTGGAAAAGGGCAGGGGGGGGGTGCTTATCGCTTGGCCCTTTGTTCATGCCGTTATGCTGCCAGCGCTGATCCGGACGACTTTCGTGTTGGGAACGAACCTTTGTAGCGCATTCGCTTTCCATGTGGATATTGGCGTTTGAAAGCGAATGCGCGCCTGGTGATAGGCGGCGCGGCGCGGAGGCTGCTCGTAGCCAACCATGAAGTTGTAGCCAGTATATCGGGCCCATTTCTCTAGCGCTGGTTCGAGCGCGCGACGGGTCTTTCGCAGGTCAAGCACCGCGGAGTAGACCTGCTCGCCATAAGCTTCGTAAGCGGGATCGTCTTGGAACATGATAAACTCAGGGAGTTTCTTTTTCTCATTGAGCGTGATCTGCGTCAGAAGCGGCAGATCCAATGTGCGGGTGAGCTGGCCTGCATCTGCAATCGACATCAAAGCATAGACCTGCATGTCGGCCATCAAGTTGTGTAGCTGAAGTCCGAATACCCAAGTGAGCGTGCTATTTGCAGTATCGAGCGCTAAATATTCGAAGAGGTCTGGCACTTGTCTGAGCTCTTCGACCGCCCGCCAAAAGAAACGGGCATTGTCGGCTTTCGGCGCGCAACCAAGGGCCCGAAACCTGGCCAGCGGACGGAGATAGCCGCGACATGCGGTCTCCATCCAAGCGTCACCGGTTGCCCACCCCTCGTGTTCTTGGTCCTGTTCATAAATCATCGCCAGAAACAATTTTTGGGCGCGTGAGCCCAGCCTGAAATGTTTGGTTCGTTCTACGGCACATGCCGAGAGACGGAATTTACCATTGCTCATCGCGATCATCCTTTTCTTGATACAGCAAGGAGGTGGTATCAATTAGCAGATGCAAAAATTGCAGCCCTGCCAGAGCGAGATGGACCCCGGTCAGTTCTGCTCATTGCCCTGCAATAGATGTACATACGCCGGTCGATCCTTGACAAATCGACCGCTAAGGTGCTGAATAAACGGTTCTAATCCTTCTGGAACTCTTAGGAAACTTAAAGAACTCTAGGAAATGACTTCGCTTCGTTGATGGGTAAGAGTTTCGCCTTGAGGCAGATGTTGCTGTTGATCGAACCCAGGGCGCAAATTCACCCAAGCACTATCTCCTTGGCAGAACCAGCTTAAGCCACTCTCTGCGGGGGATGGTTCAGTATCTTATGCCATTGATCTGATGTCTCCTGTGCGCCCGTGGAAGCCTGCAGCGCTGACTGACGCGATTTGCAGCTAACAGAGCAAAAAATTCTCTCCGACTTTCAGCGACGATCCCATGTCCTGTTTGCCGGGCGATGGCCGTTCGGTTGGGAGCTATCACACCCTTATGAGGGCTCTCTTAACCGTCACTTCAAAAGGATACGTTCATGGGACTAGATATGGGTTATATTAAGGTTTCTTCTCAAGAAGATGTTGCTTTTTTGAGCAACCATTGGGCTTTCGCCGAAACTCTCTTCGATCTGGATCTTCCGATCCATAAAGAAGGCTACACCGACCTCGTGATCGAAGACCGGGTGATAGAGGCGATGTCTGAGCGATGGGATGTTCATGATGTGGATGTAGTGCGTGCGGAATCAGCACTCACGGAGGCAGAATTTGAGCGGATATGCGACAGCCACGAAGATACGCACGGTCTCGCAGACCTGCGGCCAGTTTACCGGCGGCTTCTTAAGCGGCTTTATGATGCAGCCTGCGGACCGGATCGCTTGGTCTGCTATTGGTCCGCATGACGCAAGGCGGCCCTTGGCAAATCTATATCTCGTTAGGCGCGTCAGCAAGCAGTGTCATCTTTGCCAGACGTTCTTCCCTTCTTTGGGACGGCAAATGGGGCCGTCGCTTCCAGGTGCCCTTTGGAGAACGGGCTCGCTCACTGTGTTTTCCGCTGGCAAGAAGCGGTCCCCATGGCGTCCGATTGTTCGTATCTGGGTAGGCTGACAGCTTCCTCCAAGGACAATTGTCAGACGCGCGTCCAACGCTCGCATTGTTCGATGACCATGACAAAAGTGCCTCGAATTTTTTCCGCAGTACTACATTCGGACTCACCTTCCTTGCGACCAGCCCAGCCCCCTCACGATGAGAGGCCGGGTACTGGCCGCAACGGAGGTAAGTTGAATGAACTATACATTTACAGATGTCGAAGCTTGGGCGATCGAGACGGATGAACCATTAGATGCGGTCCGCAGTCTGCGGCGGGTTCCAGCCCGGCTTGGTTTGCTGGATGAAGACATGGCATTATTGTCGGCCGATCTGCTGCGCTTTGAGAAGGAGATAGCAGGGCAGGGTTATGCCCGGGTTAGCCGCGCGCGCGATATAAAAGCGGCCGGGCGGCGCGAAGATTCCCGCATTCGATCATTGCTGAAACGGTTCCATGCCGCGAATTCCGGGATGGAATTGCGCGACGAAGCGGTGCGCGCCCGCTACACCGCCTTGATGACGGTGATCGCAGCACATGAAGGTATGCCTGACAGTGACGCAGTGTGGAACGTTGGCCGCCATCGCAGCCTATGTGGGCTGCGTGCACGGGCTCGGGTTGCACCGGAAGATCTGACCCAGGCGGAGATCGACCGCATTGGTCGCGAGATGACCTCCGACAAGCGTAAAGGGCTTCGTAAGACAGTTGTTTTTCTCAATTCGCTGGTCAGTCTGACCAATGAGATTCCTGAACTACGCGCGTTCCTTCCATCTGAACCACTTGCTCCGCCCGCAGGATCGTCTTGGGCGCGGCGTATGGATTGGGACGCGCTGCCAGCAGCTTTTCGTACGTCTTTCGAAACAGCGGCGGGCGCTTGCCTTGCAGAAAATGACGGTCTTGCCGAACAGATGTTAGCGCGGATCGAGGCGGGGGAAGATCCTGAAGCGGTAATGGCCGAGGCTGATGCGATTGGAGCTGCGCGCACATCCAGCGTTGGCAAGCCTACTGCCGCGCGCGAGCAGTATCAGCAGGCAGTCGCCTGGCTGGTCCGGTGTTGGGAGGACGGCGGCGGCGATACGACTGGTTTGACGGACCTGCGTTCCCTTTTTGACCGCTCCACTTTGGAGGCGGCGATCAAAGATCAGATCGC
>Ga0114914_1000237_pt1 | contig 11683 bp, 15 predicted proteins | sample MalvirAntarct_38_FD_89689 | JGI IMG/M metagenome (GOLD analysis project Ga0114914, IMG submission 89689) | Marine viral communities from the Global Malaspina Expedition - Malaspina viral metaG Antarct_38 | ecosystem: Environmental > Aquatic > Marine > Oceanic | place: Orkney Island (southeast)... | reverse complement strand
GCATGGGCGGCGGCGCGAATCACCGGATGGGGTTGTGGGATGCGGCGATGATCAAGGACAACCACGTGCTGGTCGCCGGATCGGTCGGGGAAGCGGTTCGCCGCGCGGTTGCCGCCGGGGTTTCCGATATCATCTGCGAAGTCGACAGGATCGACCAGATCGAACCGGCGCTTGCCGCAGGCGCCACGCGGCTGCTGCTCGATAATATGGAGCCCCCGGTGCTGCGCGAAGCGGTGGCGCTGGTCGGCGGACGCGTCCCGACCGAAGCGAGTGGCGGGATCAATCTCGAGACGATCCGCGCCAAGGCGGCGACGGGGGTGGATTATGTCTCAGTCGGCCGCCTTACCCAGAGCGCGCCGGCAGCCGATATCGGTCTGGACTTTACGCCCTTGTGATTCGGCGGCATTCATCGCCTTTCGCCGTAAAGGGATAATCCATGCGCCCGACCTCCATCGTCCTGTTCGAACGCCTTTTCCTGCTCAGCCTGGCGATCGCGCTGGTCAACGGGTTCCTCCAGTATGACGCGCTCGTCGCACAGGTCGGAAACGATCCCGCACTGGCGCAGCTGGGCTGGGGTAGCGGCGCGATCCTGGTCGTCATGGCGATCAGCCTGCTGATCCCCTTGCTGCTGTGGTATTTCATCGCCCGCCGGGCCAGCAATATCGCCAAGTGGATCCTGGTGGTGATGACGCTGCTCGGACTGCTGTTCGTCAATCTCGATCCCGGCCAGCTCGGCAGCCTGGCCGGCATCGCCTCGCTGGCCGTGACCATCCTACAGCTGGTCGCCATCGTGCTGCTGTTCCGCGCCGATGCGCGCGCGTGGCTGAGCGATGATGCCGATGATGCCGAGGCGCCCTAGCCTAACCGTCCTGGCGCCCCTGGCCTGCCTGCTGGTGCCCGGCGCACCGCTGGCAGCGCAGCACTACCAATGCAGCGTCCCGCGCAGCGTCAACGTGCCCCGGGTAACGCCCGATGCGCCGCCGCGTCCCATGCCCGTCACCGGCTATACGCTGGCGCTCAGCTGGAGCCCCGAATTCTGCAAGCCGCGTCGGGGGCAGCCGCGCCATGCGCGCCAATGCAGCGGGCAGGCCGGACTGTTCGGTCTGGTCGTGCATGGCCTGTGGCCCGAAAGCGGCCGCAGCTGGCCGCAGTGGTGCCCATCGCGCCGCCAGCTGCAGGCGCGTGATCTGGCGGCGAACATGTGCCTCTCGCCATCGGCGGCGCTGCTGGCTCGCCAATGGGCCAAGCACGGCAGCTGCATGGCGCGAAAACCGGCAACGTACTTCCGAGTAACGCGGATATTGTGGGACGGCCTGCGCCCGCCCGATTACGACCGGGTGAGCCGCGAGGACGGGCTTACCGCCGGCACGATCCGCACCCGCTTCGTCGATGCCAACAGGGGCTGGCCGCGCGAGGCAGTGGGCGTGAAGCTGAATGCGCGCGGCTGGCTGGAGGAATTGCGGCTATGTTACGACAAGCGGTTCATGCCCGCACGCTGCGACCGGACGCGCTTCGGCGCGGGTGATGCCGCCCCGGCCAAGATCTGGCGCGGCCTCTAGCCGGCTCTTTGCCGCGAAGCGGGCGGCGTTCACCGTCGCTGCCTGAAAAACCCCTGCAGCATGTCCGCGGCGCGCTGCTCGCCGATTCCCGCATAGACTTCGGGACGATGGAGACACTGCGGCTGGTCGAAAACGCGCGCGCCATGTTCGACTGCCCCGCCCTTCGGATCGCTGGCCGCGTAATACAACCGCCCGATCCGCGCGTGCACGATCGCGCCCGCGCACATCGCGCATGGCTCCAGCGTGACCCACAGGTCGCAATCGGTCAGCCGCTCGGTGCCGAGCGATTCGGCAGCGCGGCGAATCGCGAGGATTTCGGCATGGGCAGTGGGGTCGTGAAGATCGCGCGGCGCATTGTGCGCTTCGCCGACGATTGCGCCGTTCCGAGTGACGACTGCGCCGACGGGCACCTCGCCCGCGGCGGCGGCGGCGCACCCCAGTTCAAGCGCGCGGTCCATGAAGCGCCGATCGATCACGGCGCTTGCCGTCCGTTTCGATGCCGAGGACCGCGCGCCGATACTTATTCGTCGCCGGTTACGGGTTCGCCAGCGGCATCGTCCGGGCCATCGACATCGACGTCGAGCGTCGGGACTTCGACGGTTTCGGTACCGGTGTCGACATTCACTTCGGGGCCTTCCACGTCGAATTCGGGCATGTTGCCGCCATCGACATCGACTTCGGGCATTTCGCCTTCTTCCGTCTGGTCGACATCGCATGCCGCCAGCGACAGCGAGGCAAAGGCAACCGCGCCAGCAAGGACAAATTTACGCATAGAAGTGCTCCTAAGGATTGGAAGTGTATGGTAGGTGCCTGTGCGAACCGGCGCAACAACGCATCTACCTTGACGATTCGGCCCCTCGCCGCTATCCGCGCCGCTTTCCGGGACAAACCGAGCCCCGAACCCGATTTTCGGGGCACCAACACTCGAACGAGAGACGTATCATGTCGCGCATTTGCGAACTCACCGGCAAGGGCCGCCAGGTCGGTCACAATGTGAGCCACGCCAACAACAAGACCAAGCGGGTGTTCCTGCCGAATCTGCAGAACGTCACGCTGATGAGCGAGAAGCTCGATCGCAGCTTCAAGTTCCGCGTGTCGACGCAGGGCCTGCGTTCGGTCGAACACAATGGCGGGCTCGACAACTGGCTGCTCAAGACCAGCGACGAGAAGCTGTCGACCAACGCGCTCAAGGTGAAGCGTGAACTGAAGAAGGCGAACGCCGCTTCCGCATAGGCCGTGCGGGCGCTGCGGCGCCCCGGCACCTGCGGCGGTTCGAAAGGCGCGCGAGGGCTACTCGCGCGCCTTTTCGCGTGTCTGCCATCGCAGCTTGAGCAGCAGCGTCCGCTGGAAGGACATGAAGTTGTCGTCCGAGATCAGCCAGACATGCTGCCCATCGCCATCCTCGGTAAGGGTCAGGCCCTCGTAATTGTCGCGCGGGATGGTTTTTCCCAGTTCGGCCAGCAGGCGGGCCGTCACGATCCCGTCATCGTCGGGCGCGTCGACATCGAGTTCGGCGATTGCGGTTTCGAACCCCAGCGGGATGCCCCAGTCCAGACGCCGCAGCAGAACCAGCGCGCGGCCCTTTCCGACCGGAGCGGCATCGACCGGACGATATCCGGAAGGAATATCGACGACCACGCTTTGCGGATTGTCGTCCTCCACCGGGTCGCCTGAAAACAGCACCGCCATATGCCGCGATCCACGCCAGCGGCGCGAACGCTCCTCGATCGCGAGAAAGCGTCCGTCGGCGAGACGAACGAGCGATTCGACACCCGAATTGCTGGCCCAATCCGCCATCAGCGCTGGCCGCACTTCCTTGTCGGGCCGGAAAGCGGCGTCGAGCCGGACGATCGCTTCGCGATATTCATATCCGGCCCAGACCGTTCCGGTTTCCGGATCGACCGCCAGCGATTCGAGGTCCCGCCCCATCTTGTAGGATGTCTCGCTCGGCTCGAACGCGCTGAACAGGCCCGTCCGGCGCCCACGATCGGGTCGGTGGAACTCGAGCTTGCGACCCGTATCGCTGCCGGCAAGGAAGCGGCCATCGGGCAAGGCGACGAGCGCCGAGATTCCCCCGAAGCGCAGGCGATCGCCCGCCAGCTCCCATGCGCCAAGCAGGGTGAAGGGCCCAGCCGTGCGTTGCTGTGCCGCGATGGGTGTCAGAGTGACGTCCGGCTGCAATGCGCGGGGCGGCGGGGGCGAGCGCAGCCAGGTCCCGGGGGCGAGCGCGACCGTGAGCGCGGCGGCAAGGAGAAGGCGCTTTGGACGCATGCGAGCGGGTCTCTCCAGAGCGCGCGGACACGCGTCAAGCGCTCAACGCATCGGCCCGGTGAAGAGCAGGGGATCGAGACGCGAATTGCGCCATTTCAGGCTCCAGTGCAGATGCGGCCCGGTCGCGCGGCCCGATGCACCGATATCGCCGATATGCTGGCCCTGCCGGACCTGCTCACCCTCGCTCACGTAAAGACGCGAGGAATGCAGGAACGCGCTGTTCAGGCCCTGGCCGTGGTCGATGATCAGCAGCTTGCCCTCGAGGCTGAAATCCTCGGCCGCAAGCACCACCACGCCGTCGGCAGGGGCGACATAAGGCGTCCCGCTGCCACCGGTCGCGATATCGATGCCCGAGTGGTAGCTGCCCGGTTCGCCGCGGTAAATACGCTGCGCCCCGAAGCGGCCCGAAATGCGTCCCTTGACCGGCCAGATGAAATCCTGTCGCCAACCCGTCGCCCCGGTCTCCCTGAGCCGCGCATCCCAGATCGCGTCGAGTTCGGGCTGGCGGCGCCGCATGAACGATGCCGAGCTTCCACCGGTGCGGCGTGCGACGTTCACGCGTTCGATGTCCCAGGCCCGCGGTGCAATCGCGAGCGGGCTGGTGACGGTCCGGCCATCGGCCAGCGTCGCCCGCAGGGTCGCGGCCGGGTTCGCATCGCGGTCGAAGGCGGCAAAGAACCGGCCGTCTTCGTCCAGCGACAACGGTTCTTCGCCGAGCGCGGCTTCCACCGTTCCGGCGGGTACACGCCCCCGGATCCAGCCGCCCTGCTCCAGCTCGCCATCGAAGGTGAATAGGGGCGCGGGGGCAGCGGCCGTGCTGGGACTGGGTGTGGGAGTGGGCACCGGCACAGGCGTGGCCCGGACGGGCTGTACGACTTCGGCCGGGGCCGCGGGTTCCGGCTCGGCAGTCGGAACGCAGGCGGCGGCTACGAGGAAGAGCGGCGCGACCCGGGTCGGATTCACGGTGCGAGGCGCTCGGTCGCGAGCTGCGCGCTGGCATAGGCTTCCTGGTGCTCGACCGACCAGTAACGCAGCTCGTCGAGCGGGATCGGCACCCCGCTCATCGCACAAAAGACATGGTTGCCCGCGCGCAGGACGCGAAAGCCCGAGGGGCCGTACTGCAGCTTGGCCTCGCCATTCGCCGGGCCCGAATTCTTGTTCATCAACATGGCGGCGTCCCTAGCATTTGCGCGTCACCCGAACAAATCATCCTGCTTGGGCGGGGTTCCGGATTTGCGCGGCTTGCGACGCGGCGCGGGGAGAGGAGGCTCCATGCCGGTCGCCACCACGAGTTCGCCATCGCGGAACTTGAGCGTAAGCGCCGCCTCCTGTGCCGCCGTCGCCCGGTCGGTGATGGTCCGCCCGTCGGGTCCGGTGACGCGCACATAGCCGCGCGCCAGCGGGCGGTCGGGATGAAGCTGTCCGGCCAGCCGTGTCAGCGCCGCCAACCGCTCGCGCCGCTCGGCCAGAGGGCGTTCGACCAGCGCGGGTGCGAGCTTCAGCCCGGCGAGCGCGCGCTGCGCCTCGCGCAGATTGCGCTGGAGCACGACCGGGGCCAGCCGCAGGTTGGAGAGCTTTTCGCGCCCCTGCGCCGCGCGGTCGCGCAAGCCCCGGCGCAGGCGTTCGGCCAGATCGTCGAGCCGCTGCGCATGCGGCTCCAGCAGCGCCTCGCGCTGGGGGAGCCGGTCGGCGCGCGCCTGCAGCCGTTCGCGCCCCAGCTGTACCGGGCGCAGGATCGCGCGTTTCTTGCGCGCTTCGAAATCGGCCAGCACCGCGGCGAGCTCGGCGCGCACCGGCACCGCCATTTCCGCCGCGGCGGTCGGCGTTGGCGCGCGGCGATCGGCGGCGTAGTCGGCCAGCGTGGTATCGGTTTCATGGCCGACCGCGCAGATCGTGGGGATCGGGCACTCGGCAATCGCGCGCACCACCGCTTCTTCGTTGAAGCTCCACAGATCCTCGATCGACCCGCCACCCCGCGCGACGATGACCAGATCGGGCCGGTCGGGGTGTTCGCGGGGCATCTGCGCGAACCCGCGGACCGCGCCCGCGACCTGCTCGGCAGCACCCTTCCCCTGCACCAATACCGGCCACACGATCACGCGGCTGGGAAAGCGGTCGGCAAGCCGGTGGAGGATATCGCGGATCACCGCCCCGGTGGGCGAGGTGACCACGCCGATCGTTCGCGGCAGGAACGGCAGCGGCTGTTTGCGCTCGGCCGCGAACAGGCCTTCCGCCGCCAGCCGCGCGCGGGTCTTCTCGAGCAGCGCGAGCAGCGCGCCCTCGCCCGCCAGCTCCATCCGCTCGATCACGATCTGGTACTTGGAACGGCCGGGATAGGTCGTCACCTTCCCGCTGGCGACCACTTCGAGCCCGTCTTCGGGATCGAACGGCAGGCGCTGGGTATTGCCGCGCCACATGACCCCGTCGATCACCGCCTGTTCGTCCTTGAGCGCACAATACATGTGGCCCGATGCCGCCCGCTTCACCCCCGACAACTCCCCGCGCAGGCGCACGAAACCGAAGCGGTCTTCCACCGTCCGCTTCAACGCCTGCGAAATTTCGCTCACGCTGAGCTGCTCGGCGTTGTCGCCCGTGCGGCGCTTCGCTACCAAGCTCGCATCTTCGGAATCTGACGGGAAATCGGCGGCCATGAATATCCTTCTACTCGGGTCGGGCGGGCGCGAACATGCATTGGCGTGGAAACTGGCGCAATCACCGCTGTGCGACAAGCTGTGGGCGGCGCCGGGCAACCCTGGTATCGCACAACATGCCGAATGCACCGCGCTGGATGCCGGCAACCACGATGCCGTAGTCTCCTTCTGCACGGACAATGCGATCGCCCTGGTGGTGATTGGCCCCGAAGCTCCGCTGGTCGACGGGCTCGCCGATACGCTGCGCGCGGCGGGGATCGACACCTTCGGTCCCTCGCGCGAAGCCGCGCAGCTCGAAGGCAGCAAGGGCTTCACCAAGGAGCTGTGCCAGCGCGCGAACATTCCCACCGCACGCTACGAGCGCTGCGTCTCGCTCGAACAGGCGTGGGGCGCGCTCAAGCGCTTCGATCCGCCTTTCGTGCTCAAGGCTGACGGGCTCGCTGCGGGCAAGGGCGTGGTCATCGCCGAAACCTACGAAGAAGCCCAGCACGCGCTCGACGAGATGTTCGACGGCAAGTTCGGCAGCGCGGGCAGCGAAGTGGTGATCGAGCAGTTCCTGATGGGCGAGGAGGCCAGCTTCTTCGCGCTGACCGATGGCACGGCGATCGTGCCCATCGGCACCGCGCAGGATCACAAGCGCGTGGGCGCGGGCGATACCGGACCGAACACCGGCGGCATGGGCGCCTATTCCCCCGCTCCGGTGCTGAGCGAGGATTTGCAGGCGCAGGTCATGCGCGAGATCGTCGAGCCGACGGTGCGCACCATGACCGCCGAGGGTACGCCCTATTCGGGCGTGCTCTATGCCGGGCTGATGCTGACCAAAGACGGCCCGCAACTGATCGAATACAATGCGCGCTTCGGCGATCCCGAATGCCAGGTGCTGATGATGCGGCTGGAAAGCGATCTGGTCGAACTGATGCAGGCCTGCGCACAAGGACGGCTGGGCGACATCGCCGAGCCGGCGCTATCGGGCGATTTCGCGCTGACCGTGGTGATGGCGGCCGAGGGCTACCCCGGCACGCCCAAGAAGGGCGGTACGATCGATCTGGGTGAGGCCGAAGCCGGCGGCGCCAAGGTCTTCCACGCCGGCACTAAACTCGCAGGCGAGACGCTGACCAGCAGCGGCGGCCGCGTGCTCAACGTCACCGCGCGCGGAGCAAGCGCGACCGAAGCACAGGCAAAAGCCTATGAGGCGGTCGACGCGATCACCTTCCCCGACGGCTTCTGCCGCCGCGACATCGGCCAGCGCGAAGTGCGGCGGGAGCAGGCCTAACGCGCGACGAAGCCGGACCCCGGACGGGCCTGGGGTGATTTCATCGGTAGGCGGAGGAAGGTGGCCTACCCCAGTTTCTCGGCAACCAGCGCCTTGAGGTCGGCTTCGCTGCGTGCGCCGTAGTGCGAGATGATCTCGGCGGCGCAGATGGCGCCCATGCGCAGGCAGGTTTCAAGGGTTTCGCCGCGTGCATGGCCGGTGAGGAAGCCCGCTGCGAAGAGATCGCCCGCGCCGGTGGTGTCGACGACCTTGTCGATCGGTTCGGCGGCAACCTCGGCGCGCGCGCCATTGGCAATGCCCACCGCGCCCTTGGCGCTGCGCGTAGCAACCAGCACGGGGACCTTGTCCTGCAGCATGGCGAGCCCCGCCTCGAAATCCGCTTCGCCGGTCAGTGTTGCGAGTTCGCTTTCATTGACGAAGAGAATGTCGATCTGCCCTTCCTCGATCAGCGCGCGGAAATCGTCGCCATGGCGGTCGATGACGAAGCTCTCGCTGGCAGTGAAGGCGACCTTGCGGCCGGCATTGCGCGCTACCTCTATCGCGCGGCGCATGGCGCGGCGCGGTTCTTCCGGGTCCCACAGATACCCTTCGAGATAGAGGATGCCTGCGCTGGCGATCAGCTCGTCGTCGAGCGCGGCGGGGGGGAGGAACTGGCTTGCGCCGAGGAAGGTATTCATCGTCCGCTCGCCATCGGGCGTGACGAAGATGAGGCAGCGCGCTGTCGAGGGCTGGCCTTCGCGGGCGGGCGTGTCGAAATCGATCCCCACCGCGCGGATGTCGTGGCTGAAGACATCTCCCAGCTGGTCGGTCGCGACCTGCCCGACGAATGCGCATTGCGCGCCCAGCGCCGACATGCCCGCGAGCGTATTGGCGGCCGAGCCCCCGGAAATCTCCTTTGCCGGCCCCATCGCCTCATACAGTCGCCGGGCGCCGTCTTCGTCGACCAGCGTCATCCCGCCCTTGTTGAGGTCGAGTTCGGCGATCAGCTCTTCTTCGCAGGGGGCCATCACATCGACGATGGCATTGCCGATGGCGATTACGTCGTAACGGGGTTCGGTCATGGGTACTCCGGGGAGGGGATAAGCGGTGTGTCGGGCGCGGTTAGCGGCTCGTCGGGGTTTGGCCAAGGGCAGCGTTGACTTGGGCAGGGCGCGCGCGCATCGCAGTGGCCCTATGGTGTCGCTTTCCCGCGCTCTTGTTCTGGCGATCGTCCAGCTCGGCGATCCCGCTATCCTGAAAGTGCTGGCAAAGACCGCAGTGGTCACGCTGCTGGTTTTCGCAGCGGGGGGCACGGCGCTCTATGTCGCGCTCCACAGCGCGATCGGTACCGCCTTCGGAATCGAGGCCGCCGGTCTCGGTGCACTGGCCGCGGCGGTGGCGACCGTGCTGGCTGCATGGTTCCTGTTCCGGGTAGTCGCGCTGTTCGTGCTGCAGTTCTTTGCCGAGGACGTGGTCCGCGCGGTCGAGCAGCGCCATTATCCTCAGGCTGCGGCGAACGCCCGGCGAATCGGGTTCGGCGAGGAGCTGGGCCATGCCTTGCGTTCGCTGGGCCGCATGCTCGTAGCCAATGCGCTGGCATTGCCGGTTGCCGGCCTGCTGCTGTTTACCGGCGTGGGCGCAGCAGCGGTGTTCCTGGTGGTCAACGCCTTGCTGGTCGGGCGCGAACTGCATGACGCCGTATGGCTGCCCCACCGCGCGCATGCGGCCGAAGCCGCGCCGATTGGCGGCGCGACCCGATTTCTGCTCGGCGCCGTGGTGGTGGCGCTGCTTGCAATACCTTTCCTCAACCTCCTCGCCCCGATACTGGGCGCGGCGAGTGCGACGCATCTCGTCCACCGCGCTCGAGAGAAAGGTCCGCATGCGTAAGTCCGTCCTGTTCCTGCTGCCGCTGCTGGGCGCCTGCGCCACCGGACCCGTACCCGGCTCCACTGCACCGTCGCGGCCGGCGTCCGCGCCGCCGCCGCAGCAAGTGCGGGTGGCTCCGTCGACCCCCGACTTCCGCGCGCCGCGGGTCATGAATGTGCCTGGCCTCGAAGGCGTGATCGGCCGCAACCAGACCGCGCTGGCGAATATTTTCGGGCCGCCGCGAATCGACGTAACCGAAGGTGACGCGAAGAAGCTGCAATTCGTGGGCGAGGCCTGCGTACTCGACATCTATCTCTATCCGCTCAGCCCGGGTGCGGAACCCAGTGCAACCTATGTCGATGCACGCCGCGCGAGCGACGGGCTCGATGTCGATCGCGCGGCCTGCGTGCGCGCGCTGCGCCACTGAAGCCCGCATCCGCTAACCCGGACTTAAGCAAACCGCGCTAGGCTCCGCGAACCGGTGTTAGGCGGGAGTTTGGTACAGATGAGCGTGCATTTCGGCGAACTGGCGATGAAATTCGGTGCGGACGGCGTGATTTCGCCGGGCGAGGTGCTTGCGCTACGGCGCGAAGCCTGGCCCGATGGGCATATCTCGCAGGCCGAAGCCGAAGCGATCGTTGCGCTCAACCACCAGCTTACGTCGCGCTGCCGGGAATGGGTGGAATTCTATGTCGAGGCGCTGGGCGAATATGTCGTCAATCAGCGTGCGCCGAAGGGCTATGTCGATGCCGAGAACGCGGCATGGCTGATGGCGCAGCTGGACGCCGATGGCACGCTTGGCTCGATGGCCGAGATCGAATTGCTGGTGCGCGTGTTCGAATGCGCACAGAACGTGCCGGTATCGCTGAAGGACTATGCGGTCGCGCAGATGGAACACGCCGTTCTCGAGGGGACGGGGCCGACGCGCAATGGCGGCATGCTCGAAGCCGGCAATGTCAACGCGGCCGAGGCATTGCTGCTGCGGCGGGCGATATTCGCCCCCGCAAGCGAACGGCCCGCGGCCGTGGGACGCAAGGAAGCCGAAATGCTCTTCCGGCTCAAGGATGCAACGCTGGGCGCGGACAACGCCCCCGAATGGAAACATCTGTTCGTGCAGGGCATTGCCAATTACCTGCAGGCCTACAGCGATCCGAATGCGCAGCTGAGCCGCGAACGCGCGGCCGAACTGGATGCCTTCATGGGCGATACGCAGGCGCGGGTCGGCGGCTTTCTCGGCCGCATGGCCAAGGCCTCGCCCAATGCATTCGGCAAGGTCTTCGGCCGCAAGGCGCCTGCTCCGGATCGCTCGGAGGCTGTCGGCCGCGCATACGCCGTTACCGATGACGAGCGGGAATGGCTCGAAGCGCGGATCGAAGCCGATGGTCAGATCGACGAATACGAGCAGGCGCTGCTCGATTTCCTCGCCGAAGACTGAGCTTCACTTGCGGAGCGCGTGAAAACCGTTCTTGGCGAGCGCGCGCCAGCGTTTTTGGCGGTGCGCGTAGAACAGGCGCGCGAATCCCGCGACCAGCGGCGTCAGCATGCCCGCATCGATATGCACGCGATCGGTGTAGCGCGTGCAGCCGTCACCGGGGGCGATTTCGACCCAGTGATCCCAGCGGCGAACGAACGGTGAATGGCCATTGTCGCGCAGCACATGCGCTGTGGGCGGAGATGTGGGAAATTCGATCCCGATGACCTGCCAGCCGATGGGAAGTATCCCGAAGACGAACATCCACGCGCGGTATTCGCCCGGGGTCCAGCGGCGGGGAAAGCGCCCGCCGCACGGCACGAAGCGAATCAGCGGCGCAGCCACATGCCGGAGCAAGGCGCTCGTCTGCGCGTGATCCCAAACCGCCTCGGGTGGCGCGTCGAGCCAGGTCGTCAGCTCGACGGTGCGGGTCACACCATGAAGCTTTCGCCGCAACCGCAGGCGCCCTTGGCATTGGGATTTTCGAACACGAAGCCGGCGGTGAAATCGTCTTCCACCCAGTCCATCGTGCTGCCGATCAGGTAGAGCACGCTGGCGCTGTCGATATAGAAGGTCCCGCCGGGGGTTTCGATCTTCTCGTCGAACTTGGCTT
>Ga0114914_1000231_pt1 | contig 12241 bp, 10 predicted proteins | sample MalvirAntarct_38_FD_89689 | JGI IMG/M metagenome (GOLD analysis project Ga0114914, IMG submission 89689) | Marine viral communities from the Global Malaspina Expedition - Malaspina viral metaG Antarct_38 | ecosystem: Environmental > Aquatic > Marine > Oceanic | place: Orkney Island (southeast)... | reverse complement strand
GTGAACGGCTCGACCAGCTGGAAGACCCCTTCCGCCTCTATCGCTGCCACACGATCATGAACTGCGCGAATGTCTGCCCCAAGGGCCTGAGCCCGGCCAAGGCAATCGCCGAAACCAAGAAGATGATCGCCGAACGCGCAATCTGATGGCTCTGCGCGACGAGGTGTTCGACCACGCTCCTGACCCGGACAATCCGGGTTGGCGGCACTGGAACCTGAAGGACGAAACGCTGTTCAACGGCGCGGTGATGGGCAAGCTCATCACCCGGGTGGACGATGACGGGAAGGCGCGGCTGCGCATGTTCCCCGAACGGCGCCACCAGAACCTGCAGGGCATCATCCACGGCGCGGTGACGCTGTCGCTGATCGACATTTCGCTGTTCACCACCATGCACAATATCGGCAGCGGCAATGCCGGACCCTCGGTGACGGTCGAGCTGTCGACCCAGTTCGTGGGCGGCGGCAAGCCCGACATGCCGCTCGACGCGGTGTGCGAGATCGTCCGTGAGACGGGCAGCATGGTGTTCGTACGCGGCACGGTGGTCCAGGAAGACCACGCGGTCGCCAGCTTCTCGGGCATCGTCAAGAAGATCAAGCCCCGCGCCGCCGCGTGACCGGAATGCTCGCCCGCTACGAGCGGCTCGTCTCGGCGGGCGAATTGCAGGCCGATCCCGACCAGCGCCGTGCCGCCCAGCGGCTCGACCGGCTGCAGAAGGACCTCGAGGCAGATAGCTCGGGCGGGCTGCTCGCACAGCTGTTCAAGCCGAAGAAGGCGCGGCCCGAGGGCGTCTACATGTGGGGCGGCGTCGGGCGCGGCAAGTCGATGCTGATGGACCTGTTCGTCGAGACGCTGGGGATCGCCGAGAAACGCCGCGCGCATTTCCACGAGTTCATGCTTGAGGTCGACCGGCGGATGCGCGAACGGCGGACCAGCGATCCCGGCGATCCGACCGGCAAGGTCGCGCGCGATATCGCGGCCGATGTGCGCTGCCTCGCCTTCGACGAGATGGTGGTGAACAACACCGCCGACGCGGCGATCATGGCGCGGCTGTTCACCGCGCTGATCCGCGACGAGGGCGTGACCGTGGTCACCACCAGCAACCGCCCGCCGCGCGATCTCTACAAGGACGGACTCAACCGCTCGCTCTTCCTCCCGTTCATCGACCTTGTCGAAGACGAAATGGATGTGCTCCCGCTCAACGGTCCGACCGATTACCGGCTCGACCGGCTGGGCGATATCGCGACGTGGCACGCCCCGTTGGGCGACGAGGCGACCGCGCAGGTGCGCGAGGCCTTTTTCCGCCTCACCGATTACGCGCCCGAGGATGCCGAACACGTTCCCAGCGCCGAACTGGAACTGGGCGGCGGGCGGACGATCCACGTGCCCAAGAGCCTCAAGGGCGTGGGCGTGTTCAGCTTCAAGCGGCTGTGCGGCGAGAACCGCGGAGCGGCGGACTATCTGGCGATCGCGCATGCCTATCACACCGTGATCGTGGTCGGCGTCCCCGCCATGTCGCCCGACAACCGCAACGAGGCGATCCGCTTTACCAAGCTCATCGACGCACTCTACGAGAACGGCGTCAAGCTGTTCGTCACCGCGGCGACCGAACCCGAAGACCTCTACACCGCCGGCGACGGCGCGTTCGAGTTCGAGCGCACGGTCAGCCGCCTCAAGGAAATGCAGAGCGCGGATTACATGGCGCGGGGTCACGGCGCCGACTAGCCGGGCCGCAAGGCAGTTACATCGGTGTTTCTTGACGGCTTTCGCGGCCCCCCACATCGCCCGCATACCGGCGTCAACACCCCGCCGATGTGAGACTGAACCATGATCGATATCCGACCCTTCGCCACGCTTGGCCATGCCGACCACGGCTGGCTCGACGCGCGGCACCATTTCAGCTTCGCCAATTACCACGACCCCGGCCGGATGGGCTGGGGCAGCATCCGCGTGTGGAACGACGACACCATCGCGGCGCAGAGCGGCTTTCCCCCGCACCCGCACCGCAACATGGAAATCGTCACCTTCGTGCGCAGCGGGGCGATCACGCACCGCGACAGCCTCGGCAATGAAGGCCGCACCGCCGCCGGCGATGTGCAGGTGATGAGCGCAGGCATCGGCATCACCCATGCCGAGATGAATCTCGAGGACGAAGCGACGACGCTGTTCCAGATCTGGATCATTCCCGATCGGCAGGGTGAGCAGCCCGGCTGGGGCCAGCGCGAGTTTCCCAAGGCCACGCGCGAAGGCGGCTTCGAAGTGCTCGCCAGCGGCGATGCCGAGGCCGATGATGCGCTGCCGATCCGGACGGATGCGAAGGTCGCCGCGGCGACGCTGGCGAAAGGCCAGAGCGCGGTCTGGAACACTTCGAGCGACCGCCACCAATATCTGGTCGCCCCCAAGGGCCGGGTCACGGTCAATGGCCGGGAAGCGCAGCCGCGCGACGGGATCGCCGTGACCGGCGAGAGCGAAATCGTGGTCGAGGCGCTCGACGACGCCGAAGTCGTGCTGGTCGACGCGCGCTAGGCGCTGGGGGCGAGATGGCGGAGCGATCGCTCCAGCATCAACAGCTGCCACAGCACCCGGCCATGGTCGCTGCGGCCGGAAATATGGTCGTCCGCGAGGCGTGACAGCGCCTTGCGGGCGAACCATCCGCTCCCGGTAAGCAGTTCGCTCGCGGCGACCGCCCTCGCCTCGCCCGCCAGCGGACCGCGGAACCACTCCGCCAGCGGGGTCACGAAGCCCTGTTTGCGGCGATAGAGGATGTCTTCGGGCAGATACCGCTCCATCGTGTGCTTCAGCAGCCATTTGCCAGTGGTGCCGCGCAGGCGCTGGCGCTGCGGCAGCCGCGCCGCGAACTCGATCAAGCGATGATCGAGCAGCGGCTCGCGCGCCTCCAGTCCCGCCGCCATGCTTGTCCGATCGGTCTTGGTCAGGATGTCGCCCGGCAACCAGAACTTGAGATCGGCATATTGCGCCCGGTCGAGCCCGCTGCGCGCGGGAGCATCGCGCATCGTTTCCTCGAACGGCTGTTCGGCGCGGTACTCCCCGCGTTCGCGGAGCATGGTATCACCATACAGCGCCTTGCGTTGCTCGGGCGCCAGAATGGCGAGCGCGCGCGCGTAGCCGGCCTCGCCGCCCGCCGAAAGCGCCAGCAAAGTGGACTTGGCGCGCAGCGGTCGCGGGGCCCAGTCGGCCTTGGGCCACACCTTCCCCAGCGAACCGAACAGCGGCTGGCGCAAGGCGCTGGGCAGCACCGAGCGTGCCTGTTCCTCGCGCGCATGGAACATCTGCCGGCGGTACCCGGCGAACGCCTCGTCGGCCCCGTCGCCCGACAGCGCCACGGTGACATGCTCCCGCGCCAGCTGGCATACGCGCAAGGTCGGCAGCGCGCTGGCGTCGGCGAAGGGTTCGTCGAAGATTGCCGCGATGCTGTCGATCGCATCGAACTGGTCGGCCGATACGATGCGTTCGTGGTGATCGGTGGCGAACAGCTCGGCCACCTGCCGCGCGTATCGGGTCTCATCCACGCTTTCGACATCGAAACCGATCGAGCAGGTGGTCACGGGGCTGTTGCTGGCCTCGCTCATCAGCGCGACGACCGACGAGCTGTCGACACCGCCCGACAGGAATGCCCCCAGAGGGACGTCGGCGACCATCCGGCTGCCCACGCCTTCGCGCATGCGGTGCAGCAGCTGCGCCGACAGGTCGCGCGTGCCGCCCTTTTCACGCTCGGCGAAGGACACGTCCCACCACTGCCGCTGCGGCTCCGGCGTACGCCCATGTTCGAGCAGCAGGAAATGGCCCGCAGCGAGCTTCTCGACGCCTTTCAGGACGCTGCGGTGATCGGGGACATAGCCCCAGGTCATGTAATCCTCGATCGCCAGCGGATCGATCGTGCGGCGCAGCAGCGGATGGGCGAGCAGGCCCTTGAGCTCGCTCGCGAAGGCCAGCGCACCGCCTTCGAGCCGCGCGAGATAAAGCGGTTTGACCCCCAGCCGGTCGCGCGCGAGGAACAGCTGGCGCCGGTCGCAGTCATAGAGCGCGAAGACGAACATTCCCTCGAGGCGGTGGAGGCAATCGGGGCCCCATTTCCGCCAAGCGGCAAGAATGACCTCGGTATCGCCATCGGTATGGAACTGCGCGCCGTCCTGGATCAGTTCGCGCCGCAGTTCGCGGTAATTGTAGATCTCGCCATTGAAGACGATAACCGCGCGCCCGTCCGCGGAATGCATCGGCTGCGGCGAACCTTCGAGGTCGATGACCGACAGCCGGCGATGTCCCAGCCCCACTCCGGGCGCGGTCCATACCCCGCTGCCGTCGGGTCCGCGATGCGCAAGCGCATCGGCCATCCGTTCGACCCGCCTGGGATCGACCGGCTTGACCGTTTCGTAATGGAAAATCCCCGCGATGCCGCACATGCGGGGCTGCCTAGACCAGCCGCGCGGCGACGGCAAAGCATCCTGCGGCAAGCAGGATCGCGGCAAGGACGAGATTGCGGTCTGCGCCCGGCCCTTCCCACCGCGCGACATGCGGCAGCGCGGCGATCCCGGCGGCGGTCCAGCCAGCCTCTTCCGGTTCGCGCTCGAACCAGCGCCAGGCCGCCCCCAGCACCAGTGCCAGCACCAGCGCGAAGAAAAACCAGCCGTAGACGATATGGTCGAACCCGCCAGCGGCTTCGGCGCCGACATATTGCGCAAGGAAGATCGTCGCCCAGGCGCGGATGCCATTGGCGATGATCGGAACGACGACACAGGCGATCAGGAACCACGCCCTGCGGTTCCAGCTGGCGAAACAGGTATGCGCGACCAGCAGCCCCAATGCGAGCATGGCGATGAGGAACTTCACGCCCGAGCATTCCTCGGCAACGATGAACAAGCCCGCGGGCGTATCGATTAGAATGCCGCTCGCCACAGTTTCGATACCGCTCCACCGGGTCAGCGCGGTGGCGATTTCCGCAGTGACCATCTGCAACGGGGGAATGATCTCGTCGCCGAACGGCACCAGCACGAAGGCATAGGCAAGCGGAAAGGCCAGCACGAGCCCGGCGCGCAGGCCCCACAGCGCCAGTACGGCGCCTTGCAATGCCATCACCGCTCCGCCCTGCGCGATGGTGTTGATCGCGATCTCGCGGCCCACGAACCAGACGGCGAGGCCCAGCACCAGCCATGCGAGCCCGGGCCACCAGCCCCGCAGCCCGGCCCGCGCCAGTTCGTCGCGCCGGATCCACCCGAGCCACACAATGATCGGCGGAACCAGCAGGATATGGCTGTAGGTGTCGATGTTCCACCACTGATGCGCCATCGCGCGCCATTCCGCGAATGTCATCGCCACCAGCACGAGCGCGGCGAGCGCCAGCATGGCCCCGGGTATGGCGAACGCGCCCTTGCGCGTGGCAGCTGCGGCCGGACTACGGAGCATCGTGCGGCGCGCCCGCGCAGGCCAGGATTTCGCTCAATGCCCGTTCCACGCTTTCCCAGCTCATCTCGTCGATCACGAACTTGCGGGCCGCCTGTCCCATCGCCTCGGCCCGGGGCGGATCGCCCAGCAGGCCCGTGATCCGGGCGAGCATCGCTGCGCCCTCGGCAGGAGCAATTGCGAAATGGCATCCGTCCCGTGCCTCTATGCCGGTCGCGGCCCCCGGCGTCAGCACCACCGGGCGCGCCATTGCCATCGCCTCGAGCACCTTGTTCTGTACCCCCCGCGCGATCAGCAGCGGCGCGACGACGAGGTCGGCCGATTTGAGGAAGGGTCGCACGTCGGGAACTTCGCCCCATACCCGGACGCCGTTTTCGCCATGCCGTCTGGTCAGCGCCGGCACCGGGGCACGGCCGACGATATGCAACCGCGCACGGCTGTAGACACGGCGCAGATCGGGCATGACGTTGTCGATCAGCCACTGGGCCGCCGCGACATTGGGAGCGTAGTCCATCTGCCCGGTGAACACGAGCTGCGGATCCTCGCCCTCGTCGAGATCCTGCTGCCGGGCGACGGTTTGCGGATCGAATATCTGCGCGTCGATGCCGTTGCCAAGGGCCAGGCAGGTGGCTGCGCCGGGATCGACCAGCCGCGACGTGAACAGTTCCACCTCGTGCCCGCTGATGAGCAGCACCCGGTCGGCGCGCGCGGCAATGCGTTCCTCTTCGCGCGCGAGCAGCCGGCCCTCGCGCCGGTTGAGCCAGACGCGCCGCCCGGCATCGGCATAGGCCTCGAACTTCGCGCTATCGACGTCGCAGAGGTCGACGATCACCCGGCCGGTGAAGCTGTCGGGCACATATTGGGCCATCTGTCCCGAAAAGACGAAGATTGTCTCGATCCGGTGATTGCCCAGCGTCTTGGCGACATAGCGGTGCATCGCGGCATCGTCGAATGCGGTGAGGCTGACCGGCCTTCGTTTCAGCACTGCCTCGGCCCCGGCGAGCGCCAGCGGTTTTTTGCGTTCGATCAGCGCATGGGTGCGCGCCAGCGCGGCGAGCGCCGATTTCTGCGCCAGGTCCGTCTCGGTCTCGCCGAAGGTGCCGACATGGACCGGCCCGCGCTTCGCCAATGCCCGCAGCAAATGGTGCGAACGGATCTTGTCCCCGCGGTCGGGCGGGAACGGCACGCGGTGCGCCAGGAACAGTGTTTCGCCCATGCTAGCCGAGCCCGCGGGCGATCCACGGCCCCAGGCGGTTCGCCACCGGCAAGGGGAGCCGCTTCCACAGCGCGATCTTCGCCGAATAGCCGGCATCGGTCGGATCGATATTGCGCCGCGCGGTGCCCGGCGGCGACCATTCGTAATAGGTCAGCGGCGCGGGCGTGAAGCCCCAGTTCTTCTTGAACGCATAGGGCCCGCTGCCGGTTTTCGAGCGGCCGAAATCGAACCTCGTGCACCCACGCCGCCGGGCGTGGGTCATCAGTTCGTAATACATGCGCTCGTTTGCCCTCAGTCCGCGCGCGCTCCATGTGCCGCCGCCCCAGAAGGGCATCACTGTTCCCCGGTGATAGAGCGAGAGCACACTGGCTACGGGAAGTTCCCCCTGGCGGACGGTAAGGATATCGGCGTCGCCGCCAAACCCCTCGAGCACGGCATCGAACAGTGTCCGCGGAAACACGGGCGTGCCGAGGTTGCGGACGCTCTGTGCATAGACCGCATAATGCGCGGCGCGGTCGGTCTCGGCGGTGCCGGTGGTAACCGTCAGATCGTGCTTGAGGCCCTTGCGTACCTCGGCGCGCGCCTTGCGCGGGATGGCCAGCAGCTGCGCCTCGTCATCGGCCGCCAGCTCGGCGGCGAAATTGGCGTGCTTGCCGCTTATCGTGGTCCAGTCCGCCGGCGCGCTTCCCCCGCGCAGTTCGACGCTGGCCGCGCAAAGGCGGGCGGCCAGTTCCTCTGCCGCGCGGCACAAGCGTCGTGCATCGTCGTCCCGCGCTGCCAGCACGCCGCCACCGACCCCGAAGCCACTGGAAACGAGCGCGCGGCCGAACAGCGGTGAATGCACGTCGCTGAGTGGAAGCCAGCCCGCCAGGCGGCCTCCGCGTTCGGCGATCAGGCCGCGCGCGCTGTTGCCCGTGCCGTGCGCGATTGCCTGCAGCCACAACGGACGATGGAAGACCTCCCCCTCATTCGCCGCGACGAATGCCTCGATCGCTTCCGCTTCGCCCCGATCGGCAAGGTCTGCCTCGCGTATGACGGGAGTGTGCACCATCGGGGCGTTCATGCCGCCCAGTCCAGGCTCCGCGCCTGTTCGCGCGCGGCCAGCGCGTCCATCCGCCCCCATTCGAAATCGCCCAGCAGGCCGGACAGCTTGCCCGCCATTTTGGACAGATTGGTATAGTGGCGCAGTCGCGATCGCAGCGGCGCGCCCGCTACGCGCGGTTGCCCGGGATCGATTTCCCACGGGTGGAAATAGAACACCGCGGGGTGTCCTTCGCGGTTCACCTGCCGGATCGCCCAGCGGCTGAATCCATAGGGCAGGACACGGAAAAAGCCGCCGCCGCCCGCCGCCAGACGTTTCCCGCGCAGCATTGCGGTCGTCACCGGGATTTCGACGAGATCGCTTCCGGAAACCGGCGCGAAGGCAAAACGCGGCGCCTCGGGCCAGCCATAATGGTCGTGCACCACCGGCGCGACCGATGACGAATAGGCATAGCCGTGTTCCGCCAGCACGTCATGCGCCCACGCATTGCGCGAATCGATCGAGAAGCTCGGCGCCCGGTATCCGGTGATCGCCTGCCCGCCCGCATCCTCCAGAATGGCGCGGGCGCGCATGAGGTCGGCGGCGAATTCATCACGGCTCAGCGTGAAGACGCGCGTGTGGTCATAGCCATGGCTGGCAAGTTCGTGCCCGCGATCGACGATGGCGCGCATTGCGGCGGGGTTGCGTTCGGCGACCCACCCCAGCGTGAAGAAGGTCGCCTTGACCCCGGCTTCATCGAACAGGTCGAGGATGCGCGCGACATTGTCGCCCACGCGCAGTTCGAGCGCGTCCCAGTCGCTGCGCGCGATGGTGTTCTCGAACGCGCCGACCTGGAACCAGTCTTCCACATCGACCGACAGGCCGTTGACGACGGTAATCTCGTTCAACGCACCCTCCCCGGCATCACGCTGCGGCGCGCGAACCCTGCGATTCGAAATAGTCGATCATCATCGCGAGCACATGGCGCAGCGAGCGTTCCTGCTCGTCGAGGCGCGCCTCGATGGCGGACAGGCGCTCGCCGGTGTCACCAGACGCTTCGCCTGCCGCAGGCGCCTTGGCGAGCTTGTCCACTTCCTCGCGCATGGCACGCAGATGCTTGTCGCGTTCGGCGAAGGCAGCTTCGATCGCCTGGATCTGGTGATCGAGCAAGCCGGTCTGCTGCGGATCCGCACCGGTGGCCGCATCCGTCGCAGGCTTGCCGCCCTTCGCGCCGGTTGTCGCCGCGGTGGCTTCGGCCTGCCGCGCTTCCTGCCTGGCCCGGGCGATCGCTTCGAGCGCGCGGCCATCGCGGTCGGGCCGCGGCTTCGCGACATGGTCTTCGGCCGGTGCCGCATCGCCGGACATCTCCTCGACCACCGTGTCGAGCATCTCGACATCGAGCCGGGACTTTTCCTCGACCGAACCCAGCAGCAGCAACCGGGTCATGACCTGGTTGATCTTGCGCGGAATACCGCCGGTCGCCTTGTGCAGCTTGACCCACATGCTCCCGTCGAGTTCGGGATGCTCGTTCCAGCCGACATGGCGCAGGCGATGCTCGACATAGGGTTCGATCTCGCCCGGCTGCATCGGTTCGAGATGGTGTGCGGCGATGACGCGCTGACGGAGCTGCTCGAGCTCGTCCGAATGCGCCAGCAGCTGCTTGAACTCGGGCTGGCCGAGCAACAGCGTCTGCAGCAGCGGGTGTGAACCGAGCTGGAAGTTCGACAGCATCCGCAGTTCTTCGAGCGCGCCGATCGACAGGTTCTGCGCCTCGTCGACGATCAGCAGCGCCCGGCGGCCATTGCGCGCCTCTTCGTGCAGGAACATCTCGATCACTGCGAGGTCGGCAGCCTTGTCGCCGCCCGCGTCGAGCCCGAAGCTGCGCGCTGCGACATGGATCATTTCCTCGCCATCGAGCGCGCTGGTCACCACTTCGCCCACGGTCATGCGGTCGCTGTCGAGCTTCTGCTTGAGATGGGCCACCAGCGTCGACTTGCCCGAACCGACCTCGCCGGTGATGACGACGAAGCCTTCGCCCTGGTTGAGGCCGTACCCGAGATAGCTCAGCGCCTTCTTGTGCGTGACGCTTTCGTAATAGAACGCCGGGTCGGGCGTGAGCTGGAAAGGACGCTCGCTGAAACCGTAATATTCTTCGTACATCTGCGCAGTCCTATCAGAAATCGTACCGCAGGCCGAGCAGGGCCGATGCAGTGGTGAAATTGTCGGGCGCGATATCGCTGTCGAGCATCGAGATCGCCACCGCCGCGCGCGCCGAGAGGTTGCGGATGACCTCTTCGCTGTAGCTGGCCGATCCGCCAATCGCGGTCACGTCTTCGGCACCCGCCGTTCCGCTTTCGAAACGGTTGGCATAACTGTTGACCGAGAAGCGGCCGCGCTGGCCGACCGGGCCGGACAAGCCGGCCGTCACGTAGTAGCTTTCATCAACGAGGCCGTCGGCCAGTTCGAGCACCGTGCCGGGCGCGCCGATGAAGGTGCGGCGATCGTAGCCCGCGCCGATGCTGGCGGTCATGCGGCCGATCTGGCGGCTGTAGCTGCCGACCACGCCGCGGCCCCGGAAGACCGAAGAGCGGAGCGAGCCGAGCAGGCCGTCGAGGCAGCCGCTGCCGTCGATCGAGCTGACGCAGCCGGTCAGCTCGCCCGTGACCGGATCGCGCGAAACGGTGAAATCGGTGGGCAATGCAGCGAGCGAATTGTTGAGCCGGCCGCCGAAGCCCTGGATGCCGTCATAGACACCGATCTGCAAACTGCTGCGGCTGCTCGGCCGCCAGCTGAAGCTGCCGTAGAAGGTTTCGCTGTCATAGCGATGGCCGAACCGCGCTTCGAGCTGCGTCCGGCTGCTGGGCGACCATACGACCCCGACATCCCAGATGAGGCCGCTGGCTTCATAGGCGATGATCCGCGGGCTGGCCTCATCGGTAATGAAACGGCCATTGTCGCCGATGACCGGGTTGCCCGCGGCATCGCGCACCGCATCGCGGCTCGACACTTCGACGTCCTCGATGCCCGCACCCGCGACGATTGCCAGCGTCGGCGTAACGGGAACGGTCACGTCGCCGCGGGCATAGGCATCGCGCACGCGCTGATCGAGGTTGGAGACATCTTCCTGGTAGTAGCCGGCACCAACTCCGAGACCGACCGGGAGCGGCTGGCCGGGACGCGTGCCCGCGCGCACGCTGGCGCTGTGCGAAACGCTTTCGTCGAACAGGTCGGCAGCGGTGCCTGTGGCGGTGATGAAATCGGGGCTGTCGACGCGCGTATAGCCGATACGGTAGTTCGCGTTCACTTCGACATCGCCCGCGCGCGTCTGCAGCGTGGGTCCGGCATAGGCGGAATATGTCTGGGTCGAAAGCGTATCGTCGACGATCGGATTGATCACCGAACGGCCCTGTGCATCCACGCGCGTGCCGCTGGCCAGCGCGCCCGCTTCCACCGTCAGGACCCGCGGGATGATCGAGGCATAGCCGCGCGCCACGCCGGTGATCGTATCCGAATCGGCGCCGTTGGACTGGTGCGCGAAATTGCGTTCGTAACGCACCGACACGCTGCCGCCGTTGTTGCGCCCGGCGATCGAGGCGTCGACCCCTGCGGCAAGCTGCGTGTAGGTTAGCACGTCGCTACCCGGCGATATCTGCCAGCTCGCCAGCGAATTGGCCTCGATATAGGGATCGATGCTGGTGCGCCCGCCGCCAGTGGACACGCCTTCGGCCGCGCTGCCTGCCGAACCGCTGTCGGCCCCCTGGTAGGACTGGGCCTGCAGCGGCGCGGCGCCAAACAGCGCAACGGCCGTCGCGGCGCTTGCCAGATAGGGTGTTTTCATTCGGTAGATCATGGGCTTACTCGCCATATCCGTAATAGGTTCCGAACCTGCGCCCGCTGGGGCTGAAGGTCGCATCGTTGAGCAGCAGCTTGATGTCGGGACAGGCCGAAAGCAGGTCGACCGCATCTTCCAGCGCCGCGCGCCCGGTCAGATCGGCGCGGGCGACCAGCAATGCCTGGCCCACCTGCTTGGCAAGTTCGGCAGCCGGCGTCGCGGCGAGTGCCGGAGGGCTGTCGAACACGATGATCCGGTTGCGCGCGCCGCGCGTGAGCTGGTCGAGCACATCGCGGGTGCGCTCGCTCGAAAGATATTCGCTGTCACGCCCGGTGCGCTTGCCCGCGGGCAGGACGAACAGCCCGGGAATATCGGTACCGACGACGAAGTCCGCGACCTGCGCAGCAGGGTCGGACAGCACGTCCATGAAGCCCGCGGATTCCTGCAGGCCGAGTTTCTCCATGACTGACGGATTGCCGAAATCGGCATCCACCAGCAGCACTTCCATGTCGCGTTCGCCCGCCAGCGCGATGGCGAGATTGAGCGCACAGAAGGTCTTGCCCTCGTTGGGGTGCGGCGAACAGACCAGCACGCGGCGCGCCAGCTGGCTGCCCTCGGTCTTGGTGGTGGCCAGCACCTGGCGCTTCACGATGCGGAATTCCTCGAGCAGCGTCGATGCCCCGCCATCGGGATCGATCAGGCCCTGCTCGCGCAGCATGGCGCGCACGATTTCGCGTTTCGGACCGGTAAAGGCGAC
>Ga0114914_1000222_pt1 | contig 12728 bp, 16 predicted proteins | sample MalvirAntarct_38_FD_89689 | JGI IMG/M metagenome (GOLD analysis project Ga0114914, IMG submission 89689) | Marine viral communities from the Global Malaspina Expedition - Malaspina viral metaG Antarct_38 | ecosystem: Environmental > Aquatic > Marine > Oceanic | place: Orkney Island (southeast)... | reverse complement strand
GTGGGCTACCTGAAGGACAAGGATCAAGCGATTCAGCTCGTCAAGATGAACGCAGGCGACATCAATGAGGCTGGCACCTTCCCTTTGTGTGTTATCGAGACGATGGCAGAGGGCATCTACCCCATCGCGTCGCTGGTGGATTGGTTTACTTGGGATGCTGAGACAGAGGGTTATGCCCGGATTGACGGCCCGCCAGAAGACCTCCAAGGGGTCTGCGGCTTCAGCCTCGGCTGACCAGATTTCTGAACTTTTCCCCGAACCGATCCCGTGATTTTCCCGAGCTTGGTTTAGGCTGGTCAGACACCGACAAGAGGATTTACCGATGAGCAAATTGACATTCGTCTATGGCACCATGACCAGCGGCAAGACCACCGCACTTTTGCAGGAAGCCCATAACTTTCGACTGCATGGGCTGAATGCGCATCTGCTCACGGCGGCCGGCGATACGCGCTCCGGACGCGGTATGATCCGCTCTCGCATTGGGATCTCGGCCGAAGCCGATGTCTTTGGCCCCGGAGATGATCTTGCTCAACGTCTATCGGATCTCCACGCCCAGCAACCGATCGATGCTGTCTTCTGCGATGAAGCGCAGTTCCTGTCGCGCGACCAGGTCTGGCAGCTCTCGGATATTGTCGATGATCTTGGGATCCGGGTGGATTGCTTTGGCCTGCGATCTGATTTCCGCGGCGCGCTCTTTGAGGGATCCGCCGCCCTGATGGCACTGGCCGATGTGTTGACCGAGAACACCGGCGTATGCGCCAGCGGCGCCAAGGCCATGATGGTGGCGCGCCTCGGGCCCGACGGAAGGGCCATGGTCGACGGTCCTCAGGTCATGGTTGGTGGTGAGGAAACCTATCTCGCCGTGTCTCGTGCGGCCTGGAAAGAACGGATCCGCGCATCCATGGGATCACCCGTTGCGGTGAAGATGGCCTGACGGGGTCACAATACCACATTGCGAAAATAAGTATCTGAACACCTTCCATTCTCAGATTAAGATTGTCATATATATTCCGTAAGGGAGGACATTTTTTGAAAAACACGGTGATCGAATACCGCTATCAGGATGGCTCAAACAATAAGGCCTTCAAGGAAGAGATCTTTGCTGGCCCAGTGGATGAAGCGTCGAGCGCGCGCATCACAGCCGCCCTCGTCCCCTCCGATGATCCCGATGAGATCGGTAATTTCGTGCCTGGTCAGGTGGGTCTGCAAGACCTTCAAAATGCTTTCTATGAGCGCCACATGCTGCTCGCCAAAGCCATGGGCAGTGATAACCTACCCCAAGACGCAGCCCCCGCAGCGCGCGCTGCCGCAGAGCGTTTTGATGCGTTGCGCGACAGCATGTCGGAAGTCAAACCCATTTGGTGGCCCGATGATCACCCGCTGCACACGATTGTGCGCGTGGAGGGTACGGATAAGACCCCGACAGTGGAGAAGACGATCGCTGAATTCATCGAGGAACTCGAGGCAACCGAATGGGATGGCTCCTATACCCCGCCCTTCTATGACGAGATGATCGCAAACTACGATGATTTCATCGCCCTAGAGTCCCCAGACGAGGCTCTCGATACGTAGACTGCCTGGCAGGGCGCGCTCAATGACATCGTCACTCAGGTGAGGTCGCGCCACCTCGCATAAATTTCTCACTGAACTATCTTTTGCGAAAAAAAGCACCACATAATAATATGAAGTGGAGGACGGAACTTGAAAAACACGGCGCTCATATACCGTTATCATGACGGCTCGAAGAACAAAGTTCACAGCCAGGCGGTTTTTGCTGGCCTCATGCCTGCATCAGATCTTGGACGGGTCAGTGGCGCCCTTCTGCACAGCTACGATAATGATGGCTTGGGGGATTTCATTCCGGGCCAGGTTGGATTGGTGGACCTTCAGAACGCGCTGCATGATGATTTCGTCGCACTTGCTGAAGCCATGGGCAGCGCCGGTCTGGATCCTGATGCTGAAGCGGCGGACCGGGCAGCTGCGGAACCCTTCGATGAATTGCGCGAAAGCTTGCTGAAGACAAAACCCATGTGGGGTCCCGATGACCACCCCTTTCACACGCTGGTCAGTGTCGAGCATACAGATGCTCCAGTAACTGCCCATAAGACCATTGACGCGTTCATCGAGGGGCTCGAGGTCATTGTATGGGACAGTTCATACAAGCCGCCTTTCTATGATGAAATGATCAAGAACTACGATCTACATGTGGCCCAGCAATAACCCGAAGGGTCCCACGATCTGTGAGGGCCCTTGATCGTATTGGCATGAATGCACTCGGGGCCCGCCCTATGGTACGATCCTGATTGGGGACTGTCGTACGACGACTCAACCAGCTCAAGGTTATAGGTCGGATGGTTCGTGTCGCTGAGTTTCCGGATGAGGGCATGGAGCTGTAAGCCCGCGTAGCTTCTTTCTGATGGTTGCTTGGGACCAGTCCTGAAGGGCGATTGCTTCATCCGCATCAAATCCCAGATCTGCAAAAACGTTTCCGTCAGAGGGTGTGATGTGTGTCAGATCGCTTGGCTGCGTCATGCTGCTCTCCATGTTTACATCCTATCACCTGGTGCTGGCGCCACTCACGAAGGACCGTCGCAAGCCGCTTCAGCGGGCTCAAGGGCATAGGTCGAAAGGTTCTCTTCGCTGACGGTATCGCCACGCTCGAAAGCACGGATGCAGATCTCGCGATGAGCTTCCTGGCGGCGCTCGTATTCGGATCTGGAAAACACATCAGGCTGATTTCTCATGAACTGGTTCAGGTCACGCTCCTCATTCAAAACAAGGAAGTGGACGCCCACTGCGTGGTCGCTGAGGCAGTGCTCGCGCCCTGCGCAGCAAATGCCGGCAGCGGAGCCGTCCTCGGCATCGAGCGCAAAGAGGATCCTGCCAGCTTTGAGGTACTGGATACCATCTTTTTCATCGAGGAGTTCCGTGAACTCATCGTCGGTCTTGTTGTAGCGACGCGTCAGTGTGTGCAGGATCTTTTCAGCTGCCTGTCGCATATGCACCGGAGTTTCACGGAAGTTCTCGACATCGGCGCCATCAAGAGTGTGATTGCGCACCCATTGATCGAAAGTGCCTTCAGTGGCTTTTATGCGGTTACTCGACATGGTCATCTCCAATTTTGTTGGTTGAAGAATAGGACCGACCTCTGAAAACATTTAGACCTTTATCGCTCAATTGTCCCGCGGGGTGAGCTGTGGAGATGATACTCAGGCACTTATTTTCGCAAAGCCTTCGATTATCAGCGGTCTGGCACTGGTAACCACTGAGCGCATGTGCGAAAAACAACAAAAGCCTTTCATTACTCATATGTATAGTTGGCCCAGATAATTGAGGATAACGAGATATGACACGCCATGCCGACCCCGCGTACCGCTTTGACGAAGCCACAGGACAGCTCTTCTTCACCAGTGGCAATGCAAAGACCATCGTCGGGGATATCGACCTGGCAATGGTCTGGACCTCAGACGAGGATGGTAACGGCTGCCTGCACAAACATGGCCGCAAGGAATTCATTGAGGAGAGAGCGGCGCTGATCCGCACGATCGATGAAACCACCAAAACTGTGACGATCCCTTGGGAAGCCCTCAGCCATCCTGAAGCGGGGCCGAAGATCATCGAAGAAGTGAACAAATGCCTTTCGATTTCCGGTCGCGTCTCAAAGATCGAGGCGTTTCTCCAGGAGATTGCAGAAATGCACGAAATCGAGGCTTTCCCACGCGCGACCCCTGAGCAAACTGTGGAGATGACACCATGAAGCCCCTTTCCAGTGTTCTGCGCAGTATCACCCTGACATTTGGTCTGGCTCTCACCCAGATCTCTCTTCCCGCTGGCCCGGCCGAAGCGGCTATGGTCAAACAATCCAACTCTGGCATCTGCCATGATGAAGACTCTGCATGGTATGGGCGCACCAAAAACTTCACGGCCTACGGTTCGATGTCCGAATGCATGGGGTCAGGTCGCGCATATAAGGGCTATTCGGGCGCCACACAGGCGATGTCGAAACCCCCTGCCCCACAAGGGCAGCGCACAGGCGTCAGCACTGCCTATGATCGCGATCTCTATGATCACTGGATTGATGAGGATGGTGATTGCCAGAATGCCCGCCACGAGCTTCTGCAAGAGCTTTCGACAGGTCGCGTTACCCTGTCCAGTTCCGGTTGCACCGTGGTTCAAGGCCGTTGGATTGATCCCTATACCAACCAGATTTTCACCCGCGCCCGCGGCATGGATATCGACCATATGGTACCGCTTGCTTGGGCCCACGCCCATGGCGCTGACAAATGGGATCACGAGACCCGCCGCCGCTTTGCCAATGACCCGGTGAACCTATTTGCCGTTGAGGCTTCGGCCAACCGGTCCAAGGGTGCTAAGGGACCGCTTGAATGGCTGCCACCGAACGCTGGGTTCCATTGCGAATATGTCACGCGCTTCCATCGTATCGTGCTGACCTATAAGCTTCAGTATAGCGACTATGAGCGTCAGCAAATCGATGCCATGCGCGCGCAGCTTTGCGAATAACATCAATATAGGCAGAAAAATGAACGCCATGCACAAAACCCTCATTGCCCTCTCGGCACTGGACCGTAGTGATAAAGACTTCGATGCGAAGTTTGCCGCCCTGCAAGATACCGCGCGCAGCGTTGTTGCAGCGCTGACCGGTCCACAGGACGAAAAGAAGGTCTATGCCGCAGGCCCAATGGGATGCATTGAGACCCGCGACTTCACCCTGGGTCCTGCCCCGGCAATCTGGGAGCTTGGTGAGATCCCTGATGGGCATATCATCGCTTCCATGACATCTGGTGGTAAGATCCTAGACCGCGCAGTGGTAATCGATGGTGTCGCCAATTGGACATATCTGATCGAGCAGGAGCGCCGCGCAGCTGCCGATTACTTTTATGAAGGTGATGCCGATCTGGGCGAAGTTGTCGATGATAGCGGCTGGCGCAGCGATGGTGACAACAGCATGTCAAAGACGGTCTTCTGCGATGAGGGCGGAGAAAACAGCGTTAAACGCACTCTCTCGCTTGTCTTTGCGCCCAAGAGTGCGGTCATCACAAGCGCCCTCTTCGATGGCGAAGAGCTGGCCTTGCCTGAGCAACAGACTAACGCCGACATCCCGGAGCTTTGATTATGGGCCAGCGGCAATATTTCAGCAACTGCGTCAGCTGGCCCAAGGCCTGTGAAGAGCACTTTGGCGCACCCTACGCCGAGTCGCTTGATCTACTGATCGAGAATGGCGAGAGCATCACGTTGGAGAGGTTCCGGTCCGAGCTGGACCCCGAGGTCTATACTGATCTGCTCGCCACGCTGAACTACGCCCAACCTGATGAGGAAGGACTGCATATCGAGGATGATTATCACGTCGCCTTTAAGCGCGAGCCTTGGACCGGTATTATCTATGCGGTCCACTCCGCGATCGAATATGTCTTCGCGACACCCAATGAAATCGAAGAATTACAGGAGAGAGCGATGAGAAATGACCTCGCAGATACCCCTGAAGCCTTGGTGCTCGTACATGCAGGATCGCTATGCGGCTCCGCACGCATGCTCATCGGAAAACAGGAGGCGGACGGCGCACGCCAAACTGTGCTCCAGGAGGTTGCTGACCATCGCGGACCGCTCATTGTCATCGATGGGTTTCTCTCAGACGAATTGTCCTCGCATGAGCAAGCGATGATCAATGAAGCTCTTGCTGAGAACGCGGCTTCTGGCCATCTGGCCCTGCGACTTTGGGGCTGTGATGCGGGTGAGAGCCCCTACCCCACCTGGACACCCTTTGGCGCTTCTATGGAGGGCGCAGTATTTGAGGGTCAGGAGGAAGCCGCAACCGCGATTGCAGCACGGCTTGCAGACCACCGCATCCTTGTCACTGGCGCCTGGGCAACAGATGACCTCAGCTCAGGCTGTGCGAGCTCAGTATTGGTCGCCCTGCGCGAAGCGCTGGGTAGCGCGGCCGAGATCGAGCACTCAGATCATGTGGTCTATGAGCCTGATCCCTCGCTGGATGATGATTGCGAAAACGACGAACCAGAGATTTAAGGAGTGCCTGATAATGGGCTATGTACGATCATTCGGGCGTCATTTGGATAACACAGAACGAGATGCCAAGCGCAGAGCCATGCGCGAGCTAGAAGAAATCATTATTGGACTTCCCGATAAGCCAGGCAATCATCGCCGGAATATCGCGCTGGATCACTTGGCAAAGACTAAAATGAAGGTGATGTCAGATACTGCCGGCACCCCCGCCGCGCATCCCGACCAGATCAAGAAGTGGATCGCCACTGGCCATGAGCGTGTCTTGAGGAATGCTCGTGCTTTCCTGCGCAGGGAGGTTGATTTGATTGTCGAGAAGCGTGTTGGGGCGCCCTTATCATTTGAAAGATTAGCATTGCTGCATATCACCAAACGGCTAACGAGAGAGGGTCCGATTGATGTACATTCTGAACTACATTCTGCGGCTCAAGACGTTCGAATGGACATGATGTCAGATCTGGGAACGAGCAAGATCTCAAAGCCCTACCTCATCGAGATGCTTCTGAGAGAAGTTTGTGGGCTGGATGGCATTCCAGAGACGCGAGGGGCTGAAGCAGGTGATGAGACAGCCGCCATTGATATGGCGCACTGCTTGTTGGAAGGCATTAACCTCGAACAAGAAGCATACCGTGCAGCCTACGCGAAAAGGCACACCACCACCGAACCTACGCTTTAGAATTGGAGACCTAATGTCCTTTCGACGCCACATCATGAATACAGCCAGGAACGCCAAGCGCGACGCGCTGCGCAGGATCATGAAGACAATGAGCTCCATCCCGGATGGTGCAGCAGATGGTGCCCGCGATGCGGCGCTTCATCAGCTTGATACCTCGCATTGGTTGATCATGTCCGACACGGCCGGCACACCCGCAGCCAAACCTGATATGGTCAGAGCCTGGGTTGATCGCGGCCCTGAACGCGTTTTGAAGGACGCGCGGGATTTCCTTATCCGCGAGTCTGACATGGCCCTTGGTCAGGGTGACTTCGGCGCCAAGGTCTTTGCCGAACGTGCTTTGGTGCAGATCTCCAAATGCCTCAACAAGAGCGACGTGGAAGACGTCCATGTTGAACTGAACCAGGCCGCTGAATTTCTGCATGAAGACATTAAGCGGATCCTATCCACCCATGACGTCGCCTCAGCAGATACGATCGTCATTCCACTGCGCGAGCTTTGTGGTCTCGATGGTCAGCCTGATGCGCGCGGCAAGGATGCCGGTGACCCGGATACTGCAACCCTCGTCGCGCAAACCATCACCGAAGGGCTTCGCCTTGAAGCTGAGGTTCGGGAATTGGCCCGCATTGCTGAAGTCGAGGATCTGCCTGAACCCGGGTAATGGCAGATCCAGCCAGCCCTCAGTATTTGAAGCTCTTCGTTCCGGAGGCTGCATCGCTCTCCATCTGAATGCAGCCATCGAGAAGCATGTATGAACCACCGCCGAAGGAGGCGACTTCATCGCAGTAGCCTCTCATTTGAGCGCTGAATCCTGACCAGCGTGCCTTCAGCATATTGTAGGCCGTCTGCTCTTGGTCGATGCAGCCGTTATAGATCATCGAGGAGCCACCGCTGAAGTCGGAGACTTCCTGGCAGTAGCTCTCGACGTTGTACCGAGGTATAGATTGGGCGTGAGCTGCTGATGCGCCGATGGCGGTGGCGACGAGAAGTGCTGCGAATGAAATGACGTGCATAAGAAGTCCTCTGAGTATCATATCCAAGAAGCATATCGCGGTTGCCGTGTCATGTGTTTCGTCTATCCATTTCTCAAAATCGCATGACATATTTGAGCATGAGGTTGCCAATAATCTTATTGAGGGCCGTGACAGTAAGCGGTCTTCAGATACCCATATTGAGCGGTGGAGCTGGTTTATTGAGGAAAACAGTCCGATCTGAACCGCAGTAAGTTTATCAGTGCGCTCTTACTGCTACGCTGGTGTCATATAAAACACCACGGAATAATACCATGAAACTCACAACCAAACTGGGCATCGCCGCCCGGAACCGAGCCATCTCCCTCATCGAGGGCGTGCTCTATCTTGTCATAGCCCTCGCAGTCATCGTCGGCGGGATCGTGTTCTTCCAGCAGTCGCAGCTTTCCAATGCCGTGACCGACACCGCCCGCGCCGCGGTGGGCATCTCCTCTCAGGCTCGGGCTTTGTACCAAAACCAGACCGGTTTCGGTGACAACGAAGACCTCACGGTCGCAATGATCCGTGCGGGCGTTGTGCCTTCAAACTTCATCGATGGCACTGGTGACGCGATCGCGCACCCCTTTGGCGGGAGCATGGCGGTCACCGGTAATGGCAATGGGTTTGTCATTTCCTACAGCGATATCTCTCAGGCGGCCTGTCTGCGTTTGGCGAGTATCGATGAGACGGGTGTGGGGCCAATGGGTACAGGCCTTTTGGGTCTTACAATCTCCGGCGATCCTATCGACCCAACAACTTCACCAGAAATGAAGGGCGCGGTGACGGCTGAGGAAGTTGCTGCGAATTGCAGCGATGGCGTGGAAATGGCGATCTACTATGCGAAACACCCCAGTGGGGGCTTTTCATATTATTGCGGCCCGCCAGGAATGGTTTGGGAGGAGGCCAATGGGGGCTACAGGGTATCTGGCGTACAGATCCCTGGGGGATATCCCCTCGATCAAGTGCGATCATCTGCAGGACCAACATATACATCGTTTATAAGGCCGAATAATAACCAAGTCATCGATGTCTTTGCAGATTATCGCGGCTATGACGGCTCATGGCACGTATGGGGACAGACGCACCAGCTTGAGCCTTATGAAGTAATGCCTCCCGATGAGGATTGCTGAGGAAAGGCGGGACATCATGAGCATCACATTCAACCTGGTCTTTGCCGCCCGTCGGCGCGCCATATCCCTCATTGAAGGCGTGCTCTACCTCGTCATCGCTCTCGCTGTTATCGTCGGCGGCATCGTCTTCTTCCAGCAATCGCAGCTCAGCAATGCGGTCACCGATACCGCGCGGGCCGCGGTGGGGATCTCATCGCAAGCTCGAGCTTTGTACCAAAACCAGACCGGGTTTGGCGACAATGAGGATCTTACGCTGGCCATGATCCGCGCCGGAGCCGTACCGTCGAACTTCATCGACAATACAGGCGATGCGATCGCACATCCCTTCGGGGGTGGCGGCGTGACCATTACGGGCAATGGCAAGGGGTTCGTCATTGCCTACGATGATATTTCCCAAGCCGCATGTTTGCGCCTGGCGAGTATCGATGACGCGGGCGTCGGTCCAATGGGCACAGGCATTGTTGGACTTACCATTGCAGAGAGTGAAGCAATCGATACGACACAGCCGCCAGCAATAACCGGCACTGTAAGGGCTGAAGCTGTTTCAGCGTCTTGCACCGATGGCGCTGTCATGGCCGTCTACTATGCGCAGAACCCAGGTGCGAAATTCGTTGAAGTAGAGGCGCCGCCGGAATGGTGCCCACCAAATGATTGGGTTTGGGATGAAGGGTCAAGCACATATCAGGTTCCAGGCATCACCTACCGGCACGGGACCTTTAACCATGGCAGCCAAAGATTTATAAGAAACGGACCAGGATCCACGGTCACTGTCGCTGCGCCGAACAACGCAGGTTTGGATCATTGGGGCGTCTATCAGTTCCCCTGGGGATCCCGAGATCACGTGTGGGGCTGGTCAAACCACTATGAGCAATTTGAGATTCAGCCGAAGGATCCAAGATGTGGGTGATCGCTGATCACTACTATCAGCCAAAACAAATATGAAGACCGCAGCAGTAAAAAACTCTTGCCACCGTTTCGGGTGCCAATTGGAACACAATATGTGGATCGGCATGCCTAACGTACATTAGCTACCATTTTCGCACAGCATCTTCCGCTATCCTAATAGATATAAACCAACGGAAGTAGCACCATGAAACTCACAGCCATCTTGGGCGCCAGCGCCCGCCGACGCGCCATCTCCCTCATTGAAGGCGTGCTCTACCTCGTCATCGCTCTCGCCGTCATCGTCGGTGGCATCGTCTTCTTCCAACAATCGCAACTTAGCAATGCTGTGACCGACACCGCCCGTGCCGCGGTGGGAATCTCGTCGCAGGCGCGTGCGCTTTACCAAAACCAGACTGGTTTTGGAGTAAACGAAGATCTGACGCTCGCAATGATCCGTGCGGGCGCCGTGCCGTCGAACTTCATTGACCGCAGTGGCGATGCTATGGCGCACCCTTTCGGTGGCGGTATGGCCGTAACTGGCAACGGTAGGGGTTTTGTCATTGTCTACAGCGATATCTCTCAAGCGGCCTGCCTGCGGCTGGCAAGCATCGATGAGACTGGTGTAGGTCCAATGGGCACGGGCATTGTCGGCCTTACGATCTCGCAAAGTGATCCGGTCGATCCTACTTCTGCCCCCGATATTAATGGCACTGTGACAGCAGACACAATGTCGACCTCCTGCGCCGATGGTGCGGAAATGGCAGTATATTACGCCCAAAACCCAGGTGCGAAATATGACGCGCCCCCCTCTCCCTTCAACACCGATAATCCTTGGGAATATCCTTATCCCAAAGTCTCTCTTGGAACTCAGTGCGGAGATAGCCCAAGCAGACACAACGAAATGGCAGCTTGGCGTCAATGCCTCACGGAATGGGGCACTGCGACATATGGTGAAGATCTATCTGACCGTAACGCTATGTGTGGTGCGGAGCCAGATGAGCGTAGATGGGATAGGACCCCATCCGATTGGCCACTTTGGTTCAGGAAAGCACAAGATACCTGGAACGAGTGCCAAGATATGTGGCGGTATCAGATATGAAGACCGCAGCAGTAAAAAAAACTCTTGTCACCGTTTCGGATGCCAATTGGATCACAATATGTGTGTCGGCATGCTTAAAGTGTATCAGATACCATATTTTCGCACAGCATATTCCGCTAGTCTAATAGATATAAACCAACGGAAGTAGCACCATGAAACTCACAGCCATCTTGGGCGCCAGCGCCCGCCAGCGCGCCATCTCCCTCATAGAGGGCGTGCTCTATCTCGTCATTGCTCTCGCTGTCATTGTGGGCGGGATTGTGTTCTTTCAGCAATCACAGCTCTCGAACCGCGTCACAGACACGGCCCGTGCAGCAGTTGGCATCTCATCGCAGTTGCGGGCCCTTTACCAAAACCAGAATGTCTTCGGAGACAACGTGGATCTCACAGCTGCCGCAGTGAAGTCTGGCGCCGTACCTTCAAACTTCGTTGGCGGCGAAGCAGGTGAGAGTATCGTGCATCCTTTCAATGGTGGCGGGGTAGCCATTACGGGCCTCGGCCGAGGTTTCGTAATGTCTTACTCTGGGATCTCTTCCCCAGCCTGCCAACGTATGGCTATCATGGATGAGACCGGGGCTGGGCCCATGGGGATCGGTATTGCTGGCGTAACGATCGGCGCGGCCGGTGAAATCGACATTATGGATGGTCCAAGCATGACCGCCCCAGTGACCCCGGAGGCCGTTTCAGAATCCTGTGAGACAGGGACCGAGATGGCCGTCTTCTACAGCGCATCCACAGGTGGAGGCTTTGACGAGATGATGGCAGGCTTATCAGGACCGGGCCCGGCGGGAACTGGACCTGGCGCGGCAACCCGGGATAATCCGTGGGGGTATCCGTTCCCGACCACGAACCTTGTTTGGGAATGCGGAACTAGGCCCGGAAGGGGATACACAGCTGAAGAGATGGAGGAATACACGTCCTGTCGGTACCAATGGTCTCTTGCCGAATATGGCAATAAGGGAGGGACACTTGCGGAGGTATGCGGAACCGCGTCCAGGCCACAACCCTATCATTTCCCTGATGGGGACTACTCTTCATACGAGAGAACACTTTTCACTTTCGACGCACTAGATACATGGCCCAACTGCATGGTTAGCTACCAAGGCAGGGCAGCCTATGAGTAGATGAGGACAGCTCTTATCTGCTGGGATTTTATTGACGCGCTGATGTTACACCTGAATGTCACATCAGCGCGCCTTCTATACACCGGCGACAATTCTTGCCTCTTGCCATGCAGACAGATGAATGAGGATCTCCACCTTACTTAGGGCGTATCGAGGTCGATCAAACCATAGACCACTTCGCGCGGTGACTTGGCATAGGAAACACGGCGATCGACAAGCACTGAACTATCCCCCCGGAATGTCGCTTCCCAGGCCTCCATTCTAAGCGGGTCCTCTTCAGCCATCACAACGGGTGTGGACCGAAGCGGTAGATCATAAGACAGCAAATCGGCCAAGACGATTTCAATGTCGCTCTCAAGACCTGCGGGGATCAGATCAGCGATATCCGATCGAGCGTAAACTGATACTGCCTTGGGCAAGCTTTCCACTTCCATCGGTTCCGGGCACAGCGAAACAACCATCATACGGCCTGACACTTCTACTTCGTGGCTCTCCTGACACCCTGCCCCGGTGAAATCACCGTCAAGATAGGCCCGGGCGTAGGCCACGCGCTCATCAAGGTGCGCATACTCAGGGTGTGGCCTCAGAAACCCGTCCATAAAGGCTGCTGCGGCCTCCCCGGCTGTATCGGTGTTCAACACCCGTTCGACCACGAAGGCGTAGTCCCCCGTAAGCTCTTCATAAAGGTATCCATAATTTGCCTCATAGGAGGTCGGATCCATATCGCCAAGCCAATTCTCGAAAGCGATACGCCGCGGGCCGGTCCATTGC
>Ga0114914_1000220_pt1 | contig 12842 bp, 6 predicted proteins | sample MalvirAntarct_38_FD_89689 | JGI IMG/M metagenome (GOLD analysis project Ga0114914, IMG submission 89689) | Marine viral communities from the Global Malaspina Expedition - Malaspina viral metaG Antarct_38 | ecosystem: Environmental > Aquatic > Marine > Oceanic | place: Orkney Island (southeast)... | reverse complement strand
TCGCTGCCCTCGGTCGCGCCTAGCCCCGAAGGGGCGAGCGGGCGCGGCGGCCGGGGCTCCGGCCCGACCGGCGTGGTGGCCCAGTCGGGCAATAGCGGCATGCCGTCGCCATCCGTATCGGGCGCGGACGGCGCAACCGGGGCAGCGTGTTCGCCCAATTCCCAGCGGGCACCCCAGATGGGATCCGCCAGCGCCTCGTCTTGATCGAACAGTGCCGCGAGCCGCGCATACCAGCTATCGTCATGCGGGCCGTTTTTCGCATCGCGCGGGCCGAGCGAGCCGGTAATGAACAGCGCCTCCTGCGCGCGCGTCAGCGCGACATAGAGCAGCCGCCAATGTTCCTGCATCGCCTTGGCCGCTTCCGCAGCGTCAGCCTCGGCGACAGGGCCGACCTTTTCTTCCTTGGTCAGACCCGGCAGCGGAACGGCGCGCGGCGTCGCCGACCCCGGGAGATCCTCTTCCAGCACCAGATCGCCCGCGCCATCGGGCCGGATAGCGGCATCGGCGAGGATGACGATCGGCGCCTCGAGCCCCTTCGAACCGTGAACGGTCATCACCCGGACCTGGTCGCCGCCCTCCCCGGCTTCGCGCTTCAGTTCGCCATCGCCAGCATCGAACCAGCGGATGAACCCCTGCAGGCTCGCGGTATGCGCGCTTGCGTAGGCATTGGCGGCATTGAGCAATTCGTCGATCGGATCGTTCGCTTCTCGGCCCAGCCGCGCGACCAGCTTGCGCCGCCCGTCGAGCGCGCCAAGCAATATCCAGTGCAGCAATTGCTGCGGGCTGTCGTAATCGGCCCGCCGCAGTATCTCGCGCAGCGCATCGACCGTGCCGCGAACGAACGCATCGCTGCTGCCCCGCAGGTGCTCCCACAGGCGCACGCCTTTCGGCCGGTAGCCGTGCGCCAGCAGATCCTCCTGGCTCCAGCCCAGCAAGGGTGAAACCAGCAGGCTGGCCAGCGTGAGATCGTCAAGCGGCTGCGCGGCAAAGCGCAAGGCGGCCATCAGGTCCTTCACTGCCAGCGGATTGCCGAGGCGCAGCCGGTCGACCCCGGCCACCGGGACACCGTGGCGGTACAGCCGCGCGACGATGAGCGAAGCCAGGTCGCGCCGTTTCTGGACCAGCACCATGATATCGCCTGCGCTGGCGCGGCGCTTGGTCCCGCGCGATAACGTAAAGCCATCGCCGGCAGCGTCGAGCCATTCGGCCACTTGCCGCGCGATCCTGTCGGCCAGCAAGCGGTCGTGCCGCGCCAGCCAGCCTTCGCGCTCACCGCCGTCGTCTTCTTCCTCGGCGACACGAACGACCTGCCACAGACCCACCAGTCCGGGTTCGCCGCTGCCCGTATGCGGATCGCTGCGTTGATCGAGCCCGAACCCCTCATGGCCGATCGCATCGATCGCCCGATCGACAAAACCGAGTACCTGCTGGTTGGTGCGATAGCTCCGGCCGAGGCCGTATTCCTCCAGTCCGCGAATATCGGGCGCGCCGCGCGTATCGCGGGCCGCATCGGCGGCGGCATTCATCTTGTCGCGGAAGAAATCGCGCGCCTGCCTGAAGTTCTCCGGGCTGGTCCCCTGGAAGCCGAAGATCGCCTGCTTGTAATCGCCCACGGCAAAGATCGTGCGCACCGCCTCGCCGCGCGCGCCCGAACCGTCGAAATAATCGTCGGTCAGTGCCTTCACGATCGCCCATTGCGCCGCGTTGGTATCCTGCGCTTCATCGACGAGGATGTGATCGAAGCTGCGGTCGAGCTTGTAACGAATCCAGTCGGCCATCGCGCTGTCGGACAGGAGCGTGGCTGCGCGGGCGATGAGATCGTCGAAATCGACCAGCCCTTCGCGTTCCTTCGCCCTGTGCCAGGCAAGCGCGAAGGCGCGTCCCGCTTCGAGCTGCGGGCCGAGGAATGCCGCCAGTTCGAGCAATGCCGCGCGTTCGCGCACCTTGGCCACGGCTTCGGCCACCCGTTCCTGGTTGCCCGGAAAGTCCGGATCGACTTTTTCCGCCCCGGCCATCTTGCGCGGGGTGCCATCGGCCTTGAGCAGTGTCTTGGAAAACCCGTCGATTGCGGCAAGCCGGGCCTCCGTATCATTCGCCAGCCAGCTTTCGAGAAAATCGGCGCAAGTCTGGCCCGTCTTTGCCGACCAGCCGCGGCTGGCGGCCAGGCAGGCGCGCAGGCTGGCGCAGGGAAACGCCGCGTCCGAACATGCGTCTGCAACCCATGCGGCATCGGCATCGGCGGGGAGGCCCAGCAAGCGAAACACGCGCGGCTGCATCGGCGGTTGCCAACTGCCCGGCCCCTGCCACAGGTCCATGTGCCGCGCGCAGCGCATCAGCCAGCCGCGGACCGCATCGGGTCCCTTGCGCTTGCTCATCTCGGCGATCGCCCCGGCGATGCGCGGGTCGCCTTCGGCCAGCAGGCCCGAAAGAACATCGCGGCTCAGGAGATCGCGCTCGCGGTCTTCCATCGGACGCGACCCGGGCAGCATGCCCGCTTCGCCGGGGAAGGCGGCAAGCAGATATTGGGCGAAGGCGTGGATCGTATCGATCCGCAATCCGCCGCCGGGGCAATCGAGGACGCGGGCGAACAGCGCCCGGGCCCGCGCGCGCGTTTCTGGGTCGCCGGGCGCGCCCAAAAACGCCAGTTCGCGCGCCAGCTGCGCATCGTCCATCCGGACCCAGCGCGCCAGTACCGCGTTGACACGCACTGCCATTTCAGCCGCGCCCGCCTTGGTGAACGTGAGGCACAGGACCTGCGAAGGATCGGCGCCGGGTTCGAGCAGCAGCCGCAGGACGCGCGCCGACAGCACCTGCGTCTTCCCCGTCCCCGCGCTGGCCGAAAGCCACACGCTGTCCTGCGGATCGACCGCGAGGCGCTGCTTGTCCTGCAGTTCGTAGACGGTCCCGCTCACGCCGTTTCTCCGCCATCCTGGTGCGCGATCCACTCGTCGAGCCGCATCAGCTGATCATAGGTGTCATAGGCGGGATAATCAGGGTTCTCGCGCGCCGTGAAGGAGTCATTGCCCTTGATGAAGCGGTTGATGGCCAGTGTCAGCTTGTCCGCGGTCAGCGGCAGGAATTCCTCGGGCGCCACGCCCGAAGTCTTGCGCCCGACTTTCAGCGGGACGTCGACATAGCCGAAACCGAAGCGGTTTTCCGCATCCTTGGCTTTGCCAAGCGACCAGTATTCGTAGCCTTGCGCGTCGCCGGACAGACCTTCGAAACCGCCGCGTTCGGCGATCAGGCCGAGGACACCAAGCTGCAACGCGAAACCGGCCTCGACCCGGGCCGCGCTGGGCGGCGTACCGGTCTTGTAATCGATTATGGCAAGGCTGCCGTCCGCGAGCCGGTCGATCCGGTCCGCGCGGCCGTGGACATGGACGCCGTCGAAGGTCATCGCGCCCTGCTTCTCGACCGCCAGCACGCGGCGGTCGTCATAGGCACCGATCTCCTCTTCGATCCAGCGCAGCGCGGCTTCGAGCCGTGGCTGCCACAGCCCCCACATCAGCGGATCGGCGTTCTCTTCGTCGAGCACGGCCTGCATGATCGGCGCGAGGCGGGCGGCAGGATCCCGCTCGCGCGCTTCGTGCCAGCGTTGCAGGATGGCGTGCGCCACCGTCCCCTGCCATTGCGCCGAAGGTTCGGCGTCCAGCGCGTCGAGATCCTTCAGCCCCATGATCCGGTCAGCATAGAACTGGTAGGGATCGCCAAGCAGGCGATCGAGCGCGGTCGCGGAAATGTCGACCTTGCGCTGTTCGGGCTGCGGCTGCGGTGCCGGACGCGAATAGGCCGGCGCGCTCGGCGCGCGGGTCATCGCCCGCGCCAGCGCGACCGTCTTGCGGTCCTCGTAGCGATCGAGCAGCTCGCCCAGCAGCGCCTGCACGCGCAGCAGGAAACGCGAGGGAATGGCCGGGCCGGCCTCGTCCCTTTCGGAACGCGACAGGACCACCTCGGGCGCGCCGAGCGCCCCGGCGAGGTCATGCGCCGACAGTCCGATACGGAAATCGGCACCGGGCACCCCCAGCGCGCGGAGCACCGGCGGGGCGAGCAGCGCGTCGATCCCCCCGCGGGCCGGCCAGACGCCTTCATTCAGTCCGGCGCAGATTACCAGTTCGGCGCGGTTCATCCGGCTTTCGAGCAGCCCGAGCACCTGCACCCGCGCATGCCCCCCATAGGGAGGTCGAACCGCGACCTGTTCCATGGCATCGCGCAGCGCAATTGCGGCCTCGCCCGGCGCCAGGGCGAACCCGGCATCGCGTGCATGGCGGCGCAATTCCTCCACGAAGCCAGCCAGCGAACGGCCGTCCTCTCGTGCCCAGAGCTTTTCGCCGCACAGCGCTTCGCCGCTTTCGACCAGCGCATCGAGCAATGCGTGCATAGGGATGGCATCCTGCCGGTGCAGCGCCACCAGCGGCGAAAGCGCCTGATCGACCGCGGCGTACCAATCGGCCACGCGGCCATGCCGCTGGGCCAGCCGCGCCGCGATAGCCGCGACGGGGGCCAAGCCGCCCGCCTTGCGCGGCCCGCGCAGCGCGCGTTCGACCCGGCGCAGCTGCCGTAGCCAGACGCCGCGCTCCATCCCGCCATCGACCAGCGGGTGGCCCAGCAGCCCCATCAGCGAAACAGGGGCGGCATCTTCGGCGACGATCTCGGCAAGCAGCAGGAACAGCCGGCCGGCAGCGGTCTGCGACAAGGGGCGCCCGCCCGAATCGTCGGCCGTGATGTTCCAGCGGTCGAGGTGGTGGACCACGCGCCGCGCCAGCGCGCGATCGGGCGTGACCACCGCCACGCGCTTTTCCGGTTGTTCCACTGCCTCGCGGACCAGCAGGGCGACCGCCTGCGCCTCTTCCTCCGGATTGGCGCAGGTCATGATGCGCACGCCTGCCAACCGGCGTTTCTCGGCGGGCAGGTCGACCCATCCCTTGCTCGCTTCGGGCGGCAGGAACAGCGATCCGAGCGCATGGCTGCGTTTGGGCTGCGCCGCGGCGATGCCACGGCGATGCCACGGCTGCACTTCCTCGCGTGCGATCCCCATGCGGTTGAGCAGCAACTTGAGGTGGTATTGCGGATGCGTCACCGCATCCTCGCGTGCGAAAGGCGTGGCGCCGGGTTCGGGCGTCGCCCCGGCGCGGCCCAATTCGTCCCACACCGCCTGCGGCATGGTGAGATCGAAATCGGGCAGGATCACCGCCCCCTGATCGCAATCGGCGACCACTCTCAGCAGCCGCGCAAGCGAAGGTGCGGCGCTGGTCACGCCCGCAGCGACGATGGGCGTTTCGGGCGGCGCAGCACGCCAGCGCGCGGCGGCCCAGTCGAACAGGCGATTGCGCCGAGCTGCCGCGTCGAGCGCATCCCATTGCTGCAATTGTTCCAGCCACTTGGCCTGAACAGTTGCAAAGAGATGGAGGCTGCGCTGCCAGTGATCGGACAATGATCCGAACAGGTCGAGCACGCTTTCGCCGACCAGTTCTTCAGGACCCACGCCCTCGACCAGCAGCCGGTCCATCGTTGCCCCGGTTTCACGCGCGAGCCGCAGCAGCGTTGCACCGCCGGGTGCCTCGTCGCCCATCGTGTCCGCGATCAGCCGGGCCAGTGCAAACAGCCGCCGCTGCGGTTCGATAGCGCGGGGTATGTCGGCGGCGCCCAGCGGGTCGAGCAGCGGGCCGAGCGTTTCATCGAGATCGAGATCGCCGACCACCGCCATGCGCGGCATCAGCAGTCCGGGCGTGCCCTGTTCGCCGGCGTGGCGGATGAAGGCTTCGGAAATCGTGCGCCGGGCTCGGCTGCTGGGGACGAGCAGCGTCAGGCGCGCCAGGCCGAACTCGTCGTCGGCATAACGCGGGACCAGGCCAGCGACGAGGGCATCGGCGAAGCCGCGATGTGCGGCAATCGAATAGACCTTCGGCCCCTGCCGCTCAGCCACCCTTGAGCGCTTCCTCGGTCGGGCGGATATGCGCAGGCGTGCCGACTTCGTACCACCGTCCGGTAAAGGCGACACCGTAGAGCCGCCCTTCGGCAATCGCGCGATCCCACAGGACATTGGTCGAAAACTTGCCGTCCGGTGCATCGCGCAGCAGGCGCTGCGATACCAGCTGGATCCCGGTGTAAATGAAGGGCGCGATCCGGCCGGGCAGCTTGCGCGTGAGCTGGCCGGCGGGGTCCATGTAGAAATCGCCCGAACCGTCGAAATTGTGGGCGCGCGCGTGCGTGACGAGCAAGAGCAACGCATCCATGCGCTCGGGATCCCACCCGGCCGAAAGATCGCTGAAGGCGTTTTGCGGGCCGTCTAGCCAGATGCTGTCGGCATTGCAGGCGAAGAACGGATCGGGCAGCAGCCCGGCGGCGGCCTTGACCATGCCGCCCCCGGTCTCGAGCAATTGCTCGCGTTCGTCCGAGAACGTCACCGCGGGCGCCTTGCGCGCACCGACATGCGCTTCGATCGCATCGGCCAGGTAATGCACATTGACCACGGCCCTTGCGACACCGGCTTCCTCGAGGCGGTCGAGCGCACGGTCGATCAGGGGTTTTCCGGCCACGCGCACCAGCGGCTTGGGCGTGGTCGCGGTAAGCGGGCGCATGCGCTTGCCCAGCCCTGCGGCCATCAGCATGGCCGTGTCGGAGACGAGCGTGGTCACTGGATTTCCCCTCCGGCGGTATCGCGGATTTCCTGCGGGATGTTCGCGTCGAACCACGCGGCGACCGGCGCCAGCGCTTCATGCGCCAGATCGCGTTCCATCGCCTGCCAGACGCGCGGGATCATTGCCAGATACCGCGCCTTGCCATCGCGCTTGGCGAGACGCGTGAAAATGCCCACGATCTTGGCGTTCCGCTGCGCCCCGAGCCGGGCATAATCGGCTTCGAAATGGGGCCCCGGGTCAGCCGCGGCACGGTAGCGGCCCAGCATCTCGCATTCGAGTTCGGTCGATACTTCGCGCCGCGCATCCTGCAGCAGGCTGACGAGGTCGTAGGCCGGATGGCCGACCAGCGCGTCCTGGAAATCTATCAGTCCCTGCGCTCCCGCCAGCTTGCCGGGTTCGAGCAGCATGACGTTTTCGGCATGGTAGTCGCGCAATACGGTCACGCCGGGATCCTGCCTCGCGAGCAGCGGCTCGAGCGCGGTTTCCCATGCGGCGCGATAGGCCGGCACATCGACCGTCAGCCCCATTGCCGGGCAATACCATTCGACCAGCAACATAGCTTCGCGCAGGTAGACGGCCATGTCATAGGGCTCGAACGGGCCGGGCGGCAGCCGGTGGAGCGCCACCAGCGTATCGATCGCCTGCGCGTAGATCCCGCGCTCGTCGGCCGGATGGGCATCGATCCATTCGCGCATGCGCTGGTCGCCGAAATCCTCGATCAGCACCCAGCCATTGGCGGCGTCCTCGCTCAGTATGCGGGGCGCGCGCAGGCCGTTTCGGTCGAGCCAGTGCGCCACGTGCAGGAACGGCGCCGGGTCCTCGTGCGGCGGCGGCGCATGCATCAGCATGGCGCTGTCACCCCCCATCCTTACCCGGAAGTAGCGGCGGAAGCTGGCATCGCCGACGAGAGGGGCGATTTCCGCGCCTTCCCACCGGGTGCCACCCAGAAACTCGTGAATCTCGTCGAAAGGCGCATCGCTCATGGCCAGCGGCTTTGCCAAGATGTGCCCGGGGTGACAACGGCCTCGCGGCCTTCGCCCACCTTTTCCAGCGCAATGGCGAGGCAGTTCGGCTCATGGGCGAAACCGCCCGCGTGATCGGGCCACTCGGCCAGCAGTGCGGCGCCCTCCCGATAGTCGTCGAGCCCCAGCTCGGCAGCTTCAGCGGGATCCTCCAGCCGGTAGAAATCGGCATGGACCAGCGGCACCGCCAGGCCGTCATAGGTTTCGATGATCGTGTAGGTCGGCGAAGGCACCTCGCCCTCGTGACCGAGCGCCGCGATGATCGCACGCGCCAGCGTGGTCTTGCCAGTGCCCAGCGTACCGGAAAGCGCCACGACATCGCCCGGCGCCAGCTTCGCGGCGATCTGCTGGCCGAACGCCTCCATCGCCGCGAGATCAGGCAGTGCGATTTTCACGTCAGGGTGATCGTTGCAGTGGTGCCGCTGTTCTTGCGGCTGCGGATCTCGAGCGTACCGCCATGCGCTTCGACCAACTGCCGCGCCAGCGGAATGCCTAGCCCGTGGCGGCGTTCGATACCCTTGCCGTCCGACGACATGCGGATGCCCTCCAGCGCACGGGCGAGCTCGTGCTGGCTCATCCCGCGGCCATTGTCGGAGATCACGATCCGCGTCTCGTCGCGCTTGCGCCCGATATCGATCGCGATCCGGCCCCCGCGCGGGGTGCCGTTGATCGCATTGTCGAGCAGTTGCGAGATCGCGCGGCGCAGCTGGTGCGGATCGGCCGTCACCGATTTTTCCGCATCGCCCTTCAGGTCGAGCGTCAGTTCGCCATCATGGATGCGCTGTTCTTCCTTGCGCACGATCTTGGTCAGGAAGGGCAGCAGCGTGAAGGTGCTCTTGCGCAGCGGCATCAGGCCCGCTTCGGATTGCGACAAGTCGAGCACGTTCTCCACCTGCTCGGTCAGCTTCCCGACCGACAGCGAAATCGCCTGCGCATATTCGGTCGCCTGCGGCGACAGCTCGCCCGCGATGCCGCTGGTCAGCAGCTCTGCGAACCCGCCGATCGAGGTCAGCGGAGTGCGGAATTCGTAACTCATATTGGCGAGGAAACGGGTCATCACCGCATCGGCCTCCTCGAGCGCGCGGTTGCGTTCGCGCAGCGCGACCTCGGCCTGCTGCGACGCGGTGACGTCGAGCACGGTCAGCATCCCATTGCCATCGGGCAGCGGCACGCCAGTGAAGTCGAGCGTCCGGCCATCGGCGAGCTCGATGCGGCCATTGCTCTTCTTGCGATCGAGCGTGGCGGCACGGATCACCTGGTTGAGCTGCGAAACCGAAGCGGGGTCCGAAAGATTGCGCGAGATCGCCTGCAACAGGTCTTCGGCCTGCGGGTGCCCGTCGAGCACTTCGGGATCGATCCCCCAGGCGCCAGGGAAACCGCGGTTCCACAGTTCGAGGTGGCCGTCGGGCGCGAACACGGCAAGCGCCTCGAACAGATTGTCGAATGTCGCGGTCCGCGTGCGCAGCAGCGTATCGCGCGTTGCCGACAGCGCGAGCTGTTCGGTGCGGTCTTCGGCAATCATCACCAGCCCCCCATCGGGCAGGGGCTGCGCGACGATACGCAGATGGGTGCTGTCGGACAGCGGCCAGGCTTCCTCGTGGGGCTCGTCGCGCTGGAACCACTCGGTCAATTCGTTGCGCCAGGCGGGGAAGTCGCGCACTTCGGGGATCCGGCCATTTTCGCGCGCGATCAGCAGCATCTGCCCGAACGATGTGCGTTCGTTGACCACGCCGGGGGGGAGCGAGAATACGCGGTGGAAGGGCTGGTTGGCAAAGGTCATGCGGTGGCCGGCATCGAACTGCGCCACGCCGATCGAAAGCTGGTCGAGCATCGAACGCTGCGCTTCGCGGAAGGCACGGAACTCGCGCGCCTGCTCCTCCATTTCCTCGATATCGACCGCATAGCCGGCGATCCCCTCGCCCATCAGCGGGAGGTCGGTGACACGGATCGTGCGCCGCGCGCGTTCGATCGTCGCGCTGAGGATGCGTTCGATCGGCTGGCGGCGGTCGGCCGCCTGCTGCGCGACCTCGGCCGCAGTGCGGCCATTGACCGTTTCGACCAGTTCGACCTGGTCGGCAACGACCTGGTCCGCGCTTTCGGCACCCACCGCGGCGACATAGGCCTGGTTGACCAGCCGCAGCTGCATGTCGGCCCCGCGGAACCACATCGGCATCGGGGCGGCCTCGATCAGTCCGACCAGCGCGCCGAAGTCCTCGCGAGCGCGCGCCGCTTCCTCGCGCAGCTGAGTCAGTTCGGCCTGGCTGTCGCTGAAGTCGAAGACCCAGACGAGCGCCGACCCGCCGGGGGACACCGCCGGATCGGCCAGCGACCCCTGCAGCGCCAGCGACTTGCCCGAATCGGGTGAGACATTGATCGCCATGCGAAACGGCTTGGCGGTCTTCTGCGTGCGCCGGACATTGCGTGTCAGCGTATCGATCTGCGCTTCGGTGAGGCCGCGCCCCTCGCCGCCAGCCAGCTCGCTGAGATATTCGGGGACTTTCTCGAGCCCGATCCACCGCGCCAGCCGGTCGGGCGCCTCGATCCGCCCGTCGGCCCGTACCAGCAGCGGAATGGCGGGACCTTCCTCGATCAGCCGCGACAGGCGCTGGGCGGTCTTGCGACTGGCGATCGATCGCTGTTCGCGTCCGCTGGCGCGCAGCATCACCCACACCGCACCCGCGGTCCAAAGCGCCAGCAGAAGGCCGATGACGGCCAGCAGTGCGGGAGATGAGTCCATTACCCGCCAGCTATGCCTACGCGCGCGGGGATGCAATGCCCCCGCGCGCGTTCATGCGTGTGTATCCGGACCGGAACGGCCGTCAGTAACGGTAATGTTCGGGCTTGAACGGCCCATCGACCGGCACGCCGATGTAGTCGGCTTGCTTCTGGCTCAGCTTGGTCAGCTTCACGCCCAGCTTGTCGAGATGGAGCGCCGCGACCTTTTCGTCGAGATGCTTGGGCAGGACGTAGACGTCGTTCTTGTATTCGTCGCCCTTGGTCCACAGTTCGATCTGCGCGAGCGTCTGGTTGGTGAAGCTGAAGCTCATCACGAAGCTCGGGTGACCGGTGGCGCAGGACAGATTCACCAGCCGGCCCTTGCCGAGCACGATGATTTCCTTGCCGTCGGGGAACTTCACCAGGTCGGTACCCGGCTTGAGTTCGTTCCATTCGTAATTGTCGAGCGCCGAGATCTGGATCTCGCTGTCGAAGTGACCGATGTTGCAGACGATCGCCTTGTCCTTCATCGCCTTCATGTGTTCGGCGGTGATGACGTGTTCGTTGCCCGTCGCGGTGCAGAAGATATCGGCGACCTTGACCGCTTCTTCCATCGTCACGACCTCGAAGCCGTCCATCGCGGCCTGCAGCGCGCAGATCGGATCCACTTCGGTGACCAGCACGCGCGCGCCGCCGTTGCGCAGCGACTGCGCCGAACCCTTGCCGACATCGCCGAAGCCGGCGACGCAGGCGACCTTGCCCGACAGCATCACATCGGTTGCGCGGCGGATCGCATCGACCAGCGATTCGCGGCAGCCATAGAGATTGTCGAACTTCGACTTAGTCACGCTGTCGTTCACATTGATCGCGGGGAACGGCAGCTTGCCCTGCTTGGCGAGATGATAGAGGCGGTGGACGCCGGTGGTGGTTTCTTCCGACACGCCGACGATGTTCTTGACCGATTTGCTCAGATAGCCCGGCTTGGCCTTGAGGAACGCCTTGAGCGCGCGCTGGAATTCGATTTCCTCGGCATTCTGCGGCTCGGGCAGTTCCTCGCCCGCTTCGACGCGCGCGCCCCACAGCGCGAACATGGTCGCATCGCCGCCATCGTCGAGAATGATGGTCGCTGTCTGGTCGGTATCCTCATCGGTCGACCAGTCGAAGATGCGGCCGACATAGTCCCAGTAGTCGGCCAGGCTCTCGCCCTTGATCGCGAAGACCGGGATGTCCTGCGCCGCGATGGCCGCCGCGGCATGATCCTGCGTCGAGTAGATGTTGCAGGTCGCCCAGCGCACATCCGCGCCGAGCGCCACCAGCGTCTCGATCAGCACGGCGGTCTGGATCGTCATGTGCAGCGAACCGGTGATCCGCGCGCCCTTCAGCGGCTTTGCCGCATACTCCTCGCGCAGCGCCATCAGGCCCGGCATCTCGGTTTCGGCAATAGCGATCTCGGCGCGGCCGTAATCGGCCAGGGCAATGTCCTTGATGACGTAATCGGTGAATTCGCTCACGGTAAATCCTCAGTCTATCGGGGTGGTGGCCGCCTGGGGGGAGTGCGCGGCTGCCGCATGGCAGCGGCCCTAGCCGCCCAGCCGAACGAGGGCAACATCCCCTCCCCCCGGCCCCGTACCAGCACCCGGGCCGCAACCCGCGCAGGGAGCTTGCGCATCGCCGCGGTGCAGCTTACCTCACCCGGCACACGCGATAGACGGAGTTTTGTTATGACGATTTCGGTAGGCGACAAGCTGCCTGATGTAAAAATGGTCAAGGCGACCGAGAACGGCCCCGAGCAGGTAAGCTCGGCCGACTACTTCAAGGGCAAGAAGGTGGCGCTGTTCTCGGTGCCCGGCGCCTTCACCCCGACCTGTTCGGCCAAGCACCTGCCCGGCTATGTCGACAAGGCCGGCGATCTGAAATCGAAGGGCGTCGACGAAATCGTCGCCACGGCAGTCAACGACGCCTTTGTGATGGGCGCCTGGAAAAGCGCTGCCGGTTCCGACGACATCACCATGCTCGCCGACGGCAATGGCGATTTTGCCGAAGCGGTCGGCCTGACGATGGACGGTTCGGGCTTCGGCCTCGGCAAGCGCGGTCAGCGTTATTCGATGGTGGTCGAGGACGGCGTGGTTACCCAGCTCAATGTCGAAGCACCGGGCGATTTCTCGGTCTCGAGTGCGGAACACATGCTCGGCCAGATGTAATCCATAGGCCTTGCCGACACGCAAACAGACGCCCCGTCCGGCTTGCTGCCCGGCGGGGCGTTTTTACTTGCGGGTTTGACCTCGGAGCCGGCCGCCCGGGCGGTCAGCCGTATCCCATCAGCTTGAGCACTTCTTCGCGGCTGCGATGGTCGTCGAGGAAGGTGCCCATCATCCTACTCGTGACCATGCCGACACCGGGCGTGCGCACGCCCGGTGTCGGCATGGTCACGAGTAGGATGATGGGCACCTTCCTCGACGACCATCGC
>Ga0114914_1000219_pt1 | contig 12890 bp, 12 predicted proteins | sample MalvirAntarct_38_FD_89689 | JGI IMG/M metagenome (GOLD analysis project Ga0114914, IMG submission 89689) | Marine viral communities from the Global Malaspina Expedition - Malaspina viral metaG Antarct_38 | ecosystem: Environmental > Aquatic > Marine > Oceanic | place: Orkney Island (southeast)... | reverse complement strand
GCGTGTTGGCAATGATTCCGGAGGAACGTGACCGGGGATTCCGGCATCGTGACCAGCGATTCCGGAAAAACGTCCAAAATCGGTCACGATAAAACGGAATGAGCGGTCACGATCACCCGGAACGGGCGGTCACGTTCAAACGGAATGGGCGGTCACGATGGGCCGGAATATGCAGGGCCTCGAAAATCACTTCAACCTCTGACAGCCGGTCGCCGTCCAACGTTGCACGAGCCACTCTGGTCGTCAGCCCGTCGCGGCTGATCTTATGGGCGTAACTCAGGAACAGAGTGCGATTGTTTTCGAAGTCCGGATGCAGGATCACATCCAGCAAGCCACCCTGGCCGGAGACCACCAGCTCGGGGACACCGGCAATCGGCTTGTCTTGCAATTCACCATTCTCGATTCGGCGTAGCCGGCCTTCGCGCTCGGTCACCAACTGTGAGCCATCGGGGAGAAACGCGAGGCTCCAGGGATGTTCCAGACCTTCCGCGACCGTATCCAGACGAAATTCGGCTTTGTCTGAGCTGAACGTTTGCCCGAAGGATGGCCCGGCCGCTGCCAGCCCTGCCAACGCCAGTAGAGTCGCCATGTTGCCGAGTCGGTTCATAGAATGATTTCCCTCCGCCAGGTTATTCCTGCATTGATAAAGTCTAGCATTTGATACGAACGGAATGGCCGGCAGTATCAGGCGATAACATTACGACTAGACACTACGACCATGATGTTACGAAAGCGATAATGAGAACTATTAACATTTGAGTGAGTGTCATGTACAGTTACGTCAATATCAACGGGAACCATCCATACCCATGGACACAAGGAGACGTACAATGACCCCGGAAGAGGAAGCGATTGAAGGGCTGAAACTGGCCGCCGGCGCCGGTGTGTTTGTTCTGATCATAGCCAGCCTCCTGGTGCTCTGGTGACACGTCCCGCCGGTCACGCTTTACCGTGCCGGCTTAACCCCCACAAAAAGTAGACGCCACCAACCAGCGCAGCCAGCAGTCCCGCCGGTAACTGGTTGGGGAAGACCACAATGCGCGACAGGTAGTCCGCGAGGGCCAGTAGAAGGCCACCCACCAATGCGGCCACGATCAATTGCCTGCCAACGGTTTGCTGCCCCAGTACCCGCGCCAGGTGCGGCGCAATGAGTCCTACGAAACTCAGAGGGCCAATCACCACCGTAGCCGACGCGGTCAATACAGCAGCAAGCATCAGCAAAAGCAGGCGGGCTTTAGTAACCGGAAGCCCGAGGGACGATGCCGAAGTATCTCCCAGAGGCAAGAGCGTCAGGGGCCGCACGACCAGAGCCAACAGGCCACAGATAAGAATGATGAATCCCAGCAGCCCAAACGCTTCGGTTTCGGAAACCAGCCAGGTGGAACCGTACATCCAGTTCAGCAGTTGTGAAGCGACGGTGCCGCCGGAGGCCATGACCAATCTCAGCCCCGCATCCATGAAGACATACAGGGCCAGGCCGCCCAACAGTAGCTGGTTGCCGGCGAATCGATGTTTTCGGGCCAGGAGAATCAATAACCCGAGTGCGCCGGCAGCGCCGAGAGTCGCAGCGCCAAGCTGCCCGGCCCGGCCTACCTCTGCGCCGGTGAGCACGATAAGAACCATGGCCAGTGCGGCGCCGCCGCTGATGCCCAGCATCTCCGGGCTCCCCATTGGATTACCCGTCATCCGCTGAATCAGTGTGCCGGCAAGACCCAGTGCGACTCCGGCCAGCATGGCGGCCAAGAGGCGCGGGCCGCGCCACACCCAGGCATCGTCCCACTGGGTGACAGGTGTCCAGTTCCAGCCATCCAGGCCCGGAGACCAACTCATGGAAACGATGACGGTTAGTGCGATCAGCCCGGTCACGATACCACTGACCAGAAAAGGCGCGCGCCGCCTGGGCTGGAAGCCCGCAAGGTTGGATTCCTGCCCGGGCATGTGATGGGTGTTTTTGAAACCCTGCAATGCCAACAGGATAATGGGGCCGCCAATGAGGGCCGTGGTGGTTCCCGTCGGCACCAGGGAGCCATCCCCCCAGGTAGAAGCCCAATGCGCAAGAGTATCCGCCAGCAGCAATAGCCCGCCGCCCATGAGCGTACTCCACAGGATGCGACTGGCTAATGTACGCGCGCCCAGCAGGCGTGCCAGTACCGGCGCTGCCAGCCCCACAAAGGCCACGACACCCACCCGGCTGACAACCGTTGCTGTCATCAGTACCACCAGAAACAGAGCCAGTGCCCGAATAAGCCCGACTTTGGCACCCAGTGAACTGGCGGACGACTGCCCCAGTTGCAACACCTGCAACGGGCGCATCAGCAGCAATATCAGCACCGAAATGACCAGCACGCGGGGCCACAGTTCCATGAACGGTCCCCAGTTGTTCTGTACCAGGGAGCCGGCGCCCCAGATGAAAAGGTTGCCCAGCCACTCACCCTTGAGCAGCAGAAATGCCATGTTAAGGGCGCCCAGAAAGAAGGTGATGACAAGGCCGGCAAGGATCACCGTCACAGGTGAAAAACCAAGCCGCCACGTCAGGGCGATGACCATACCGATGGCGATGAGGCCACCTGCAATGGCCACCAGATCCGGGCTGAAGGCCAGTAAACCGGGCGCGAACAGCGTGGCAATGGTCACCCCGAATTGGCCACCCGCTTCCACACCGAGGGTGGTGGGCGAAGCCAGTGGGTTGCCCAGCACCTGTTGGGTAACCGCTCCGGCCAGCCCCAGGCCGCAGCCAATCAGAATGGCGATGGATACACGCGGCGCCCAACTGAAGTGAGCCAGAACCGATGAATAATTGTCTGGATTGAAGGCCCAGAACGCTGACAACACGGCACCGGCATCCAGTTGGTTGAGCCAGGGAGCGGCGCTGGCAAGTAACGCGCCCAGCCAGAGGAGTGTGGCGGCGATGGGCAGCCTGGCGGGCATAACCGGCCGGGAGGCAGGCATGCCGGAGGTGCTAGCGTACATTGTTAGAGCCCCCGGCCAGCAGGCTGTCTGTCAGCATGGTGGCCAGCCGTTTCACCGGAAAAACCCCGCCAAACGGCCAGATGGCGTCGATCTCGTAAACCTGATGGCGGTTGACCGCTGGCAGGTACGTCCAGAACGGGCTGGCGGCCAGGGTGTCTGCAAGCCCGGGGGCGGTGGGCGCAATCACCACAATACGGCTGTCTTCATAAGGGGCTATGGATTCCAGGCCCACCACCGAGAAGCCCCAGAAGTTGCCTTGCCGGGGCCAGGCGTTTTCCAGCCCGAGGGCATTCAGGGCACTCTGGTAAAGGCCGTTGGGGGCATAAATACGCACGTGGCGGGCGTCCATGAAACTGACCAGGGCAATCGGCCGTTCTGTCAGTCCCGCCGCTTCCAGCCGGAGGCGTTGCGTTTCCAGAGTGGTGTCAATATCCGCCAGAATCGATTCGGCGCGAGCCTCGCGGCCCAGCATCTCGCCGAGGGTGGTCAGCATGTCACTGGCTTTCTCGAAGGGTTGACTGCCCTCTTTGTACACACTGATGACGTAAGTCGGGGCGATACGCTCCAGCAGTTTTGCGGCGGGCGCCATTTCGGCACTGGTAACAATCAGATCCGGTTTGAGTTCTGCGATGGCCTCGAGGCTGGGGGCGACGCGGGTGCCGATGTTGGCAACGTCCTCTGGAAGCTGCGGCTCATTCACCCACACGTCGTAGCCATCCCGGTCAGCGACGCCCACGGGCGTCACGCCCAGCAACAGCAAGGCTTCTGTGGCGGCCCAGTTGAGTGCAACAACCCGCTCAGGTTGCTCGTCGAGGGTGAGGGTGCCGCCTTCGTGTTGCCAGGTGCCGGCGCTGGCGGGCAGCGATAGGGCACCAATGAACACCACGGCAATCAGGGTTTTAGCGACATGCTCAATGCACATACGAGACCCACTGTCCCGGTGCCCGCTCCATTACACCCATCGGTACATCGTAAATGGATTCCAGGGTTCCCGAATCCATGATGTCACGCGGGCTGCCATCTGCAATCAACCGGCCGCCTTTCAGAGCCACCAGCCGGTCGCAGAAGCGGGCGGCCAGGTCGACATCGTGCAGTACCACAATCACCGTCAGTTCCCGTTCTTCGGCCAGGCGGTGCACCAGGCGCAGGGTTTCCACCTGGTGTTTCACGTCCAGGGCGGAAATTGGCTCGTCGAGCAGCAGGCAGCGGGTTTGTTGCGCCAGCAGCATGGCAATCCAGGCGCGCTGGCGTTCGCCGCCGGAGAGCGTGTCTACAGAGCGGTGCTGGAAGTGGTCGAGCCCGGTATCGTGTATGGCCTGGTCGATGAACTGGTGGTCTTCGCTGGTATAGCGCCCCAACGGCCCGCGCCAGGGATAACGCCCCAGGGCAACCAGTTCCCTCACGGTGAGGCCGTCCGTGCCCGGCGGATGCTGCGGCAGGTAACCGACCGTACGGGCGAATTCCCGCACGCCAGTGGTCTGGAATGAGCTGCCAAGAAGGCTTGCATTGCCCGAAGAGGGCGACATCTGGCGGGCCAGCACTTTCAATAACGTGGACTTGCCGGAGCCATTGTGACCGAGCAGGGCAGTGACCTCGCCTTCACGAAACTCGATGTTGATGTCGTCAAGGATGGCAGCGTCACCAATGTGCACGCCCAGGCTGGATACTTCAAAGAACGCAGACATGCAGGCTCCCATGGATCTGAGGGCCTGCAGAATAATCTAAATGCGAATTACTATCAATGCATGCCTGGCAATGTATGCGTGGCAACGTATGTCTGGCTGTCAGGCCTGACCCGTCTGTACGCGCCATTGTGCGGAATAGGGGCCGTTGTTCTCCAGCAGCTCCTCATGGCGGCCGGATTCCAGAATGCGCCCGCCGGCTACTACGGCAATGGTATCCGCATCCACAATGGTGGACAGCCGATGCGCGATCATGATCACGGTGCGATTATGCCCGATCCGCTTCAGGGAACGCTGGATGGCCGCCTCGGTTTCATTGTCCACGGCACTGGTGGCTTCGTCGAGCACCAGAATGGGCGGGTCTTTCAGCAGTGCGCGGGCCAGTGAAAGGCGCTGGCGCTGGCCACCGGAAAGCCGAACTCCTCGTTCACCCACGGCGGTGGCAAGCCCCTCGGGCAGTGCCTCGATGAATGACCAGGCCTCTGCCGTCCTGGCCGCTTCGATAATCTGTTCGTCACTTGCGCCGGGGGAGCCGTAGGCGAGATTGTCACGGATGCTGCCCTCAAACAGGTACACGTCCTGGCTGACCAGGCCGATGGCCTCCCGCAGGGACTTCAGGCTGACGGACTGGATGGGCTGGCCGTCGATGCGGATCTGGCCGCCGGTGGGGTCGTAGAAACGCAACAACAGCTTGATCAGTGTGGACTTACCGGAACCGGTCGCCCCGACCAGCGCCAGGGTGTTGCCGGCTGGTACCGCTACCGAAATGTCGTCGATACCCGCACCGCTGGACGGGTAGTGGAAGCTCACGCCCTCGAAGGTGACTTCGCCCTTCACCGGCTGTTCCAGCGTTTTGCCGGATTCATCCCGAACGTGAACCGGCTCAGCCAGCAGGTCCAGTATACGGCGGGTACTGGCCATGGCCCGTTCGAACAGGTCGATTACTTCCGCAAGGCCGGTCAGAGGCCACAGCAGACGTTGGGTCAGGAACACCAGCACGCCGTAAGCACCGACGTTCAGAGAGCCTTCCAGGGCCATCATGCCGCCCACGGTAAAGGTGGCCAGGAAACCTGCCAGGATGGCCATGCGGATCACCGGAATAAACGCGGAGCTGATGCGAATGGCCCGGCGGTTTGCGTCCACATAGGCTTCACTGCTGGCTTTCAGCCGCTCCGCTTCCCGGTTTTCGGCCGTGAAACTCTTGATGGTGGCAATGCCGCCCAGGTTGTTGGCCAACCGGCTCGACAGGTCACCGACCTTCTCACGCACGTCAGCGTACAGCGGGCCAGCCTTGCGCTGGAAGTAGAAGGCGCCCCAGATAATCAGCGGAATGGGAGTAAACGCCAGCAGGGCAATGAGCGGTGACAACACGAAAAACACAGCGCCCACGGCAACGACCGTCACCACCACCTGAATCATGGCGTTGGCGCCGCCATCCAGGAAACGCTCCAACTGGTTGACGTCGTCGTTCATGGTGGCGACCAGTTGCCCTGAGCTGCGGGCTTCAAAGAAGCTCATGTCCAGCTTCTGGGCATGCTCGTAGGCGTCTTGCCGCAGGTCGGACTGCAGGCGTTGGGCCAGGTTGCGCCAGAGGATCTGGAACAGGTACTCGAATATCGATTCGCCGGCCCAGATAAAGAAGGTCAGCACAGCCAGGATGGTGATCTGCTCCTGAGCGGTCTCAAAGCCCAGGCCCGCCACAAAGCTTTCTTCCTTGTTTACCACCACGTCGATGGCGATACCAATCAGGATCTCCGGCGCGATATCGAACAGCTTGTTGATGATGGAGCAGGTGGTGGCGGCAATGATCTGGCGGCGATAGCCGCGAGCGTATTTCAGCAGTCGGCCCAGGGCGGCAAAGCTGCTGGTGGTGTGGGGGGAAGACTGTGTCATGGTTCGCTCCGCTTGCGCCAGAAAGCGGCAAGCGTAGCGGATTTGTCGAGAATTTAAAATGGAATCATTATCACCTACTGGCGTTCTGTTGCAGCCAGCGGTCAAGCTTGTCGGCGAATTCCTTGCGGTCGGTCTGGCTGAAGGGCGCCGGGCCACCGGTGACCTGGCCAGCATTGCGCATTTCTTCCATGAAGTTGCGCATAGCCAGGCGCTGGCGGATATTCTCTTTGGTGAAAGCCTGGCCGCGCGGGTTGAACACGTCCGCGCCTTTTCCGATGGCTTCGGCAGCCAGGGGGATGTCTTGGGTGATCACCAGATCGCCTGTCTCCATCTGGTCAATGATGTCGTTGTCGGCCACGTCGAAACCCTGGGGTACCTGCCGGCGTTTGATGTAAGGGCTCGGGGGCAGGTTAATGGCGTGGTTGGCGATGAAGGTGGTATCGACCTGCCAGCGGGTGGCGGCGCGGCAGAGGATTTCCCGAATGGGCACGGGGCAGGCGTCGGCGTCGACCCAGATTGGCATGTTTGGTTCCTTTGTTGGTTCGGTGCTTGGTGAAGTTTACCTTTTGATGATGTGAGCCTGGTAGGTTTGGGGTGCGTATTAATTACGTGGTTGCATGCTTTGCGGGTGGAGGATCGACAAACTTATGAAGACTCACAGTGTTCCTACTGCACTTCTTGCGTTGTCGCTGGGGCTGATTTCCCTTTTTGCAGGAACTGCGTACGCCGATGAATCAGAGGCTTGGGAGGCTCTCCGGGAAGGCCGGGCGGTTTTGATGTTGCGACACGCCCTGGCACCGGGAACAGGCGACCCCGCCAACTTTGATGTCGACGATTGCAGCACGCAGCGAAACCTGAATGCCGAAGGGCGCGAGCAGGCGCGGGCGTGGAAGGTCTATTTGGCGGAGCATGGCGTTGAGGAGGCCAGGGTCTTCAGCAGTCAGTGGTGCCGCTGCCTCGATACCGCGCGGGGAATGGATGTGGGGCCGGTGAAGGAGATGATGTCGCTGAACTCGTTTTTCCAGAACCGTAGCAACGCAGACATGCATACCCAGCAGACCATCGCCATTGTGAATGAAATGGAGCCAGGCCTGCCAGTGGTGCTGGTATCCCATCAGGTAAATATTACGGCACTGACCGGCATATACCCATCGTCGAACGAGGGAGTGGTTATGGCACTGCCGTTGTCAGAAAACCCGACGATACTGGCGCGTGTGTCGCCGGGGAGTTAGGCGCTCAAATCCAGGGCTCGATGTTCCCTATCTATCGGTCAACCGGCCTTCAGGCGTGGGAGGTCGTACACCTCCTGCCCGCTCAGGTGAAGGTATTTCTGGATCACCAGCAGTGCAATGGTCTGTTCCATCTGCTGGTCGAAAAACTTCTCTACATACCGGTTGGCGTTGGCAATGATGGCCTCTGCCTGTTCAGGGTGATTCTGGTAATAGCGTACTTTTTCCGGCAGGTCAGAGTGGTCATCGGCCAGTTCGACATAGTGATAACCGGGCACCAGTGAGCCTTCCATGAACCAGGTTTCAAAGCGGGGCCGGCGCATCAGGCACAGGGAATTGGAGGCCATGATCCACTTCAGGTTCGTCGCCACATCAATGCCTTCCACGCTCACCACAAATTGGTGCTGCAGCTGTTCCTCAATGCTCATGAAGTCCTTGTGGTAGGGCTGGGGTGCGGGTTCCTTATGTTGGGTGCAGCCAATATCGCAGAGGGGGTGGTCGTTAAAGCGGGTAGCAAATTCGATGCGGTGCTGGCGGTTGGACTTGCCGCGCCACACCGCCAGGGGCTTCTTTTGGCGGAAAGGTGTCGGGTCCTCTACAAACTGGTAATGCCGAACCGAGTTGAGTTTGAGCAATACTGAGTTACGGTTGGTGGCATCACGACGTACCGGGCGGCTTTTCACGAAACGGGGTTCGTTCGGGATTTCGGTTACATCACCGAACTGGTAGTCCACTTTTCGGTTCCGGGGGAAACACTGGATCAGGTTGCGAAAATCGAAGCAGTAGGCGCTGCTTTTGCCAGCGAAGGTAAAGTCGCCAGCGGGTTCAGCGGTTGCTGGTAGTGTGAACGGGTTGGAAAGGCGATTGTAGTAGGCAACCCTTGCGTCAATCGCAGCCCTGCGTTCGCCCGTCATCGCCTCGTATTCCGACATCAGCAGGTCGCATTGCCACTGCCAGTAGGCTCGAGGAACCAGGGAGCGCACCGCGTTTCCGGAGTAGTAACCCAGTTTGTGCATGTTCTTGGAAAAATTGTCACCGACTCGCATTGTGGTCACCAGACGTTGGTTGAGGCGCGCCTTCCGCAGCACGCAAGGGCCCGAAATAGGTCAGGTAGACACCACTAAAACAGCAAAGTGTGTCAGGAGGATTAAATGAATGAGCGATCTTCAAAGCCCCTGTCGCCGGTGTTGGCCGGGCCTGTTCTCCGGCATACCTCTCTCAACCGGCTTACGCTCTGGCTGGTCGGCTCCTGTGCGCTCGCCCTGAGATTGCGCCTGTATCTGCAAGATGCGGATGAGCCATGGATGGACCGGGTACTGACAGAGAAGGACGTCACCAGGGTGCGATTCGGCGCCTCTGCCTACCTCTATCTGATCGACGTTGGATTGAACGACCCGTTGCCAGCAAACACGCGCATCGGTTACGACCTGGGCGTTTCGGACGACACCGTGGATTCGGGCGGGAGCGACGAGCGATGGATACGGAAATGGGCGCCACACCTGTGCCTGCCGGGCGCCGAGCGGCCTGACTTCGTGATCCGGGAGCGATTGGACCGGATCGCCCATGGTTCCTGCCGGCGGCCCCATTCCGCCGCTGCCGACGGTATGGTGAGAGTGGATCAATCGTTACTGGAAGCTGAAGGCGATATCACAGAGCGGCCAGCATTGTTGTTGATGACCGGCGATCAGATATACGCGGACGATGTCGCTGGCCCCATGCTGCGGGCCATACACCAACTGATTGACCGCCTGGGCTTGTACGAGGAAACGCTCACCGGCGGTTCGGTCAGCGACAGCAAAACCCTGCGGGAAAACGCAGACACCTACTTTCACAGGGAAAAGCTGCTCCCGGATGTGCGTAGCAATGAAGCGCTGATCGAGCGATTCTTCGGCGGTGTGCGAAAACCGGTGTTCACCACCGCCAATGCCCACAACCACCTGATTTCCCTCAGCGAAGTGATGGCCATGTACCTCTTGGTGTGGTCGCCTGTGTGCTGGGAACTGGTCGAACGGGACCAGCCTGCGCTGGCTTCCAAGGATGCCGCCGTTTTTCAGGACCAGCAGGCCGCCATCGATGACTTCGTCGCTGGCCTGCCACAAGCTTCCCGGGCGCTGGCACACTTGCCTACCTACATGATCTTTGACGATCACGACGTGACCGACGACTGGAACCTGTCTGCCCTTTGGGAAACCACCACCTATGAACACCCGTTTTCCCGGCGCATCGTTGGCAATGCCCTGGTGGCCTACCTGTTGTGCCAGGGCTGGGGCAACAACCCTGACGTCTTCGATGACATCATGCCGGCCATCAAGGAACTGGCCGCCTCCGCAGAGCAGGGTGGCGTGTTTAATCACGCCGGGCAGGACCAACTGATTGATGATCTGCTGCAGTTTCAGCAATGGCACTACTCCCTGCAGACGTCACCTAAAGTGGTGGTGCTGGATACCCGCACCCGCCGATGGCGAAGCGAGCTCAATCGGGCGCGGCCTTCCGGCCTGCTGGACTGGGAAGCGCTGACCGAATTCCAGCAGGATGTGATGGGCGAAGACGCTGTCATTGTGGTGTCGCCTGCGCCCATGTTCGGTGTAAAACTGATTGAAGCCATCCAGAGTGTGTTCACCTTCTTTGGCAAACCCCTGGTGGTGGACGCTGAAAACTGGATGGCCCACCGGGGTGCTGCCAATGTTCTGCTCAATATCTTCGGCCACTCCCGCACACCGGAAACCTTCGTGATTCTCTCGGGTGACGTACATTACTCATTCGTCTACGATGTTCGACTGCGGCACAGGCCGGAACGGCCTAGAATCTGGCAAATTACCAGCAGCGGCCTCAAGAACGAATTCCCCCACACCCTTATGGAGTGGCTGGATAGGATCAATCGCTGGTTGTACGCTCCTTGGTCCCCGCTGAACTGGTTTACCAAGCGCCGGCGCATGCGAGTGAGCCCCAGGCTGCCCGAAGGGCGTGATGCTGGCGAACGGTTATGGAACAACGCCGGTATCGGCCTGGTAGAGCTGGATGGAACCGGTGCGCCAACCAATATCCAGCAACTGAATTCACGCTATGGCGGCACACGTTTCCTGAAACCGGAACGCCACGGACCTGACGACGACTTCCATTGAAACAACCATTGATGAGGTAACAAGGAACATGAACCCACTCAAAAAACTGGCCGCCAGCGCCCTGATCGCCTGCAGCACCCTGATTGTCACCCCGGCCGCCGCCCACGATCATTCCTCAGACTCCGTAACCATCAATCACCCCTGGAGCCGCCCGACGCCTCCCGGTGTACCCATGGGCGTTGGCTACATGGTGATCACCAACCACAGCGACAGCGACATCACCCTGACCAGCGCTACCACTCCCAGGGCGAAGAACGTATCCATTCACGAAAGCACCATGACCAACGGCACCATGAGCATGCGCCCCCTGAAAGACGGCCTGACCATCCCCGCCGGTGAAACCGTGGAGCTCAAGCCCCACAGCTACCACATGATGCTGGAAAAACTGGATGGGCCGTTGAAAGAAGGTGAGCGCGTGCCGCTGACGGTGAGCTTTGACGGAGCAGACACGATGGACGTGATGCTGCATGTTGAGCCGCTGGACGGCGACATGAAGATGGAAGAGCACGGGATGGATCATTCCGGGCATTGATTGATGTTGGCTGGGGGTATGCGATCGAAGGTTCCTGCCAATGCGGAGGAGTTAAATACCTGTAGCTTGCGACGCCTATGATGATTGTTGCCTGTCACTGCAAGGAATACCAGAAACTCTCTACAAGCGCGTTTAGCGTTACTGCGGTTGTAGATGCCGGTGCAGTTGAGTCTCAGGGCGAAATGGTTGAGTGGAGCAGGGTGGCGGTCGCCCGCTAGAGGGGAGTCATAATGTCTAGGGGTGATATGACCCATCGATTCGTAATCACTGGTGGTCCCGGTGGTGGCAAAACTACAATTCTCAGCGCACTAGCAGAGCGCGGATATAGTTTCGCACCGGAGTCTGCCAGGCAAATTATCAAGGAGCGACTGGCGGCGGGGTTATCGCCTCGACCGGACCCGGTCTCTTTTGCCCAGGAGATACTCCGTTCGGATATCGAGAAGTATCAGAACGTCACTTCCTGTGCCTATGCCATGTTCTTTGATCGCGGGGTGCTGGATGCGCTGTACATGCTCGATGTGCAGGACGCATTAATGCGCGATGAAATCGCGAAATGCGTTCAAAAGTTTCCCTATAACAGCGTTGTCTTTTTTCTGCCTCCATGGAAAGAAATTTACGAAACAGATTCGGAACGTGATCAAACGTTTGAGCAGTCCGTAGAGGTGTTTGAGGGTATGAAAAAGTGGTACTCGCAATGGGGTTACGAAGCACTTGAGGTCCCACGAGGTAGTATCAATGAGCGTGTTTCGTTCATTTTGCAGCGTATACATACCCCCTAAAAGTTCACTGTTAGCGGACAATTTTCCCGCTGCTTTGTGGCTCCAAACCGGGGCATGTGCCGAGCGTTGTGTGGCAATTGGAAAAGAGACTTGAATGACAGCAAAATTGAGCCAAGCGAAAGAAAAGCTTTTAAGAACGGGTTACCCGCGTTGGCGCAATATTCTATCTTGCGTGATTCTTGTGCTACTCGCTACGGGGGCAGTTTCGGCTTGGTGGTATGCGTATTACACAGCAACTGACGTAGAGTGCCACAAAGGTTTTCTGTATTTCTCAGTTGTGTGGCTGGTTGTGCAATGGGTGGTGATCGGGTATTTATTCCGATATCAAAATATTCCGGCCTTTGCGCGGGGCGGCATCAAGTTACTGATACTTCTTGGTAATGTATGGTTTGGGCTTTTCATTTTTTCACTCCAACCGTGTGCCTCATAGGTCAAGCACATCACCAGAGGCTATGGTTTCGACCCCCAAGCCTCAAATAAAGGCCATCTCACCTTGCTGCCAGTAGAAAATAGCAAGCTGCGATGGTAATTCTCTATACGTGTCGGTGGACGCGCTAAAGTAAGGTTCATCGCGGGTTAGCGTGAAAAAGTAGGAGACGGCGGTAAAACCGGTTAGTTTTGAGTTCGCCAAAACAACAAAATTAGCCAATCCACCGCCGCCTCTATGAATGCTAATCTTCTTG
>Ga0114914_1000216_pt1 | contig 12963 bp, 6 predicted proteins | sample MalvirAntarct_38_FD_89689 | JGI IMG/M metagenome (GOLD analysis project Ga0114914, IMG submission 89689) | Marine viral communities from the Global Malaspina Expedition - Malaspina viral metaG Antarct_38 | ecosystem: Environmental > Aquatic > Marine > Oceanic | place: Orkney Island (southeast)... | reverse complement strand
ATCCTGCACTTCGGGATCGAGCGTGCGGATTTCCGACAGCGCCACCGTCAGCCCGCGTTCGCCCGCGCGGATACGCTTCCTCAGCTCGACATGCGCAGCGATGAAATGGCGCAGCCGCGCGGCGGGATCGGCCTGCGACAGCGCATCGCGCGCAATGTCTTCCATCAGCGTCAGCGTCTGGTCGTATACGGCAACGACCAGTTGTTCCTTGCGCGGGAAGTAATAGGTGACGCTGGTGGCGTTGAGCCCGATTGCGCGCGCCACTTCGGCCAGCGTGGTCGCCTGGACCCCGACCTCGTTGATCAACACCGCCGCGGCATGGACGATCGCTTCGCGCTTCTCGCCGAACTTGCGGGTCGCCGCTGGCCGGATCATGCGAAGAATGCACCCAGATCCTTCTTGAGGATCTTGCCGTTGGCATTGCGCGGCAGTGTGTCCTGCACGAAGGCGATGCGCACCGGCACCTTGAATTTGGCCAGGCGCGCGGCGACCCATTCGCGCAATTCGTCCTCGGTAGCGGACATGCCGGGGGCGAGGTGCACGACCGCCGCGGGTTCTTCGCCCAGCGTCGGATGCGCGATCGCCACCAGCGCTGCATCGGTCACCGCGGGGTGATCGTAGAGCACGTTCTCGACTTCGGAGGAGTAGATGTTTTCGCCCCCGCGAATGATCATGTCCTTGGCCCGGTCGACGATGTAGCACCAGCCTTCCTCGTCCAGCCGCGCAAGATCGCCCGTGCGGACCCAGCCATCGACGAATGTCTCGGCGGTCGCCTCGGGCCGGTTCCAGTAGCCCTTCACCACCATCGGACCGCGCGCCCACAGCTCGCCCACTTCGCCCACCGGCAGTTCGGTAACGCCGTCATCTCCCACGATCTTGAGATCGGCCACCGCGACGGGCGGGCCGCAGCTGTCGGGCCGGTTGAGGTAATCCTCGCTCGAATGGCCGGTCACCGTGGCCATGGTCTCGGTCATGCCCCAGCCATTGGCCGGCAGCGCGCCGAATTCCTCGTGGATCTTGCGGACCAGTTCGGGGGCCGCCGGAGCGCCGCCATAAGCCACCGCCTCGAGGCTGGAGAGGTCGTAATTCGCGCGTTCGGGATGCTCGAGCAATTGCCAGGCGATTGTCGGAACGCCGCCGGTCAGATTGACCTTCTCCCGCTCGATCAACTGGAACGCCTTAACCGGGTCCCATTTGTGCATGAACACCATGGTGTGCCCGGCCACGACATAGCCCATCAGGCCCGCCGAACAGGCGGTGACGTGAAACAGCGGAATGACGGTCAGGCCGACCTTCTGCACCGGCGCCGGCGGTTCCTCGCCGCGGCGCAGGAAGGCGATCGCCCCATTGTATGCGCTCGACATGATGTTGGTGCACAGATTGCGATGCGTACCGAGCGCGCCCTTGGGCTGGCCGGTGGTGCCGCTGGTGTAGAAGATCGTCGCTTCGTCTTCGGGATCGATGTCCACCTGGGGCAGCTCGGCGGAAGGAAGCGCTGCATAATCCTTGGGCGTTCCGAGGAGGTCTTCAAGCTGCTCCGCCCCTTCCAGTGGCGCATCGCTGCGCGATACGAGAGCATATTCAAGATCGGGCAGCTCGCCGCGGTGAGGGGCGATACGCTCCCAGCGTTCGGCGTCGCACACCAGCAGCTTGGCGCCCGAATTGGCCAGGCCGAAAGCGAGCTCGGGGCCCGTCCACCAGGCATTGAGCGGCACGCAGATCGCGCCGATCGTGGTCGCGGCGAAAAACGCGACCGGCCATTCGGGCAGATTGCGCATCGCCAGCGCCACGCGGTCGCCTTTCGCCACGCCGCGCTCGCGAAGTTCGGCAGCCATTCGCGCGACTGCGCGGAACCACGCTTCATAAGTGACGCGCTCGTCCTCGTAGATGGCGAACAGCCGGTCCCCGTGGGTGCGTGCGGCCATCGCCACCTGGCGCATGTTGGTGGGCGCGTGCTTCCACACGCGGGTGGGCACGCCGCGAATGTCGATCGTCTCCATTTCGAAGCGTTCGCCCGGTGCGGTGAGGCGGTCGCGGCATTCGGCCCGCGACATGGCCGGCCAGCCGGCCGGTGGCACGAATCCGATTTCGTGCGCGAGATTATTCATGGCTCTCCCCTTCCCGCCTCTGTGGGCGAGTCTCCAACTCTCTCAAACAATCGGTCTAACCCCGCGGGGCCGCGTCGCGCAAGTCGCCTTCGAAGCAAAGGTATGAGGGTGGCAAGAACAGATGAAATCGCTATTCAGGCAAAACCGAAGCATAGGTATGTGCGGAGAGGAGATCAGGATGTTCGATCTGGCAGATGCCGGAGAGCTGGGATTCGACGCTGGCAGGCTGGCACGAATCGCGCCCTTCCTCAGCGACGCCTATATTGCGAACGGGCGTTTGCCCAATGCGCAGCTGGTGGTCGCGCGCGATGGCCGGCCGGTCCATTACACCAGTCTCGGCAAAATGGGCGATGACGGACGCGAACTGCGCGACGACGCGCTGTTCCGCATCGCCAGCATGACCAAGCCGGTCGCTTCGGTGGCCTTCATGCAGCTGGTCGAACAGTGCAAGGTCGCGCTTGAGGAACCGGTCACGCGCGTGTTTCCCGAATTCGCCGACCTCTCACTTTATGCGGGCGGCGGCGGTTCGATCCCCTTCGCGCCGGGCACCCCAGCCCCGCCGATGCGCTTCGTCGATTTGCTGACGCATATGTCGGGCCTCACCTACGGCCTGCAGAACCGCACCAATATCGACGCGGTCTATCGCGAGAACAATTTCGACTTCGCGCGCAATCACCTCGACAGTGACGGCTACATCGAGAAGCTGGCGCAGCTGCCGCTCGAATTCGCGCCCGGCCAGGGATGGAATTATTCGGTGTCGACCGATGTGCTGGGGATTGCGGTCGAGCGGATCAGCGGCATGCGCCTGGGCGACTATTTCGAGCAGCATATCTTCGGCCCGCTGGGGATGAAGGATACGCGCTTCGGGGTCGCCGAAGGCCAGGCGGACCGGCTGGTCGATGCCTATGCCTATCGGCCCGGCAAGCCCCCTAAAATGATCGACGCCGGGGCCACCAGCAAACTCAACCGAGCCGGTACCTTCGACAGTGGCGGCGGCGGACTGGTCGGCAGCATTGCCGATTACCACCGCTTCGCCACGATGCTGCTCAACGGCGGCGAGCTCGACGGCGCGCGGATACTCAGCCCGAAGACCGTGCGGCTGATGCGCACCAACCACCTGCCCGGCGGGGCCGACCTTACCGAGATGTCGAGCAGTCTGTTTTCCGAAGCCAACAATGCCGGCACCGGGTTCGGCCTGGGCTTTGCGATGGTGATCGACCCGGCGAAGACGCTGATGCCGTCGAGCCTGGGCGAATTCTACTGGGGCGGCGCCTATTCGACCGCCTTCTTCGTCGATCCGGTCGAACGGATCACCATGGTTTTCATGACGCAGGTCTATCCTTCGTCGACCTATCCCATCCGGCGGCAGCTCAAGACCCTGATCTATTCCGCCCTCACCCAATCCCACGCCTGAGGAGAAACCGATGACGTCCCCCATTCGCACCGAACGCCATGACAATGTCCTGGTGGTCATTTCCGACAATCCGCCGGTCAACGCGCTGGGCCAGGCCGTCCGCGCCGGGCTGAAGGACGCGATCGAGGAAGCGCTGGCGGACGATGGCGTCGAGGCGGTGGTCATCCGCTGCGACGGGCAGACCTTCTTCGCCGGGGCGGACATCACCGAATTCGGCAAGCCGCCGGTCGGGCCCAACCTGCCCGAAACGCTCGACGCGATGGAAGCGAGCGACAAGCCGGTCGTGGCCGCGATCCACGGTACCGCGCTGGGCGGCGGGTGCGAAGTCGCGCTGGCCTGCCACTACCGCGTCGCCGTGCCCAGCGCCAAGATGGGGCTGCCCGAAGTGAAGCTCGGCCTGATCCCCGGGGCTGCGGGGACGCAGCGCCTCCCGCGCCTGATCGGCGCCGAAGCCGCGCTGCCGCTGGTCGTGGGCGGCAATCCGATCCCTGCCAAGAAGGCCGAGGCGATCGGCCTGCTCGACGCGCTCGTGGGCGAAGACAGTCTCGAAGCCGATGCGATCGCCTTCGCCATGTCGAAGATCGGCCAGCCGGTGCCGCGTTCGTCGGAAGGCAAGGCCAATGAGGACGGCTTGCGCGATCCCGACCTGTTCGACCGTTTCCGCGCCTCGCAGGCGCGCAAGATCCGCGGCTTCGACGCACCCAATGCCGCGATCGAGGCGGTCAAGGCCGCCGGGCAGATGTCCTATACCGACGGGGTGAAGAAGGAACGCGAGCTGTTCACCGAGCTCATGACCGGCACGCAGAGCGCGGCCATGCGCCATTATTTCTTCGCCGAACGCGCTGCGAACAAGATCGACGACGTGCCCAAGGACACGCAGCTCATCCCGATCAAGAAGGTCGGCGTGATCGGCGCCGGCACGATGGGCGGCGGCATCGCGATGAACTTCCTGTCGGCCGGCATCCCCGTGACGATCCTCGAGATGGCGCAGGACGCGCTCGATCGCGGCACCGGGATCATCCGCAAGAACTACGAAGCGACCGCGAAGAAAGGCCGCATGTCGCCCGAGCAGGTCGAGCAGGCGATGGGCCTGCTGACCCCGACGCTGGCCTATGAAGACCTCGCCGATTGCGACCTGGTGATCGAGGCCGTCTTCGAGGACATGAAGGTCAAGAAAGAGGTGTTCTCGAAGCTCGACGAGGTGGTCAAGCAGGGTGCGATCCTGGCCTCGAACACCAGTTATCTCGATGTCGACGAGATCGCCACGGCAACACAGCGGCCGGGCTATGTGGTGGGGCTCCACTTCTTCTCGCCGGCGAATATCATGAAGCTGCTCGAAGTCGTCCGCGGCAAGGAAACGCGGCACGATGTGTTGGCCACGGTGATGAAGCTGTCGAAGAAGATCGGCAAGGTCGCGGCGGTGTCGGGCGTGTGTCCCGGCTTCATCGGCAACCGCATGCTGTCGAAGCGGCAGGAACAGGCGAACGAACTGCTGATGGAAGGCGCCAATTACTGGGAAGTCGATGACGTCCTGCTCGACTTCGGCTTTCCGATGGGCCCGTTCCAGATGGCCGACCTCGCCGGTATCGACATCGGCTGGCACCGCGATCCGAGCAAGGTGACCACCATCCGTGAAGCGCTGTGCGCGGCGGGACGGTTCGGGCAGAAGGCCGGCAAGGGTTTCTACGACTACGACGAGGCGCGCAACCGCACGCCGTCGGACGAGGTCAAGCAGATCATCGCCGATTTCGCGGCACAGGAGGGCAAGCCGCAGCGCGCGATTTCGAAAGACGAGATCCGCGAACGGCTGCTTTATCCGATGGTCAACGAGGGCGCCGAAATCCTCGATGAAGGCATGGCCCAGCGCGCCAGCGACATCGACGTGGTGTGGATCAACGGTTATGGCTGGCCGCTCTACACCGGCGGACCGATGTTCTGGGCGCAGACGATCGGGCTGGATACGGTGGTCGCCGGGCTGGAGCAGCACGGACTGCCGGTGAGCAACTATCTGCGCGCGCGAGCCGAAGACAGCGGAAAGTTCGCCTGACCTTCATCGAATCTGCGACATAATTGAAACGCCGGTATGGAAATCGGTCGAACGGTGAAGTCGTTCGTCCGCTGCGCCTTGACAGCGCCCGCCATGCCCGTTTGATCTGCAAAAAAACAACAAATGGGCCCGGTGTGTGCCGGGCCCGGTGAGAGGAGATAAAATGAGTAAATTCGGTTTACGCCACCAATGCGCCTTCGGTGCCCTCGCCTGTGCGCTGGCGCTTACCCCGGCCATGGCCCAGGCGCAGGATGCAGCCACAAGTGTCGATGATACCGACCTAATCGACAATGCCGAAGTCGATGGCGGCAATGTCATCATCGTGCGCGCGCAGGGCCGCGAACAGGCGCTGTCGGACGTTCCGGTCGCGGTCTCGGCAGTGTCGGGCGAAATGCTCGAGAAATCGGGCGTGGCCGACATTCGCGACCTCAACCAGGTCGCGCCTTCGCTGCTGGTCTCCTCGACCGGCAACGAAGCCAATGGTTCGGCCCGTATTCGTGGCATTGGTACGGTCGGCGACAACCCCGGTCTCGAAAGCTCGGTCGCGGTCTTCGTCGACGGCGTCTATCGTTCGCGCTCGGGCAATGCGCTGTCCGAACTCGGACCGCTCGACCGGGTCGAGATCCTCCGCGGCCCGCAGGGCACGCTGGGCGGCCGCAACTCCTCGGCCGGCCTCATCAACATCTACACCGCCCCGCCCGAGTTCGAATTCTCGGGCTACGGCGCCTTCACCTATGGCAATTACGACGCGATCAAGGTCGAAGCCGGCATCAACGCGCCGCTCGGCGATACGGTTGCCGCGCGGATCGACGGCGTCTATTTCGAACGCGACGGCTTCTACAACGATGTCGTCAACGATGTGCGCATCAACGACCGCGACCGCTATCTCGTGCGCGGCCAGCTGCTGTTCGAACCGACCAGCGATCTCAGCATCCGCCTCGTTGGCGATTATTCGAACAAGGACGAGGCGTGCTGCGCCGCCACCTTCGTCCAGCCCGAATTTGCGCCGCTCGCACGCGTATCGCCCGGGCTCGACCGGTACAACCGCCCCGAAGGCGGCCCCGCCCTCACCAGCACCGACAATCCGATCATCCCGATCCTGCTCGGGCTCGGGCAGGATCCGCGCGGGCTGACGCAGTCGACCTTCAACCGCGATATCTACGTGTCTCCCGGCCGTTCCTACCAGGGCGAGACCGAAGACTGGGGCATTTCGGGCGAAGTGAACTGGAACTTCGGCGATGTGACGCTGACCTCGATCACCGGCTATCGCGAATATTCGAACTTCCAGGGTTCGGACACCGACTACACGCAGGTCGACCTGCTGTACCGTGCCCCCGGCCCCGATGCCGGCGCGCGTGAATTCAAGACCTTCACGCAGGAATTCCGCCTCAACGGCACGGCATTCAATGACACGCTCGACTGGCTGATCGGCGCCTATTACGCCAATGAAAAGCTGGAAACGCGCGACAACCTGCGGTTCGGCAACGATTACGGCACTTTCGCCAACTGCCGTATCGCGCTGGCGATCAACCCGGCGCTGGCCAACCCGTCGGCCGACAACTGCCTGGGTGCCAATGTGGCGGCGCTGGACGGGACGCTTACCGGCACTCCGGCATTCGGACCGGCAACGCCGCTGATCATTGCCGGTATCAACAATCTGGCGCAGGTGCGCGATATCGGCAGCAATGGCGACCGGTACAACCAGACGAGCGAGAACTTCGCGGTCTTCACGCACAACATCGTCCACGTCACCGACACGGTCGATCTGACGCTTGGCCTTCGTTATACCAACGAAACCAAGGATTTCGACGCAGCCTTCAGCAATGACAACGTGTTCTGCCCGCAGAGCCGCGCGCTGCTGGACGGCCTTCTGGCGACCCCGCTTGGTGGTCTCGCGGCCGGCCTCATCGGCCTGTCGTGCCAGGGCAACTCGACTGCCGAACTCGACGGCGTGACGCTGTCGGACCAGCGCAAGGAAGACGAGTTCACCGGTACCGCGATCCTCAGCTGGAAGCCCGATCCCGACTGGATGGTCTACGGCTCCTACTCGAAGGGCTACAAGGCCGGCGGCTTCAACCTCGATCGCTCGGCGCTCGCTCTGCCGGTCGAATTCGACGCTGCCACTCTGGACCCCAGCGCGCTGCAGTTCGACGCCGAAACGGTCGATGCCTTCGAAGTGGGCGTGAAATATTCGGCCCGCGACTGGGGCTTCAGCGTTGCCGCGTTCCGCCAGGAGTTCTCCAACTTCCAGCTGAACACCTTCAACGGCACGGTCTTCCTGGTGCAGAACATCAATGGCTGTGACACCGATCTCGGCGGGGCCGATCGCGATGGCGACGGAACCACCGGAAGCTGCGCTGCCGAAAACGTCGCGCCGGGCGTGATCGCGCAGGGTGTCGAGTTCGAGGCATCGGTCAGCCCGATCCGCGACCTCACCATGACGATGGGTCTCACCTATGCCGATACCAGCTACGAGGACAATCTCGTGGGCCAGGACAACGGATCGCCGCTCGATCCCGCGCTGCGGCTGCTTCCGGGCGACAATCTGTCGAACGCCCCCGAAGTGACCGCCACCGCCTCGCTCAGCTGGACCCCTCCGATCGGCAATTCGGGTCTGTCGGGCCTGTTCTTCCTGAACGCCCGCACCACCGATGACTTCAACACCGGTTCGGACCTGCTGTACGGCAAGGAACAGGACGGGTTCACGCTGGTCAACGGCCGCGTCGGCATCACCGGTCCCGACCGTCGCTGGGGCGTCGAGCTGTGGGCGAACAATCTGTTCGACATCGACTACAGCCAGGTGGCCTTCAACACGCCGTTCGTTGCCGAGCAGCAGACCTATTCGGCCTTCCTCGCCGAACCGCGCACCTACGGCATCACGGTACGCGCAGGCTTCTGATCGCGTCACCGATCATGAACGGGGGCCCGGCATCACGCGATGCCGGGCCCCTTTTTTGTGCGTCGAGCACAGTCGGTGGAAAAATTTCGGGCCGTAGCAATCGCGCCGCTATGCCCGCGTAACTTAAAGAGTAATTTAGAATTATCGGTATGAGCCCAGGGCGACCGATTACAAAAGGAACTTGTTGCCGACTTGACATAAAGCGAAACTGCGCATTCTCTTTCGAGTGGAAGGTACGCGATAAAAAAGACGTACCTCCAAATGGAGAGGGACATGACCAGATTCACTTTACGCCACAGTTGCGCGCTGGGCGCGCTCGCCACTGCTGCGCTTTCGGCAACCCCGGCCCTGGCCCAGGCAGAGGTCGAGACCGCCGGAGCCGCGACGCAAAATGAAAATCGCATCGTCGTTACCGGTTCCTATATTCGCGGGACGCCCGAAGACGCGGCGCTGCCGGTGGATGTCTTCACCGCCGACGACCTGGCCGAACAGGGCGTCGACAGCCCGCTCGAATTCATCAAGGAACTGCCCTCGGTCGGCGCATCGCTGGGCGATACCAACCAGTTTTCCACCGACGCACAGGGGTTCCAGGGTGTCGGCTCGCTCAACCTGCGCGGGCTCGGGCCGCAGCGCACTCTGGTGCTGCTCAACGGCAAGCGCACCATCCTCAGCCCCGGCGCGGGTTTCGTCGACACCCAGCTGATGCCGCTGTTCGCTCTCGAACGGATCGAACTGCTCAAGGATGGGGCCGGTTCGACCTACGGTTCGGATGCGATCGCGGGCGTCGCCAACTTCATCACCCGCTCGACCTTCACCGGTCTCGAAGTGCAGGGTGACTACAATTTCATCGACGGTTCCGACGACAATTACAGCCTGAGCGCACTGGCCGGTGTCGAGTTGGGCGACACGGGCAATTTCGTCTTCGGCGCCGGGTGGCAGCACCGCAGCGAACTCGGCACGCCGCAGCGCGACTTCGTCAACGTCGGCTACGAAACCAATCCCTCGGCCTATTCCGCGCTGGCGACCCCGGGGCTGTTCGCAGTCTCCTATCTCGATACGGGGACCGGCACGGTCAACACGCAGATCCGGCCCGACGCGGGCTGTACCGAACTGGGCGGAACGGTCGATCTTGGCCGCTGCTATTTCACCTATGTCCCCTTCGACAACATCACCGAGGACGAGGACCGCTACCAGGCCTTCGCCGAACTCACCGTCGACCTGAGCGATACGCTGCGCTTCCGCGCCGACGCGCTCTATTCGCGCAGCGAACTGACCTCGCTCAACTATTCGCCGGCATTCCCGCCGACGCAGGGGCCGCGCGGGTCGGGCTTCGTCAGCGCGTTCAGCACCTCGCCGAACAACCCCGGCGTGGCCGCTTTCCTCGACCAGGTCGGCCTGCCGCAGAGCTCGGCAACCGATCCGATCGTGGCCATCACCAACGTGCTGTACCGGCCGTTCGGCTTCCTCGGCAATCCGCGCGATCCCGACCGCGGCGCCGGCACCGGCAGCGCAATCAACGATGCCTACCGTTTCAGCGGCGGGCTGGAGTTCGCGCTGAGCGATACGCTGCGGCTCAATGTCGACGGCACCTTCTGGGAATCGAAGCGTGACTTCTACACCCCCGGGATCATCGGGTCGCGCCTGCAGGCGGCGCTGAACGGTTTTGGCGGTCCCGACTGCGATGGCACCACCCCGGGCGCAAATGGCTGCCAGTGGTTCAACCCCTTCGCCAACGCCGGTCCGGGCAATGGTTCGTTCAACATCGCCAACCCGTTCTACGTGCCGGGCAATGACAACAGCGAGGAGCTGGTGGCGTGGCTGCAGGTCCCCAACGGCACGCGCGAAGAGGAATCGCAATTCGTCTTCGATTTCGTCCTGGCGGGCGAAACCGGGCTCACCTTCTCCGGGGGGCCGCTGGCCTTCGCCGTGGGCGCCCAGTTCCGCGACAATCGCTATACCAGCGATCCCTACAACGATGAATCGAACGTCGATGTGAACCCTTGTTTCATCGAAGGCGACCAGAGCTGCGTGGGCACGACCACCGAAGGGGTGGGCCCGTTCATCTTCCTCGGCGGTTCGCGCCCGGTGAAGCTGCAGCAGGACGTCTACGCGTTCTTCGCCGAAGTGAACGCGCCGATCACCGACCGGCTCGAACTGTCGGCGGCCGTCCGCTTCGAGGATTACGGCAGCCCGATCGGTTCGACGATCAATCCCAAGGGCTCGGCGCGCTTCGAAGTGACCGACTGGCTGACCCTGCGCGGATCGGTGGGGACCACCTTCCGCGGCCCGCTGGCATCGAACGTGTCGCCCAATTTCGTGACCGCACTCGAAGGCTTCACCGCGGCAGGCGGCAATTACAAGTCGAAGGACATCTACGGCAACCCGACCGATCTCGATCCCGAAACCGCCTTCACCTACAACATCGGGGCGATCATTTCCGCACCGATCGGCGGCGGCGACGTGACCTTCTCGGTCGACTACTGGTCGATCGACCTGGAAGACCGCATCACCACCACGCCGGGGAATGCGATCGCGAGCTTCGTGGGCAATTTCCAGACCACCGGGCAGGCCCCGGTCGACTGTTCGAGCCCGCTGGCCAATCTGATCACCTTCTCTAACAACCAGTGTATCCAGGGCACGACGCTGGGGATCGACATCAGCCGCGTGCGGACCGATTTCGTCAATGGGCCCGACGTCAAGATCGCCGGTCTCGACTTCGCGCTCAACGCCAGCTTCCCGCTGGGCGACCGGGCGGATCTGAGCTTCGGCACCAATGCGGTGTGGAACCTCGATTACAGCTTCGACGATTTCATCGTCCAGGGCGTGAACGTGCAGCCCGCCTATGACGCGGTGGGCTTCGGCAATTATTTCCGCGATCCGAACACGGTTCCGGAATGGCGCGCCAATGCGTTCGTCAATCTCGGGTTCGGCGATTTCAACGCACGCTATTCGGTCCAGCACATCGACGGGGTGACCGACGATCGCTGCGTCGATCGCGATCCGTGCTTCAGCACGGGCGGCGGCGTGGGCACCAATTTCGGGGTCGAAAGCGGTTCCTACACGCAGCACGACTTCTCGGTGGCCTACGATCTCGCGATCGCGGGAGCCGACGTCCAGCTTCAGGCCGCGGTAGAAAACTTCACCGATGCCGAACCGGCCGAAGCGCAGCTTCCGCTTGGCTACAACCCGTTCATCGGCAATGCCATCGGACGCAACTACCGCCTCGGTATCCGTACCCGCTTCTGAGCAAACGGACCGCACCTACCGGGGGGCCTGCAGCGACAGCTTCGGGCCCCTCAACTTATGCAAGGGGAACCAATCATGTCGCCATTCGACCTGTCAGGGAAAGTCGCGATCGTCACCGGATCGAGCCGCGGGATCGGCCGCGCCATCGCCGAAGGGCTGGCCGCGCAGGGCGCCCGCGTGGTGATCTCGAGCCGCAAGCAGGATGCCTGCGAGGCGGTCGCCGCCGAAATCAACGCCGCGCATGGCGATGGCAGCGCCGTGGCAATCGCGGCGAGCATTTCGGAAAAGGCGCAGCTCGAAGACCTGTTCGCGCAGACCGTCGCCCGGCTCGGCCCGGTCGACATCCTCGTCTGCAATGCGGCCAGCAATCCCTATTACGGCTCGATGGACGGGATTGCCGACGAACAGTTCCGCAAGATCCTCGACAACAACGTCATCTCGAACCACTGGCTGATCCAGCTGGCGCTGCCCGCCATGCGCGACAAGGGCGACGGGGCGATCGTCATCATCAGCTCGATCGGCGGGCTGCGCGCGTCGACGACCATCGGTGCCTATTGCATTTCCAAGGCCGCGGATTTCCAGCTGGTGCGCAATTACGCCGCGGAGAACGGCAAGCACGGGATCCGCATCAACGGGATCGCCCCGGGGCTGGTGAAGACCGATTTCGCCAAGGCATTGTGGGACAATCCCGATGCGCTGGCGGCAACCGAGAAGGCGCTGGCCATGCGGCGCATCGGCGAGCCCGAGGATATCGCTGGGGCGGCGGTCTATCTGGCGTCGCCCGCCGCGAAATGGACCACCGGGCAGACCATCGTGGTCGATGGCGGCGCGACGATCTAGCCCCGCATCGCGGCAGGCAGGCTAGCGCAGTGTGCCGCCGCCCAGCGCCTGCCACAGCAGCACCCGGGCGCGCCGCGCGCGGCCCTGCGCCGCGGCGGCGCGTTCGCCGCTGGCATCGGCAGCACGCCGCGCATCGAGCACGGTGAGGAAATCGGCGAGCCCGGCCTCGAAACGCGCATTGGCCAGACGCGCGGCACGCTGCAATGCCGCGGCCTTCGAAGCCTATCGCGGTGCGGTCTACACCGCACTGGGCGATGCGGAGGCGGCCTATGGCGTGGTCGCGACTGGGGATGCCGAGGCTGCCGCAGCTGCGCGCGAGGCCGCGGCATTGCAGCGTGCCGCGCGTCTGGCCAATGCGCGTTTCGAGGCCGGGCTCGCCGATTTCCTCACCGTGCTCGATGCGCGGCGT
>Ga0114914_1000215_pt1 | contig 12975 bp, 12 predicted proteins | sample MalvirAntarct_38_FD_89689 | JGI IMG/M metagenome (GOLD analysis project Ga0114914, IMG submission 89689) | Marine viral communities from the Global Malaspina Expedition - Malaspina viral metaG Antarct_38 | ecosystem: Environmental > Aquatic > Marine > Oceanic | place: Orkney Island (southeast)... | reverse complement strand
GGCAAGGGGCGCTATCGGCTGGTTGCGGGTGAGCGCCGGTGGCGCGCCGCCCAGCGCGCCCGGCTGCACGAAATTCCTGCACTGGTGCGCGATCTCGACCAGCGCGAGGTGATGGCGCTGGCGCTGATCGAGAACCTCCAGCGCGAAGACCTCAATCCGGTGGAAGAAGCGCGCGCGTACCAGAAGCTTTCCGAAGACGATGGGATGACGCAGGCCGAAATCGCCAAGCTGGTCGACAAGTCGCGCAGCCATGTGGCCAATTTCCAGCGGCTGCTCGCCTTGCCCGACACGGTTCTGGCGCTGGTGGCCGATGGTGCGCTGTCGATGGGCCATGCACGAGCGCTGATCGGGCGCGAGGAAGCCAGCGAACTGGCGCAAAAGGCCGTGTCCGAAGGACTGTCTGTGCGTCAGATGGAAGCGTTGACCCGCAAGCCGCGCACGCGCCAACCGTCATCCTCGGCCGGCACCACGCATGGCGACGCCGGCGATGATGCCGATATCGCAGCGGTGCAGGGTCATCTGGAGGAGTTCCTCGGCATGCCCGTCAAGATCACCACCGATACGACGCCCAACAGCGGCGCGGTCACCATCCGCTTCCGCACGCTGGATCAATTAGACCTTATTTGTCAGCGCCTTACCGGCGGTGATATCTAGGCAGCCCATTCGCCGAAGGCTTTCGCGCGAACTGACTACGGGCTGCGAAGCCGTGATCAGTTGGCGGGCGTCCCGTCACGGTAGACGCTCATCTGCGGCACTTCGACGGTAACCGGCACCAGCATGTACTGGCCCGGCTGGTTGTACTGCGTTGCGCCGGCATCGGCCGTGGCCCGCTGCATGTAATCGTCGAGATAGGCCTGGCACTGGCTGCGGCTGTCGCTGCGGCGACGCGAGCCGTCCTCGATCGCATCGCCGGCGGCCATGCCGGCCAGCGCGCCTGCGCCTGCGCCGATCAACGTGCCGGCGGTGCGATTGCCGCTTCCCGCGATGCGGTTGCCGAGCAAACCGCCTGCTGCCCCGCCAAGCAGGGCGCCGATGATTTCGCCCCGTTCGCTGTCGTTTTCATAGGTGTCGAGCCGCGCCCGGCATTCCTCGATCCAGGCGTTGCGATCGAAATCGACGACCTGCGATCCGGCAGGCAGATAAACCGAGGTGGCGTTTGGCGGCGGCTGGTAGCCTCCGGCATATTGCGGCTGGGCGCCGCCCGCGGGCCTGTCGCGGTAGATGACGCGCGAAGCGCCGCCCGCAGCCTGCGTCACCATGCCTTGCTGTGCCGGATAGACATAGACCACCTGCGGTGGTTGCTGGATGTAGACATAGGTCGGCTGGGCTTGCTGCACTGCAGGCACGGCGCTGCGGTTCTGAATCGAACGCACGGCCGGTGCGGGTTGCGGCTCGGTTTGCTCAAACACGTAGTATTCGGGCTGCGAGGGATCGATCGGCTGGATCGTCGGGGACCGGACGAATACGGGCGTCTCGGCGCGTGCGGGAATGCTGCGCGCTGCGCCAACGGGCTGGTCCGCAGCTGCGGCTTCAATCGTTTCGGTGACGACGTCGTCGTCCAGTTCGGGCAGCGCCTGCGCATACTCATACTCCCCGGTCTCGTAGGAGATCGTGTTCTGCGCCGAAACATGAGCCGGTTGCAGTGCGATCGTCAGCGCGATCAGGGGAAGGGTAGTGCGGACAGTCATGATGCGTGTTCCTTTGAGCGACTCGATCACGATCGATGCCGAAACCATGCCTGCACGTTAGCATTGCCCCGCATGCACGCCAAAGTGCGCTGCCGGGGTGTTCCGCTATGGGGCAGCCGGTTCAGATGCGATCGGCGAGCATCGCTGCGAGCGCTTCGATTCCGGCAGCGTCGTGCTGGTCGAAGCGGCCCTTCTCGGGGCTGTCGAGATCGATCACCGCAATAGCCTTCCCATCCCGCAGGACGGGCACCACCAGTTCCGAATTGGTCACCGAATCACAGGCGATGTGACCGGGGAAGGCGTGAACGTCTTCCACCAGCTGAGTCATCGCTTCGCTCGCGGCGGTCCCGCAGACGCCCTTGCCCAGCGGGATGCGGATGCAGGCCGGGCGGCCCATGAAGGGGCCGAGCACGAGTTCGCCATCGACCATGCGGTAGAATCCGGCCCAATTCAGCTGGGGGAGGAAGTCCCATAGCAGCGCCGCGACATTGGCCATGTTGGCCACCGCATCGCGCTCGCCCGCTGTAAGCGCCTCCGCCGCGTCGAGCAGCTGGCGATAGGCTTCGGGCTTGGGAGTGCCCGCATCGGGTCGGAAATCGAACATGGTGGGCGATGTAGCGCTGCGTGCCCCGGCTTCAAGCCCCATTGCCCGCGGCACGCGGCTCGCTTATCCCAGCGCCATGGGTATCCTCAAGAAACTGGGCATCGCGCTCCTCGTCATTGTGCTGGTCGCTATGGTTGCCGGCTATTTCCTCACGCGCGGCGACACCGCCGATGTCGCCTTCGACGAGACGGTGGGCACCGACCCGACGCTCGACGAACCCGAAGAAGAAAGCATTCCCACGGTCGCGATTGCCGAGCCGGTCGGCTGGGGTGACGATGAACTGCCGACCGCTGCCGAGGGACTGGCAGTCACCCGGTTTGCCGATGGGCTCGATCATCCGCGCACACTGCAGGCTCTGCCGAATGGCGATATCCTGGTCTCGCTGACCCGCGCGCCCAAGATCGATAGCGGCGAAAGCAACTTCTTCCGCGATCTCGTTGCCGGTTTCCTGTTCCGCAAGGCCGGGGCCGGGGGGGAAAGCGCAAACCAGGTCGTGCTGCTGCGCGATAGCGATGGCGACGGTGTTGCGGAACGCCGGTTCGTCCTGCGGGCAGATCTCGATTCGCCGTCCGGCCTCGCCTGGGGGGATGGCACGCTGTACATCGCCAATCACGACGAGGTGCTCGCCTTCGATTACGAACTTGGCGCAACGCGACTTGCCGGTGAAGGGCGCAAGATCGCCGATCTTGCCGAGGGCACGGGACACTGGATGCGCAATCTCGCGCTCCATCCCGATGGCGACCGGCTCTATGCTGCAGTGGGTTCGAAATCGAATATCGCCGAAGACGGTCTCGAAATCGAGGAAGGCCGTGCGCTGATCTGGGAGATCAATCTCGAAAGCGGGCGCCAGCGCGTCTTCGGGGTTGGCCTGCGCAACGCCAACGGGCTCGATTTCAGCCCGTGGTCGGGCGAATTATGGACCACGGTCAACGAACGCGACATGCTTGGCTCCGACCTCGTGCCCGATTACCTCACCAATGTCCCGGTGGGCGTTCATTATGGCTGGCCGTGGATCTATTTCGGCGACAATTTCGACCGCCGCGTCAAATATCCCATTCCGCAGGCGCTCAGCTACGTTCGCACGCCCGAATACGCTCTCGGTCCGCATGTCGCAGCGCTCGGTTTCGTGTTCAGCGAAGGCGGCGCGAAAATGGGTCCCGATTTCGCCAGCGGCGCCTTTGTCGCGCGGCACGGCTCGTGGAACCGCAAACCCCCTTCGGGCTACGACGTGGTCTATGTCGCCTTCGACGAACGCGGCAATCCCATCGGCAAGCCGCAACCGGTCCTGACCGGCTTCCTGCAGGATGATGGCACCACGCGGGGCCGGCCGACCTGGGTCGAATGGGCTGCCGACGGATCGCTGCTGGTTTCGGATGACACTGCCGGGATCATCTGGCGGGTTCATGCCCCGGGCGCCGAGGCGCAGGACGCGATCGAACGGGTCACCGGCGACCGGCTGCCCGCGCAGCGTGAGCTACGCGGGCAGGAAGCGAGTTTCGGCGAAGACGATTTCGCGCGGCGCGTGACCGCCGAATAGATCAGCCGACGAACTGTTCGGCCGTCAGCGCGTAGAGCGGTTCGGCCCCCGCCGTCGCTGCGGCCCGGAGTCCGCTGGCCTCGGGCACGATACGGTCGAGGAAGAAACGCACCGTCGCTGTCTTGGTCGTAGCCTGCGCGCTGTCGCTGTCGCCAATCGCACGTCGCTGGCGCAGCAATTGCCATCCCGCCACGGCGACAGCGAACATGGTGCAGAATGGCACCGATCCGGCAAGGCGATCGTCAAGGCTCGCCTCGTCACGCATCCATCCCGCGACGGCTTCGCAATCCGCTGCCAGCGCGGCAAGCGCGGGTTCCTCGCCAGCATCACGCGCGATATCCGCGATCAGTGCCGACAGCGCCTGGCCGCCGTCCATCCCCAGCTTGCGGGTGACGAGGTCGGCGGCCTGGATGCCGTTGGTGCCTTCATAGATCGGCGCGATGCGCGAATCGCGCCAATGCTGCGCCGCGCCGGTTTCCTCGACGAAGCCCATGCCGCCATGCACCTGCACCCCGAGGCTGGCGACCTCGATGCCGATATCGGTGCCCCATGCCTTGATCAGCGGGGTGAGCACTTCGCCGCGCGCCTTTGCATCGTCATTGCCCAGCGTCCCGCGGTCGACCTGGCCTGCGGTGTAATAGAGCAGTGCGCGAGCGCCTTCGGTCAGCGCCTTCATTCGCAGCAGCATGCGGCGCACGTCGGGATGTTCGAGAATGGCGACGGGGGCCTTGTCGGGCGAACCGGCCCGCGCGGACTGGATCCGCTCGCGTGCATACATCTGCGCCTGTTGGGTGGCACGCTCGCCGATCTGCACGCCCTGGTTGCCGACATTGATGCGCGCGTTGTTCATCATCGTGAACATCGCCATGAGCCCGCGGTTCTCCGCGCCGACCAGTTCGCCGATGCATTCGCCTTCGTCGCCATAGGACATCACGCAGGTGGGCGAGGCGTTGATGCCGAGCTTGTGTTCGATGCTGACACAGCGAACATCGTTGCGCTTGCCGAGCGAACCGTCGGCTTCGACATGGTATTTGGGCACGATGAACAGCGAGATGCCCCGGCTTCCTTCCGGCGCATCGGGCACGCGGGCGAGGACCAGGTGAATGATGTTCTTCGCCAGCTCGTGCTCACCCCAGGTGATGTAGATTTTCTGGCCCTTGATGCGGTACTTGCCCGCATGTTCGCCGTCCTTGATCGGGTGGGCGGTGGTGCGCAGCGCGCCGACATCGGAGCCTGCCTGCGGTTCGGTGAGGTTCATCGTCCCCGACCATTCGCCGCTGACCAGCTTGGGCAGGTACTTTTCCTGCAGCTCCTTCGACCCGTGGTGTTCGAGCGATTCCATCGCGCCGACGCTGAGCATGGGCAGCAGGTTGAACGCCATGTTGGCCGTGCCGAGATTCTCGAGCACGTTGCACGACAGCGTGAAGGGCAGGCCCTGCCCGCCGAACTCGACGGGGCCGGCGATCGCATTCCAGCCCTGCTCGACGTAATGTTCGTAAGCTTCTGCAAAGCCATCCGGCAAGTGCACCGTGCCATTTGCGAGTCTGGCGCCTTCGAGGTCGCCCACCCGGTTGAGCGGGGCCCATTCGCCGGCAGCGAATTCGCCAATGCCGCTTACGATCGCTTCGACCATATCGGGCTCGGCGGCAGCAAATCGTTCGGATTGCGCCAGCTCTTCGATCCCGGCGTTTACGCGGATGGCGAGCAGCTGGTCCTGGGTGGCGGGGGTATAGGTCACTTCGGTTCCTCTTGGCTTTGGCTGGCGTGCAGATATAGCGCGCACGCATGAGGGGCAAATACGTTACGGAAACGCTTCGGGTCGAGGAAAGTGGCATTGCACGTGCCGCAGAAACTCTGCGTGCCGGAGGCCTGGTCGCTGTCCCCACCGAAACGGTCTATGGCCTTGCTGCCCGGGCGGACAGCGAAGCCGCCGTGGCCGCCATCTATGCGGCCAAGGGGCGACCGAGCTTCAATCCGCTGATCGTGCATGTCGCCAGCCTCGACGCGGCGCGCGAATTCGCCGACTTCTCGCCGCAGGCCGAAGCACTGGCGCAGGCATACTGGCCCGGCCCGCTCACTCTCGTTCTTCCGCGCAAGTCCGAAGCGGGCCTCGCTGCCGCAGTGACTGCCGGGCTCGACACGATCGCGCTGCGCATGCCGGCCCATCCGGTCATGCGCCGAGTGCTGGAGGAGACCGGCCTGCCGCTCGCCGCGCCTTCGGCCAATCGCAGCGGCTATATCAGCCCGACTTCGGCCGCGCATGTGCTGGCATCGCTCGATGGCCGGATCCAAGCGGTGCTCGATGGCGGCGAATGCGAGCGCGGCCTCGAATCGACGATCGCAGCCGTGCGCGGCGACGGGACGGTCGAAATCCTGCGCCCCGGGCCCGTCGAACTGGACGCGGGCAAGGGCGCGGGCGGGGGTATCGAGGCACCCGGCCAGCTCGCCAGCCATTACGCGCCGGGCAAGCCGGTCCGCCTGATGGCGACGCAAGTTGCGCCAGACGACTTCGTGATCGGGTTCGGCGACATCGCCGGGGACTGTTCGCTGTCCGAGAGCGGCGACCTGGCCGAAGCGGCAGCGCGGCTCTACGCGTGTCTTCACCTAGGTGCGCGATCGCCCAAACCACGTATCGCGGTGGCCCCGATTCCCGCAGAAGGCATCGGCATCGCGATCAACGACCGTTTGCAGCGCGCGGCGACGCCGCCCGATCAGTCGTCCTCGGGCTCGTAGGGGATCGAGGGGATGATCTGCTGCATTTCGGCATAGGTGTCGCGGGCGTCATCGCACGCCCGGCGATCGCCATCCTCGCAATCGTCGAGCTGCTTCTCATAGTCGCGTTCGAGCTTGGCGAGACGTTCCTCGCGCCGCCGGATTTCGCGGCCGCGCTTTTCATCAGCCTCGGACTGGCTGGTGGTGGCAAGATCCACACCCTTGCTGACGACCTTGACCGGCGCCGTCGCGACGTCGACCACTGCCTTGGCGAGGCAGCCCCCCAGCATGAGCGTGGCGGGCAAGAGCAGGATGAGAGCTTGGCGGCGCATGCGAATTCCTTTCGCTGCGCCGCCTAGCCGATAATCGCCTGGCCGTCGATCAACTCAGGCTTGCGGTTCGGTTTCCGCCTCGGGCTCGTCGTTCGGCGCCGCCGTGCTGGCTGCGCGGCAGTTGAGCTTGCCCGAACCCATCGAGGAGACGGTGCAATCGGCGCGTCCGTTCACCGTGACCGTGCCCGAACCCATGATCGAGGCTTCGACCTTGCCGTCGGAAGCGAATTCGGCATCGCCCGATCCGGCAACGGTGATGTCGGCGCCGCCCGCCTGCAGGCCGGCCATATCGGCCTTGCCCGAACCGGCGATCGTCAGGTCGAGCTGGTCGACCCTGCCCGATGCCTCGAAATTGCCCGACCCGGCAATGGTGAGGTCGAGCGATTTGGCATCGAGATCGGCAATCCGGGCCTTGCCCGAACCGGCGATGGTGACCGAGCTGTCCGCCGCCGATTGCATCGATGCCACCTCGACGTCGCCCGATCCGGCGAGCACCAGCGTGCTGATATCGGGCGTGGTCACGCGAATGGTCGCGATACCGGTACCGCCCCAGTCGCTGCTTTCGCGGCTGATACCGAGCGCATCGTCGTCGAGCGAAAAGCGCAGCTCGGCGATTGCATCCTCATCGCCCGATACGTCGATGTCGAGCGTGTCGCCCTTGGTGACGATAACCTTGTCGGGGCCGGCAAACACCAGTTCGCTGGGCGGCGCGCCGGTCATGTCGAGTTCGGCCAGCGGGACACCATCGGAATCGCCGATCTGGATGTCCACCCCATCGCATGCCGATACCAGCATCGCTCCTGCAAGCGTTGCCAATGGGGCGAAGCCTTTGAGCACTCGATGTATCATTGCGATGGATCCTCCTAAACCGGTTGGTGCGTGTTGCTGATATAATACAGCATGGCCAAAGCTTCAAGTCATGTGGGGGAAACGGGCAAAGCAGATCACCGCGTGCAGGTAAGACGGCCCGATCCCATGCGGTTCTGCGTGCAATCGCGCGTGCCGGTGACTGCGGCATTGCCGCTACCGACGATACTGGCGGAAACGCGTCCGCTGGCATGCAGCCGGGTATCGCCGGACCCGGCGATCGCCAGCTCCGCGTCGGTCACCTGCATCGCTTCGCCGGAAAGATCGCCGCTGCCGGCGATCTGTACCTGCATGGATGCCGCGCGGCCTGCCAGCCGCATGTCGCCCGAGCCTGCGATCTTTGCTGCCAACCTGCCCACGCGGACGCGTTCGATCGCGAGTTCGCCCGACCCGCTGACTGCGGCCCGGCCCGTCTCGCCATCGAGATCGGATACGGTCAGCCGGCCCGAGCCGGCGAGATGCGCGCGCCTTATGGCGGGGGCGGACACTTCGATCCGCGCCGTCCCGGCCGCCGGCGTGCGTCGCCAGCGACGCCCGATCAGCAGTTCGCCATCTTCAACGACGAACCGCAGGTCGTCGAGCACCGCGCGGTTGCCGGAAGCCCGGATGCGCCAGCGATCCCCTTGCGAGACCACGACGTCGTCTGCCCCCGACAGCACGACCTCGTCGAATGCCTCGGTGGGGGACCATGCGGCTGGTATCGGCATCCCCTCATCAAGCCGCGAGGAACCGGGCTGCGGGAAAGCGGGCACTGCGGCGAACAGCAGGAGCGCGGCCAGACCGCGCGAATAAGGGGAAAGAAGGCGGGTCATCGGTGATCTCCAGAATGCGGATCACCAGGCTCGCGCTATCGCAGCAGTTTGTCGACCGCGTTCGTCGACAAATGTAATCGCGTGGCAGAGATGCTTTGCCAATTGCGATGTCGAACGAAAAAGGGGCGCTGGTGAGCGCCCCTTTTCCGAATGATTGCGAATGCGCTTACGCGTCTTCGGTGTTCTCGTAATATTGCGGCGCATGTTCGCGCAGCACGTCGAGGATCTTCTCGAGCGCGGTCGGCTCGTCGGTCTTTTCCATCGCGGCGAGTTCGCGCGCGAGGCGGCTCGAGGCGGCTTCGAAGATCTGGCGTTCCGAATAGCTCTGCTCGGGCTGGTCATCCGGGCGGAACAGGTCGCGCGTGACCTCGGCGATCAGGACGATTTCGCCCGAATTGATCTTCGCCTCGTATTCCTGCGCACGGCGGCTCCACATGGTCCGCTTGACCTTGGGCTTGCCCTTGAGCGTCTCCATCGCTTCCTTGAGCGTCTTGTCGCTCGACAGCTTGCGCATGCCGATCGATTCGACCTTGTTGACCGGAACGCGCAGCGTCATGCGTTCCTTCTCGAAGCGAAGAACATAAAGATCGAGCTGCATGCCGGCGATTTCCTCGCTCTGCAGTTCGATGACACGGCCAACGCCGTGCTTGGGGTAAACAACGTAATCGCCAACGTCGAAGGCATCAGCCTTGCTTGCCATGCAATCTTTCCTTTCGTCCGAGCAGCCTACGGCCAGCAACGGCATGACCGAAGCCTCTGGCCGCAGCCCTTGGCGGGATGCGGTCGGGCGCCGGTGGTGACGTTGCTGGTGACCTGCCCTTTCAATTCTCACACCTGGCCGGGAGCAAACCGGCGCAGTTGTTGCATTATATAGCACAGCTTGTGGTAAATTGCGAGTCCGGCGGAAATCGCCCGGCGCGTGTCAGCTGCGCCGGTTGCGAAGTGCGGTCAGCTCGCCGCCCAGCAGCAACAGGAAGCCGGTGGCCCAGAACCACGTGATCAGCGCAACCACCGCGCCAAGCGCGCCATAGGTCGCGTTGTAGCTGCCGAAATTCGCGGCATAGAAGCCGAAGGCGGCGGTTGCCGCGAGCCAGGTCACCGCAAAGAAGCACGCGCCCGGCCAGATCGCAGCCCAGGCGGGGGCGGGGGCATGGGGAGCGAAGCGATAGAGCAGACCAGCGGCAAGCGCTGCGGCGCCAAGCAGGAGAAGAAAGCTGGCGATACTGCCGGACATGCCGGCGATGTTGGCGAGCGCCGCGCTGGCCGCCGCGGTCAGCACCAAGCCGGCAATGCCAGCCGCAGTGATAGCAAGAGCCATCAGATTGCCCCCAAGGAATCCGCGCGGGCCGTCGACGCCGAAGGCGATGTTCAGCCCGGTCATCAGCGAGCGGGCGCCATTGCGGGCCCCGAACAGCGCAATCGCCAGCGCGACCAGCAAACCGGCGCCTTGGGCACCGCTCGACCCCTGCGCCACGCTTTCCAGCTGGTCGGTGATGAGCTCGGCCGCGGAAGGTGGCAGCTGCGCGGAAATCAGCGTGATATGCGAAGCCACCGTCGCGGCATCGGCGAACAGGCCGTAGGCCAGCACCAGCGACCCCAGCGCGGGAACGAGCGCAAGCAGCGCGTAATGCGCAATGCCCGCGGCCACGATCCCGATATTGTCTGCGGTGCCGGCCTGCCAGGCCGCTTTCAGGTCAGCCAGCACGCGGCGCGGCAATCAGTCGCCTTCGCCGGGTTCGGGCGAGAAGAACTTCTCGAACTTGCCCTCTTCGCCCTTGTGCTCGTCGGCATCTGCGGGCGGTTCCTTCGACTGGGTGATGTTCGGCCATTCGGCGCTGAACTTGGTGTTCAGCTCGAGCCACTTTTCGAGATTGTCCTCGGTGTCGGGCAGGATCGCTTCCGCCGGGCACTCGGGCTCGCATACGCCGCAGTCGATGCATTCGCTCGGATTGATGACGAGCATGTTCTCGCCTTCATAGAAACAATCGACCGGACAGACCTCGACGCAGTCGGTGTACTTGCACTTGATGCAGTCATCGGTGACGACATAGGTCATGAGTAGCGTAATCCCTCGAAAATCATTCCAGACCGCGCTGCTAGGGGGAATTATCCGCCCGGGTCAAGCTCCCGATAACACGCCCGGGCCTCGCGCGGCGCACCGCGCCGTTCGGGAAGCGCGATGATCTCGACCAGCCTGACCGAATTGCCGAGCGGCAATGTCAGCACGTCCCCTTCGAGGATATCGCGCGAGGCGCGGGTGACGCGTTCGCCATTGCGGCGGATGTGCCCTTCGTCGACCAGCCGGTGTGCAGCGCTGCGCGTGCGTACGAAGCGCAGGTAGCACAGCAGCCGGTCGATTCTCATTCAGCGGTCGCCATCAGCGGACCAGATCGGCCAGCGCGGCGAAGGCATTGCCTTCGCTGGGCTGGGCGGGTCTCGTGCGTTCCTGCTTGCGGCGCGAGGGGCGCCATTCCCAGCGATCGGGGCGGGGTGGTCCGAACTGCCCTTCGGCCTGCGGCTGGGCCCGCTGCACGCGGAAGCCCGCATTGCCAAGCAGCCGCGCGATATTGCCTTCCTCGAGCCCGATCGAAACCGGCAGCGCGTAATCGAGCACGAACTTGCGCCGGCGATCCTTGGCCTGCGCCTTCGCACGCGTTTCGTGGGCGGCGCGCAGGATCTTCTCTGCCAGATCGATCCGGATCGCCTGCGTCCCCGCATGGCGGTAGCCGGACGGCAGTTTCTTGATCTCGCCCAGTACTGGCAGCATCGCTTCCTGCAGTGGCCGGCGATCGCGGCCCAGCGCATGCAGCAATTGCCGCGGTGCCGGCTTGAGCAGGGCGGGGGCAAAGATGTCGAGCGCGCCGAAGGTCACGCCGATCTTGCGCAGGAAGGGCCGCATCTCCTTGGGCAGATGCTCCAGCCCGGCCTGTTCGCGGGTGACGTAGCCATGCCCCGCGATCAGGTTGAGCAGCAGCGCCCGCGCCTGCGACCCCGCATCGGGGTTGCTTGCCGCGTGATGCATTTTCTCGAGCGCTTCGAGCGGGGCCAACTTGCCGGCCAGCCAGCTCTCCAGCGCGGCCACCAGCTTCGCCTGCGCCGCTTCGGGCAGCGCGGTAATTTCGCGTGCGGGCTTGATCAACGGGTACACCGTGCCCTCGCGCTGCTCCAGCTGCGCCAGGACCTGTCCCCTCCAGCGGATCGCGCCGCGCGCCAGCTCCAGCTCGGCCATGTCCGATGCGGCCAGCGCTTCGGCGCGTTCGCCCAGCAGCTTGGGCAAGCCCTTTTCGGCAGCGGCAAGCAGCATCCGGCGATCCTCGTGGCGTGCGGCCGGATCGACGCTGAACCGCAGTCCCTCGACCTGGCCGAGCGCCTCGCCCTCGATGGTCACGGCGCCATCATCGCCAATTTCGATCGGCAAAATGCCGGCATCCTGGCCCAATGATTTCATCAGGATTGCGGTCCTCCGGTTTACGAATCGTTCGGTCAGCCGCGCATGCAACGCGTCGGACAATTTGGCTTCGACAGCGCGCGCACGCGCGGCCATCTCGTCTCGCGCCAGCACCCAGTCGGGTCGCTGGCAGATATAGGCCCAGCTGCGAATCGCAGCGATACGGCCCTGCAGCGTATCGATGTCTCCGGACATATTGTCGAGTTCGCTGATCCGCGCCGCGACGTAATCCGCGCCGATATAGCCGCGACCGAGATCCTGCCATAGCCGCGCGACGAACCGCGCATGCACATCGGGACCCCGCTGGCGGAAATCGGGCAGCGAGCAGGCCTCCCAGAACCGGCGCACCATGCCCGGGCCGCGAACTGCGGCGGCCGCCGGTTCGTCGGCGAGCCGCTTGAGCGTGGCCAGGTCGATCGCCTCGGGCGCAAGCCGCAGCACCGGGTCGTCGGGCGGCGTCTCGAGATCGGCGATCAGCGCAGCCAGCGAATCGAAGCGCGGTTCGGGATCGCGCCAGAAAAGATGAGTCAGCGGGGCGAAGCGATGCTCCTCGATCGCATAGACCTCTTCCTCGGTAAACTCGGGCGCCGCGCCATGCTTCGACATGCCCGACAGCGTGCCGAAAGTGCCGTCGCGCTGGTGCCGGCCCGCACGTCCGGCGATCTGCGCCATCTCGGCAGGCAGCAGACGGCGCATGCGGACGCCGTCGAACTTGGTCAGCCCGGCAAAGGCGACGTGATTGACATCGAGATTGAGCCCCATGCCGATCGCGTCGGTCGCGACGATGTAGTCGACCTCGCCGCTCTGGAAGAGCGCGACCTGCTTGTTGCGGGTTTCGGGACTGAGTGCCCCCATCACCACTGCCGCCCCGCCGCGAAACCGCCGCAGCATCTCGGCGACGGCGTAGACCTGGTCGGTGCTGAAGGCCACGATCGCGCTGCGCGGCGGCAGGCGCGAGAGCTTGCGCGGCCCGAT
>Ga0114914_1000214_pt1 | contig 13061 bp, 10 predicted proteins | sample MalvirAntarct_38_FD_89689 | JGI IMG/M metagenome (GOLD analysis project Ga0114914, IMG submission 89689) | Marine viral communities from the Global Malaspina Expedition - Malaspina viral metaG Antarct_38 | ecosystem: Environmental > Aquatic > Marine > Oceanic | place: Orkney Island (southeast)... | reverse complement strand
GATCAGCGATGGCAGGTAGCGTGGGCGCTCGTTGCCGTCCGCGCGCGGCAGCAGGGTGGTGGTGCCGCTGGCGGCCTGGATCACGTCGTCATAGGCCTGCAGCCCGGCATAGGGCCCGCCCGAACCGAAGCCGACGCAATGTGCATAGATGATGTCGGGAGCGAGCGCGCGCACGCTGTTGTAATCGAACCCGAGCCGCTCGATCGCTTCGGCGCGGACATTGTGGATGAAGATGTCGGCATCGGCGAGCAAATCGCGCAGGATCGCGCGGTCGGCCTCCTGCTTGAGATCGAGCACCAGCGACTGCTTGCCGCGATTGAGCGCGATGTATCCCGGCCCCATCGCCTTGCTATGCGCGGAGGGCGCACCATAGCGGAACACGTCGCCGCCGGGGGCCTCGACCTTGATCACCTCGGCCCCGAAATCGGCAAGGATCTGCGTGCAATAGGGCCCGAAGACGACCGAGGTCATGTCGATCACGCGAAGCCCTTCGAGCATCGCGCGACCGTCCCCGCCCGCGATCACAGCATGTCCTTGAGCGGCACCGCAGTGTCGGCCAGCAGGTCGGGATCCACTTCGGCGCGCGCCATCACCAGCTTGCGCCCCTGCGCGTAATCCCTGGTGTTGTTGACGCAGTCTAGCGCGATCACCACGCCTTCGCGCAGATAGACCACGCTGAACTTCTTATCCGCCGGATCACCGCGCAGCACGGTGGCGTCATAGCCGATCGACATGCCGACCGTCTGCAGCCGGAGATCGTACTGGTTCGACCAGAACCACGGGACGGCGTCGTAATCCTGCTTGTCGCCCATGATCGCCTTGGCCGCGATGGTCGCCATGTCGTTGGCGTTCTGCACCGATTCGAGGCGGATGACCTTGTTGTCGGCATAGGCATTTGCATGGCTCGCACAGTCGCCGATGGCGTAGATGTCATCGAGCGTGGTGCGGCAGATGCTGTCGACGTCGACCCCGTTCGATCCCGCCGCACCCGCCGCGATCAGCGGCCCGACCGACGGCACGATGCCGATCCCGGCAATGATTACGTCGCAGGCGATCGTCTCGCCGCTGTCGGTCACCACGCCGGTCACGCGGCCATCGTCGCCGCTGATCGTCTCGACGCCGGTCGACAGGCGCAGGTCGACACCCTGCTCGCGGTGATAGGCAGCGTAGAATTCCGACAGCTGCGGACCCGCGACACGTGCAAGGACGCGGTCGAGCATTTCGACCACGGTAACGTCCAAGCCGAGCTTGCGCAGCACGGCCGCCGCTTCGAGCCCGATATAGCCCGCGCCGATGATGACCGCGCGCCGGGCGCCGGCCGCCAGCTCGCCCTTCAGCGTATCGACGTCGCGCCGCGTGCGGATGTAGTGAATGCCCGCATTGTCGCTGCCCGGGCAGGACAGCCGCCGGGCATCGCCGCCGGCGGCCCAGATCAGCTTGCGATAAGTAACCCGCGTATCGTCCGACAGGCCGAGTTCGCGCGCGACCGGATCGACTTCATTGACGTTGCGCCCCAGGCGCAGCGTGATGTCCTTGTCGGCCCAGAACTGTTCGGGGCGGATCTGGATGCGTTCGAACGGCTTTTCGCCCGCCAGATATTCCTTCGACAGCGGGGGCCGCTCATACGGCGGGTTGCGATCGCGGCTGACCATCAGGATCGAGCCCTCGTGCCCGTTCTGGCGGAGTGCGATAGCGGCCTGGGCACCCCCGTGCCCCGACCCCACGATAACGACGTCGTAATGTTCCATCGCCGTGCTGGCTGACGCGAAAACGCCAGCCGGTCAAGCGCAGTGCTAACGTCCGAGCAGGTTGCGCGCCATGCTGGCGACCTGTGCCAGCATGGCCGGGGCCACGGGGGACTGGCCCTGCGCCCGCGTGATCATGCTGCGGAAATTGGTCACCGCGGTGGACTGTTCCTCGGCCCATTTGGCGACGACGGCAGCCAGATCCTTCTTCGCATCCTTGCGCCGCGCCAACCGCCGCAGCAGTTCGAGCCGCATCTGCTGGAAATCGCGCGCCAGCCCCGAGACGAGCAGGCGTTCCCACACGTCCGACGGGCTCATCAGCGCGGCGGTCGATTGCGCCCAGTCGAGGCCCAGACGGCGGCCGACATCGGTGAAGGCCTCGGTCAGGCCGATCGGCGCTATGCCGGTTTCGCTCGACAGCTTGGCCAGCCCGACAGCCCCGTCGAGATCGTAGAGATGCGCCACGCTCGCAGCGAGCGCTTCGGGCGCGCCTGCCGACACCAGCTGGTCGCGCAACCGATCCGATTGCTGGCGCGATTCGGCGCTGAGCAATTCGCCGGTGGCACCCGCCAGCTTGCTGACCGCCTTGCCGATCTCTTCGACCAGTCCGGTCGGGTCGACGCTGCCCGATGAAGTGCGCAGCACGTCGGACATGAGGTTGCCAGCGGCTGCGGCGATGCGGTCGAACAGCATCAGCCGGGCGCTTTCGGGCATGGCACTGGCATCGATCGCGGCCCACAGCGCGGGCAAGTCGAACAGCTCTTCCGCAGCCACGAAAGCGGCGGCGACTTCGTGCAGTTCGACGCCCTCTTCCTCGGCCAGTTCGAAGGGATGGACCATCCCCATGCGGTTGACGATGCGGTTGGCCAGCTTGGTCGCGATGATCTCGCGGCGCAGCTGGTGCCCGTTGATCTGCGCCTTGAACTTCTTGCGCATCGGTTCGGGAAAGGCTTCGAACAGCGTGTCCTCGAGCAGCGGATCGTCCGCCAGCTCGCCCTGCTCGATCGCGTCCTGCAGGACCAGCTTGGACGACGACAGCAGCACTGCGAGCTCGGGGCGGGTCAGGCCGCCGCCGTCCGCCGCGCGGCGCTGCAAGGTCTGGTCGTCGGCCAGTCCTTCGGTCTTGCGGTCGAGATTGCCGCCCGCCTCGAGCGTGTCGATGATGTGCCGCTGCGAGGCCATGGCGCGCGCGCCGCCATATTCGGCGATCGAGAGCGCAAGAGCCTGCAGGCGGTTGTCCTCGAGCACGATCTGCCCGACTTCCTCGGTCATCGATTCGAGCAGGTCGACGCGCTTGGGTTCGCTCAGCTTGCCCGCGCGCTTGGCCGCGGCGAGCGCGATCTTGATGTTCACTTCATTGTCCGAACAGTCGACGCCCGCCGAATTGTCGATGAAGTCGGTATTCGAACGGCCGCCGCGCTGCGCGAATTCGATCCGGCCGGCCTGGGTGATGCCGAGATTGGCGCCTTCGCCGATCACCTTGGCGCGCACGTCGCGGCCATCGACCCGCAGCGCGTCGTTGGCCGGGTCGCCGACCTGGACGTTGTTCTCGTGCGCGGCCTTGATGTAGGTGCCGATGCCGCCGAACCAGATCAGGTCGACTGCCGCGGTGAGGATCGCCGAAATAAGCGCCTCGGGCTCGATCTGGGCCTGGTCGATGCCGAATTTCGCCTGCGCCGCCTTCGACAGCTTGATGCTTTTCGCGTCGCGCGGGAACACGCCGCCGCCGCGCGAGATCAGCGCGCTGTCATAATCCTCCCAGCTCGAGCGTGGGAGGTCGAACAGGCGCTTGCGTTCTTTCCAGCTGGCCGCCGGATCGGGATCGGGATCGATGAAGATGTGGCGATGATCGAAGGCCGCCACCAGCTTGATCGCGTTTGACAGCAGCATGCCGTTGCCGAAGACGTCGCCCGACATGTCGCCGCAGCCGACCACCTCTACCGGGTCTTCCTGGACGTCCACCCCCATTTCGAGGAAGTGCCGCTGGACGCTGACCCAGGCGCCCTTGGCGGTGATGCCCATGGCCTTGTGGTCGTAGCCCTTCGAACCGCCGCTGGCGAAGGCATCGTCGAGCCAGAAATCGCGCGACTTGGCGATCGCATTGGCGACATCGGAGAAGGTCGCGGTGCCCTTGTCCGCGGCAACCACGAAATAGGGGTCTTCGCCATCGGTGATGACGACACCGTCGGGATGCACGACCTGGTCGTCGACGATGTTGTCGGTGACCGACAGCAGCGTGCGGATGAAGGTCTCGTAGCTGGCGCGCCCCTCGGCCGCCCAGGCCTCGCGGTCGAGCGCCGGATTGGGCAGCTGCTTGGGATAGAACCCGCCCTTCGCGCCGGTCGGCACGATAACCGCGTTCTTGACCCGCTGCGCTTTCATCAGCCCGAGGATCTCGGTGCGGAAATCGTCGCGCCGGTCGGACCAGCGCAGGCCGCCGCGCGCGACGGGGCCGCTGCGCAGGTGGATCCCCTCGACCCGTCGCGAATAGACGAAGATTTCGCGGTAGGGGATCGGCTTGGGCAGGTTGGGGACCCTGGCCGAATCGATCTTGAAGGCCAGCGCCTCGGCGGCGGCATCGGCAAAGGCATTGGTGCGCAGGATCGAATCGATCAGTGCGTTGTACAGCCGCAGCAGGCGGTCATCGTTGATCGCCTTGACCTTGGCGAGGCCGCGCTTGATCGCGCCGCGCGCCTCTTCGATCGCGGCGTCGCGGCCGTTGCCGAACTCGGGATCGTGCCGCGCGGTGAACAGCGCGATCAGCGCACGGGTCACGTCGGGCGCGGCGGCCAGCGCGTCGACCACGGTGTAGATGGTGAAACCCATCCCGGCCTGGCGCAGATAGCGATAGAAGGCGCGCAGCCAATTGGCCTCGCGCGACGAGAGACCCGCTTCGGGGACCAGCCGGTTGAAGGGATCGTTCTCGGCTTCGCCGTTGAGCACCGCGGCAATGGCTTCCTCGATCGCATCGGCGCGGTCGATCAGCGCCTTGGGGTCGGCCCCCGGCTTGAGGTCGAGCAGGAAGTCGTGGACCGTGCCCAGCCGGCCATCGTCCAGCACGGTGGGCATTTCCGAACGCACGTAGAACCCGAAATCCTCCAGCGCGGGCACGCCTTCGGACAGGGGCAGGCTGCCTTCGGACTGGTACAGCTTGAGCCGCAGGCAGCCCTCGGTATCGCGCTCGCAATAATACATCCGCGCGCCGCGCACGACTTCCTCGCTCTCAAGGCTGGCGCCCAGATCGTGGAGGCGGGCGATGTCGAGCGCGGCCTCGCGTGGGCCGAACCGACCGCGGAAACCGGTCGGGAAATGCTCGGCGAAACGCATCGCCAGCGCTGCCGCGCGCGAGCTGTCCTCGAGCGCGGAAAGCTCCGCCTCGACCGCTTCGCTCCACCCGCGCAGCAGCGTCTGCATCTGCTCCTCGAGCGCCGCCTCGTCGGGTGCCTGGTCGCCGTCGCGAATGTCGAAGACGAACCGCAGCGTGGCGAGATTGCCGCCCTCGACCTCGAGGCTCCAGTCGAGCAGCCGCGCCGAGGCGGCTTCCTCGAGCAGCGCCTGGATTTCCAGCCGGACCTGCGTGGCGACCATGTCGCGCGGCAGCCAGACGAATGCGAACAGGTGGCGCGCCAGCGGCGCCTCGACCAGCGCAAGGCGCGGACGCGGGCGGTCGACCAGGCTCATCATGGTGATTGCGACGCGTTCGACGTCGCTTTCCGAGAAGCCGATCAGCAGGTCGTGCGGCAGCGTGGTCAGCGCATGGACGAGCGCCTTGCCCGCATGGCCGCCGTCGTCGAAGCCGTGGCGGCCCCGCAGCATGTCGAGCTGGCGCCGCAGGCGCGGCACATTGCGCGGCGGGGCAGCCAGCGCGGCGCTGGTCCAGACCCCTGCATGCAGCGACAGCGCGACCGTTTCGCCATTGTCCTCGACCGGCACGATGAACAGGTCGAGCGGGACGCGGCGGTGGACATTGCTGAGGTGGTTGGCCTTGATGATCAGCGGGCGGCGCGGATCGTTGCCCGCGGCGAACCAAGCGAAGGCGCGGTCGTAGGATGCCTCGGCGAGCAGCTGCGCCGCGCTCTTGCGGCAGATGCCGAGCTCGTCTTCCTGCCGCCCGTCGCGGTAGCGGGTGACATGGCCCAGCTGCGTCAGCATGCCCGAATTGAGCCATTCGAGCAGTTCGGCGCCCTCTTCGCTGTCGCCGGCAATCCGTTCGGCATCGGCCGCCATCGCGTCGCGCAGTTGCGGCCAGTCGGACACCGCCGCGCGTACGTCGCCCAGCGTCAGCTTGAGCGTTTCCTGCAATTGCCGCCGGGTCTTCGCATCGACCCGCGCGGTCTCGATGTAGATCATCGATTCGCGATCGGCATCGTCCTTGTCGCGGTCGGGTATCGCCTGCAGGCGTCCCTTGCCGTCGCGCTCGACGGGGATCACCGGGTGGACCAGCCGGTCGATCGACAGGCCCAGCGCGGCGATGGTCGCCGCGACCGAATCGACGAGGAAGGGCATGTCCTCGTTGATGATCGCGATCCGCGTCAGCCGCCGGTCGTCGCTGACGCTTTCGATCGCCATGGCCGACCGGCCGCGCGTGCGCTGGGAAGCCAGCTCGCCGACGAAAGCAGCGGCATCTTCGAGACGTGCCTTCTCGAAGGGCGTGTCGCCGGACAGCAGCGACAGCCGCATGCGTTCGGTAATTGCGTTCTGGAGCTTCTTGGGCAGCGCGGCAGTGTTCGAACCCATACGGGGCCTCTCTCCTGTCGGCGCATGATCGTTTCAGCGCCGCGAAATAATTGGGCCGTGTCCGCCACGACCTGAGCGCCGCGCCTATCCCTGTTGCAGGCGCCCCGCAAGGTGCCGTGCGACAGAATTCGCACGCCCGTGGGCGGCGCGGCAGCGCCCCGCCGACGCTACGGCACGCTCAAGCCGCAAGCGCCTCCATCGCCAGTCGCAGCGAGCGGCAGCGCGCTTCGGGATCGTACATGCTCCCCCCGAAGAGGACTTCGTCGGCGCCTGTCCGCGCAATGAACGCGCGCACGGCCTCGGCAGCCTGCTGCGGCGTACCTGTCGCGCTGGCCTGGCCGATATGCGCAAGCATGGCCTGCGCCTGCGGGGGCAGGCTGGCGCGATAGCCGCGCACGGGCGGGGGCAGCTTGCCCGGCGTGCCCGTGCGCAAGGCGACGAAGGCCTGCAATTGCGAGGTGGCGAGATATTCAGCCTCGTCTTCGGTGTCGGCGACGAACAGGTTCATCGCGACCATGACATGCGGTTTTTCGCAGGCTTCGGAGGGCTGGAAATCGCGGCGGTAGAGCTCGAGCGCGGCATCGAGGTGATCGGGCGCGAAATGGCTGGCGAAGGCGTAGGGCAGCCCGAGCTTGGCGGCGAGCTGCGCCCCGAACAGGCTCGACCCGAGCATCCAGAACTGCGGTTTCGCACCGACGCCGGGAGTGGGCTGAACGGCGGTTTCGCCTGCCATCAGCGCGATCAGTTCGGCCACGTCCTGCGGGAACATTTCCGCCGCCCGGTGCAGGTCCTTGCGCAGCGCGCGCTGCAGTTCGGGGCCGGCTCCCGGCGCGCGGCCCAGCCCCAGGTCGATCCGGCCGGGGAACAGCGCATCCAGCGTGCCGAATTGTTCGGCGATCTGGAACGGCGAGTGGTTGGGCAGCATGATCCCGCCCGATCCGATGCGGATCGTGGAGGTCGCATTGCCGATATGCGCGAGCACGACCGAAGTCGCTCCCCCGGCAATGCCCTTCATTGCATGGTGTTCGGCAACCCAGAACCGCTCGCAGCCCGCGTCTTGGGCCGTGCGGGCGAGCGCGGTCGCGGCGGCAAGGGCATCGCCGACCGAGCCGCCTTCGCGGATGGGGACGAGATCGAGAACGGAAAAATCGGTCATGTCGCGAGTTGCTCCAGATAGCTGCGGGCGCGGGTCGCTTCGGGGCTTTGCGGGGCGACCTGCAGCACCGATTCGAAACTCTTGCGCGCATCGTCCTCGCGCCCCGAAAGCGCGGCGATCACGCCCGCTTCGAGGCCCACGGCGGGATCCTGCGGTGCCAGCAATGCAGCCTGCGCGATCTGTTCACGCGCCTCGCCCAGCCGGTCCAGGCGGCGCGAGAGCGTGGCCGAGAGCAGCCATGCGCGGCCATTGGCGGGATCGCTCGCCCGCGCCTGCGCCAGTTCCGCAGCGGCTTCCTCGCGGCGGTCCAGCGCCACCAGTGCGCGCGCGCGGTCGACTGCGATGCTGGCGGTAAGCGGCGCATCGGCGGACGCGGCAGCGAAGCGGCTGGCACGCGCGAAGGCGATCTCGGCAATCGCGGGCTTGCCCTGCGCCATCGCGGCGTTGCCCGACATCGCGGCCAGCCGCGCCCGGTAGGCCGGGGCGCCGTCGGGCACTTCGTCGGTAGCCAGGTCAAAGGCGCGCTGGGCGCCGTCGAAATCGTCCAGCCGGACCAGGGCCAGGCCAAGGCAATGCGCCGATTGGGCCAGCTCGAGCTGGTTGGCGGCGGTTTCACGCCAGGTCTGCGCCATATCGCTGGCTGCGGAAGCGTCCTCCGTCGCCAGGGTAACGCATTCGGCCAGCTTGCCACCGGATGACGGCAAGGTAGCCGGCGGCGCAGCCACGCTCTCGCGCTGGGGCCGGTCGCGCAATTCCTCGGGAATGCCGGGAAAGCTGCCCTGGGTGGGGTCGGGGCCGACCTGCATCAGCAGCAGGGCGAGAGCGGAGGCAATCATGCAGGACCTTTCGAAAGCGTAGCCACCGTGCGCAGCAGCAGGGCGATATCCTGTTCGCGTGACAGGCGGTGGTCGCCATCCTTTACCAGCGCCACCTGTACATCGTCCGAACGCAGCCGTTCGGCAAGCTGCAGGCTGATGTCCCAGGGCACGTCCGGATCGCGCTGGCCATGGATCAGCCGCACCGGCGCATCGATGGGGATTTCGCCGCCCAGCAGCAACTGGGCCTGGCCGTCGGCGAAGAAACCGGCATGCATCGGGGTGGGTTCGGGCCCGTAGGGATTGTCGTCGTACAGCGTCTTGCCCGCCCGCAATCGCGCCTTTTCATCTGCGCTGCGGCCCCAGTCGGTAAAGTCGGGCGCGGCAGCGATACCGACCATGCCGGCAAGGCGCGGCCCGAGCGCTGCGCCGACCGCCAGCATCAGCCAGCCCCCCATCGACGACCCGATGACCAGCACGCGGCCGGTGACGTGAGCTTCGACCAGCGCCAGCACTTCCTCGCGCCAGCGCGACAAGGTGCCATCGGCGAAATCGCCATCGCTCTCGCCGCAACCCGAATAGTCGAGCAGCAGGCAGGCGCGCCCGTCCTGCTGCGCCCAGTCGAACAGCGCGGTCGCCTTGCTGCCGGCCATGTCGGACATGTAGCCGGGCAAGAACACCAGTGCGGGGCCGCTGCCGGGGGCGAAGCGATAGGCGATGCGCCGTCCGTCGGGCATGGCGTGGAACTGGATGTCGCTCATGCGCGCATGCTGTTCACGTCGCAGGGCGCGATTGCAAGGGTCAGAAAAAGTCGAATTCCGCGACATTGGGATCGTCGGCGCACATCGATTTCAGCGCAGCGAACTCGGCATCGGACAGGACCGGGGGATAGGCCGGGGCCGTGCGGGCAGCGGCACGATAGGCCTGCGCGCGTTCGCCGGCCGAGGGATGGCTGGCGAGCCAGCCGAGCACGGCGGGGCCATCCTCGCTGTCGCTGCGTTCGTCGGCCATGCGGGCGAAGAAATCGGCCGCGCCCAGCGGCGAGATCGCGCTTTCGGCCATCCTTGCGCGGGCATATTCGTCGGCCTCGCGTTCGGCGTCGCGCGAATAGCCCATGGCGGCCAGGCCGAAGACCCCGTTGGTGACGCCCGAATCGGCCCCGGCCAGCAGGATCGACATGCCGAACTGGCGCAGCAGCGCGGTCATCACGTGGCGTTCGCGGACATGGCCGACCTCGTGCCCCAGCACGCCCGCCAGCTCCTCGGGGCTCTCGGCCTGCTGGACCAGCCCGTTGAACAGCAGGACCTGGCCGCCGGGCAGGGCAACGGCATTGACCATGTCCATGTTGGCGATGCCCGCGCGCACCTTGTCTTGCGCGTTGTCGGCCGGGTCGACCTTGGCCAGCAGCTTGGCGAGCGCGGCGTCGCCCGCGGGCGTATGGCAGATCCGCCCACCGAAATCGCCGACCAGTGCGTCGCCGATCTGGCGTTCCCAGCCGGCTGGGATACGCGGGCCGAGCCAGGCGGGTGCAGTCAGGAACAGAGCCACCGCCGCCGCGCTTGCCACGGCGAAGATCGCCGCTGCCCGGCCGAGCCCGAGCCGGTCGATCCAGCGGCCGTAAGTGCTTGGCCGCGGCAGCCGGGCCGCCAGGCCGGGCGGCATGTCCGCGGGCAGGATCAGCCGGAAATTGGGCTGGCTCTTGCGGCGATAGATCATTTGCCTGGGCCGCGTATCGGCGAATTGCAGGTCGTCGACCGCGAATTCGGCGCGCGCCGTCGGGGCATGCAGCACCAGCCCGGCGTGCCCGTCCCAGTGCAACTCGCCCGCGTGGCGCAGGGCGCTGCGTCCGTCGTACCATTCGGCGGCAAGCTGGAAGCTGGTATCCATCGGCTCAGATCGCGCCCATGTCGAACGCATCGAGCAGGCCTTCGCCATGCCCGGCGGTCCGGGTCCGCGACTGGGTCAATTCGTCGAGCAGGATCTCGCCGGTCGCTTCGAGATGGGTCAGGAAGAACTTCCAGTGGCGGTACGACAGGAAGACCAGCCCGATGCCGAGGGTGAAGACCACCAGCAGCGCATCGCCCAGCAGCAGCTTGACCCAGTCGAGCGTCGAGGCCTCGAAACTGAAACGCAGGTCGCGCCAGCGTGTCGCGCCGACCATTTCGCGGTAGAACTTGGCATAGAATGCCACGGCGATCAGGCCGAGGCCGAGATAGAAGAACAGCACCAGGCCGATCAGCCCGACGAGGCCGCCCAGTGCCACTCCGTTCTCGCCGCCGATGCCATAGCCGGCAAGCATGCCCATGCCGGCCATGATCACCCCGCCGACGAACAGCACGAAGGGAGCGAGGTAAAACAGCAGGAAACGGGCGAACACCCCGCCCGCCTCGCCATCGCTGCGGAAGGCGAAGGGGCCGAAGCTCATCTTGCTCCAACGTTCGTTCCACAGGCTGGTCATCGACCAGGGCAGCAGCAGTCCAAGCGGCAGCCAGCCGACCGCGGTCTTCCACATGTAGGACAGGCCGAACGCGAAGCCCTTGCTGTCGCTGCCCCCGCGGATGCCCCGCCAGCGCGTCCGCGACAGGCGATAACGCAGGGCGCGGAACCGCGCGACTCCGCCGAGATAGAAGATCGAAAGCAGCGCCCCCACGCCGAGCGCCGATCCCAGCGCCTCGTAGCCGCGGGCGATCAGCGCCTGCGAAACGAAGCTCACTCCGAAATAGGGCACGCCGAACAGCACCAGCACGATGACGAAACCGGCAAACAGCTCCATCCCGGTGCCCGCCCATTCGAGATGCTCGTCGACGAACCTCGTGCGCGACCACAGATAGCGCCGCTCGCGCGCGGTGGCCCAGAACCGGTAGATGCCCAGCGTGACGATCGTCAGCAGGAGGTTGGGCAGCGCGATCCGCGCAAAATCCTGCCAGTTGCCTTCGAATGTGAAAGCGCTGTCCGCGCTGTCGGCATGGTGCGACCCATCGAGCAAGTTCGTGTCCCTTGAAAAACCCGCCGCCACGGGTCGAGGATCGGAACGATCCTGTCAATCATGGTGCGGGACTACTCGGTGCGCAGGAAGATCTCCTCGATGGTCAGACCGAATACATCGGCGATGCGGAAGGCGAGCGGCAGCGACGGATCGTAGCGGCCGGTCTCGATGGCATTGACGCTCTGGCGCGACACTTCGAGCCGGGCGGCGAGGTCCTGCTGGCTCCAGTCGCGTTCGGCGCGCAGCACCTTGAGGCGGTTCTTCATGCGCCGCGCACCTTCTGCCACAATTGCGCCAGACCCAGGCCGATCGCCCAGACAGGCAGCACCCACCACGCCCAGACATGTGGCACCAGCTCGAACATCTCGAGGAAGCCCCAGAAGATGCCCAGCGCGAGCACCAGGCCGAGCGCGACCAGGGCGGCCATGATCGTGCGATGGCGCAGATATTCGTCCTGTTCCTCGGCGAGGTAGCGCCCCATCGCCCAGATGACGCCGAAAGTCGGGAGTGTCGGGAGCAGCGCGATTGCGAAAACGAGCGCGTCCGACAGTTCGTAGCGATTCCATAACGTCACGGCGATGCCGAGCCCGAGAACATAGCCCAGGTTGCTGAACACGATCCGCCGGTTGTAATCGGCCATGGCGCGGCTGGTGCAGCCGTCGGGCCGGCGCCGTGCCAGTGGCAAGAGCAGGCAGGTCGCCGCTGCCAGCAGAATGAATCCGACCGGCGATTCGATCGCCCCGGTCAGTTTCAGCGCCGCGATGACGGCGATGCTGAGGAAATAGAGGGCGACCCAGCGCTCCGGCGACGTGAGCAGCCAGGGCCTGCCGGTACCGCTCATGCGCGCATCTTCGTGCTGCACCCGCACGAGCCGCGGCGCGCGATATGGATGGCTGCCAGCGCGGGCAAGAGGATCACGCTGAACCGCGCGAATTGCTCAGGGATAACGTCGAAGATCGCCAGCACGGCAATCGCGATGATCGCACTGGCGAACAAGAGGGGGGTCTTGAGTGACATGGCAACGGTCCTTTCCGTGATGTAAAGCGTGTTTGTCACGCACGCCGCCTATTGTCAAGCTTGCTTTCCAGTCCGTCGCGCGCGCTTGTCGCTTCGCAAAATGGCTTGTCACCACACCGTCATCGGGCGCAGGCAGGGGGCCGGAAGAGGAGAATTCGAATGTTCGCGACCGAACCGCCTGCCGCTGCCCCGCTATCCGCACTTGACCGCCGCACGCTGCTCAAGGGCGGCATTCTCGGGCTGGGGGTGGCCGGCGCCCCTCTCGCCGCGCAGTCGGGGGGCAAGGGGTTCAGCCACGGCGTCGCCAGCGGCGAACCGGCGGCCGAGCGCGTTCTGCTATGGACCCGTTTCGTCGGCGCGCAGGACACCGCGCTCGAATTCGAGGTCAGCGAAACGCTCGACTTTTCGCGCGTCGCGGCCGGAGGCTCGGTGACTGCGCGCGCGGAGAACGACTGGTGCTGCAAGGCGTGGGCGGAGGGGCTCGAGCCGGGCCGCTGGTACTATTACCGCTTTACTGCACCCGACGGTTCGCACTCGGACGTCGGCCGCACGAAGACGCTGCCGGTAGGCAAGACCGACAAGTTCCGCATGGCGGTGTTCTCCTG
>Ga0114914_1000213_pt1 | contig 13063 bp, 8 predicted proteins | sample MalvirAntarct_38_FD_89689 | JGI IMG/M metagenome (GOLD analysis project Ga0114914, IMG submission 89689) | Marine viral communities from the Global Malaspina Expedition - Malaspina viral metaG Antarct_38 | ecosystem: Environmental > Aquatic > Marine > Oceanic | place: Orkney Island (southeast)... | reverse complement strand
ATTCGTTTTGCCAATGGCAAGAACAAAGTATTTATGTTGGCGGGTGAACCGGGCAAGACCTTGGTGGACGCGATTGCCTACCAGATCCACGAACGTGCGAGCGAATGGCGCGCAATGCCTCGTTTGCCGCGTTCGGCCAGTCATGTAGGTACCGACTTACTGGCTGCCACGCAAAGCGATGGCGAAGCTGCCGACAATCTGCGTAAAACCGATGCTCTGACCATGCGTAGGGCAGGTTTTGCCATTAAACTTCGCGACTTTGAAGCCTACGAGCGCGATTTACCTCCAATAGCTTGGCACGCGCATCGCCAAGCCTTTTTCCGTGCTTTTGTTCAGCATGTACTAGTGTTACCGCAGTTTTTCGATCTCGCAGTCTACCTGCCTCGTGTTATCAGGCTGGCGACAGCCTGTGAAGACTTTGACGCGCTGCGCAGGATCTTGCGAGCGCTGGAACAACTTTGCACCCAGCTGACACAACACTGCGAGCTTGGCATTAAAGCCTGTTCGACCCGGAACCTACCACCTGCCAATGAGTTAATGACTCGCTGGCAAAAGCAGATTTACACCACCGTCCGTGAAAGTATCAGCGCGGCAATCCCGCCTCGGCTATCCAAGGAGGGCAAGGCAGCATGGCAAGCTCACATGGCGGATTATCTGCCGACGTTGGACTTTGATGCATTTCTGGACTGGTATCTATCACCAAACGCTTTCCAAGCACAGCAGGCACGTCTTTTTTCATTCGATCTGGCACATATGCCATTTCGTTTTATCGGTTTACCCAAGGAAATGGTGGCTCAACGCGGTATTCCGGCTAAGAAATCGGTGGTGCATTGCGATCATGCTGCCGAGTTACTGCCTGATGCAGTGCTCGATGGCAGTCAACAATTAGCAAGGTGGACCCGCTGCCAAGGTCTACCTCATGGGCTGTTGTTTGCTACCCGCCCGTTTAACCTGCCGGAGCTTTTCTTTCTCAACAAGACGGCCTACGAGCCCTCTGCACTAGTCGCCATGCAAGCAGTCGTGCTTGCTGTGCGTGGCTTTAAATTAGGCGATACGGCACCTTGTTTTGACAAGCAAGGGGTACTGCAGATACCTGATGGTACAAAGCAGCACAATCAGGGCATCGCGGTAACGAGTTGGAAAACCCAAATGGCGAGTTGGACGGCATCAGTGATGCGTATGCTAGACCCAGACGCCGATCGCTATGCGCGCCTTTGTCGATTACTTGATGCTGTTATTGCTCAACCGCTGCAAAGCCGCTACCTGATTTTGCCTGAACTGGCCTTGCCTGCGCACTGGTTTATTCGTATCGCCCGTAAGTTACAAGGGCGAGGGATCTCACTGATAACAGGCATAGAGTATTTGCATGCCCCAAAAAAACGGGTCAGCAATCAAGTGTGGGCAGCCTTGTCACATAATGGCTTGGGTTTTCCCTCGCTAATAATCTACCGCCAAGACAAGCAACGCCCCGCATTGCATGAAGAGCAAGAGCTGCAACGCTTGGCAGGCTTGGAAATGAAACCTGATAAAGTGTGGAAAATACCGCCAATCATTCAACATGGCGATTTTCGCTTTGCATTGTTGATTTGCAGTGAACTGACCAACATCAGCTACCGTGCCGCCTTGCGTGGCAAGGTCGATGCGCTGTTTGTGCCCGAGTGGAATCAGGACACCGAAACCTTTAATGCGCTGGTTGAATCCGCTGCCTTGGATATGCACGCCTATGTCATTCAGTGTAACGATCGGCAATACGGTGATAGCCGTATTCGAGCGCCTTACAAAGACAGTTGGTTGCGGGATGTGCTGCGAGTTAAAGGTGGCATTAATGACTACTGTGTAATCGGTGAAATCGATGTGCAGGCGCTGCGCGAATTCCAAAGCTGTCACCGCTCACCTGCAAAGCCATTTAAACCCGTCCCTGATGGATTTGATATTGACTACAGCCGTAAAGCATCACCGAGATCAGGAAATTAATAATGACACTGCCATCCCATAAACAGCTGATGCTCTCTGAGATTGCTTCGAATGACGCGTTGAAAGTGGCGCACATTCAAGCTGAGCGGCTGCATGCACAAACGCTACAAGAGGCGGGGTTTACTACGGCTGTTTTTCTGCACCTGTGGATCGTTACCGAAGTAGCAGCCAAAGAGCTGATGTGTATCTACAAATACACCAAAGAAACTCAGGCTGCGCTGAAGAAACTCCAGCCAGAGCTTAAACGTGCATTACAGCCTCATCTCACTTTTTCTTCTAAAAAAGAAGCAGATGCACAGGCGCAAACGCTTACTGCTAAGGCGTTGCCCTCTATGATTGGCCCATTGCAGCGGATCTTCAATGACCATGCTAAAAGCGCTAGTCGTCAACTGGATCTCGCTGTAATTAAGTCAGCGCTTGAATTGTTGGCACAGGACATTGATATCGCGTTGTTGGATTATTTATTGGGCACCAAGGAAAAGCAATTGCCTGACGGGGTTAGCTTGGGTGGCAAAACTACTATTCGTAATCGAAGAAATGATCTGGTGCATACCAATGGCCAAGTCGATGACGCAACCATGGCGCAGTTACGGCCCGTTTTTGAGTATTTTTTTGATTTGTTAACGCAACTTCAACAGCTGGCGGAAACCAGTCTACAACCCGATTTAAAAAATGAGGTGGCCCAATGAGCCAGCAACAGAATAACGACATGCAACAACACTTCTACCGCGCCTCGGCTAAGGATTTTAGCAAAATTCCGGGGAGCCCGGTGGCGTATTGGGCAAGTAATAATTTGTTACATGCGTTTGAAGTGGGTGACCAGCTGAAAGTAGTTGCTATACCAAGACAGGGTTTGGCAACGATGGATAACTCAAAATTTACAAGGCTTTGGCATGAAATTTCACTTAAAGTGTTCTCAGCTTTTTCTATAGATGCAGAAGATAGTAAATGGTTTCCTTACAACAAAGGGGGCGATTTTAGGAAGTGGTACGGAAATCAAGAAGTCGTAGTTAACTGGGAAAATGAAGGTTTAGAAATTAAACAGTTATCTATCTCACGTTATGGCAGCGCATCAAAACGGGTTGTTAATGAGGAGTCATATTTTCTTCCTAGTATCACATGGTCAAAAATAAGCAGCAGTAAACCATCTTTTCGTTACCAACCTGAGGGGGCAATATTTGATGTGGCAGGTATGTCTATATTCCCACCAAAAGAAAAATCGAAATTGCTTCTAGCCTTGCTGAATTCAAAGTTAGTACTAAGGATCTTGGAAATATTATCACCAACACTAAACTTCGAAGCCGGTCAAATTGGTGCTATCCCGGTTATTTCCACAGGGTTAGACATTGATGAAAGGTTAAAAAAATTAGTTTCCAACGCACAGAATGATTGGGATTCCTACGAAACGTCTTGGAACTTCACCAGCCTTCCTTTGCTTCACCTAAAGCACCGCAAGCCTACCATAAAGGCCAGCCACCAGCAGCTCATCAGCCATTGGCATGAAGCTATTCTAGAAATGCAGCGTCTGGAACTGGAAAATAACTGCCTGTTTATCGACGCCTATGGCCTGCAGGATGAGCTAACGCCAGATGTATCTCTGTCGGAAATCACCCTGACCTGTAACCCCCACTATCGCTATGGCGGCAATCTGACTGACGAAGAGCGCGAGGCGCGCTTGCAGTCGGATACCCTCTGCGAGCTGATCTCCTACGCCATCGGCTGCATGATGGGCCGCTATTCACTGGACCGCGAAGGGCTGGTCTACGCCCATGCCGGTAACGAGGGCTTTAAGGCGTTGGTAGAGGAGGGGGCCTATGCCACTTTTGCCGCCGATGACGATGGCATTTTGCCGTTAACCTCTGAGAACTGGTTTAGCGATGATGTGGCGGCGCGCATCGAGGAGTTTGTAAGCACAGTTTGGGGCAAGGAGCCGCTGGAGGAGAACCTCAAGTTTATCGCTGACAGCCTCTGCCTGTATGCGGTGAAACCGGTGAAAAAAGGCGGCGAGACTGCCCGCGAGACTATTCGCCGTTATCTCTCGAGCCAGTTCTACAAAGATCATCTTAAAACCTACAAAAAGCGGCCGATTTATTGGCTGTTCCGCTCCGGCAAGGAAAAGGCCTTTGAGTGCCTGGTGTACCTGCACCGCTATAACGAGTCCACCCTGCCACGGATGCGCACCGAGTACGTGACCCCGCTGCTCGGCCAAATCGCCAGCCGCATCGAGCGCAAACGGATGGAGCAAACCGAGGCCAGCACGGCGGAGGCTAAGCGCATTGGCAAAGAGATCGACTGTCTCAATAAACAGCTTACCGAGTTGCGCGCCTTTGACGACCAGCTTAAACACCACGCCGATATGCGCATCCGGCTTGATCTCGATGACGGGGTCAAGGTCAACTATGGCAAATTCGGCACCCTGCTCAGTGACGTGAAAGCCATCACCGGCGATAAGGGCGAGTGATGTGTTTAGCGTTAAGGCGACAGTTTGCTATGCATTGAGTATTAAACGGAATGTGTTATCTCCAAGGGAAATTACCAAAAAGGAAGCTATATGAGTGGGTTAAAGTGTAAGACAGTGGGTATGGTGTTATTGTCAATGGTGCTGTTAAGTGCATGTGATATGCAAAAAAAACTGACACCAGAGGAGCTACAGCATGTGAGTAGCCTAAAACAGGAACTACAGAAAGTAGACACTGACATTGGCATAGAAGCCACAGAACTCGCACAGTACTCTGGCGGGTTAATTAAGAGTATTAAACAAGCTCGGCTGGAGACGCTTAAGTTAACCCGCGATATTGTGAATCAACGCATTCAGGCTATTGAGTCTGGGGCGAAGGTCACTATTACTGTACCTGTTACTCAGCCGTCAATTGAGCGAGCAACCGCATTATTGTCAGAGATTGACCAAGCAAAAGCGCAATTGGCCGTTGCAAAGGAAAATGCCAGCCGCTATAGCGGGGGGTTAGTTGCGGCATTAAGTCTTTCTACTGTGGCAACGCAGGAGCAAACGTTGGCGATGTTAGAGCAGCAATATTTGGTGGCTAAATATGGCTTGAGCTTTGCGCCATTCACCCCTGCGGAGAATATTGCCAAAGGTGCATCTTCAACTTCTTCATCGGGTTCGGTCGCGGGCAGTTATGGTGCGGATAGCTCTGGTGCAAATAGCTCTGGTGCGGTAGCTTCGCCGCTCCCTGATACCGCCCAAGCCAATGCTCAAATCCCAGAGGCTCAATCTTCCCATGAGCAAGCTATGTTGGTCGCAGATGGACCTTTTGGTTTAGCCATGGGAATGACTAAAGAGATGTTTAATGGGCGATTAACTCAGGCGAAGACGGGGCTCTATTTTTTGGATAAACCACCTATTCCGCATGATCAGTTTGAATCTTACGTTGTTAAAATAGGCGAAAAATCAGGTTTATGTTGGATTAAAGGGATTGGGAAAAACGTTGCCTCTAATGGTTATGGAATGCAGCTAAAAGGGGCGTTCGATGAGTTTGAGACTAAGTTAGATAAACGCTATGGCGTGCATGAGCGTACTGACTTTTTGATGCCTGCATCTATTTGGAATGAGCCTCAAGATTGGATGATGGGGTTAGTCAAGGCTGATAGGTATTTGATGTCTGTTTGGAGAGGTGATAAAAAGCCACTGCCCAATGATCTTTCATCAATTGGATTGTTAGCACAAGCCGAGTCCTCCAGTTCTGGGTATTTAGCATTGGAATACAGTTTTTCCAATAAAGAGGCTTGTGATACAGAAATCAAACAAGTCGATGATTCTGGTCTTTAGCGCATTAGCAATTTTACAGTAAACTATTGGATTTAAAATGGATATTACCCAGTTACAAACGGGTTTAAACAAAAAATTCGAAGGCAGCCGGATTGTGTTTTGGCACGATCCGGACCAGAGTTTTACCGCTGTGCTTAACGAGCTGTCGCTGTGGCATCAAGATGCACCTGTGTGTGTGCTGAATATGGCTGAGGAGTCACAGCTGGCGGTGCGCTGCCGGATTGATTTGCCGAATTTACCGGCGTTGCAGGATTTGAATCAACAGCCGTCTTCATATTCGCAGTCACAGGCACAGGCGTTTTTGCTGTATTGGCCGAGTGCTGATCCTGTTGCGGCCGAGGATTGGCTGCTGGATATGCGCTGCTACAGCGAGACCTTTTATGCCGATGCGGCGTCGATCATTTTAAATGAGCTTGGGCTGCATGATATGTCATTGCGGGAGCACATTGCGGCGCGGCAGAGCTTTTTTGCCAGCCAAGAGCGACTTAAAACCTTAAAGGCCAGAGTGGATGGCCGTAGCGGGCAAGAAACGCCATTATCGCTGGACATGAAAATCATCAGCGTGCTGCTAGGTTGTAAGGCTAATTACCCGGATATGCTGATGAAGCTGGGCAGCCTGATGGTGGATGAAGATTCATCGGCCATTGCGAAAGAGTTGGTGCTACTTGACAAGCATGGAGTACTGGCCAGCTTTTGGGCACTAATGGCGGAGCATTTTGATTACCTTGGCGTGACGGATGACACGGCAACGCCAAGCTTAAATGACTTACTGCGGCGAATGCTGGTGAGCGAGTGTTATGAGCTGATGGATGGCGCACGGCCACAATGGATGAAAGGCCAGCTGCTGGCCAATCCATCGGGACGCGCCAATGCCATGACTTTGCTAGGCTTATGGCGAGATTCGAGCCGCTATAGTGAGGATTACCGCCAATTGTCGGCGATGATCGCTAAGCAGTTAGAGCTGAGTAGCCGTTTAACGACCTTAGACACCTCGCAGTTGCTGGCGGTAGAAACCTTTGAAGCGGTCGAACAATGGCTCATTCGGGCGTTAGTGGAGGATTTGCAGGCAGGGGGATTGGCGTTTTCTCGAGCCGATTTTGCCATGTTACTGTCGCGCCGCCGCCAAATGTACTGGGCGCGAAGCACGCCCAAATACCGCTTTTTATACCAAGCACTTAGCCATGCAGAACAGTTGTTTGAGTTAAGACGGCGCTTTGTGGATGGCTTCCATTACCCTAGCGCTCAGGCCATGTATTTGGCCTACGAGAAAGAACTATTTCAGTTTGACGCCTCTTATCGATTATTTAACGAGGCGGTGGATGAGTTGCAGGGGCAGGCGGTGGAGATCCTCGCCAGCCTAGATACCGCGATTGAAGACTTGTATGTGAACTGGTATTTGTATCAGTTGGGACTTTGCTGGGATGGGCTACTTGCAAAAGAGCAGCGCCTCGATCACTGGCAGTTGGGTATTCCCTCGCAGCAGCACTTTTTTGATACCTCGGTCCGCACCCGTTTGGCGCAACCCGGGGTTCGGCGCCAGTTTGTGATTATCAGTGATGCGCTGCGCTACGAAGTGGCCCATGAGCTGCAGAGCGAGATTAATCAAGCCAAACGCTTTACGGCGCAACTTAAAAGCCAGCTGGGTGTGCTGCCCAGTTACACTCAGCTTGGGATGGCAGCGTTGTTACCCCATAAGCAATTAGACTATGCAAGCGACGGTACTACTGTTTTGGTGGATGGTAAAAGCAGTGCTGGGCTGGCTAATCGCGGCAGTATTTTGGCCAGCGTTGGCGGGCTGGCTATTTCTGCCAAAGATCTGCTTGGTTGGACCCGTGCTCAGGCCGTTGAAGCCGTGGGTGAGGCCAGTGTGATTTACATTTATCACGATGTGATTGATGCCATTGGCGATAAGGCGGCAACTGAGCATCAAACCTTTAGCGCGGTGCGTAAAGCGATTGAGGAACTGCAAGCGCTGGTGACCAAAGTGATTAATGGTCTAGGGGTGACCCGAGTGCTGGTGACTGCAGATCATGGCTTTTTGTTCCAGCAGGCAAGCCCAGAGGCGGCAGTCAAATCAGGTTTATTGCATGAACCCGCTGGCACGGTTGAAGCCAAAAAACGCTATTTACTGGGGCGCAATTTACCACAAAACGATGAGGTATGGCATGGCCGGTTGGCACAGTTCATTGGCGGTACAACCGATATGGAATGTTATCTGCCGCGCGGCGTAAGCCGATTCCATTTTGTCGGTGGGGCGCGTTTTGTCCACGGTGGCGCTATGTTGCAAGAAATTTGTGTGCCTATTGTTGAGGTGCAGGAGCTACGTGGTAAAAAGTTACAGCAAAATGAAAAGCAAAAAGTGGGTGTAGTGCCTGCCCATCAACCCATTAAGTTAGTGAATGCCATTGATAAGGTGCGTTTTTTACAAACCGATGCCGTGGGTGACAAGTTTAAGCCCCGCAATGTGCGCTTTGGTATAGTGGATGATAATGGCGTAAGTGTGTCGGCTATTGAACGGGTGATGTTTGAATCGTCATCTTTGATCCTCGATGAACGAGTTCAGGACCTTAGACTTAAGCTGACAGCCGAGCAATATGACCGTAAGGTGCATTATCAGTTAGTGATCACCGATGACGATGAAGGGATTGAACTTGCCCGTTATCCCGTGACCATTGACTTGGCATTTAGTAATGATTTTGGCTTTTAAGGTCAATTAATAACAATAAATCATTAATATCTTATTGATACATATAAAATTAATAACAGGGCAAATAGTGCCCGCAAGGTGAACTGCATGTCGACACTTGAAAATCACAATTCTGATGGCGAGTTTTTAGGTAAGGCAGAACAGGCAGAGCCTGTATCTGTCACCCACGTGACCAATAATGTGGTAATCCAGCAATTGGATGTTTATCAAGGCCGCGGTGGGCTAGATGAGCAACATACAGCAGATCCAGAGGCAATGCCTAGTATTGGGGCGCCGAAATCGGCAACGGATGAAATTGCTGAACTGAATTCGGCTGATCTCGATACTCGCCTTAATCGTTTTTTTAAGGGTAAAGTGGTTCGTAAAGACCTAACCAAGCAATTAAAAGAAGGCGCTAACGTCCCTGTATATGTTTTGGAGTACTTGCTTGGGATGTACTGCGCCTCTGACGATGATGAGGTGGTGCGCGAGGGACTGGAAAACGTTAAGAAGATCTTGGCGGAAAACTACGTGCGTCCCGACGAGGCTGAAAAGGTTAAATCGCTGATCCGTGAGCGTGGCAGCTTTAAGGTGATTGATAAGGTTGGGGTAAAACTCAACCAGAAAAAGGATGTCTACGAGGCGCAGTTATCGAACCTAGGCATTAAGGATGCGGTGATCCCATCGAACATTGTTAAGCAGAATGAGAAGCTGCTGACAGGTGGGATCTGGTGCATCATCACCCTCAATTATTTTTATGAAGAAGGCCAAAAAACCTCACCGTTTTCAGTGGCTATGATCAAGCCTATTCAAATGCCGTCCATGGATATGGAGGAGCTGTTTGCCGCTCGCGCGCAGTTTTCAACCGATCAGTGGCTAGATGTACTCATTCGCTCTATTGGCATGGAGCCGACCAACCTAAAGCAGCGGGTTAAGTGGCATTTACTGACGCGGATGATCCCCTTTGTTGAAAACAACTATAACGTGTGTGAACTTGGACCTCGTGGTACGGGTAAAAGCCATGTGTATAAGGAATGCTCGCCCAACTCCTTGTTGGTCTCCGGCGGGCAAACCACTGTGGCTAACTTGTTTTATAACATGAGCTCTCGACAAGTTGGCTTAGTGGGTATGTGGGATGTGGTGGCCTTTGACGAGGTGGCAGGTATCACTTTTAAAGATAAAGACGGCGTGCAAATCATGAAGGATTACATGGCGTCGGGATCGTTCTCCCGTGGCCGTGATTCGATTGAAGCTAAAGCGTCGATGGTGTTTGTCGGCAACATCAACCAGAGCGTAGAAACCTTGGTTAAAACTAGCCATTTGTTAGCGCCATTCCCTGAGGCAATGATCGACACTGCCTTTTTTGATCGCTTCCATGCTTATATCCCGGGTTGGGATATTCCCAAGATGCGGCCGGAGTTTTTTACCAACAGCTATGGCCTGATCACCGATTACCTTGCTGAATATATGCGCGAGATGCGTAAGCGTAGCTTCTCGGATGCCATTGATCGCTACTTTAAGTTAGGTAATAACTTGAACCAGCGCGATGTGATTGCCGTGCGTCGTACTGTGTCTGGATTATTGAAGCTGCTGCATCCCCATGGTGTATTTGATAAAGAAGATGTGCGCCGTTGTTTGACCTACGCACTGGAGCTACGCCGGCGTATCAAAGAGCAGCTCAAGAAACTCGGCGGGATGGAGTTTTTTGATGTGCATTTTAGTTACCTTGATAATCAAACACTGGAAGAGTTTTTTGTCAATGTACCGGAGCAGGGGGGCAGCCAGTTGATCCCCGAAGGGTTGGGTAAACCAGGTGTAGTGCATATGGTGACGAAAGGGGGCACGGGTCAACTGGGGCTTTATCGTTTTGAAACTCAAATGATGCCTGGCAATGGTAAGCACTCGACTTCTGGTCTTGGATCTAATACTCCGGCGAAAGAGGCGATTAGGGTTGGTTTTGATTACTTCAAGGGTAACCTGAATCGAATTAGTGCCACCGCTAAGTTTTCAGAACATGAATACCATCTTCATGTCGTAGAGCTTCACAACTCAGGCCCAAGTACTAAAACCAGCTTGGCTGCGCTGGTGGCATTTTGTTCCATCTTGATGAGTAAACCTGTGCAGGAGCAAATGGTGGTTCTTGGGGACATGACGCTCGGTGGTGTGGTCAATCCGGTAGAAGATCTGGCAGGCAGTTTACAGTTGGCAATGGACAGCGGCGGTAAGCGAGTATTACTGCCCATGGCGTCTGCCTCGGATATTCCTACTGTGCCTGCAGAGATCTTCTCAAAGTTTCAAATCAGCTTTTATGCCGATCCTGTGGATGCGGTATATAAAGCACTAGGAGTGAATTAGCCATTTGAGGTGATGCCGACCAGATAAGACAGATAATCTTTAGGTTCTTATACCTCAGATTGTAAAACTCGGCTTGGAGTCTGTCTTGTTTAAAAGATCTTCATTGGCTTCGTCTATCGCTTAAACACAAGATAGCTCAGTTTAGGTTAATGGTCCTGAGATGTTGGCAAATCTGGTTGGTTGAATAGAACGTTAAAAGTTACAAAAGGAGTGTTAATGGAATTATCGACCTTTTATGATTTACAAGTGTCGCTTGACCATTTTAATAATGACTATCCTAGACCACATGGTAAAGTTGAATAGACCGATCTCTTGGATATATCTGTCGAAAAGAATGCAACTTGGCCTAGTAACGAAAGCCCTGAAGTGTATATTTTTTTGAATAGTTAGAAAAAGATCACTTATATTGGTAAGGCTTCGTTTGGTACTGCATTGGTGCTAGATTAAATTCAAGATTTTACACAACCTAGGTCCCCAAAAAGTCTGAGCCTTAAGGTTTTGTTTATATCACGATGATTCCTCTACCCAGAGAGTTTGCATTTGAAGCCCCAGCAATAGAGGAATACTTGCTTGGGGCATTAAGAACTAGGTCTAATCATATCGGAAGTCGTTAACTAAATCACATGCAGTGGGACTCAGAACATCGATCGATTTTGGTCATGTGCAATTCATCTTACTTGATACCCCGTTCTGCTAAAAAGTTTTTGGGATTTCCATAGCGGTAAAATATCTGAAGACAAATGGAAAAAGCGGCTCCAACAAGGTAAAAAGATGGCAACTCACGCCTTGTCGAGTGGTAATATTCCTTTTTTGCTCGGTGTGATTTTTAACCGTCTCTATACCATGCGTAACCAATTAATCCATGTTGGCGCAACATGGAACAGTTCTGTTAATCGCAAGCAACTTAAAGATTCAGTTAGTTTACTCAGTAAGCTTGTGCCATTGATTATAGAAATCATGATGACTCATCCTGAAGCACTTTGGGGAGATGCATGCTATCAGGTGGTATAATAGCCTAGTGAAAAAATACATTGGCAAGTGTATTAGCGCAACTTAAAGAGGTTGTTCATAATTCTGGATCTTCTTATTAAATTAGTCGTCCAGTATTTCCAATAACTCACCAATTTCCACATCTAAATATCTGCATAGAGTTTCAATCACATCTAGTTCAACTCTTGTCGCCGTCTCATTGTAGAGGCGATGAAGAGTATTCTTGTTGATGCCGGTTTCCCTCGCAACCTCAGCAACTTTTAACTTTTTGTCTCCAAGTATTTTGGAAAGATGGCACTTAATCATAATCCTCCAAAGTAAAAAAATACCTGTAAAAGGTATTTTTTACTTGCAAATGTCTTAAATGATGATAATGTACCCTCTGTGGGTACAAAATTGTTGTTTAAGTTATTTAGTTTATTCAAGGAGTATATTATGTCTAATACCTATTTAACAGCGGAAGAATTATCTGTACGCATTAAATATGATGCGAGAACGATTCGTGATCAGTTAAAAGATGCCATTTTGCTCGAAGGTGTGCATTACATACGACCTTTTGGTGGCCGCAAGATCTTATTTATTTGGGAAAGTGTTGAGCAGTTAATGCTGTTTGGCTACTCAGACATTTTACCGACAAAATAAAGGAGGGCAGAGCAATGGGTAGTGTAAATGTTCGCTATAACAAATTACAGCTGGACTTTAGGTTCAAGGGAGTTCGTTGCAGAGAAATGACAACCCTGGAGGATACTGCTGTAAACCGTAAGCGGGTGAATGCTGTGCTAAAGCGGATTGAAGCTGAAATTCAATTGAATCAATTTGAATATGCACGCCACTTTCCCAATAGTAAGTTAGTGGAAAAATTTGCAGCTTATGATCGTCTAACAGCCTTAGGTGGGAAAACAAATTTAATCACACTTGAACAATTTGTTGGTCAATGGCTGATAGAGCGAAAAGCTGAGTGGCGACCGTCTCAACTTCGAACTATCGAAGATATTTTGAATCTGTATATTTTGCCTCGATTTGGTGAAAAGCAAATTAGCTTGATCACTAAATCGGACATTATGACTTTTAGAGCAGATCTTGTGGAGGGTAAAGCTTTTGCAAAAGATTTATCTGCTTCACGCATCAATCAAATATTGTCACCTTTGCGTGTGCTGTTAAATGATGCTTCCGAACGCTATGAATTTGTCAGTCCTTGGAAGTCGATCAAGCCTTTGCCTGTTAATCGTCAACCGGTGCATCCTTTTACGCTTGATGAAGTACTTAAGTTT
>Ga0114914_1000210_pt1 | contig 13218 bp, 9 predicted proteins | sample MalvirAntarct_38_FD_89689 | JGI IMG/M metagenome (GOLD analysis project Ga0114914, IMG submission 89689) | Marine viral communities from the Global Malaspina Expedition - Malaspina viral metaG Antarct_38 | ecosystem: Environmental > Aquatic > Marine > Oceanic | place: Orkney Island (southeast)... | reverse complement strand
GTATCTACCGCTATGATCGCGAAGCGCTCTTGAACGCGCTCAAACGAGCCCGGATGGGAGAAACAGCATGAACGACCTGCTGCTCATGTGCATAGTCGCGGGGCGCCCGGCGGCGATCCCCGCGATACGCGTCCAGTCGGTCATCGAGATCGAGGACATCACGCCGATTCCCGGGGCCCCCGCTTTCATCCGCGGCCTGACCGCGCTGCGGAGCCAGGCGTTGACCGTGATCGATTGCTCTGTCGCGCTGGGTTTCGAAACCGCCCAGGCGCCGCCCGACCAGCGGGCCGCGGTCGTCGAGATCGACGGCCATCTCTATGCCCTGCTGGTCGATGCTGCCTACGATGTCGGCGAAGCGCTGAGCAATCCGATCGAGGTGCCCGGCGGGTTCGGCGCCGGGTGGCAGGCGGCAACGCGCGGCATGGTCGAAACCGATGGCGGTCCCACGCTGCTGATCGATGTCGAAGCGCTCGTGTCCGGCCCGGTTTCGCAGGCGGCTTAAGCGATTGGTTACCCTCGGCCGCTACGGATGGCTGGCAAACACCAGAGGTCATTGAAATGAAATCCTGCCTAATCGTCGATGATTCGCGCGTCATCCGCAAGGTTTCGAGGCATATCCTCGAGACGCTCGGCTTCCAGGTCGAGGAAGCCGAAAACGGTCAGGAGGGACTAGACAAGTGTGCCGAGAGCATGCCCGACGTCGTCCTGCTCGATTGGAACATGCCGGTCATGACGGGCATCGAATTCATCACCCAGCTGCGCCAGCGCGAGGGGGGCGACAAGCCCAAGGTCGTGTTCTGCACCACGGAAAACGATGTCGCGCACATTCGCGAGGCGATCAATGCCGGGGCCGACGAATATGTCATGAAACCGTTCGATCACGAGACGCTGCAGATCAAGCTCCAGCTTGTCGGCATGGCCTGAAGGATCTGACATGGGCGCGCCCCTCCGTTCCGAAATACTGAAACCAGCCGGCACCGGGGGATTCTGCCCCGATCCGGTTCGCGTGATGATCGTCGATGATTCGCTGACCGTGCGCACGGTGTTCTCGCGCATGATCAAGCAGGAACGCGACATGTCGATCCTGGCGACTGCGAACAGCGCCGAGAGCGGCCTCGCGGAACTCGCCAAGGCCGCACCCGACGTGATGCTGCTCGATCTGGAAATGCCCGGCATGGGCGGGCTCGAGGCGTTGCCCCGGATCATGCAGGCGGCTCCGCAAACCAAGGTGCTGGTGATCTCCTCGCTGACGGCCGATGGCGCCGAGGCAACCGTCAAGGCGCTGTCGCTGGGCGCGGCGGACACCATGCTCAAGCCCCGCCCGGGCGGGTTCAACGAGGACTACAAGTCGAGCCTGCTTGGCAAGATCCGCGCACTCAAGGGCCCTTCGGCCAGCGACGCAGCGGCTGCCGCGGACGGCGTCGCCGCGCCTGCCGAGGTGCAGCGCGTCGGCAAACCGCCGCAGATCGTCGCCATCGGCGCCTCGACCGGCGGCATCCATGCATTGAACCTGTTCCTGCGGCAGGTCCCGAAGAATTTCGACCTGCCGATCCTGGTTACGCAGCACCTTCCGCCCAGCTTCATTCCCGTATTCGCGCAGCAGCTGGAAATGGCCGCCGAACGCCCGGCGATCCTCGCCGACGAAGGGACGATGATCGAGCGCGGGAAGATCTACATCGCGCCTGGCCACGGACATCTGGTGGTCCGCAAGTCGGGCGGCCGCCGGGTTCTCGGCCTGGCCTATCATCCGGTGAAGAGCGGCTGCATGCCCTCGGTCGATCCGATGTTCGAAACACTGGCCGAAGTGTATGACGGCCATGTCGCCGGGGTCCTGCTTTCGGGGATGGGCCGCGACGGCACCGACGGCGCCCATTCGCTGCTGGCCGCCGGCGGCACCATGTATGCGCAGAATGCGGAAACCTGCGCGGTGTGGGGCATGCCGCGCGCGGTCACCGAAATGGGCCTGGCTGCTGCGGTCCTGCCGCCCGCCGAATTGGCCGACGCCTTGCTGGCCAATGCGGGAGCCGATGCATGGCGGTAGACGATGCTTCGCACCGCATCATCGGCGACCTGCTTGCACAGCGTACGGGACAGCAACTGACGGAAGGACGCCGCTGGCGGGTTTCCAGTGCATTGGCTGGCCTGTTCCGCGAATGCGGGATCGAGAATGTCGACCAGCTGGCGTGCATGCTCGAGCGACCCGGCGAACAGCAGCTGGCAACCCGCGTGGTCGAGGCCCTGCTGAACAACGAAACCTATTTCTTCCGCGACAACGCTTATTTTTCCGTCCTCGCCAACCAGGTCCTGCCCGATCTTGCGCAGAAACGGGCCGCCACCAAACGGCTGTCGATCTGGTCGGCCGGTTGCTCGACCGGCCAGGAAGCGCTGAGCCTGGCAATGATCTTCGCCGAACAGCCGGGGCGGTGGAAGGACTGGACGATCGAAATTCTCGGAACCGACGTTTCGAACAAGGCAATCGCGACGGCGCGCAGCGGGCAGTATACGCAGTTCGAGATCCAGCGCGGGATCAGCGTCGCGCAGATGCTGAACTTCTTCACCGACTGCGACGGTCACTGGCAGGCCGCCGACAGGATCCGTTCGATGACGCGCTTCCAGCAGCACAATATCCTCGATTATCCGCCGTCCCCCGGACGGTTCGATCTGGTGATGTGCCGCAATGTGCTGCTGTATTTCGATCCGGAAACGCGCGCCGCCGCGTTCGACCGGCTCGCGGGCGGGATTGCCCGCGATGGCTGGCTGATGCTCGGTGCGGGCGAGACCGTGGTGGGCCAGACCGAACGGTTCAAGCCCGCCGCTTTCGGCTCGTCGCTTTACAGTCCGGTCTATGAGGACCTCGCCGCGGCCAACCGGCCGCCGCTGCGCGCCGCGGTCTCCTGAGCCGCCGCCGACGCCGCCCCAAAGGGTAAACCGACCATTTACGCTTCCTTAGCGAATACCGCGTAAACCCTTAGGGTAAGACGAGAAAAGGCGCGATTCAGGGATGATGAGCAGTTCGTACGGGTATCGCGAAAGCGAAAGCGCATGGGCGATCGTCTTTGGTCCCATGGCTGTGCTCGCTACGATTTTCGCGCTGACGTGGTCGACCACGATCGCCAATCGCTATCTCGGCTTTTCCTCGCCCTCCACCATTCTTTCGATGGGTGCGCTGGCCTTCGGCCTGGCCACCGTCGTGTGCGCCTATGTCGGACGGCGGCACCTGCGCCGGGTGGAGCATCTCTCGCGTAGCGACAGCCTGACCCGTCTGCCCAATCGCCGCGCGCTGCACTTCGATATCCAGCGCGAATACCGGCAGGGCCACGAAGTCGCGCTGGCGATGATCGACCTCGACGGCTTCAAGCTGATCAACGACCATTACGGCCATTTCGTCGGCGACGCGGCGATCCGCGAATGCGCCCGCATCTTCGGCGACATCTCGGATGGCGAAGCCGGCATCTACCGGCTGGGCGGTGACGAATACGCCATGATGATCGGCGGTCCGGTGGCCGGGACACTGCTCGAAGGCCTGTGCCGACGCATCATCGAACGGCTGGCCAAGCCGATCCATGTCGAAGACCGGCGCCTGACCCTGGGCGCGTCCATCGGCTTGGCGCGCAGCACCACGCAGGACTTCGTCCCTTCCTCCGAATTGCTGCGCCGCGCGGATATTGCGATGTATGCGGCGAAGCGCGGCGGCAAGATGCGCTGCACCTGGTTCAGTTCGGCGCTCGACCGCAGCCGCGAAAAACTGCAGGAAATGGACGACGAGTTGCGGCGATCTCTGGCTGAAGGGCAGTTCCGCCTGCACTACCAGCCGCTGGTCGATTCCAGCACCCGGACGATCAATGCGGTCGAATGCCTGCTGCGCTGGGAACGGCCCGATGGCGCATGCATCGGGCCCAGCACCTTCATCCCGGTCGCCGAAGAAAGCGGGCTGATCAATGCGATCGGCCTGTGGGTCTTGCGCCAGGCCTGCCGCGACGCGTTGCAGTGGGGCGATATCGCGCTGTCGGTCAACATCTCGGCGGCGCAGCTGCGCAATCCCGAATTTCCCATCCAGCTTGGCCATATCCTCGAAGAAACCGGCTTCGATCCAGAGCGTCTCGAACTCGAGATTACCGAAACCTGTCTCGTGCTCGATCCGGTGGTGGCGGAGCGCAGCCTGTCGGTCGTGCGCAGCTTCGGGGTCAAGATCTCGCTCGACGATTTCGGTACCGGCTATGCATCGATCGGCTTCCTGCGCCAGTTCCGCTTCGAAAAGCTCAAGCTCGACCGCAGCCTGGTGGTCCAGGCTAGCGAAGACGACGGCAGCCGCGCAATGATGCTGTCGAGCATCACCGTCGCCCGCGCGATGAAAATGAGCGTCGCGGCCGAAGGCGTCGAAACCGAAGAACAAGCAGCCATGGTTCGCGCCGCCGGGTGCGATCAGATCCAGGGCTGGCTCTATTTCAAAGCCATGCCGCCCGAAGAAATCGGCCAGTATCTAGGCAAGCCCGTCGGGCTGCGCCGGTCGAAGGCCAACAGGAAAGAACAGATTGCATGAGTGCGTTGCAGGATATGGTTGGCGGCATGGTTGCCGAGGGCGAGGCTTCGCCCACCCAGCGGCCGCAGGAATATACCGGGGCCCCGCACTACCGCGGCGCCGCTCATGAACAGCCGGACCATACGGATTCGAGCGGTCTGAACGGCTGGCTCGCCGACAAGTCGGTCGGGGAGAAACTGCGCGCCATCTCGGCGGCCAATATCGCCGTTGTCCTGCTTTGCCTGTTTGCCACATGCCTCGGCGGCTTCTTCGCTTTGCAGGCGCGCTCCGAACGCATGGCGATTTCCGCCGCTTCCGTAATGGCCGAACGGATGGTCGCCGATATCAACGAGGGCCGGCTGTTCGTCCAGCGTTATGCCGTTTCGGGCGACGGCAACGACCTGGTCGCCGCCAAGGCGGCCTTCGATCAGACCGATCGCAATCTCGCCCGCGTCGAAGCCCGTGCAGCCGAAGTCGCACCGCAGGTCCTCCCGCAGATCGAACAGCTCGACACGAGACTTGCGGCGCTGCGTACGCGCGTGGTTGCCGCACAGAATTCGCGCGGGACGCAGGGCCAGTGGCAGGAATTTTCGGACAGCGTCTATGGCGAAAGCCAGGAGGTCGTCGACCTCGCCATAACGGCGCGCGAAAGCATCGAAGCCGCAGGCGAGACGTCGGATGCAGCGTCGCAGACGCTGATCGGGTGGCTGTTCGCGTCGTTCTTCGGCGTGGCGGTCATCGGTCTGGGGATTGCCTGGCTGAGCGCGCGTTACATCGGGCGCGACGTATCGGGCACGCTGCGCCGGATGACGCATGTGGCATCGCGGCTCGCCGATGGCGAGAAGGACATTCACATTCCCGCAACCGAGCGCCGCGACGAGATCGGCGACCTTGCCCGCGCCCTCGAAGTCTTCCTGCAGGCTGCTTGGGAAGTCGAGCGGATGGCGCAGGAACGCGAAGCGCTGCGCAACGAGCGCGGCGCGGAAATGGTCCGCTTCGCCGAGCGGTTCGAAACCACCGTGGGCGAAGTGGTCAACGGCGTCGCCACCGCTTCCGCGCAGCTCAAGCTGACCGCTGGTTCGATGGCGGCCGCCGCCGAACAGGCCACCACGCAGACTACGCATGTCACGGCATCGATGGAACAGGCCGCCAGCGGGGTTACCGCGGCTGCGGCCGCGTCGGACGAATTCGCCATGTCGATCGGCGAGATCAGCCGTCAGGCCTCGCATTCGGCCGAACTCGCCCGCAAGGCCACCGCCATGGCCGGCAATGCGGACGATACGATTTCCACGCTTGCCGTTTCGGCCGAACAGGTCGGACAGATCGTCGAGCTTATCCAGTCGATCGCGAAGCGGACAAATCTGCTTGCGCTCAACGCCTCGATCGAGGCGGCCCGCGGGGGCGAGGCCGGCCGCGGCTTCGCGGTCGTGGCAAGCGAAGTGAAGGAACTCGCCGCGCAGACCAGCCGTGCGACCGAGGAAGTCGCCGAACAGATCCGTACCATGCAGAATTCCACCGGCGCCAGCGTCGGCGCGCTGCGCTCGATCGCGGAACAGATCAAGGAACTGGAGGGCGCGGCCATTTCGATTGCCAGCGCGGTGGATCAGCAGTCGGTGGCCGGACAGGATCTCGCCCGCAGCATCGATCTGGCGGCGCGGTCGACCGACGACGTGTCGAGCAATGTCGGCCAGGTCCGCGAAACCAGTCTCGCGACCGGCGCGGCCGCCAGCCAGGTGCTCAATTCCTCGACCGAACTGGAGGCTCAGGCCACCACGCTGAAATCGCATGTCGCGCAGTTCGTGGAGCACGTTCGCGCGGCTTAACGTGATTTCAAGCATTCTCGCTCAGGGTTGATACGGCCTTAAGAGGGGGATGCTTGGGGATGAACGCACATAGCACGATCATCGCGGACGATCTGGCCCGCGAAATCGCGGAAATCGAAATCATCGATGCCGCGGAAGATCATCATCGCGGCGCGGTAGGCGCCTGGTTCATGGCGCGGCCGCTGGCTGCGAAAGCCAGGATCGCATCGATTTTCTCGCTGGGCGGGCTGACGCTCGTGACTGCGATCGCACAGGCGGGCTTTCTGTTCCCGTCCTTTGCCGGCACCGCACAGGCACTCACATTGATCGTCCTGGCAGTCGCCCTGCTCGGCGGCCTCGCCAGCCTGCGTTTCGTCCTTCGACACGTCATCGATCCCTATATCAAGCTCAAGGACGACATGGCCCGGCTTGCCCAGGGCGAGCGCGACATCCAGGTGACCGATACGCACCGCGTCGACGAAATCGGCGATCTGGCGCGCTCATTTTCCGTTTTCCTGCGCTCGGGGCACAAGCTCGACGAACTGTTTGCCGGGCGCAAGAAAGCGGCCGAGGAACGCAAGGCCGAAATCATCCGCATGGCGCGCGATTTCGAAACCGGCGTGGGTGATGTCGTCAGCGGTGTCGCCACTGCGGCCAGCCAGCTCAATTCGACCGCTTCGGGCATGGCTGCCACTGCCGAACAGGCTGCGCGCCAGTCACAAAGCGTTACCGAAACGATGGAACAGGCCGCGGGCGGCGTGACTGCCGCAGCCGCGGCATCCGACGAATTCGCCATGTCGATCGGCGAGATCAGCCGACAGGCCGCCCACTCCGCCGAACTGGCACGCAAGGCCACCGATGCGGCGAATGGCGCCGACGAAACCATTTCCGCGCTGGCCAATTCGGCCGATCAGGTCGGGCAGATCGTCGAACTGATCCAGTCGATCGCCCAGCGCACCAATCTGCTGGCGCTCAACGCCTCGATCGAAGCCGCCCGCGGCGGCGAGGCAGGCCGCGGCTTCGCGGTCGTGGCGAGCGAGGTGAAGGAACTGGCCGCACAGACGAGCCGGGCGACCGAGGAAGTCGCGGACCAGATCAAGGCCATGCAGAATTCGACCGGGGCCAGCGTCGGCGCGCTGCGGTCGATCGCCGGCCAGATCAAGGAACTCGAATCCACTGCGACCTCGATCGCCAGCGCGGTCGACCAGCAATCGGTCGCCGGACAGGATCTCGCGCGCAGCATCGATCTGGCAGCGCGGTCGACTGACGAGGTTTCCGCGCATATCGACCAGTTCCGCGAAACCAGCATCGCCACCGGTTCGGCGGCCAGCCAGGTTCTCAATTCAGCCAGCGAGCTCGAAGGTCAGGCTGGTGCGCTGAAAAGCAGCGTGGAAGAATTCCTCAACCACATCCGCGGGACCTGAGAGGCCCGCACCGAGGACAATCGGGAGACGGCGGCAGCGGGGCAAATCCCCGCCGCCGCACTCTCCATCATTCCCACCAATAGGGCAGGCGCCGGGCAGAGCCGGTCTCGACCTCGTTCATGGTCCGCGCATCGTACAGCCGGCCGCCCAGCATGACGCGGTCGATCTTGTCCGAATTGCGGATGTTTTCGCTGGGATCGGCCGAAAGGACGAGCAGATCGGCCAGCTTGCCCACTTCGAGACTGCCGATGTCGCGCTCCATCCCCAGCGAACGGGCCGGTTCGATCGTCCCGGCTCGCAGCGCCTCGACCGGGCTCATTCCGCCGCGAGCGAAACTCCACAGTTCCCAATGCGCGGCGACGCCTGCCTGCTGGCCATGCGCCCCGATGCTGACCTTCACCCCGCGGTCGGCGAGTTTCTTCGCCTCGCGCGCGGCTTCGTCATCGACAAAAGCCCAGTCGGGAGCGGTAACGCGGCGTGCGGTTTGCGCGATCAACTGGCGCGGCGGCGTGTGGACCATCAGCGGATTGTCGAACACGTCGGTGGCCTGTCGCCAGTAGGGGTCCGCAGCCAGGCCGCCATAGGTCACGACGAGCGTCGGCGTATAATTCGATTGCGACCCTTCCCAGAACTGCAGCACGTCCTCGTAGAACACTTCGCCCGGGACATTGTGTTCGATGGTCGAATTGCCATCGGCAATCAGGTTCATGTCCATCCCGAACAGCGAACCGCCCTCGGCCACCACCAGCATATCCTCTTCACGGGCGGCCGCGACGACCTGCTGGCGCTGTTCGCGCCGCGGCTGGTTGTAGTTCTTGATCGAGATGCCGCCCTGCGCCTTGATCCGCCGAATGTGCGCCAGCGCATCGTCATAGCTGTCGATCCGCGCATAGACGCTGGGCGCCTTGGCCCCGTAGACGATCTCGGCGGTGGAGAAGATCCGCGGCGCCAGCAGGGTGCCGGCGCGCTGACGCTCCGCAGCAGAGAAGATCATGCTCGCCCTCGACGAAGGATCGTGCAGCGTGGTGGTCCCCATGGCGAGGTTCTGCACCAGCGACCAGTTCTGCTGCGGGACGAGATCGTCGACGCCCTGCGGCCCGTGGGCATGCGCGTCGACCAGCCCCGGCATGATCGTCTTGCCCGCAGCGTCGATCACCGATGCGCCCTGCGGCACGGCAATTTGATCGGCCGGGCCGATCGCCGCAATGCGATCGCCCGTGATCACGATCGTGCCATTGGCGATTGCGCCGGCACCATCACCCGCCATCGTCAGGATCTTCGCTCCGGTAATCGCCACCGTACCGCTCGGCTTGGCAGCCGCGACGGTGCGTTCGAGCGAGGTACCGCTGGTCGGCGGTACGAAGGCCGGGGCGTCCTTTTCCTTCGGTGCATCGGCGAACATCGTATCGAGGCTGGCGCGGTACAGCACCGGCCCCATCGTCCAGGTCAGCATGTCGCCATTCTGCGTCCAGCCGATGTAGTCCGCCCCACCCTTGGACGCGCGCACCACCGGTAGCGAACTGGCCTTTTCGCCCACGGTCACCGCCTGCCCGCCGGGCATCAGCGGTGTGGCGAAGACCTCGTAATTCTCGCGGAAGGCAACGAAATCGCCGCGCGGGCTGACGTGGTATTCGGTGGCCAGCTCGCCCTCGGCATGGACCTGCCGCGCTTCACCGTCGAGATCGGCCGAGAGCAGCTGCAGCTTGCCGTCCTTGCGCCCGAGCATGAACACCCGGTCGCTATCCGCGCCGAACTGCGGGTTCGACGTGTCGCGTGCCACCAGTTCGGCGGTGCCGCCGGCCGCGCTTACGCGGTAGATGCCTTCGTTCTCCGAATAATCGGGAGAGGTCAGATAGCCGCCCGAACGCTTTTCGAAAACGATCGTATTGCCGTCGGGCGAGAACCGGGGCTGCGCATAATGACCGGGCATGTGGGTGACCGCGCGGGCACCGGAGCCGTTTGCATTGGCGCTCATTACCTGGCCAAGCCCTTCATCGGTCCAGCGGATATAGGTGAGCCGCCGCCCGTCGCGCGACCACGAGGGCCACAGCTCGAGCGCTTCGTCATTGCCCGAAGTGAGCCGCTGGGCCGTGCCGCCCGCAACCGGCTTGGTGTAAAGCTTGCCGAGACTTTCGAAGACCACGGTGCGGCCATCGGGTGAAACGCTGGCAAAACGAGGTATTTTCGCGGTGAAGCTGTCGGGCGAAACCGGGATGACCGGATGCGGCGCATCGGCGACTCCGCGCGTGTCGTTAACGCTGAAGGGTATCACGCTGTCGCCGCTGCCATCGGCAGCCACGCGCCGCAGCTTGCCACCAGCCCACAGCACCAGCGCATTGCCGTCGGGCGTCCAGTCGATCAGCGGGTAGAACCCGTGGACCGCCCAGGTTTCCTGCATGTCCATATCGAGATCGCCATAGATCATCCGCTGCTCGCCGCTGGCGAGGTCCTTGATCCACAATTCGGTCTGGTCCTTGTCGCGGCGGATGAAGGCCAGGCTCCTGCCATCGGGCGATGGCTGTGGGCGAACCGCACCGCCATAGCCGCTGACCGCGGTGGTGACCTCGCCGGTCGCCAGATCGTAGCGTTCGATGGCAAAGGTGCCCTGCGTCGAATCCTGAGCATATTCGAAGATCGGCCCCGGGGTGACATTGCGCGAATAATAGACCGCGCTGCCGTCAGGCGCGTAAACCGGTTCACCCAGCTCCTTCTGCAGTGCTTCGTTGGCGCGCGCGACCAGCTTGACGCCGCCGCCGCCCGAGACGTGATAAAGCCAGATCTCACCGGTACCGAGCGAACGCTGCGTGGTGAAATGCTTCTTGGCGACGATGTAATTGCCATCGGGCGACCAGCTTGCCTGGTTCAGCAGGCGGAACTCCTCCTTGGTGAGCTGGCGCTTGTCCGATCCGTCGGAGTTCATGATCCAGATGTTGTCGCCGCCGCCGCGGTCGCTGGTGAAAGCGATCCGGCGGCCATCGGGCGAGAAGCGCGGCTGCACTTCCCATGCCAGCCCTTCGGCGATCCGCGTCGGCGTGCCGCCGGCGATCGGCATGGTGTAGATGTCGCCCAGCAGCGCGAAAGCCAGCATGCGCCCATCGGGCGAGACATCCACATCCATCCACGTGCCTTCGTCCGTCCGTATCGGCACCTGCCGGATGGTCGCGCCGCGCGGAGCGGTAACGTCCCATTTCTCCACGCTGTCGGCGGCAGCCGGGTTGGCACTGGCGGGAGCGGCATCGACCGCAATCCCGCTGCCTTCGGCAGGACCCGTTTCCGCCGATGCATCGACCTCCTGTTCCTCCACCGGATTGGGGCTGGGCGGGTTATCCTGCGCGTAAGCCGCCTGGCCGGCGAACAGGACGGCAAGGACGGAAGCGATGCTGGTTTTCATGATGTTCTCCGGTTGGGAAAATGTGGTCAGCGCACGCTGGCGCGTTCAATCAGATGGACGGGGACGCGCCGCGCAGGCCGTTCGCCTTCGGAAGCGAGCGCGGTCTCGACGAGCAATTGCCCGGCGCGCGCGAAATCGGGTTCGACCGTGGTGAGCGGCGGCGCACTGAATTCGCCCGAGCCGAGCCCGTCGAAACCGATCACGCCGACGTCGTCCGGCACGGCGATGCCGCGCGCGGTCAGTTCTTCCAGCGCGCCCAGCGCCATGGCGTCGCAGGCGAAAAACAGACCATCGAACCTGGCATCGGCGTCGGCCAGCTGGGCGATCGCATTGCGGCCTTGCGACACGCGGTCCGTGCCGCTGCTGACCACCGCATCACCCGCTTTCAGGCCCACCGCTTCCATCGCGGCAAGATAGCCTTCGTAGCGTTCGCGGAACTGGCGCTGCGACGATGCGGGATCCCCGACGAAGACGATATGCTGCGCGCCGCCCTGCACCAGCCGTTCCACCGCCAGCCTGCCGCCATCGCGATTGTCCGAGCGCACCCAGACACTGTCGTCGAAAGGCGATCCCCAGAACGCCATCCTGCCAGCGGTCTTGGCGCAGGCGGTGAAATAGTCCCACGCCGCCTGGTTCGTCGCCGTACCGATCACCACGACGCCATCGGCCTGCCGCCGGGCGACATAGTGGCCGAAGAATTCCTCGGGCTGCGCCTGAAAGGATACCAGCGCCTCGTAGCCGCGCTCGGCCGCCGCTGCGCAGGTGCTGCCGAGCAGGCTGTAATAGAACGGGTTGATCGCCGCCGGCCCCTGCCCGTCGCGGCCGATCACGACAATGGCGATGGTCCCGGTTTCGCCGCGCCGCAGCCCGGCCGCACGCGCATTGACCTGGTAGCCCAGTTCCTCCGCCGCCAGTTCGACGCGGCGGCGGGTGGCTTCGGTGATCGTTTCGGAACCCGACAGGGCGCGGCTGACGGTCGACTGGCTGACGCCCGCGCGTTCGGCCACGTCGATCGAGGTGACCGGGCGCGGCCTGGTCTTGTCACTGCTGGACATGCGCGAAAGGCTCTCCCCTTTCCGCCTGCCCTAACCCAGCGAATTGGCGAAAGCGAGAGGCAAGCGGCGCAAGCGCACGATCTGTTTGAAACCAGCGATTAAGTTGCGCCCTGCAACTGAGACTGGCGCACGGGCCCGGCATCGGGTAGGCTCATGCCACTTGGGAGAGACAGATGAAGAATACGGCGACCGATTTCGACGTTCTGATTGTGGGTGCGGGCATCTCCGGCATCGGCATGGCGGCGCATATGAAGGACAAGGCGCCCGGTCACAGTTTCGCGATCGTCGAACGCCGTGACAATCTGGGGGGAACCTGGGACCTCTTCCGCTATCCCGGCATCCGGTCGGACAGCGACATGCATACGCTGGGCTTCGATTTCGAACCCTGGACGCACGAGAAATCGATCGCCGACGGCCCCGCCATCCTCGACTATCTCGACCGCATCGTCGACGAACGCGATATCCGCAAGCACATCCGCTTCGGCCACAAGGTGCTGTCCGCGGACTGGCGCGAGAGCGAAGCGCGGTGGCACGTCACGCTCGAAACCGCGCAGGGCGAACGCAAGCATCTGACCGCCAACTGGCTCTATCTCGGCGCGGGCTACTACGATTACGACGAAGCCTATGATCCCGGCTTCGATCTGGGCGAATTCGCAGGCGAAGTCGTGCATCCGCAATTCTGGCCGAAAGACCTTGATTACAGGGGCAAGAACGTGGTCGTCATCGGATCGGGCGCGACTGCGGTCACCATCGTCCCCTCGATGAGCGACAAGGCCGCCAAGGTGACCATGCTGCAGCGCACGCCGACCTGGATGTTCAGCCGGCCGGCCAAGGATGCACTGGCCAATTTCCTGCGCAAGATCCTGCCCGAGAAGACCGCTTACAGGATCACCCGCTGGAAGAACATCACGCTGCAGGATCTGGGTTTCAAGCGGGCCCGCGCCAAGCCGCAGAAGATGGGCGAAGCGCTGCACAAGCGTATCCGCAAGTCGCTGGGCGACGATTGCGATCTTGCGCCGTTCACGCC
>Ga0114914_1000198_pt1 | contig 14007 bp, 16 predicted proteins | sample MalvirAntarct_38_FD_89689 | JGI IMG/M metagenome (GOLD analysis project Ga0114914, IMG submission 89689) | Marine viral communities from the Global Malaspina Expedition - Malaspina viral metaG Antarct_38 | ecosystem: Environmental > Aquatic > Marine > Oceanic | place: Orkney Island (southeast)... | reverse complement strand
GCCGCAACTTCAGCAGGCTTGTTTTCAAAGTACATTACATCTCTATCTGGGTGATGTAAAGATAAAAACTTTTGTAATACCGTTTTTTCTTTTGGTACAAACAAAGCTCCGTTTCTAAATATGATGTGAGATAATCTTTGATCACCTTTCATTTCATCAACAAAAACTGTTCTTTGGTTTTCACAATACTTTAACTCTCTTTCAAAACCTTTGCTTTCGTCAAAGAAAAATATATTAGCAGATCTGATCATCCTTGATAAAGGCTTTTTATTGCCTTTTAAATAGTACAATCTATCTTTGATCTCCCAATCGTTCTTAGGAGTTTCTACTTTTTTTTCTGCAACTGCTGTTTCAATAATAACTTGTTGCATTTCATTTGTAGCTTTCATTTCAGGCGCTACATTAGCCTTTGTTGTTTGCTTTTTAGCCATGATATAATATAATAATAATTAATAAAAAAACTACCCCACCCGAAGGCAGGGTAGCTTAAAAAAAGTATTTCTACTTCATTAACATAAAGTTGTTAGCACCTTGAGTAACTAAACATCTTTCTGTTAAAAAGTGGATTTGCATTGCATCTAAAGCAGATGTAGCAGCTCCAACAGAACCAGTAACCCAAGTTTTCATTCTTCGGTCGTCAGTTTGAGAAGCACGGTAACGTACGTGTAAGAACGGACGCTTCATGTTTTTCCCTAACATTTGGTCATATACAGAAGATACACCAGCAGGTACAATCACCCCTCTAATTGCAGCAGAAGTAGCAGCAGAGTTGATACCGCCTCTAGTTCCTTTGTCGTTTAGGTATTTCATGTCAGACTTGTAGAAGTCGTAAGATCCTCTACGGAATCCAGAAAAACCTAAGTTTAATGCCATGTCTTCAGAGTTGTCGAATACTCCGTAAGAAGTACCACCAGCACCGTAAGAATTCATAGAAGCTAGCATGTCATCCATTGCTAAGCTAGTAGCTCTGTTTACGAACATCATGTTTTCTTCAATAGCACCTTGGTTGTCAAACTCTGCTAAAATAGCGTCAAACTCAGCTAAATCAGTAGTAGCGTTAACACCAGTAACACCAGAAGTTACATTACCTCTATCTTCGATAGCAGCAAATAAACCTTCAGTACCAACAGAAGCATCACTAGGAGCACCTAAACTAGCATCAACAACAGTTGAGTTAGAACCTTTAACGCTTTCAAGCATTGCCATTTCTAAATAGTCAGTGAAACGTGATCTTGTATCAGCTTCAGCTTTTAAGTACCATAAGTAACCGTTTTGTCCAGCTTCACCTGAAACTTCAACCCAACCAATACGAGATGCATCAGATCCTGATACTTCGTAGTAATCTTTCATAATAATCGGCTTATTAGAGAAAGACTTGAAAGTTGGCTCGTTAGCAGTTCTTGAAGTAGATGCAGCAAAGTTTCCATCGTTGTAAGATGTACCTTTAGCAAATTCAGAGCCAATAACTAATAAAGTAGAAGCGCTTGCGCCAGTAGCGTGACCAGTTAAGTCAGCTTTGTCATAAGGTTCAACTTGAATAACAGCTGTGTCAGCGTCAACAACTAAACATTGTGTAACGATACCAGCAGAAGCAATAAGTACAACGTCGTTAGTTCTAACACCGTGATCAGCAACAGTAAATCCGTCACCAGAAATGTTTCCGTCAATGTCAGATATAACTGTAAAAGTACCGTTAGTAGAACCAGCTGTAATAACTGTTCCTTTTAAAGCTATGTGTAATCTAGACTGCTCAGACCAAACAACTTGGTCAGAAGTCATAGCTTCTTCAGCCCCTACTTGAGATAAGAAACCTGAAATTGTTCTGTTTCCGAACACTTCAGCCTCTTGTTCCATAAGGTCTGGTAAATATTGTTGCGCCCACGTTGTGTCCGTGCCGCCTGTAAAATCTAAGTAATTTGAAGATAACGTTTGCTTTTGAGCAGTTGGTACGCTATTCAAATTAGTTCCTGGAGTTAATGCCATGATTAATTTGTTTTAAATTGTTAAAATTATCGTTTTTTAATCTTAAACTTAAAATCAGAAGAATTTTCGCCTAAAACTTTTACTTTCATACCACCACCTTCAAACGTCTTGTGAGTTTGTCGTGGGGCCATGTTAACGTTTTTTGCCTTGCTAATACTGTCCTTGACAGCGTCAGCCTTGCCTTGTTCATAAAAGTGTTGTGCAATAGTATCTGCGTTCATCGCTGTAAATAAAGATTTGTGATAACCCTTAGCGTCTGACATTGTGTTATCCTCTGCCAAAAACTTTTTGACAAAATTGTTAATGTCGCTTTGAGTACTCTTAACCTCTTTAGCGTTTTTTACATTGAACCTATACTTTTTGTCTCCGACGTTGTATTCAAAACCTTTGAATTTGTCATTAAAAACCTGATCGGTTTTATTGTTAAACTTAAGTTTAGCTTCTGATGCTACTTTTTCATTCTGCTCCGATTCCTTGTTATATCGGTTAAAGAAGTTCATAGCTTTTTGAGCTTCAGGCGTTAACCTTGACCCAGCTTTCACTTCTTCGTAATATTTAGACTTTTGCCCGTCTAAGTAGGCCTTCGCGCTGGCAACTTGCTCTTTAAGCGCTAGTTTTTTTCTTCTAACATCTCTTTCTTCGTCTAGCTCTTCATCATAGTTAAACGAGTCTTCAATTAGAAACTCTATTTCTTCTGCATCTAAATGCGGTTTTGTTTTTTTATAATACTCTGTTAAAGCAGTCATGTTGTCTAGCTCAGAATAATCTTTATTAAGATTAACATAGTCTTCTAACGTTCCACCAGTCTCATCCATAAAGTCAACTAACTTTTGAACGTTTTCTGGCAATGCTTTTCCTGTAGCTTCAGATTCTGCTATAGCTTCTTCAACAGCAATTTCTGTTTCTGCTATCTCTTCTTCAGTGACTTCTTCTAAAGCACTTTCAGATACTTCTACTTCTGGTTCAACTTCAAGCTCTGGTTGTTCTTCTACTACTTCAACAACAGGCTCTTCAGCGTTGTCTTCAACTTCATCAACTTGTTCTTGTTCAACAACAGGAGTTGACATGTCTATTTTGATTACCGAATCGTCTCCGGCAGACTCAAACTTAGAATCATCAACAATCGGCTTTTCAATTTCTTGTACCTCTTGAGTGTCTTGTGTTTCTTGCGTAACTTCTTCAGCTACTTTTTCATTTTCTTCCATAATATAAAATATAAATTAGTAATTATCTAGGCTCAAAACCACCTAGGTTAAATCCACCAAGTATATCATTACCTGCTGATTCAAACTTTTTAGGTGGTGTACCTTGCTTTCTTTGGTCTATAAGCTCACTTTGCTGTGAAGCTTGTATTTTGGTTCTTTCGTCTTTTCTATTTTCTTTAGATTCTTCTCTGGAATTAAGTATGTCAGTTTCCATTTGCTTAAGCTGCATGTTCATTTGAAATTCTAACTCCATTAAAGATTTTTTAAGAACAGCGTCAGCTTGGTTCTCTTGCATTCTAAGTTGAGACTTTGTTTGCTCTAGCTGTGCATTCATTTGAGTTATAGCTTGCGTTTTTTGAACTTCTGCTTGCGCGGCAACTTGTTGTGCCTGTGCGTTAGCTTGTGCTTGCGCTTGAATATTCTGTTGTTGCATTGCTTGGTCTCTATTCAACTTCTTAGCTCTTCTAATCTTTAACATTTGATTAGCTAGCTTAATATTTTTTATTTCTCTAAGATCAATAGCGTCTTCTAAGTCTATGTTTTGTTGAGACAAGGCTACTTGTATATTGTTTTCTAGTATAGCTTTTTGCTCTTCATCAGGAGCTAGATCTATAAAAATACCAAAGTCATATAAGTGTAGCTCAGACATTTCTTCTAAAGTGGCAACGTTATGAGCACCTATAGCTTGTATGAAAGCATCTTTAGTTGGAGAGTACTCTATTACGTCAGATATTCTAAGAGACAAAGCTTCGCAAGTTTCAGCTGTTAAAAATAATCCAGCTTGTAATATATGTCTTGTGGCAGTGTTGCTATTTGCAGCTGCTAGCTTTTGAACTCCTACTAAAGCGTTTTTATCTGGCATACTACCATCTCTAGCTTCATTTAGCCCGGTGGTATCACGTATCATCTGTAAATAGTAGTTGTAGTTAGCTATCAAGCTTTGAAGTTTACCGCCTCCACTACCACTTGTTATTTCTTGTATTGGTATTCTACCAGGATTCATGTCTCCGTCGGCCGTCATAGATCTACCAATAACAGAACCTGTTTGAAAGAACATGTTTAAAGCTTCTTGAGGATTATAGTTTGTTCCATTACCTAAGTCAACTTCAGCTAAACCATCAGCGTCAAGATAAACTCCATCTGGAACCATCCTAGACATAACCTGCTGTATTTTTAAGTGAGTCAATTGTATCATATCTGCAAAACCAGTAATACGACTAACTAAAGACTCAACTTTACCTTTGTATATTCTAGGCGCTACGATAGAATAATTCATTTTAACCTTAGTGTAATCACTTTTAGGTCTCATCATATTCTTAGACATTTCCCACTGTATAAGCTTATCACACCCAATTATGTAAGCTCCTTCGTAAAGACACTCGATAGACTTTTGCATTTTTTGAAAACCACCTTCCATATTCTCAGGCGGATTAAAACTGTCGTCTTTTGGTATTGCTTTTTCACCACCAGTGCTAGTTTCTTTAACCTTGTAAACATCATTCATATATGTTTTAAAGTTAAAGTATAGTATCTGAACCGTATTGTTATCTTGCTCTTTGTAAGACTCAAAAGCAGCTCTATGTCCTCCGCTTTTAGAAGCTATTTCTTCAATTTCTTCTTGATCCAAATGTGGGAATTGCTTTACTAACTCATTAATTGGTATGCTTTTTACTTCACCAACATAATATATATCTTCAAAATAAGGAGAGTCTGTGTGGGAATAAACTAAATCAGCTGGATCAACGTAATCAATAGTAACTCCTTCTGATGTGTTGAAGTTAGTTTTTACTGCACCAATACCTAGCACAGCTAAATCGTAGTAAAATCTTTTCTTAGTGTTTTCGTATTTATTTCCTTCTAGTAAAACATTTAAAGCTTGTTCTTCTGCCAGCTCAATAGCTTGCTTATATGTTAACTGCATGTGAAGAGCTAATTCTTCTTCATCGCCAGGTAGACTAGCTGGATCGTTGTTGTATAGATTTACGCCTAATTCATTTTTAGCAAAATCATTTAGCTCTTTAGATCTCATATCAGCTAAAATAGACTCCATGTATTCTGTTCTCTTCTGAACACCATTAGGATCTTGAGAGTAAGCTTTTACATCGTAAGTTCTTTCTGCAATACCATTTACTACAATATCAACAAACTTGGGAATAATAGGTACTGGTTTCCAATCTAAGTTTAGATAAGATAAATCACCGTTGATCGAAAGTTCATCTTTGTATTTTTCTATTGATTGCTCACCTCTAGCGTATAGTCTAAGCTTGTGAAAGTCACTTTGATTACCACTATACCTATTTGTTCTGCCCTGGTTTCTTGTTCTAGCATCTCCGTTTGAAGTGCCATACCACTCAGCTTCTATAGCTTTAGCTACTTTTAAACCATAATCAAAACTAATCTTTTCAAGATCACTTACAGCTTGACTTGGAAAATAATTACTAACTACACCTGTATTATAAGCCATTATTTATTATTTTAGATGAAAATCCATCGTTACTATATTTTGAAACAGTTAAGTTCAAAGGTTGTATTATTCTATCAGCGGTTGGCTTGTACAAGTTTCTATTGCAAGCCATAACAGCTAGCCCAGAGCTTATAGAAGCATCGTGCTTTGTTCTTTTGTTTATATTAAACTTTGCCCAGTCGTTAAGTGTTTCATTAAAATATACACTACCATAAGATCCGTCGCTTTTTACTCCAACGTGATCGTTGATATACATTTCAATTGCAGCAGCGTGAGCTTGCTTAATATCTTCACTAGAGTTTGGTATTCCACCAACTTCTTTTTCTGCAACAGATAACTTATTCCAAACTTTGTCAGGTCTGTTCATACTGAAACCTCTATATCCTCTACGTTTTAAATAGTAAAGTAATCTAGGCTTGTTGTTCTCTGCAAGCAGTGGCATACCATAAAATATTAATGACATTAACACGTCTTCAAAAAACATTTCAGCGGTTTGTGGTCTGGCAACATATTCTAAAAAAAAATGGTTTGCTGGCGCATCTTCCATTGAAAACTTAGTTAATCCATGTAAAGCTCCATTAGAACCTCTACCATCAACTGTTCCACTAATGTCGTAGCTGTCACAACCAAAAGCACCCATGTGTTCATTTCCAGGATACTTAATTCCATTTTTATTTATTACATTATTCTGAAGTCTAGCAGGCGGAACCCAACTTATTTTAAACCTACCGCTAGGATTTGGAGTAAAAACAACTTGTGAGTCTTTTATTCCGTTAACCCACTGAAAGCTACCTGTTGTTACCGACGCTGAGCTTCCAATACCTTCATTATAATCTATTTGTTCGTATATCTTAACTAAGTTAAATATACTATTTTTTGTTTCATCTCTAAACGCGTGTTCTTCTGTTCTTGGAAACTGACGATAAAACTCGTTTAAAGCATCTTGATCATCTCTTAAACCATCGACCTCGTTTTCCCAATGATTTATTACACCTACGTCTATTAGTTCACCGTCTGGTCCACAAACATCTCGTTCTGGAGTATTGAACACGGGCTGTCCATGCTCATCAATAAATCCTTCAAAGTTCCATTCCATTGGCACAAACAAAGAATATAAACCAGATTTTGTTTGACCATTTCTATTTCTTTTTTTGACATCGCTGTCGTTGTACAGTTTCTTAAAATTATCACCACCTTTATCTAAAGCATTTGACGTTGATCCCATCATGCATTTTCCAATAATTCTACTACCTAATCTTAAACAAGTTTTTGTAACTCGCCAGTTATTAAGTATGTTGTCTGGTCGTTCCCATTTACCACTCTCATCATGCACTAGTAGCGAAAGCTTTTCGCCATCATAACTGTTGTCACCTGTGTTCTTCCAGTCAATTGTAGTGTCAAGACCTTTTATCTCTTCTAGCTTCTCGTTAGTTTCTATTTTCTTACGAGTAAACTTACTCGCTGGAACACGATATGCTAGCTCAGACTTTGGTCTGTCCATACCGTCTTGAACTGGTTTGAAAAAGAAAGGATAGTTTATTGATATAGGTACAACTTTATCAGTAAACATCTTCTTAGCATCAGCACCACTCTTAGACAGTATACCGTATCTAGAGTCACTTGAAATGGTAGCTAAGTTAACGGTCTCCGCAGAGCTCATGAAAGAAAAACCAGAACGTCTATTTTTTAAGTAACACATGCCATAACACCTCTTATCTACCTTGCACGCTTCCCAAAATATAAAAAACAATCTATTTGCCTCTCTAAAGTTTGGTGCGCCAACGTCAATCTTGCTCCACTGTAAATACATATAGTGTGTACCTGTTATGTACGTAGTCGTTCCATTATTATTAAACCAAAAACCACCGTTGCGCTTGTCGAACTCTCCGTCGATGTACTCGTGCCATTGTTCTTTTTGATCTTCTGGGTATGCCCTCCAGTCAAATATTGTTTTAATCTTCTTAAGTATCTCAGGCTTTTCAAGTTGTTTCCACTTTTTATCTTTGTTGCTATACACATTTTTAGGAGGCTTAGGTAAGGCTATGTGCAATCCCTGGATGTTATATATTTCACCTATTTGGCCAGTGTCACTAAGTACAACAACATCATGCTCCTTGTTATAGCCTTGCTTCCACTTCTTACCTTTGTTAAGCCTACTTATTGTAGTCTTTTTTATTGGCTCTATTATTTCGTATAAAGTTTGTCTGTACATTACTTAGATCTACCTTCGGCAAAGCCTTTAAAAACCTTCTCTTTCTTCTCTTCAGTAACCTTACCCTCGAGTAAAGCTTCTTCTTCTTGTATACGATCAAGTATCTCAAAGGCATCGAAGATAGCGAGCTTTTTTGTAGCAGCAGCGTTCTTAAGTCTATCGGCAGTAATGTCATCATCACCATCAACAATAGCTTCTTTAGCAACTTTAATGAGCTCTTCAACTGCTCTATGTCCAGCTTGGATTATACTCTTCTTCGTCTCCTTGATATTCATATTTAATTGTAATAAGATTTGATAAAACTCTGTATAGCCTTTTTCCTTCAAAAACAAACTCACTATTTGTCTTTGGTCTATAACCAATAACGTCCCCAGTGTTAACTGTCCCATCAGAATACTTTACTACACCAACGTTAGGTTTTTCTAGCTCTGTGCTGTAAGCGTCTGTTTCTTTTATAGGATTAATAAAACAATAACCTTTGAAGCACTCCCACTTGTTATTGCTTTTCTTTAAAAACATTTGGTCGGCGTGTATAACGTATGTTTCCTCGTTGAAAAAGTTATTGCTGTTTCTTTCTCTACCCTTAACGTCGTGCCATCTTCTAAATACATTATGATGTACGATAACGGTATCACCGGGTAATAAATCTAGATCACTACCTACCATAGGGCAAGATACAATTATTGCTTCTTTGTTAACATGTTGATAGCTATAAACTTCAGTGTTAGTTATTAGCTCTTTGTCTCCAACCTTAGAAGTGTTCTTGTATCTTTCACCTTTAGGCTTTATTACAAAACCGTAGACACTTCGCATTAATATTCTAAGTTGTACTCTACGGAAACAGCCATATTTTTATTGAAGTCCTTCCAAGGTAGTATATTGTTTTTCTTTTTAATATATATAGAGAACTTATCTTCTTCTTCTATAATATCACAAATAGTATGACCACCATACACTTCCTGTCCAACAGAGTAGTGCATTGCGTCAATCTTATAATCCTTGCCAATGGTAATTTTACGAATCAGCTTGCTCATCTTTCTGTTTTCTAATAGATCCATCTTGAATGTTAATGTCTCCAGTTCCATACTGTTCTTTAAACTCCTCTTGAAGCTTAGCCAACATACCTTGTATTTCAAAAACTTGATGCAATAAGTTGTGCTTTCTAGCTTCAATAGCACCAATATCTGCTTGTGCAGTATTAATAGCTTTGACTAGTCCTTGTAAAGACTTTAGCTGTTCTTCTGTGATTCTGTCTGTTTGAGGTTTTAAGTCAACAGTTTTAGGTGTTTTTCTTTTTGCCATGATTTAATTTAATTTAATTTGATTAGTTGTTATTTAATATTGCCACCCAAACCTAAATCTTAGTGGAAATTTTGGAACAATTTCAGCGTTGTCCGCTAGAATGTTTGGCGCAGCGTCTACGGTTATAAGTACATTAGTTAAAGCTGTTATTTTTCCAATTGCAGTGTCGTTTGATATTACTATTTCATCTCCAACAGCAAGAGTGTTAAGAGCAATACTTGCAGCTCCACTACCATTATCTATAACTATAGTCAAGTCGTCTGCAGCGTGTTCTCCAGCACATAAAACTCCTGTTCCAAAGTCAAAAGCAGCCTGCGAAGCTCCAGCTACGTATATAGTTTGAAATCCATTGGCCTTAGCTTCAGCTTCAGCTTCCATGATTATAGGATTATAAGAGTTGTTTATTGTGGAATTAAAAGCTAATCCAAAAGCGTTATACGACGCAAGTGGGTCTGTTGAGTCTGTTCTTTCGTCCATGTCTAAAGACATATAGCCAATTAGATGTCTTCTAAACGCAACCGCGTTAGCTTTTGATATAGCGCTATTTATAGTACCAATAGTTGGAGGTGCTACTCCGTCTATGCTTCTAGCAAAAAATAAATCAATAATTCCGCCAGTAGCTTGGTCATCGCCATTTTTACCCATTATGTATCCAGATATACTTGCTAGAGCGCAAGATCCTTTTGGAATTTGTATAGGTGTCCAGTCAAACATTGCATCATCTGCCCCGAAAGCAGTAGCACCACTTGTTATTACCGGCTCTGTTGTTGTTGTAAAGAATTTATTTGCCATTTTGTTTATTTTGTTTGTTCGTTTTTATTTGAACTTCCACCGAAGAAGAAGTCGATTATTGTATTTACTTTAGCGCTCATAGCTCCAAATATTGTAGATATAAAGCTAATTTCAAATTCACCTAAATCTATTGTCTTGTTTACAAAGTAGTTAAACATTACGTAAGTAATGCCAAAGTAAGCTACTGTAAATAACGTTGCTAATACTTTTTGAATAACAGCATCATCTTTATAAAGATCACGTGCATCTTTACGATCTTCAACTTCTTTTGCAAAAGCTTCACGCTCTGCTTCTAACATTACAGATTTAATAGCCAACTTAGCTTCGTCACGCTCTTTATCTGTTGTTATTACTTTATCTAAAATTCCTTCTGCATTATCTAGTACTTTACCAAATAATCCGCCTAAAATGTTTTGTATCATTGTATTTTATTTGATTCCCAAGGCAATCTAGAATCACCTTCTTTGATCTTTTGCCCAGTGTGTGGATTTGTTATGTATCCTTCGCCTCTAGGCCAAACCTCACCTTTAAAATAAACAGCATTATCATCGTAGGTTTCGCTACCTATCTTCATGGCTGTGACGTGTTGCATTTCGTGATTAAGAACTCTTTTCATCATAGGATCATTTGGATCTACGCTTTCACTAACGTATATGCTTCCATCCATATTTGCCTCTCCCAATACGTCACCATCTAACTTCTTTTTATAAACAGGTACGCCAGGTACAGAAAGATCTTGATCTTTTCTAAACTTCATGGTAGAATTTATATTTCCACCTTGTGCTTGTAGTCCTTTGCTTGATCCTAGTTTAAATGTCATTTATCTTTGAGGGTCTTTAATCATATCATCAATAGCCTTATTAAAGACTTTGTCAGTATATGTTTTGTTATTGTAAAATACACTTCTTTCTGATGTTGGCATATCTTCTTCGCCTAATAACATCCTATATATTCTACTTATTAATTGGCTGCATTTAAACGACGTTTTAAACACTGAGTATTTTATAGTCGTTCTATTCCTGTGTCTCCACACCTCAATCCAGCCTAGCTTTCTTAACTTGTCCCACCGAGTTTTATCCCAGCTCATGGTGTAAGTACCATCAATAAAATCTTGTCTTGTAAACCGTTTTTGACAATCTAAAAATATTAGTAGTTCAAGATCGGCATCTGTTAACCCGTAAGTCTTACAAGCCCACTTTCTAGTGAGCCTGTAATACTTTAGGATTTGTAATTCACGTAAATCGTGACTAGTTAATCTCATTCAAGATTAAGCAGCAGCAGTTACTGTAATAGCTACTCCAGTAATATCTGGATGAGCAAATACTGAGTTAGAGTCGTCAGATACAACTAACATAGAAGCCGCATGTGGATGTGCATTAAATTGCTCTGTAAGAGATTTAATAATTGCCTTTTGCGTGTTAGCAGTAACAGTTAATACAGCTTTGTCTACAGCAGCAATATCTGCTCCTGTACCTAACATGCTGTCAAAGTGTAACTCTAATGTTGTTGTTGCAGCAACGATACCAAAGCCTCTAAAAGTTGATAAAGGACGACACATAGCGTCGTTTGCTCCATCGAATGCTCCATCTGTTTCTTCCATGAAGTACAGATAAGTGTCATTTTTGTTTGCCATTTTTTTTTAGTTTTAAAATGATTAATAATTAATTGATTGTGATTTTGTGTATAAGGATTAAAGTTTATGGTTTGTGTTTAATCTACTAGTACAATATCACTTGCCTTTATAACAAAATAAAACTTATCGTTAAATTCTATTCCGTGTCCTGCGTGTCTATCGTAGTGAACTGTGTCACCATTTGATATTCCTTCTACTAAATTTCCTACTGATATAACATTAGCTTTAAAAAACCTGTTGTCTTCATCAACCCTTTCTGTTACTATCAACCCAGCAATTTTCTTTTGCTCAGTTTTTATTTTATCTACTACTACGTAGTGGTTAATTGCTTTCATCTGCTCTAGCGTTTGAGATTACACAATCTGCAGAAACAATAGTCATAACAACGCTTACTGCATTTTTAAGCGCTGACTTAGTTACTAGCACAGGATCTATTATCCCAAAGTCAACCATATTAACTTCGTCACCAGTTACTACGTCAAGACCATAACCTTCTTTATCTGGATAGCCTATAGTCTCAAACCCAGCGTTTTTTAATATAGTTTCAAACGGAGACTTAATAGACTCAAGAATAACCTTTTCACCATCGTTAGTTGGCTTAATTATTGTAGACGCGTTAAGTAAAGCTATTCCACCACCAGGTACAATACCTTCTTTCAACGCTGCTTTTGTTGCATATATCGCATCCTCAACTCTATCCTTTTTTTCTTTAAGCTCAATTTTAGAATTGGCGCCGACTTTAATAACACCAACTGAACCTGAAAGCATAGACAATCTTTGTTCCAGCTTCTTTTTAATATAACCGTTCTTTTCATCTGCAACCATTTTAGCAACTTGATCAATACGATCTTCTAGTTCTTGTTCATATCCTTCTACAGTAGTTATAATAGTGTCTGTTTCATCAGTAGATGAATATTCAGCTTCTCCTAAATCTTCTGGTTTAATCATGTCTAAATCATCACCAAGCTCTTCGTTAAACAAAGTAGCGCCTGTCAATATAGATAAGTCTTCACAAGTGTCTTTAGTTGTAGGACCAAAGCCTGGTAAATCTATAATATTGATTTTAATGTTACCTTTAACCTTATTCATAAGCAACGCCGATTTTACTTGCTGAGCAACAGGTGCTACTATAAGCAAAGATCGATTATGTTTAATAACATGTTCTAGTATGCTTTGTATTTTACGTATGTTAGGTATTTCAGACATGCATATTAATACTAATGGATTTTCTAGCTCTGCTTTTTGTTTGTCTACATTAGTAACAAAGTGAGGTGAGGTTAGACCACAATCTTTTAGTTGCACACCATCAACCACATCTACGTAAGTTTCTTCAGTTTCCGATGACTCCATTAATACTACACCATCTTTGCCAACTTGATTATAAGCTTCAGCTATAATAGAACCAAGCTCAATATCATTGTTACACGATATAGAAGCTACGTGAGACAGCTTGTCGTCTGTTACATCTATTTTTATTGAATCTAAATAGTCGTTGATTTTAATTAATCCTGACTTAACGCCTTCTCGTAGAACACGATTAGCGGAATCCTTATATTCAGGAAGATTTATAGTGTTTAGTAAGGACTCAGCAAGAACTATCGCTGTTGTAGTGCCGTCGCCGGCTTCTCTTACTGTGTTTTTAGAAGCCTCTTTAATTAAAGTAGCTCCTAAGTTTTCAACCGGGTCGTATAAGACTACGCTTTCTGCAACGGTTACTCCGTCTTTTGTGATTACCGGTATTCCTCGTGCGTCTTCATATATAACACACTTTCCAGATGCTCCTAATGTAGACTTAACTGCTTTCGCTAGTTTTTCTACACCTGCACCTATTTTACTTTTTGCGTCTTCACCAAAGTTTAAGTCTTTGATAAGAAGACTAGGGTTGTTAAATTCCATTATATTAAATTAAATTAAATTTGGTTTTAGTTTACTTCTTGAATGTCTTAACAACCTTCGGTCCTTTGGTTGCTTCTAACTTATTAGAGAAGTGGTCAACGCTTCCGTCAATTGCTGACTCAGCTCCTTCCATTGTCTCTCGACGAGTAACATCGTGCCACTCTTCGTTCTTTGGGTTAGATACTTCGGTTTGATAAAATCCATTAGGTAACTGAGTTATCCTCCAGTTCTCTTTGTTAGCCAAGTGCTCCCACTCTGCTTTGGTTTTATCATTGACTTTCATTTCGCCACCTGTTGAGGTGGTCTGGTAATATAGGTACGTCATAATTTTGGTTTTAGGTTAATAACGTGGTTAACGGTGTTTCCGTTATTTCTTTTTCATTTTCATAGGCTCTTCCTTCTTCATCTTCATAGGAGCCTTCTTCATCTTCATAGCTGGATCTTTAGCCATTTTCATAGCTGGATCTTTTTTCATCTTACCAGGAGATTCTGGTGCAGCCATTATTTTTGCTTTTAATTC
>Ga0114914_1000196_pt1 | contig 14288 bp, 12 predicted proteins | sample MalvirAntarct_38_FD_89689 | JGI IMG/M metagenome (GOLD analysis project Ga0114914, IMG submission 89689) | Marine viral communities from the Global Malaspina Expedition - Malaspina viral metaG Antarct_38 | ecosystem: Environmental > Aquatic > Marine > Oceanic | place: Orkney Island (southeast)... | reverse complement strand
GGCGAGCGGACATGTGCTGCTAACCCGCGATGGAGGCGACAGGGTCACCTTTCGTACGCGCAGGGCCGGGCTTCTCGAAGTCGCGCGCACCGGCACGGGATACGAACTGGCGCTGCCGCTTATCCGCAGTGCGCCGGGATCATGGCCCGAAGCGGCGGCGTTGCTCGGCTCCGAACCGGCCGAAGTGTGGCTGAACGAGGACGGCTACGGCATCTATCTGTTCGACAGCGAAGCGCAGGTGCGCGCACTCGATCCCGACCTGCGCGGCCTGGGCGCGCTGGGCAGCGACCAGTTCATCTGCACTGCGCGCGGTTCGGACAGCGATGTCGTCAGCCGCGTGTTCGTACCGGGGAGCGGGGTGGACGAAGACAGTTTCACCGGCTCCGCCCATGCCGCGCTGACCTATTTCTGGACCGAACGGCTGGGACGCGACAGCTTCACCGCGTTCCAGGCGTCGCAGCGCGGCGGCCATGCCACTTGCCGCCGCGATGGCGAGCAGGCGATCTTGTCCGGCGACTGTGTGACCGTGGTCGAGGGCCGGTTCCTCCTGCCCTAGCTGGCGGGGTACAATTCGATGAGATCCGCCAGCTGCTGCAGCATGGCGCGGCGCTCAGGCGCGTCGGAATGGCCGAGCCTGACGACGGTGAGCTTCTGCGCGGGCGAAACAAAGACATACTGGCCCATGTGCCCGATCATCGAAAAGGCGGATTCGGGCGCGCGGGCGGGGATCAGCGGGTGCTGGTCTTCACCCGTCGGCCGGTTGAGCCATGTCTGCAGCCCGTAATGCGGGCTCTTGGGGCTGGGGGTGACCATTTCCTCGACCCAGGCGCGCGGCACCAGCTGTTCGCCGCGATAGGATCCCTTGCTGCGCAGCAGCTCGCCCAGCTTGGCCCAGTCGCGGGCGGTGGCATGGATCAAGCTGCCGCCGATCAGCGTGCCGGCGCGATCGAATTCGGGCACCACGCTGGTCATGCCCAGCGGTGCGAACAGCCGAGCGGCGAGATAGTCGGTTACCGCCTGCCGGCGGATATCGGGATCGCTGCTGCCGGTCAGCGCCCGGGCCGCGATATCGGCGAGGATGACAGTGGTGTTGGAGGAGTATTCGAACCGTTCGCCCGGTTCCGCCTCGAGCGGCTGCGCGGTGGCGTAATCGGCCATGTCGTCGCGCCCGTCGAGGAACAGCATGCGCACTTCGCTGCTGTCATAGGGTGGGTCGCCGGCCTCGGTATGTTCGAGCCCGGCGCGCATCTGCAGCAGGTGGCGCAGGGTGATTTCGGCGCGCGGATCGCCGGTACGCTGCCACCGGGGCACCGGCGCGGGCGCATCGAGCCGGAGCTGCCCGTCGGCAACCAGCATGCCGATCATGATCGCGGTGACCGTCTTGGCCATGGACCAGCTGACGAAACGGGTGTCGGCATCATATCCTGGCGCATAGCGCTCAACCGCCAGGGTTCCTCCGTGATAAACCACCAGCGCGCGCGTTTCGCCAAGGCCCTCGCGCGTGAACAGATCGTCCGCTGCCCGCGCCAGCGGCCGGGTGGGCGCGCCGGGCTGCTTGCTTACCGCAGCGAGCGCTTCTTCGCTGAGCGGGGGTTCCTGCGCCGGTCCGGACGACCCGCAGGACGCAAGGCTTGAGGTGGCGAGCGCAAGCGCGATAAGGGGGGTGGGCCGCATGAACATATGTGCGTCACTCGCATGAAGGAATCCCGCTTGGCAACGGCCAAAACCCGCACTCGCAAAACCCGCCTCTGGTTCTGGTCGATCCTGCTTGTCGCCGTGCTGCTCGGTGCGGCGTGGCTCGCGTGGGGCGAAGGGCTGCGCAAGACCGGCGGGGCAGGGGTTGCCTATGCCGCGCGGGTCGGCTGCTCGTGTCGTTTCGTCGCGGATCGCAGCCTGGACGACTGCGCCAAGGATAGGCTGGCAGGGATGGAGCTGATTTCGCTCAGCGATGACGCGGCGGCCAGGAGCGTCACGGCATCGATCCCGCTGGTCGCATCGGAAACCGCCGCCTATCGGGAAGGCTATGGCTGCGTTCTGCAGGAGTGGCGCGACTAGGCGGCGACCCGGGTCGTCGAATCGATCCATCCGCCGCCAACGACCCTCTCGCCCGCGTAGAGGACGGCCGCCTGGCCGGGCGCGACGCCGAATTCCGGATCGGCAAAACGGATCGCAACTTCGGCCCCATTGCCCAGCGAGCCTTGGAGCGTGATCGGCACCGGTTTGGCGAGGCTACGCACCTTGGCGGTCAGCGGGACATCGGGCAGCGGACCGATGCGGTTGGTCTCGATGATCTGCGCGGCGGTCACGGCCAGCATGCGCTTGGGCCCGACCCTGACCTGCGCGGACGCGGCGTCGATGCCGACGACATACAGCGGTTCGGGCTGGCCCCCGATGTCGAGTCCGCGGCGCTGGCCTACCGTATAGTGGATGACGCCCTTGTGTTCGCCCAGCTGCTCTCCGGTCGCGGCATGGACGATCGCCCCCGGCTGTGCGCCTTCGGGCCGCATCTTGCGCACGATCTTGGCATAGTCGCCATCGGGTACGAAGCAGATATCCTGGCTGTCGGGCTTGGCGGCGTTGCGCAATCCCGACCCTTCGGCGAGCTCGCGCACTTCCGCTTTCGGCATGCCGCCGAGCGGGAAGCGCAGGAAGGCCAGCTGGTCGTCGGTGGTGGCGTAGAGAAAATAGGACTGGTCGCGCGCAGGATCGGCAGCGCGGTGCAATTCGGGGCCGGCGGCCCCCATGACGCGCTTCACGTAATGCCCGGTGGCGAGGCAGTCCGCCCCCAGTTCACGCGCCATTTCGAGCAGATCGGTGAACTTGGGCCCCATGTTGCAGCGGATGCAGGGCACGGGCGTGCGTCCGGCGAGGTAGTCGTCGGCGAATGTCTCGACCACTTCTTCGCGAAAGGCGCCCTCGTGGTCATGGACGTAATGCGCGATGCCCAGCCGTTCGGCGACCTCGCGTGCATCGCGGATGTCATCGCCGGCGCAGCAGGCGCCCTTGCGCCCCGTGGCGGCGCCGTAATCGTACAGCTGCAGGGTGATGCCGATGACTTCGGCACCGGTCCTCGTGGCAAGCGCGGCGACCACCGAACTGTCGACGCCGCCCGACATGGCGACGACGATGCGGCATTCGGCTGCCGGTCGCGGCAGGTCGAACAGAGCGGCGGCCTGGTCCGGCGAAAGGATATCGGTTGCGGGCATGGCAAAGCCATACACGGATTGGCGCGAGGCCGCCAGATACCACGGGCTGGCGAGCGCTGCTGCGACCTTCACGATCCGTTTACCATGGGTGGCCTATGTACGGAGACCATGTTTGAGGGCCGCTCCAAAGAAAAAACGCTACCGGATCAGCGCGGAAGCGCGGATCTGCGCCAGTTTCGCTGGACCGATCTGGTTGCGAAACTCGCCGCGACTCGCGATTTGCGCGATGAATTCGAACGGGTGGAGGCTGGCTTCAATGCCTTTGGGCAAGCCCGCCGCGAGGGCAATGAAGAAGGTAAACTGACCGTTAACCAAGCTGCTTTAAGCGATGGAAAAGCCGCCCCCCTAGGTCTTGGTCATCCCGCGAACGACGCGGACCAAGGCGACAGAGAGTAGAGAATGATCGAAAACCAGGACATCCGCCCTGCACAGGTTATCGGGCCGCTTGGCGAGCCGTTAACCGTGGACGACTTGCCTTCGCCCGATACGAAGCGCTGGGTGGTGCGGCGCAAGGCGGAAGTGGTCGCGGCGGTGAATGGCGGGTTGCTGACGATCGACGAGGTGCTCGAACGCTATTCGCTCAGCCTCGAGGAATTCGCTTCGTGGCAGCGCGCTGTCGACCGGTCGGGCATGCAGGGGCTGCGCGTCACCCGGATTCAGCATTACCGCGACCTTTACGAACGCCAGCTCAAATACTGATCGCCATCCGTCACGGGAACGATTTGACTCCTCCATCGCTGCGCGTTCATCCTCGAGCCGAATTCGGGGAACCGGTCAGCCCATGCTTTCGTTGAAGGCACATCGGGTTGACGGGAAGAACAGGAGGAATTCGAATGGCTTGGATTATCGCTATTATCGTCGGTGGGATTATCGGTTGGCTGGCTAGCCTGGTTATGAACCGCGACGCCTCGATGGGCATCTTTTGGAATATCGTCGTCGGCATCGTCGGCTCTTTCATCGGCCGTTTCATCGGTTCGCTGATCGGGGTCGGCTCGACGCTGACCGAATTCAGCATTCCGGGTCTGCTGATGTCGCTGGTCGGTGCCATCGTGCTGCTCGGCATCGCCAATCTCATCCAGCGTGGCCGCGTCCGCTAAGTCGGGTCACTTACTGAATTTTCAGGGCGGGGCGTCGCAGGACGTCCCGCCTTTCGTATATGCGGCAGCGCTGCTTGTGGCGCGCGGGCGACATTCGTCCGGCTAAACCGGCCCCCGGTCGAAGCGTCGATTGCCCTGCGCTGGGCCCGGGTCTATCGCCTCCATGCGAAATTCTTGCGCTGAGTGATATAGCAATGTAATACACTGCTCGTTCGCAGCGCTTCTGGGGCAGGGTACGACATGAATTACGAGTCAGGTGTAATGGCCGAGAAGGGCGATCCGATCACGGTCGACTTCGATCCCGACGAAGACGACCGTCTCGAGAAACGGCGTACGGATCGCCGCAGGATCATCATCATCGCCGGCCTTATCGTCCTCGGTCTCGCGATTGCAGCCTATTTCGCCATGCGTGGTGGCACGACGACCCCCGCCGGGGAAGAAAACGCGCAGGCGCCCACGGTTACCGTGGTGCGTCCGGGGAGGACCACGGTCGAAGGTGAAATCACCGCAACCGGCTCGCTCGCCGCGCGGCGTGAAATGCCGGTCGGCGTCGTGGGCGAGGGCGGCCGTGTCGTCTCGGTGCCGGTCGACGCCGGCGACTGGGTAAGTCAGGGCCAGGTGCTTGCCCGGATCGACCGCTCGGTCCAGTCGCAGCAGGTCCAGAGCTTTTCCGCACAGGTCCAGGTCGCGCAGTCCGATGCCGATCTAGCGCAGGCCAATCTCGATCGCGCGTTGCAGCTGGTCGAACGCGGCTTCGTTTCGCAAGCCGATGTCGACCGGTTGACCGCGACCCGTGATGCCGCTGTCGCCCGCGTCCGCGTGGCGCAGGCGCAGCTGGCCGAACTGCGCGCGCGCAATGCCCGCCTCGACATCCTCGCCCCCGCGGCGGGTTATGTGCTCGAACGCAATGTCGAACCCGGCCAGACGGTCAGCGCCGGTTCGCCGCCACTGTTCCGGATCGCCCGCGGGGGCGAAATGGAACTGCTCGCGCGGCTGAACGAGGACGCGCTAGCGTCGATTTCGCCGGGAACGCGTGCGCAGGTGCGCCCGGTCGGCACCGACAAACTGTTCACCGGGCAGGTTTGGCAGGTTTCGCCGATCATCAGCGAGCAGGATCGCCAGGGCACCGCACGCATTGCGCTGAGCTACGCTCCGGGCCTGCGGCCGGGTGGTTTTGCCACTGCAACGATTGCCAGCGGCACGGTCGTCGCGCCGATCCTTCCCGAAAGCGCGGTGCTGTCCGACGAGGACGGCGCTTATGTCCTGATCATCAATGGCGAGGACAAGGCCGAACGCCGCGCGGTGACCACCGGTACGGTCACGTCGAAAGGTATCGTGATCGCCGAAGGGCTGAACGGTTCCGAACGTGTCGTGCTGCGCGCAGGCGGCTTCCTGACCGAAGGTGAAACGGTCCGGACGCAGCTCGCCGAGCTCGACGACTAAGCAGGGGTAACTCGATGAATTTCCGCAACATCTCTGCCTGGTCGATTCGCAACCCGGTCATTCCGCTGGTGGCGTTCACGGCGCTGCTGCTGGCGGGCCTGATCAGCTTCGCCCGGATGGATGTTGTCAACAATCCGGACATCGAGTTTCCCGCCGTCAACGTCTCGATTTCGCAGCCCGGCGCCGCGCCGACCGAAATCGAGAACCAGATCACCCAGCGCGTCGAATCCGCCGTGCGCTCGATCAACGGCGTGAATTCGCTCAATTCGACCGCGCGCGAGGGCAATTCGAACACCTTCATCGAGTTCGAGATCGGCACCGATCCCAACGATGCGGTCGCCGAAGTGAAGAATGCGGTCGACACGGTGCGTGGATCCCTGCCCGACGGAATTCTCGAACCGCGCGTCACCAAGGAGGAAATCTCCGGCGGCTTCCTCGCGATCTATGCGGTCGAAGCCGACGACATGACGATCGAAGGGCTTAGCTGGTTCATCGACGATTCGGTCGCCAAGCAATTGCTCAGCATCGAAGGCATGGCCGAGGTCAATCGCTTCGGCGGGGTCGACCGCGAGATCGAAGTTATCCTCGACCTGCCGCGGATGCAGGCGCTGGGAGTGACAGCCAGCCAGATCAACGGCGTGCTGCGCCAGAGCAATGTCGATGCCGCGGGCGGTATGGCCGAAGTCGGCGGCACGCGCCAATCGGTGCGGGTGCTGGGCAACAGCGAGGATGCCTACGCGCTCAGCCAGCGGCAGATCCAGCTGGGCGGTGGCCGTACGGTCAAGCTGGCCGATGTCGCCACGGTGCGCGATGGCTATTCGGAACGCACATCGATCAGCAAGGTCCGCGACAAGGAAGTCGTCAATTTCGCGATGAGCCGCGCCAAGGGCGCATCGGACGTCACTGTCTATGAAGAAGCGCTCGAGAAGATCGCGCAGATCGAAGCGGAGAATCCGGGCGTCAAGTTCATCCCGCTGTTCAACACGGTCAAATACACCAAGGACCAGTACGAAAGCGCGATGGCGGCAATGATCGAGGGCGCCATCCTTGCCGTCGTGGTCGTGTTCTTCTTCCTGCGCGACTGGCGCGCGACTGCGATATCGGCTGTCGCGATCCCGCTGTCCGCGATCCCGACCTTCTGGTTCATGGATCTGCTCGGCTTCAACCTCAACCAGCTGTCCTTGCTGGCGCTGGCGCTGGTCGCAGGCGTGCTGGTCGACGATGCGATCGTCGAGATCGAGAACATCGTCAGACACATGCGGATGGGCAAGACTGCCTACCAGGCCTCTATCGACGCGGCTGACGAGATCGGCCTGCCAGTGGTCGCCACCAGTTTCTGTATCGTCGCCGTGTTCTTCCCCGTGGGGGCCATGCCCGGGATCTCGGGACAGTTCTTCAAGAACTTCGGCTTCACCGTCGTGGTCGCGGTGCTGATGTCGCTTGCCGTCGCCCGAATGATCACGCCGATGCTGGCCGCCTACTTCCTCAAGGCACACGGCCAGGCCGCGCATGGCGAGGGCCGCATGATGGACCGGTACATGGGCATCCTGCGCTGGTCTCTCGACCGCGGCAAGATGCTGGCGGTTCGGCAGGGTATAGAAGGGCCGCGCAGCCGCGGGCTTTACATCGTCGCACTGCTGCTGGTCGTGCTCGGCGCCTTGGCAATCTCGGCCATTGCGACTTTCCAGGCGTCTTCCCTGATTCAGGGACTTGGGCTGCCCGATCTCATCACTGGGGGCGATCCCGATCCGCAGGGCCTGGTCAAGTTCCTCGCCACGCTCGTCGGCCTGGTTCAGCTTGCCTTGGCGCTGGCGATCGGCCTGCTCGCCGCCTTGGCATTCTTCCGCATAACCGGGTTCGTCGTCCGCATGTTCGGCGACCACATGGCGCAGGCTTGGCAGTATCTCTATGCGCGCTTTCTCGATCACCGGGTCTGGATGCTCGGGGTCGGCTATTTCGCGCTGTTGCTGACCATTCTCCTGTTCAGCATTGTCCCCGGCCAGTTCCAGCCCAACATCGACGATGAAAACAGCCGGGTTGAAATCGAGATGGTTCCGGGCACCACGCTCGAAACCACCGAACGCGTGACCGACCAGGTCGCCGACCTCCTCTATGCGCAGCAAGAGGTCGAACTCGCGCTGGAACGCGTTCGTGAAGGGCAGGCAACGCTCTACGTCACGCTCAAGCCCGACCGCGAACGCACCTCGATCGAGTTCGAACGCGCCCTGGCGCCGGAATTCGCCAAGATCGCCGACGCAAGGGTGCGCTTCGCCTCGCAGTCGGGCGGGTTCGGTTCGGGCCGCGACGTGACAGTGATGCTGGCCGGTTCGAATCCCGAGCTGCTCAACGACACCGCCGCCACGCTGGTCGAACAGATGAAAGGTATCGACACGCTGGTGGCCCCGCGAATCAGTGCGGACATCAACCGTCCCGAACTGATCATCGAACCGCGCGAGGACCTCGCCGCGGAACTCGGGGTGACGACCCTTGCGATCAGCCAGACGATCCGAATCGCCACCATGGGCGAGATCGAGCAGAATGCCGCGAAGTTCTCGCTCTCCGACCGGCAGATCCCGATCCGCGTCAAGCTGCCCGAGCGCTCGCGCGAGGATCTCGAAACGATCCGCAACCTGCCGGTCCAGACCGCCAGCGGCGGATCGGTTCCGCTCTCGCGGGTAGCCGATGTTTCCTTCGGATCAGGCCCGACGACGATCCAGCGCTACAACCAGAACCGCCGGGTGCTGGTGGGGGCTGATCTGGCGCAGGGAGTCGTCAAGGGCGAGGCGCAGGCCGAGATCGACGCGCTGCCGATCCTGCAGGATCTCCCGCAGGGGGTCATCCGCGATGTCGTGGGCGAGGATGAATGGCAACAGGAACTGATCAGCAGTCTTCTGATCGCCATCGTGTCGGGCGTCCTGCTGGTGTTCGCAGTACTGGTCCTGCTGTACAAGCGACTGATGAGCCCGCTGGTCAACATGACCAGCCTGGCGCTCGCTCCGCTGGGCGGCATCCTGCTGGTCTGGCTGTTCGGCCAACCCCAGTCGATGCCGGTGTATATCGGTATCCTGCTGCTGCTCGGGATCGTGTCGAAGAACTCGATCCTGCTGATCGACTTCGCGATCGAGGAGATGGACAAGGGCACCCGCCAGCTGCCCGCGATCATCGACGCCGGTCACAAGCGCGCCCAGCCGATCGTGATGACGACTGTTGCCATGACCGCAGGCATGGTTCCGACCGCGCTTTCTGGTGTCCTGGGGTCCGGTGACGGCGCCTGGCGCGCGCCGATGGGCACGGTGGTGATCGGGGGGCTGATCCTATCGACCCTGCTCACGCTGCTGATCGTCCCCGCCGGCTTCAGCCTTGCAGACAGCTTCGAGAAGCGCGTCGGACCGTGGCTGCGCAACCGCCTGCTCACCTACAAGGAGGGCGACGATACGCGCGGCATCATCGGCGATAGCACCGCCGGGCCGGGGGCCGAACCCGCGGAGTGAGCGATCCACTGCCAACGGGCCGGGCGGCTGCCGGCGTACCGATCCCGGCGGATCGCGCACGGATGATGCGGCGCACGGCGACGGGGCTGATCGTCCTCATGGCGGCACTGTTCCTGTGGTCGGGTCGGTATCTGGGCGAACACCCGGGATGGGGATATCTCCACGCCTTCGCAGAAGCCGCGATGGTCGGCGGGCTGGCGGACTGGTTCGCGGTGACCGCGCTGTTCCGGCACCCGCTGGGCCTGCCAATCCCGCACACGGCGATCATTCCCGAGAACAAGGACCGCATCGCCGATACGATGGCGGGGTTCCTGCGCGACAATTTCCTGACGCCGGCGGTTGTGGGCCGCCGGATGGGGTCCATGAACCTTGCCGGTGCGATCGGCAGTTACCTCGCCGATCCCAAAGCGACCAGGGATTCGCGGATCCAGGCGGGGGCCGGCGAGCTGGCGGTGGAGGTGCTCGAATCGCTCGATCCCGACCGGCTGGGCACGCAGGTGCGCAGCGGGATCAAGACCCAGCTTGGCAAACTCGAGGTCGCCCCGCTGCTCGGGGGCATGCTGGAAGCGATGATCGCCGACGGGCGCCACAAGCCGCTCATCGACAAGATCATTCGCTGGGCGGGTCTCGTGCTCGAAGACAACGAGGCGATGGTGCGCGAGATGGTCCACCGGCGCGCCAATGCGGTCCTGCGCTTTACCGGGCTCGACGAGCGGCTGGCGAATTCGGTCATCGACGGACTTTACAAGCTGCTCGCCGAAGTGTTGGTCGATCCCGAGCACCCGCTGCGCAACAAGATCGAGGAAGGGCTGGAGGATCTCGCGCGCGGGCTGCGGGAAGACCCCGCGATGCAGGAGCGGGTCGAGCGGCTGAAGAACGAGCTACTCGACAATCCTGCGATCGGCGACTGGTGGCAGGGCGTGTGGGAACGGCTGCGCGCCGGCCTGATCAAGAGCATTCGCAATTCCGGCGACGAAACCGGTCCCAGCTATATCGGCGAAACTCTGGCGGAACTCGGCGCCGCGCTGCGTGACGACCAGCGCCTGCAACGGCAGGTCAATCGCTTCACGCGCCGGACCGCGGTGGGGGTCGCGACCCGCTACGGCGACCAGATCGTCCAGCTCGTGTCCGAAACCGTGCGCCGCTGGGATGCGGTGACGATCACCGACCGGGTGGAAAGCGCTGTGGGCCGCGATCTCCAGTTCATCCGCATCAACGGCACGCTGGTCGGCGGACTCGTTGGCCTTACCATTCATGCGCTCGACGTTTACGTTCTGTAAGTGGGCTCATTACATCCGATAGAGGATCGAACTCACATAATACGATGCCATGGGGTTGCCATGGCTGTCACGCGCGGGTTCGAATTCGGCAACGCGCATGAATTCCGTGCAGGGCCGGTCGTCAAAATCCTCGGCCAGGGTGATATTGGTGATCTTGCATTCGGTGGCGCGACCTTCACTATCCACCATGACGCGAATGCTGAGATCGGCCTGAATGCCCCACTGCTCCGCCTTGCTCGGATAGTATTTCTGGATGCGCAAGGCGATTTGAGAAAGGTTCTTCGGTTTGGGAGCGGTTAGGCGGCGGCTTTGCGCTTCGAGGTCCAGGCCCCAGGTCGAGACCAGATCGTCCATGCAGGTGTTGAGAATTTCGAACAACTGACCCAGACTGCCGGTCATCAGGCGCTGAGGTTGCCGCTTGTTTCGCGTCAACTGAACCCATTCGATCGCCTTTCCTTCGGCAATATCGAGCCTTGGGAGCCCGGGTTCGTTATTCTTGTCGGCGTCCTCCTCGTCCGCATCCGGTTCGTCTTTGCGGATGCGGGACCCACGAAACGCCCGTCCGAACTTGTCGAACCTTATGGTCTCTTCAAGCTCTTCTTCGAAGGATGCGTTTCCGGGGCCGAACTCGATATCCAGCCTATGCGATCGGCCGAGATCCTTGATAGCTTCGCCAGCTACGATCCACCTGGGCTGGTCCCTCGGGCTATATTGCTCTAAGAAGAGGATCGTCTGCTCTTCATCTTCCCCGAAGACCCTAGCCGCGCGGCAGCGCGCTTCGCCGAAATCTACCTGCCAGGGCGTGGAGGGGGCAATTTCTAGCGGCCGCTGTTCATCCGCAGCTTCGACGGAAGTCAAGGGCAGGAATGAAACGGCGGCTACCAAAAGAGTTTTATACCACAACAAAGAAAACCCTCCCGAAATAGTAATTTCAGGAGGGTCTAATACAGTTGGCAGACAAATCAATTAGAGCTTTTCGGTCAGCTCCGGCACTGCCTTGAACAGGTCGGCGACCAAGCCGACATCGGCAACCTGGAAGATCGGCGCGTCCTCGTCCTTGTTGATCGCGATGATGGTCTTGGAATCCTTCATCCCGGCAAGGTGCTGGATCGCACCCGAAATGCCGATAGCGATATAGACTTCGGGAGCCACGATCTTGCCCGTCTGGCCGACCTGGTAGTCGTTGGGGACATAGCCCGCGTCGACTGCCGCCCGGCTTGCGCCAATACCGGCGCCGAGCTTGTCGGCGAGCGGGGTGATGACCTGTTCGAACGTTTCCGAATCCTTCAGTGCGCGGCCGCCCGAGACGATAACCTTGGCGCTGGTCAGTTCGGGACGATCGCTTTCTGCAATTTCTTCGCTGACGAAGCTCGAGAGACCTGCGTCGGTCGGGCCAGAAACCTCTTCGATCTCGGCCGAACCGCCATCGGCATCGGCCTTGTCGAAGGCGGTGCCGCGGACGGTAATGACCAGCTTGGGATCGGAGGATTCGACCGTCGCGATGGCGTTGCCGGCATAAATCGGGCGAGTGAAGGTCTTGTCGCCTTCGACCGAAAGGATGTCCGAAATCTGCATGACGTCGAGCAACGCGGCGACGCGCGGCGCGATGTTCTTGCCGGTGGTGGTAGCGGGCGCAACGAATGCGTCGTGATGGTCCATCAGCTCGGCCACCAGCGGGGCAACGTTTTCGGCCAGTGCGTTGGCATAGGCTTCATTGTCGGCGATGTGGACCTTGCCGACGCCGGCGATCTTCGCCGCCTGGTCGGCCACTGCGCGGCAGCCCGAACCAGCGACCAGCAGGTGGACTTCGCCCAGCTTTCCGGCGGCGGTAACCGCCGCCAGCGTGGCATCGGCGAGGCTGGCGTTGTCGTGTTCGACCCAAACGAGGGTTTTCATGTCTGTATTCCTTCTCGTCTGTCTGACTTAGGCGATACCGAGCGCTTTGATCTTGGCGACCAGCGCATCGACATCCTCGACCTTCTCGCCTGCCTGGCGAACCGGCGGTTCGGAGACATTCGTGGTCGTCAGGCGGAGTGCGGTATCGACACCGTAATCGGCGGGCGACTTGGTCTCGAGCGGCTTCTTCTTCGCCTTCATGATATTGGGCAGCGAAGCGTAGCGCGGCTCGTTCAGACGCAGGTCGGTGGTGACGATCGCCGGCAGGGTGAGTTTCACCGTCTGCAGACCGCCGTCGACTTCACGCTTCACGGTGACGCTGTCGCCATCGACTTCGACGGTGTTAGCGAAGGTACCCTGCGGACGGCCCATAAGCGCGGCGAGCATCTGGCCGGTCTGGTTCGAATCGTCATCGATCGCTTGCTTGCCCAACATCACCAGGCCGGGCTCTTCCTCAGCGGCGATCGCCTTGAGGATCTTCGCGACTGCTAGCGGTTCGACCGCATCGTCGGTTTCGACCAGGATCGCGCGGTCGGCACCCATCGCGAGCGCCGTGCGCAGCGTTTCCTGCGCCTTTGCCGGGCCGATGCTGACGGCGATGATTTCCTCGGCCTTGCCCGCTTCCTTGAGGCGGATGGCTTCTTCGACGGCAATTTCGTCGAAGGGATTCATGCTCATCTTGACGTTGGCAAGGTCCACGCCCGAACCGTCCGCCTTGACGCGCGGTTTGACGTTGTAATCGATCACCCGTTTCACGGGGACGAGGATTTTCATGCGATACCTTCCTCTCGATAGAAACTGTAGGCACCGCCTAGCTTGCGTTTACGTAAACGTCAAGCAAGCCGGAGTGCCACCATGCGGCGCTTGGGACGATCCCTCGCGTGACCGGCACGGCGGGTCAAGCGGTGCCGGCCTGCAGCTTTACTATGGCTGGCGAGGCGAATGGTTTCGCCTCCTGTCGATGGGAGGAAAGCCATACGCGTCTGGACGATTGCCGCGGCCGTGGGAGCGCTGATGGCGCCACCGGCGCAGGCGAACGAAACCCGCGTCGCTCCGGAGGGTCACATACCTCCGCCGGCGCAGGTGGAAGCGCTCGATTGGCTGGTCGGCCAATGGCACGGCAGCGGGATCGGCGAAGCGGCGGCATACGAGAGCTGGCTCCCCTCAAGCGGCGGAACCATGGTGGGAAGCTTCGTGCAGGAAACGCCGGCCGGCGGCATCATGTTCACCGAGCACATGTATATTGCCGAAGGCGCCGGATCGCTCGTCGTCCGGCTCAAGCATTTCAATCCCGACCTCACTGGCTGGGAGGAGAAGGACGAGATGGTGTCCTTCCCGCTGCTGGCGATCGAGGAATGTGCCGCCTATTTCAGCGCATTGACCTATCGCTGCGATGGCGCGGACGGGCTGCTGGTGGCGGTCCGGGTAAAGGGCGCCGGCGAAGCGGCCGAGGAACTGGTGTTCCGCTTTACCCGCATTCGCTGAAAGCATGCCTGCGAAACCCGCTGTTCGCATGGCCCGACCTGTATTCGGGACCGGGGGATCGGGCCGCCCCGCTCGCACAGGCATGATGCCCGCACGAGCGGATGCGGCAATTCGTTAGGCGCCGATCAGGCTGCCTGCTTCACTTCGGCGACGATCTTCTTCGCTGCGTCGCCCAGATCGTCGGCGCTGACGATCGCGAGGCCCGAGTTGTCGAGGATGGCCTTGCCTTCTTCGACATTGGTCCCTTCGAGCCGGACCACCAGCGGCACCGAGAGATTCACGTCCTTCGCGGCCTGGACGATGCCATTGGCGATGACGTCGCACTTCATGATCCCGCCGAAGATATTGACGAGAATGCCTTCGACCGCGGGGTCCTTGAGAATGATCTTG
>Ga0114914_1000157_pt1 | contig 17602 bp, 17 predicted proteins | sample MalvirAntarct_38_FD_89689 | JGI IMG/M metagenome (GOLD analysis project Ga0114914, IMG submission 89689) | Marine viral communities from the Global Malaspina Expedition - Malaspina viral metaG Antarct_38 | ecosystem: Environmental > Aquatic > Marine > Oceanic | place: Orkney Island (southeast)... | reverse complement strand
CCAATATCCAGATACGCTGCATCATTGCGCGCCTTCATTCGTGCTCCAGCTGTCGATCGCGAGCAGCCACTTGCCATCAGTGCCTCGGCGATAAACGCATAGCCGCGAGCCTTGATCCGATGCATCGACCAGCACTTCGTCGCCATCGCTGAGTGTCGGCTCCATGGAGTCGCCCAGGACATGGATGATCGAAAGGCTGGCACTCTTTGCTCTAGTGAGCCTGGCAAGCCAGCGTTCGTCGAAACCGAAGCGGGTAGCGGGCTGGATTTCAGCAAAGGTGCCCTCTTTCAAGGGGGCGGCTAAGTGAATGATCTGATTAATCAACCCGACGCGCCACGGCTCATTTACGGGCTTCGGGACACAGGCTACAGTTTCAATACCGCCGCCGCTGACATCATCGACAATTCAATCGCGGCTAACGCGACCGAGGTCAATGTACGAATAGAGGTGGCCGAAGACGGCCGTAAATTCGTTTGCTTCGGTGACAATGGTGACGGAATGGACAGCGAGATGCTGTTCGACGCCATGCGTTACGGGGCGCCTGCCAGAGCTAATCTCGCCAGTCTCGGCAAATTTGGCCTTGGTCTCAAGACGGCATCCAGTTCAGTCTGCCTCAGGTTTACGGTCATTTCCCGCGAGTCCGAAGAGGCTGACTTCGCTAAGCTCGCTTGGGACCTTGAGCATGTCGAAGAGCAGAATCAGTGGGAAATGCTCCGCGAAGAAATGACCGCAGACGACTATGAGCTCTTTGAAGAGCTTTGCGGTGACAAGGGCACGCTAGTGGTCTGGTCCAAATGCGACCGTCTGTTGTCGAAGGAATATGACGATCCGGGTGGCGCGAGGGAACAGGCTGCAATCAGGAGGCTAGGTGAGCGGCTGATCGACCATGTCGCTCTGATTTATTATCGCTTTCTCGACAATGAGGACGATCGTGAGAGGCACGTCTCGATAACCGTAAATGGCGAGCAGGTCAGACCGTGGAACCCGTTCTATCCTGAAAAAGCCGACCAAGTCCTTTCGCCTGAACAGCAGAAGCTTGAGATCGAACTGGAAGACGGGTCGGTTGAAACAGCGCAAATCAGGGCGTGGATTCTGCCGAACCGCCGGGATCTCACCAAAGACGAGCAGAAAGTCGCGAATATCACCAACCGCGGGCAGGGGTTTTATATTCATCGCGAAGGGCGTGTGATCCAGCAGGGTGGCTGGCTCGGCGTGTTTGGCGCTGTTGAGCCGCACACATCTTTGCTCCGCGTCGAGTTCGACTTCCGGATCAGATCGGCTTAATGCCTTCGAATTGGACATCGGCAGCGTGTCCCCGCCAGATGGGCCTTTCAACGTTTTCCGCCAACGCAAAGCCAAAAGATGCGAAATTCCCCAAGTGACTGAGAGCTTCGCATTGCTTAGCGATGGCCTCTACGTTGCTCGGGATCTGAGCCACCTTTTCTGGATATCGCGCTGCTCGTACGATTACCCACTCGGGTCCATTGTCTCCGACAAATCAGATGTTCGGATCGACGTTGGGATTTGAGTGAGTGGACATGATCTCGAAACCCTTCCTTTGGAGCCATTGCTTGACAACTTGAACTGCAAAATCAAGTAGTTCCCAGTCGGTAACCTCAATGAGTTCATCTGAGGCCAGGGAAAACGGATCGACCGATTGCGCGTTTCTAAGGTCGATCAAGCCCCAACCGCCCAACTGCGGTTTCCAGCCTGTCAGCGTCCTTCCCATCGGCCAGAGGTGACCTTCCCCCCGAAAAGTGGTCCGTTTTGAGAGTTAGGATTTCGGCTATTTACGGCTTGAAAGGGGCTGATGAATGGCACGGAAGAGATACACGCCGGAACAGATTATCGGGATACTGCGTGAGGCCGAAGTTCGGCTCTCGCACGGAGAGAAGATCGGGGAGATCAGCCGATCGCTGGGGATTTCGGAGCAGAGTTACTATCGCTGGCGACGCGAGTACGGTGGGCTGAAGGTCAGCCAGGCTCGGCGATTGAAGGATCTCAAGAAGGAGAACCAGCGGCTCAGGAAGGCGGTGTCTGATCTTACGCTCGATGCGCTGATCCTGAAGGAGGTTGTCGAGGGAAAGTACTGAGCCCTTCACGGCGTCGGCTGGCCATCGACCATGTGCAGGAGGCATTAGATATCTGCCAGCGCCGTGCCTGCCGGGTCGTTGCCCAGCACCGCTCGACCCAGCGCAAGCTGCCCGCACCACCAGCCGACGAGAAGCCGCTGACAGCTGCAATCATCCGGCTGGCCCAGCAATATGGTCGCTAGGGCTATCGCCGGATCACGGCGCTGCTGCGCAATGAAAGTTGGTTGGTGAACGCCAAGCGGGTCGAGCGGATCTGGCGCCGTGAAGGGCTCAAGGTTCCGCAGAGACAGCCAAAGCGCGGGCGTCTGTGGTTCAACGATGGATCATGCGTGAGGCTGCGTCCGCAATATAGTGGCCATGTGTGGAGCTACGACTTCGTCATGGATCGCACCCATGACGGCAAGGCCTTCCGCATGCTTACCGTGATCGACGAGTACAGCCGCCAGTGCCTGGCGATCCATGTCCAGCGCAAGCTCAAGAGCGATGATGTCCTGGCCGTGCTGACCGAGCTGTTCCAACGCCATGGTCCGCCTGATCACATCCGTAGCGATAATGGCGCTGAGTTCACTTCTCATGCCGTGCGCGACTGGCTCTGGCGGATTGGTGTGAAGACTCTCTACATCGAACCCGGATCACCATGGGAGAATGGCTACAACGAATCCTTCAACGGCAAGCTCAGGGATGAGCTTCTCAACGGGGAGATCTTCTACACTCTGAAGGAGGCAATCATCCTGATCGAGCGCTGGCGTATCCACTACAACACCGTCCGGCCACACTCTTCGCTGGGCTACCAGCCGCCGGCCCCACAAACGATCTTGCCTCGTCCTGCCATGCTGCCTTACGCTGCGCTCCAGGCCGCCCAGCAGGGCGACCCCAACCGCCGGAACTCTAACTTAACCGGTGGACCACCCTGATGGGGCAGGTCAGCAGCATGGTGGCGGCAGGCACCGCTTCGGCAGGTTTCTGTTCGGTCATTTCCACTCTTCTCCCTTGATGTAGCCAATATCGGTGCCGGGCGGCCGTGGTCTAAGCGTTCATTGTGTGTGGTCTTATCAGTTCCATCTAGGAATGAGTGCTATTCCCGCGAAAGCCAGAACAATTCCTGCCAGTAACAACGATTGGTCGGCCAGCAATGCGGCAGAGATGATCAACGCTGCCACCACCGGACCCTTGACGGGGGTGCTGCGGTCCTCTTCCCGCGTCAGATGGTTCAGACTGGCTGGGTCGATGGATACCTGAATCGTACCTGATCGAGCGACCGAGGCAACGTTATCGATTAGCTCGGGCAGCGATGCCGAGAAATCAAGCAGGCCACTGCGGACCTTGGCCAAATGATCCCGCGCGGCTCCGATCGAAAATCGCTCGGCAAACAATTGCATCACGATCGGCTTCGTTTCTTCGGCGATATTGTAGTCCGGCGCCAAAGAGCGAACGAAGCCCTCTGCGGTCAGCAGGGTGCGCAGCAAAATAGCGAGGTCGGGCGGCAATACGAGGCGATAATCGCGCAACAATCCGAAAACCCGATCGAAAATTGCCGCGAATTCTATCCCGGCAAGAGCTGTGCCGCTAAATTCCGCGATCAGCTCATCCAGGTCCATCACCAATTGCGCGCGATCCACGAGTGGATTGCCTGCCCAGTCGAGCAGCAGATCGGCCACCTTGTCTATCTGTCCGTTCGCGATAGCGAAAATCAGTCGGACGATTTCCTGACGCCGCGCGCCGCTGAGAAAGCCGACCGAGCCGAAATCGATGAAGCCTACCTGGTTCCCTTCCATCCAGAAGACGTTGCCGGGATGCGGGTCGCCATGAAACTCTCCATTGAGAAGGATCATCCGTAGCACTGCATCGGCATAGCGCTTCGCGAACTGGGCATTCCCTGCCGGATCAGTTGCCGGGTGCCGCGACGCGGGCTTTCCGCCCAGGGCTTCCTGCACATTGATCGTCAAGCCTGTGAGTTCCCAGTGGATCGCGGGCGTCTTCACCCCAAGCATCTCCAGATAACCGCCAATCCTTTCACAGGCACGTGCTTCTGCCGCCAGGTCCATCTCCCGCGCTAAATTCTTGGCGAATGTCTGAAGGAATTCCACGGGTCGATAGCGGGCAATGTCGCTTGACCGACGCTCGGCGAGGCCCGCGAGCCGTGTCAACAGCCTCATGTCCGCCTCGATCCTGGACGCCATGCCGGGTCGGCGGATTTTCACGATAGTCTCGCTTCCGTCCAGCAGGGTTGCGACATAAGTCTGCGCGATAGAGGCTGAGGCGATCGGGTTTCTCTCGAAAGCGGCGAATTCACGTTCCCAGTCGCTGCCCCAAGCCGATACAATCACCGGTTCGATCTTATCGAACGGCAGCGGTTCCACCTGGTCGTGGAGAGTGCCGAACGCGGAAATCCAGGGTTGTGTAAACAGATCGCTTCTGGTCGCCAGGAGCTGGCCAAGCTTTATTCCGACAGGGCCGACATCGCGCAACAGCGCCACCACCGATGCAGGACGCAAGTCCTCGGTATCTGGCTCATTCTCCGAAACCGGCATAAAGCCAAGCAAGCTTCCGAGATTTTTCAGACCGTGCCGGGCGAAAATCTGACCGAGTTCTGCTAGCCGCGTCAGTTCACCGACACTGTTTTCCAGATCATGCTTCATCGGCTTTCTTCGCAAGTGTCAGCCTGCTTCTGATTCTCCGCAACTTTTCGAAGCATCGTACGCAGGAGGTCGATTTGAGGCGCAGACATTCCCTTCCAGAGAATTTCGTGGAGTCGATCAGCCGCTTCGCGCAGTTCCGGCCAGATGGTTCTTACTTGCTCGGTGAGGTGGAGGTTCCAAACCCTTCGATCGTGCGCCGCCCGCTCTCGCTCGATCAAACCTTTTTCAACCAAAACTGCGACAGCCTGTCCTATCGTCGCCGATTCAAGCTCGAGCAGGCGAGAAATCTCGGTCTGTGTTAGCGTAGGTTCTCGCAACAAGGACGCGATGATCCGCCATTGTGTTTGATTGAGGTCGAGCCCCACGATCAGAGCGTCGAAGGTCCGCCGAGCGGTCCTGTTCACCTCTTCTAGCAAATAAAGGATGTCATCCTTTTCGTTGGGGGCGTAATCACGTATCTCATCTTTCGGCATATGCTTATCCATAGCGCTATCTTGGAAGGCTCGCGCATGCCTGGCGTGTTCAAGCTCAGCGTCAACCATATTCGCTAGCAGTGCCGCCATGCAAACACTCGCTGATTTCACGCTACAGCAGAAACTGAATCCGATGGTCGCTCAAGCTGATAAGGAACCGAACGGCGCTGGGTGAGTGCGGGGGCTCCGGCCACCTCGCCTGCCACGACTGCCGGGATGTTATGATCGCATGCGCTCGGCGTCCCTCATCTGAGCATCAGACCCCCTGAAGGGCAAACGCGGGCGTGAACGCGGGGCATGGGCTCGATTTCGAGTGATTATGGCTCGCTGCCCAGATTGTCATGCATCCTAGCCAGCGATCCGCGTAAGCGCTCCAGTTCCCCAAAACGGATCCCCCCGAGCAAGCGAGCATACATTGCATCAGCTTCTACTCGCATCTTGGGAAGTAGCTCGATTGCGGCAGGGCGTAAATGAACCCGCCAAACGCGCCTGTCGTTCTTCGCGCCTGCGTCTTTCCACCAGCTCAAGTTCTTCCAGGCGATCAATAGTCTGGCCGATGCTAGCGCGCTCTAGCTTCAGTTCCCGAGCCAGCTCTGTCTGGGTCATGCCTGGGCTCCGAAAGATAAGCCAATATACTCCATTGCGTCCGCGTGAGCCCGAATTGTTCAACCGAAGAATCGGCGGTCCTGCGCAAACGCCGGGTCACTTCCTCCATAAGAAAGAACAGCCGATCGGTATCGGTGAGGGAACTTGCCCCCCTTTGTATCCGCGTCATAGCCCGTCATGGCAGCCATCTAGGGCAACCTACCATAGCGGATCAGGAAATAAAGCCGTTTACTGTAAATCGATTTACAATATGAGGTTGCGGTATGCAGTCGCAAACTTTCCATATCGGGGGAAATGGTGGCATCTCCATAGCAGCCGAAGCGACCGGAAATGCCGATGCTTTACCGGTCTTGCTCGCGCATGGGGGCGGCCAGACCCGTCACGCATGGAAACGTGTCACAGCCGATCTCGCCAATGCGGGATTTCGTCCGATCGCAATTGATATGCGCGGTCATGGCGACAGCGAATGGTCTGCCGAGGGCGCTTACGAAACGCGCGACTTCGCTTCAGATCTCGTTGCGATCGCTTCAAAAATGGACCGCAAGCCAGCGCTCGTCGGGGCCTCCCTTGGCGGGTTGGCCGGACTGATCGCCGAAGGACACCTTGCGCCGGGCCGCTTCGCGTCGCTCACTCTCGTCGACATCGCGCCGCGTATGGAGACGGGGGGCGTTATGCGCGTAGTCGGCTTTATGGAGGAGCACGTGGAGACCGGTTTCTCTTCACCGGACGAAGCGGCAGAGGTCATCGCGCGCTACATGCCACATCGCCGCAAGCGCGGAGCCGGCAAGGGCTTACGGCGCTATCTGCGAGAGAAGGAAGACGGCCGCTACTACTGGCATTGGGATCCGGCCTTTATCCGCAACATCACACTAGCCAAGCGAAGCGATCCGGCTCATCAGGAACGCCAGTTTGATGCGCTGAACGATGCAGCCAGCAGGCTTTCGCTGCCATTGCATATTATTCGCGGCGGATCGAGCGATCTGGTTTCCGAAGACGCGGTCGCGCAATTGCTCGAACTTGTTCCACACGCTGAATACACCGACATCGCAGAGGCAACACATATGGTGGTTGGCGATGCCAACGATGCCTTTTCGGCAGCGATACTCGATTTTCTCAAGCGTAATCACAGTCCGCAGGGAGCCGTTACATGACCGATAATCTGACAAGGATCGATCCTAAGCGCCTCGAAGAGATCCTGCAGATTGCCCCGTTTCACCGGTGGCTTGGCCTCACTTTACGGTCATGCTCGAACGAGCAGCTTGAACTGGAGATGCCTTGGCGCGACGAGATCGTGTCAAACCCGGCAATCGGTTCAGCGCATGGCGGCGTGCTCGCCTCTCTGATCGATTTAACCGGGCTCTACACCTTATTGTCGCAAGGTACAGGGGCCAAGGCGACCGCCGATCTGAGGGTCGACTACCACCGCCCGGCAACCTCGGGACCACTCGTAGCATCGGGCAAAATAATCAAGATCGGTAAAAATATCTCGGTCGCTGAAACACGTGTATACGGTCCTACTGGCAACCTTTTGGCTAGCGGCCGCGGTGCCTACGTATGCTAACAGCGTTATCCTAATGGAACTAACTGCAGGGCGAAAATTAGCAGGTCTGTTCCTCGAAGACCTGCAAAATAGTCCCACGACTTTCAGAGCGAATTGCGTCGCGATAGCCGCCTTCCAATGAGTGACGTGACCCCCTGATCTTCCCCCCAGCCGGGATTAGAGCCGAGCTGCGTTGATGCGTATGAGCGCGGTTGAAGCAATGGGCTGCGCAGCGGAGCCCGTAGGGCGTGGCGAAGCAGGCCATTGCTTATCTAGTTCGGCGGCGAACGCCGCCGGTGTCGCGTAGCCAAGGGATGAGGGCGGTCTCTCTCGGTTGTAGTCTTCCACCTGACCTGCCCCATCAGGGTGGTCCACCGGTTAAGTTAGAGTTCCGGCGGTTGGGGTCGCCCTGCTGGGCGGCCTGGAGCGCAGCGTAAGGCAGCATGGCAGGACGAGGCAAGATTGTTTGTGGGGCCGGCGGCTGGTAGCCCAGCGAAGAGGGATTCCTGCAGCGAACACCGCTGCCGGCCTCTCCCTATCACATCATCGACGATATTGAGCACACGGAACTTTTGTTCGGACGCCACCTAGTCGTGAGCAAATAAAAGTTCGAAAAAGAGGGCTCGACACAGCGAAGCGCCGAACCCTCTTGCAATTAGCGAGTAAGTTTAAAACTTGCCGCGCACGGTGATGCCGTAAGTCCGGGGTTCCGCAAGAAAAGCGGAGAACGTTTGTTGCGGAGCCACGAAAGGCGTGTTGAAGGCCACCTGCGTATACCCAACGTCAAACAAATTATTGACCCATCCCTCGATCGCGAAGCGATCCGCAATATTGGTCAGACCCACACGCCCGTTCACTACGACGAAGCTGTCCTGTTCCTTGCCGAAGAGCAGGTCGGAGCCGGTGTTGTAATCACCAGCCATACGAGCGTTCACGAAGACCAGGCCTTCGAGCCCACTGTCGCCGATTGGCGGCGTCCACGTAAGCGACGATGTTGCCACGATCTCTGGTGCATTCGACAGGTTGTCGCCTGGCAGCAAGCGTAGTGCGGGGTCGAGCGGTGCCCCGGTATCGTCCCCGATAAGATTGTCTTCAAAGCTCGTATCAGAATAGGTGACGCCAAGGGTAATATCCAAATCACGAGCGGGCCGTAGATAGGTTTCGATCTCGACACCTTGAGCGATCAGACCTGGTGCAACTTCATCGGAAGAGCATGCACCGGTTGTCGCGCTTGCGTCTCTGTCGGCCCCGCCGAGATCGCTATCGCAACTATTGACCGTCTGCACAATGTAGAACGCCCCATTGAACGTGTTCAACTGGAAGTTACTGAACTCTTGCCGGAAGCCTGCAATGCTAACCCCGAACTCGCGTGTCGAGTATTTGAGGCCGATCTCATATGCATCGACTGTTTCTTCATCGAACTGCAGCGCGGCTGCCGAGATATTGGCCGGATCGAACGCAAGCGGATTTGACAGTGCAGACCTGTCGAGGTTGAAACCGCCCGCCTTGTAGCCGCGTGAATACGAACCGTAGACTAGCAGATCGGGAGTTGGCTTCCAGCTCAGGATAGCCGTGCCGGTAAACTCCTCTTCTTCGCGCGAGTCTTCGAGAGAAACTCCATCGAGCTCCGATGTCGAATTGCCTTGGCAGGAAAGGCTGATGATACCACCGGCCAGAGGTGCCAAAGTCGGAACACCCAGAAAGCCTCCGAGCAGATTGCGGTTTGTCGGACAAACCGTGTTGTCGTTGCGGAAAGTTGCGTCGAAGTCCTTGGTTTCGTTTGTATAACGAAGCCCCAGCGTCAAATCGAGCGTATCCGTGATCGCAAAGATATTATGCGTGAAGAACGCGAAGTTCTCACTCGTCTGATTGTAGACCTCGCTGACCGTTCCCAAATCGCTGATGCTTGCAAGGTTGTTGATACCTGCGAGGATCGCCGGGGTTGCAGCGCCGAATGCCGGGCTTCCGGTCAGCGTACCGTCCAATGCCGCCACGTTGGCACCCAGGCAATTGGAAGCCCCCGGATTGACCAAAGCCGGGTTGATCGCGATAGCGATGCGGCACGCTACGAAATTGCCGTACTGGGTGCCGAACCGCAGATTGTCACGCACCTGCAGTTCTTCATTGGCGTAATACGCGCCGATCAACCAATCGAGTTTGCCATCGAAGGCCTCACCGGTAAGGCGCAGTTCCTGAGTGAATGTTTCAAAGTCTCGAGCAAGAGCATTCTCGGTCGGAGCGCGGTAGAGAATATCGACAGTAGTGTAATCGGTGTCAGATCCCTGGCTGTTGGCATATTCACGGTAGCCCGTGATAGACGTCAACGTGACGTTCCCGAAATCCCAATTGATCTCAGCCGAAATACCGTAGTCTTCGGTTTCGCCTTCATAGCTTCTGCCCGGCGTAGGGTACAGGTCGCGGTTGAATGTATCCTGGGTGAGGGCACGCGGATCCTGCCCAAGCGCAAGCAACACGGGAACGATCGGATTTGCGGTACTCGTCAGGGCGGCCCCATCCGATGGCCTCGTAAAGGGATCAAATCCAGCGCTGATCCGTGCAAGCGGAGCAAACTCGGGCTGGACGAACGTCGCGGCACAGCACGCTTCGTCCTTTTTGGAATAATCCCCGACAAGGCGAATGGACAGGTCGTCATTGGGTTCGAACAGGAGCTGACCGCGGACCAGATAACGATCGCGATTGTTGATCGTCCCGCCGTTGGTAATATCGTTGTAGAAGCCGTCGCGCTCAAAGTAAACGCCGTCCACACGCGCAGCTACGGTGTCGCCAAGCGGAGCGTTTATGCCACCTTCGACGCGGATCGCATCATAGTTGCCATAAGTGAAGGCCCCGTATGCGCTGAAATCGAACTCGGGCGGTGCGGTGTAGATATTGATCAGGCCTGCCGATGAGTTCCGCCCGCCCAGAGTACCTTGGGGACCGCGAAGGATTTCGACCCTGTCGATAGGGCCGAGCTCACTCAGGGCGCTTCCCGAACGAGAGCGATAGACTCCATCGACAAAAACCGCGACCGAACTTTCCAGACCAGGGTTGTCGCCGACCGTGCCGATACCGCGAATACGCGCGGAACCGTTAGCTTCGTTGCCGGTGGAAGACACCAGCAGGGACGGTGCAACCTGGTTCAGCTCACGTATGTCGCTGGCGCCCGAATTCTGGAGGGTTTCTCCGGAAACAGCTGACACGGCGACTGGAACATCCGCCAAGACCTGCGATCGCCCTTGCGCGGTAACAATGATTACGTTTTGGTCTTCGACATCGGCCCCTTCAACCAGATCCGCATCGGGTTCGCCAACATCCTGGGCGAAGGCGGCTGTCGGTGTGAAGGCAAGTGCCGCTGCCAATGCACCAAGGGCGCAATGGTGGCGTGATGGAAATCTTTTCATGTGCCTCTCCTCTAAGAATGTGCCCCATCCTAGGCACTAGTCGATGTTAGAAACGATGCCGATAAGCGCGTTTCATTTCAAGACTTGGTAGATGAATTGACGGATTATTTCACATTGTCGACAAGCATGTGGCAAAAATGCCATGCAGGTCACTACATGCAGGTTTCTAGTAGCCAGAAAGCTTGGAAAATCGGTCCTTTAACCAGCTCGACGAACCGAAGCTCTGCTCCAGCACGCGGGCGCGCTTGAGATAGAAGCCGACGTCGTACTCATCGGTCATGCCGATCCCGCCGTGCAGCTGGATGCCCTCGTTTGCCATGGTGTGCATAACGCGGTTGGCTTCCGTCTTGGCGATGGTCGCCGCGCGCGCCACGCCGAAGCCGGCATCGACGGCTTGCAGGCCCGCCTCGACCGCGCTGCGCATCTGGGCGAGATCGGCGAAGAGGTCCGCCATGCGGTGTTGCAGCGCCTGTAAGCTCGCCAGCACCTGGTTGAACTGCACGCGCTGCTTCAGATAGTCGAGCGTGTCGTCGAACACCTGCTGCGCCATGCCGAGCATTTCGGCTGCGGTGAGCACGCGCGCGCGGTCGAGCACGTCATCGAGCAGGCTGTCGCCGCCATTGGCGAGCTTCTCCGCCGCCGCGCCGTCGAAGGTGACGTCGGCATGGCTGCGCTGGTCGGTCAGCTTGCGGGTGGTGAGCGCGACGCCGTCGCCTTTCTCGACCAGGTAAAGCCCGTCCTTCGCCGCGACGACGAACAGGTCCGCACCATGCGCTTCATGGACGAAGGCCTTGGTGCCGCTCAGCTTGCCGTCGGACACACTGGTCTCGATCTTCGCAGGATCGTGGCTCGGCCCTTCGTCGACGGCGAGGGTGGCGATGGCCTCGCCGCTCGCCAGCCTGGGCAGCCACCTGGCCTTCTGCTCGTCGCTGCCGCCAAGAACGATCGCCGAGGCGGCGACGGTGTTCATCACCAGCGGGCTGGCGGTGAGCGTCTTGCCGAGTTCCTCGACGACGAGGCCCGCGGACAGGAAGCCGAAGTCCGACCCGCCATGCTCTTCGGGGATGATGACCCCGGCCCAGCCCATCTGCGCCATCGTCGCATAGGCGTCGCGGTTGAAGGCTTCGGGCTCGCCGCTGGCGCGGACCTTGCGGAATTCGGTGACCGGGCTTTCGTTGACGGTCCATTCGCGCGCCATGTCGCGCAGCATTTCCTGTTCTTCGTTGAGAACGGCCATTGTCCTTGCTCCCCTCTCTTACTGGTGGTCGAGCATGCCGAGCACGCGCTTGGCGATGATGTTGTTCTGGATTTCGGTCGAGCCGCCATAGATGGTGGTCGCCTTGCCGAAGAGCCACGCGCGCACGGCCTCCAGCTCGCCGTCCGAAAAGCCGTCGCCTTCCCAGCCGAGGCCCTGCAACCCGCGGATTTCGATCAGCAATTCGCTGCGTTCCTGGCTCAGCTTGGTGCCGAGCTTCTTGAGCACAGAGCTGATTTCGGAGACGCCGCCAGCTGCCTTGCTCTCTTCCATCGCGCGGCGCGCGGTGAGCAGGAAGCTGTTCCAGCGGATTTCGAAATCAGCGATCTTGTCGCGCAGCACCGCATCGGCGAGTTCGCCGTCGGCGCCCGTCGGCTGGTACTTCTTGGCGATATCGCCAAGGCTCTGGCCCATGAGACGGGCGAGGCTGCCGCCGCCCGAGATATTGGTGCGCTCGTGCTGCAGCAGGCGCTTGCCGATGGTCCAGCCCTGGCCTTCCTCGCCGACGAGGTTTTCCTTGGGCACCTTCACGTCGGTGAAAAAGGTTTCGCAGAACGGGCTGGTCCCGCTGATCATGGTGATCGGGCGAACTTCGACACCGGGCTTGTCCATGTCGATCAGCATGAAGCTGATGCCCTTGTGCTTGTCGCTCTTGTCGGTTCGCACAATTGCAAAGCACTTGTCGGCCCATTGGCCGCCGCTGGTCCAGGTCTTCTGGCCGTTGACGAGGTAGTGGTCCCCCTTGTCCTCGGCAAAGGTCTGGAGGTTGGCAAGGTCGGAGCCGGCATTGGGTTCCGAATAGCCCTGGCACCAGCGGATCTCGCCGCGGGTGATCGGCGGGATGTGTTCCTTTTTCTGCGCCTCGTTCCCGTATTCGAGCAGCGTCGGCCCGAACATCATGACGCCCATGCCGCCGATCGGGTTGTAGGCACCCGCCTTGGCGAATTCCTGGTCGATGATCTTGGCCTGCGCCTTGGTGAGGCCGCCGCCGCCGTATTCCTTCGGCCAGGTGGGGGTGCCCCAGCCGCGCGCGCCCACGGCTTCGCGCCACTTGGTCTGCGCCGGCGTTTCATTGGTGGGGCCGTCCACGCCGGCCAGCGCGTTCGACTGGCCCTTGAGTTCGGCGGGAAAATTGTCCGCCAGAAACTGCTGCACTTCCGCGCGGAAGGCGTCTTCGTCGGTCTGGGTTGCGGGCTCGATTTGTGTGGCCATGGGTGTTTTCTCGAAGAATCAAGGAAAGACAGATAAGAATGTAGGCTACGGGGACGAGGATCCCTCCGTCAGTATTGTTGTTCGGGTAGGTGAAGAACCAATCCATCCAGCATCGGCTTCATCGGAATCTGACAGGCAAGGCGACTGTATTCAGTGGTGCCTTCGGCGAACTGCAAGAGGTCGGCCTCCATTCCATCATGCATAAGCCGACCCACCTTGTCGATCCATTCGGGATCGACATGCACATGACAGGTCGCGCAAGCACATACCCCTCCGCAATCGCCATCGATACCCGGCACGTCATTGTATAGCGCCGCTTCCCTGGCTGTCTCGCCTTCTTCTATTTCGACCTCCCGTCGCTCACCATCGCTAGCCACGAACGTAATTTTGATCATCTTGAACTCCGCATTTCGATCTCGAGAGTCAGCGGGCGCGGAGCCGCACCGGCAGCCTGGTGATTCCGCGGACGAGGTTTGAAAAAAGACGCTCTGGTTCACCTGTAACCTCGACCCGGGAAAAGCGCTTGTGAATTTCTTCCCAGATGATCCGCAGCTGCAGTTCCGCGAGCCGGTTTCCCATGCAGCGGTGAATGCCATAGCCGAATGAGAGGTGATGGCGCGGATTTTTGCGGTCGATGATGAACTGGTCCGCGCGCTCGATAGCACTCTCGTCGCGGTTGCCTGACAGGTACCACATCACCACCTTGTCGCCCTTCTTGATCTGTTTGCCGCCGATCTCCCAATCTTCCAGCGCGGTGCGGCGCATATGAGTGAGGGGGGTCTGCCAACGGATGATTTCCGGAACCATTTTGCTAATGAGCGAAGGATCCGCGTCGAGTTTCGCGTACTCGTCCGGGCTTTGGTTCAAGGCGAGCACGCCGCCGCTGATGGAATTGCGTGTTGTGTCGTTTCCACCGACGATCAGCAGCATAAGATTGCCGAGAAACTCGAGGAACGGCATGTCGCGCGTGGCGGGAGAATGAGCCATCATCGAGATGAGGTCGTTCTTCGGCTCCTCGTTTATCCGTTCGTCCCACAGAGTCTTGAAATACATCGCGCAACCGATGAGTTCTTCGCGCCGCGCCTCGTAGGATTCGACGATCCCGGTTTCAGGTGCCGCAGTTGCTACATCGGACCAGCGCGTCAGCTTGCGCCGCTCCTCCCAAGGGAAATCAAACAAGGTTGCCAGCGTCATCGTCGTCAACTCGATCGCAACCTTATCCACCCAGTCGAAATCTTCGCCAATCGGGAGTTCATCGAGAATCTCTCCCGCGCGCTTGCGGATGATCGGCTCGAGCAGTTGCAGGTTGGACGGAGCCACTGCCGGAGTCACCGCCTTGCGCTGCTGATCGTGCTTGGGCGGGTCCATCGCTATGAACATTTCAAGTTCGAGCGCGCCTTCCACCGAATGCATGTCCTGGATTGCAATTCCGCCTAGCTTCGCTTCCGAAGAGAAGACCTTATGATTGGTGTCCACCGACATGATGTCGTCGAACTTGGTAATGGACCAGTAAGGGCCGACATAGCTCTCGCGGCAGTAGTGGACAGGTTCTTCGGCGCGCAACCTGTCAAAAAATAGACCGATGGTATCGTTCTGAAACAGGCTTGGCCGGGCCACGTCGATTTCCTCGATCGGAATTGACGCGATCCTCGCCGCGGCATCCGGCTCGGCGATCTGGCTGTCCATAAGAACTATTCCTTCTACATCTCAGGCCTGATCGGCCTTCAGTCATCCTTAAGGGAGACATCTCGTGCAGTCAATAAATCGTATACTCTTTTAGTCCCTTGCAGACACCAATCCCATCGGATAGTGTGCCGATCCAGCGAAGGTTTGCTAATATCCTTATACTGTTTATTCGAGAGGTGCGGGTGTGCTGATGAGTGGCGGATGCCGGCGATGAAGAAGGCCAAGCGTGCCCTTTCTCTTGCGCAAAGCATCGTGAGGGACATCGAGGCGGGTCGCCATAACCCGGGTGACAGGCTTCCGCGCGAGGATGAAATGCTCGCGCGTTACGAGGTTGCGCGCGCAACTTTGCGGGAGGCTTTGCGGTTCCTGGAATTGCAAGGGGTCATCCATCTCCAGCTCGGCCGTGGTGGAGGTCCCGTCGTAGCCCGTCCGCAGACCGGCGATTTTGCAAGCAGTTTGTCATTGATTCTGCATTTCATGGAAGCCGATTTGCGTGGTTTGCTTGAATTGCGCGAAGCAATTGCTCCCGATGTCGCAGGGTATGCAGCCCAGCGTGCAACTACCGCTGATCTCAGCGCGTTGGCAGGGTGTCTGGCGGAATTGAGGCATCATGAAGCCTCTGATCAATTCGAGGAACTTAATCGCAGATTTCACGACTTGTTGGGTTGGGCGAGCGGCAATCCGCTGTTCGGTTTGCTGACCTCTGCGATGCATCTGTTGACCCGCGAGTTTTCCCATTCGCTGGGATATTCGGCACAGGAACGGGCGGTGCAGATGAAGTTTCTGGTGCGGGTGCTCGAGGCAGTGCGGACTGGCGACAGCGCCGCGGCCCGTCAAGCAATGAGCCGGTTGGTGGCCGGCTCTGCCGTCTATCTTTCGGAGCGCAGTCCCGAGCTGGTCTCGCAGCGGGTGCGGTGGGGGCAGCTGTAGAATTTTCAATAGTTTGAGTGTGCGTTTAGGCAAGTGGCTGGAGAGGAAGAATGGCGTTGAAGAGCCGAATATGCGAAATGCTGGGGATCCGGTACCCGATCCTGCTTGCCGGGATGCGCGGAGCGAGCGTTCCGGAGCTGGCGGCTGCGGTTTCGAATGCCGGCGGTCTCGGGGTCCTGGGTGCCGCGGCGTGTTCGCCCGATCAGTTGCGTGACTGGATTCGCCAGACCCGGGAATTGACCGACAAACCTTTCGGTGTCGATACGCTGCTCCCCGCGTCGGTCAGGCGCGGCTCTGCCCCTCAAAGCGGTGCTGCACCCCAAAATCCCATGGATCTGATGGGTGAATATCAGCAGTTCGCGCGCGACTTCATGGATCGTGAAGAGCTTCCGGAGGTCGATGCTGCCGCCGCCATGCGGGCGGCGGGCGCGCCTGAAATGGGCAAGGGCGGCCCGCAGTTGTTCTCGAAGGAATTCTTTGAGGCGCAGATGGAAGTGGTGATCGAGGAAAAGGTGCCGGTTTATGCTGCCGGCCTTGGCAATCCTGAACCCTGGATGGATCGGCTCCATGCCAATGGCACCAAGGTCATGGCGGTGATCGGCAAGGTCAAGCACGCCGAACAGGTCGTCGGGTCGGGCATCGACATGATCGTCGCGCAAGGGCACGATGGCGGAGGTCACAACTCGCCGATCGGGACTATTTCCTTGATTCCCCAGGTGGTCGACGCCGTTGGCGATCGTGTTCCTGTCCTTGGGGCCGGCGGTATCTCGGATGGCCGGGGTGTTGCCGCTGCGATGATGCTGGGGGCAGAGGGCGCGTGGGTCGGCACGGCATTTCTCGCGACCGAGGAAGCGGGCATCGAGCGCTTCCAGAAAGAGGCGATCACCGAAAGCGGCGATACCGATACGGTCGTTAGTCGATCGCTTACCGGCAAACCGGCGCGCATGATCCGGAACAAATGGGCCGACGCCTGGGTGCAGGCCGGAAAGGAACCTCTGCCGATGCCCTATCAGTCGATGATCTCCGGCCCGGTCATGGCCTCCGGGATCAAGGCCGAGCGCAAGGATGTCATCCCCGGCTTCGCGGGGCAAGGCATCGGCCTGATCGATTCGATCCGGCCTGCCGCCGAAGTGATGCGCGACCTGGTCGATGGAGCCGAGAAGGCGTTGGCGTCCGCTGGTATCTACAAGTGAAGCGCAGGAGGCAAGAAGATGGCTTACGCCAAAGGTCATGAATTGCGCCGCCCCGTAGAGCCTCTCAGAGCGCTGGGGCAATGAGGCAGTTGATTGCCGACAAGGAGGATACGGCGCAGGTGTTCCGTATCGTCAAGGCATTGTCGGGCAATTCCTATTATCGGAATTTCAATCGCTTCATGAAGTCGAGCGATGGGCGGCGTATCGCTTCCGACCGGGCCGACCTACTTGAAACCTTGTGCGATCGCAAACGCCTTGCGACCTGTGCGTCTGGCACGCTTGGCCGAGCCTACCTCGATTTTGTTTACGGGGAGGGTCTGACAGCAGAAGGTCTGGCGGAAGCCAGCGAGGCCGGAGGTCTGGAGGACCTCGGCGACCCCGATGTTTCCCTCTATCGTCGGCGCCTTCGCGATTCGCATGACCTGTTTCATGTCGTCACCGGATACGGCAGGGACGCACTGGGCGAATTGTGCGTGCTGTCCTTCGGAAACGCGCAATTCTATAATCACGGGATCGCTTTCATCGTGGGCGTCGGCATTCCCAAGATGAAACTGGAAGCTGCCCAGTTGCCAGT
>Ga0114914_1000153_pt1 | contig 18113 bp, 17 predicted proteins | sample MalvirAntarct_38_FD_89689 | JGI IMG/M metagenome (GOLD analysis project Ga0114914, IMG submission 89689) | Marine viral communities from the Global Malaspina Expedition - Malaspina viral metaG Antarct_38 | ecosystem: Environmental > Aquatic > Marine > Oceanic | place: Orkney Island (southeast)... | reverse complement strand
GCGAGGCAAGCCAGCTGCGAGCCGGTGTCCTGCACTTCGATCGCGCCCGCGCGGAAGGCGTCCCATTGCTCGACCGGGGTGCCGGTGGCGAGCCGCAGGCCATGCGGCGCGGCGGTGGGCACGGCGGCTTCGGGCAAGGCGAGCGTGGCGCGCTCGGCCCTGAGCGTGTTGACCCGCAAGTCGAGCGGAGCCCGGTCGAGCAACGCGGCTGCATCGGTGCCGTCCACACCCGAGGCGGCGAGCCGGTCGACCAGCCAGCGCGGCGCGACCCCGCCCTCGGCCACCGGCTCGTTGTCGGCCAGCGGCGCGGGGCCGTAGTGCGATCCGTCGAACAGCGGCGCGATCGCCGGATCGTCCTGCGCCAGCCGCAGCATCGCCGCGCGGCCGGTCGCGGGGACCGGGCCGCAGGCGCGGATCGCGGCATAGACGAGCTCGCGGATCGCCCGCCGGTCCTTCGACCCGGCAAAGCGGTTGCTGCGGAACCATTCGGCGAGGATCCGGTCGGCGGGCGCGGCTTTTGCGCGCGCGGCCTCGACGATCCGGTCGAGCAGCTCGATCGCGGTCTGGACCCGGGCAGCGGGCGTCATGGCCTAGCGCGTCGGATAGTTGGGCGCTTCGCGGGTGATCGCCACGTCGTGGACATGGCTTTCGGCCAGCCCGGCATTGGTGATCCGCACGAATTGCGCGCGCTTGCGCAGATCCTCGATCGTGGCGCTGCCGGTATAGCCCATCGCCGCCTTGATCCCGCCGACCAGCTGGTGGACGACCGCCGCGGCGGGGCCCTTGTAGGGGACCTGCCCCTCGATCCCTTCGGGGACCAGCTTCTGCTGGCTGACATCGGCCTGGAAATAGCGGTCGGCGCTGCCGCGCGCCATCGCGCCCACGCTGCCCATGCCGCGATAGGCCTTGTAGCTGCGGCCCTGGTAGATGAAGGTCTCGCCGGGCGCTTCCTCGGTCCCGGCCAGCATCGAACCGACCATCACCGTGCTTGCGCCGGCAGCCAGCGCCTTGGCGGCATCGCCGCTCGCGCGCAGCCCGCCATCGGCGATGACCGGGATGCCGTATTCCTCGGCGGCCTCGGCGCTGTCCATAACGGCGGTCATCTGCGGCACGCCCACGCCTGCGACCACGCGAGTGGTGCAGATCGACCCCGGGCCGATGCCCACCTTGACCGCATCGGCGCCCGCCCCCGCGAGCGCCCGGGTCGCTTCGGCGGTCGCGACATTGCCCGCGATCACCTGCACGCTGTTCGACAGCTTCTTCACCCGTTCGACCGCGCGCGCGACATCCTTGTTGTGGCCATGCGCGGTATCGATCACCACGACGTCGACTTCGGCATCGATCAGCGCCTGCGTCCGCTCGAACCCCTTGTCGCCGACCGTGGTCGCGGCGGCGACGCGCAGCCGCCCGGTCGCATCCTTCGTGGCATCGGGATAGGCGACCGCTTTCTCGATATCCTTGACCGTGATCAGCCCGACGCAGCGGCCGTTGTCGTCCACCACCAGCAGCTTCTCGATGCGGCGCTGGTGCAGCAGGCGGCGCGCTTCCTCCTGCCCGGTGCCCAGCGGCACGGTGGCGAGATTGTCGACCGTCATCAGCTCGCTGACCGGCTGAAGCGGATTTTCGGCAAAGCGCACGTCGCGATTGGTCAGAATGCCGACCAGTTTGCCGCCGCGGTCGGTGACGGGGATCCCGCTGATGCGGTTGGCGGACATGATGTCCTGCGCTTCGCCCAGCGTGGCTTCGGGGTGGATGGTGATCGGGTTGACCACCATGCCGCTTTCATAGCGCTTGACCGCGCGCACGGCAGCGACCTGTTCGTCGACTTCGAGATTGCGGTGCAGCACGCCGATCCCGCCAAGCTGCGCCATGGCGATCGCCATGTCGGCCTCGGTCACCGTATCCATCGCACTGGAAACCACCGGGATGCTGAGCCCGATATCGCGCGTCAGCCGCGTGGCGGTGTTCGCCAGCGAAGGCAGGATATCGCTCTCGGCAGGACGCAGGAGCACGTCGTCGAAAGTAAGACCGAGGGGGATGTCGAAATGTGCCACGTGGAGAATCGCCTGCCGGGGGGAGAAATGTGGCGGCCCATGTAACGACGGTTTGGAAAACTAGCTAGTGCCCATAACCGCGCGGTGCCAGCCGGCGCATCGCACCGGTCGCCTAGCGGCGCCCGGCGAGCGCGCCATCCCCTCCGCGAGACACCCGTTGCCGCCGGCGGTGAACCGCGATCCGGACGAGCACCGCAAGCGCACCGAAGGGAAACAGCACCCGCAGCACTTCGGGCTGCCAGCTTCCGGCAGCGGCGCTGAACGAGGCGGTCGGGAGCGCCATGCCGAGAAACCAGTAAAGCGCGCCGGGCACAGCCGGCACCAGCGCCGCCCCGCCCAGCCCGGTCAGCGCGAGCAGTGCCCATAGCGGTTTCAGCCCCAGTGCCGGCTCGCGCAGCGCGGCGATGGCAGCGCCGCCGCTTACCATCAGGCTGGCAGCCATCGCCGCGAGGTACAGCGTCAGCGACACGGTCATGCGCTGCTATTCCGCGGTCCAGCCGCCATCGACGCTCCAGTTCGCGCCGTTGACGTTCTGGGCCTCGTCCCGGCACAGGAAAGCGACCAGCGCGCCGATTTCTTCGGGCTGGACGAACTTCTTGGTCGCCTGCTTGACGAGCAGCACATCGTTGATGACCTGTTCGCGGGTCAGCCCGCGCGCTTTCATCGTGTCGGGAATCTGGCTTTCCACCAGCGGGGTCCAGACATAGCCGGGGCTGACGCAGTTCGCCGTCACGCCGTGCTCGGCCAGTTCGAGCGCGATCGTCTTGGTGAAACCGTCGAGCCCGTGCTTGGCTGAATTGTAGGCCGCCTTGAACGGGCTGGCGACCTTCGAATGCGCGCTGGCGGTGTTGATGATCCGGCCCCAGCCCTTCCGCTTCATCGCGGGCACGGCGAGCCGCGTGGTGTGGAACGCGGCGGTCAGGTTGAGCGCGATGATCGTATCCCACTTCTCCACCGGGAAATCCTCGACCGGCGCGACATGCTGCATGCCCGCATTGTTGACGAGGATGTCGATTTCGCCCGCCGCATCCATCATCGCGGCAATCTGCGCGGGATCGGTCAGGTCGGCGCCCGAATGCGTCGCGCCGAGCTCTTCGCACAGCTCCGCGATCACGGCCGCATCGCCGAAACCATTGAGGATCAGCGTCGCCCCCTCGGCAGCCAGCGACCGCGCAATCGCGAGTCCGATACCGCTGGTCGATCCGGTGACGAGCGCGCGCTTGCCGGCAAGAAACATTTGGGCCTCCGGGCGTTGTAGAAACTGTTCATTGCGGCCATCGCGCACATACCAGCGGCTGTAAAGCGGCCAGACATCGGGGGAAGACATGCGGCTCAATCCGTTCAACACCAACAATATCAACGTACGATCGAGCGGCGGCGGTGTCCCCGGCGGCAAGGCGGGCGGGATCGGCTGCGGCACGATCGTGATCGCGGCGATCGGCTATTTCGTCTTCGGGCTCGACCCGATGCAGACTGCGGGCATGGTCGAGGGCGTGCAGCAGGGCCAGCAGCAGGCAGGCCCGGCCATCACCGACGAACAGGAAGTGTGCACCAGCAGCGAATTTGCGCTGGAAGCCTGCAACGGGCTGCAATCGCTCAACCAGACCTGGGCGGCGACCTTCGACGCGCAGGGCTACGGCGACCAGTTCCAGCAGCCCACGCTCGACCTTTACGGCGGCGGCGGGGTCCGCACAGGCTGCGGCAACGGCACGTCGGCGATGGGGCCGTTCTACTGCCCCGCCGACCAGACGATCTACATCGACACCAGCTTCTACGACACGCTCGAACGCCAGCTCGGCGCGGGCGGCGATTTCGCGCGTTATTACGTGCTGGCTCATGAATATGGCCACCATATCCAGACGATCACCGGCATTTCGGGACAGATCCGCAGCGCGCAGCAGCAGAACCCGAGCCGGGCGAACCAGCTGCAGGTGCTGATGGAATTGCAGGCGGATTGCTATGCCGGGGTCTGGGCGGGCAAGAACCGCAATCTGATCGAGCCGGGCGATATCGAGGAAGGCATGAACGCTGCCGCCGCGATCGGCGACGACCGGCTGACGGGCGGACGGGTCTCGTCGGAGAACTTCACGCATGGCACCTCGCAGCAGCGCAGCGATGCCCTGCGGCTGGGCCTGCAGGGCGATGACCGCGCCTGCGACCGGATCACCAATATCGGCTGATCAAGCGCTGTCGAGGCGGGCAGGCGCGGCGCATCGGCCGCGTCCTCCCCGTCACGCGGTGGCTGATCAGCGCGTCAATTCGGCAAGTTCGGCGTCGATTTCGCCGAGCGCCTCGGCCCGGTCCGCCGCGGACATGCTGCGATCAGCGGCGATGGCCTTGCGAACGCTCTTCAGCGTCGTAAGCGCCAATTTCTGCCCGTAGCTTTCGCAGACATACATCGTCACGCGGCCCGCGCTGTCGACCTTGGTGGTCACGGGGCTGTTCTTGTCGAGGCACTTCATCACGACCTGCGGCGCATTCGCCACTGCGCGAACGGCAACCGCTTCGGCGCTCATTTGCGCGGCGTCGGCCTGGGCCTCGGCCATCGCGATCTTCATCTCGCGGCGCGCTTCGGCCTTGTCCGTGACTTTCAGCGCAGACTTCCGCTCGGCTTCGCGGGCCAGCCTGCCGTCCTCCGCCAGCGTCTCGCGAAGTTCGGCCATTTCGCGTTTGAACGCGCGCCGTTCCTTGTCGTTCATGTCGTCCCAGACCTTGCCGTTCCAGCGCGCATGCCGCTCGGGATTACGCTCGACGCTGGCCATGGTCTGGCGGGCCCGTTCGAGCTCGCGCTCGGCGCGTTCCAGATCGCGTTCGGCGCTTTCGAACTCGCGCTCGATCGTGCGCTCCAGCGCCGCGACGAATTCGCGCTTGCTTTGCGGCGCAGGTGGCGGAGCGACAGGTTCGGGCGGCGGCGGCGGAGCCCAGTCCGCCGCGGGCGGAGCGACAGCCGCAGGCGGCTGCGGCGCAGCGGGCGGCACGGGCGTGGATGCCCGATCCTCCGGGGCCGTCACCGTCTCGGCATACCCGATGCTCGCGGTCATCGGCAGCGCGAGCAGCGCAGCGGCGACCACGCCGCGCGCGGCAAGCCGGCGGCGGCGCGAATGGTCGGTCATCGGCAGGCTGCGCAGCCGGTGGATGATCGACTTGTCCCCCAACACGGGGCACGCCATCGGCGCCGCCAGTGCGGGGCGCGGCGCGATTTGCGGGCGGCGGGCGAAATCGGCGATGATCGCGGCATAGGCGGCGCGCTCGTCGCGGCTGCGGCTGGCCACCACCCGGGCATCGCAGGCCGCCTCCTGGTCGCGGCGCATGGCCGACCAGCCCATCCACCCCAGCGGGTTGAACCAGTGGAGTGCGAACAGCGGCTGGACGAGGACGTTGACGAGGATGTCGTGGCCGCGGTGATGCGCCAGCTCATGCGCGATCGCGAGGTCGCGGACCAGGCGCTCGCGGCTGGCCATGAAACCATCGGGCAGCGCGACGACCTTGTCGAAGACACCGAATGCCATCGGCCCCGAAATCGCCGGGGTTTCGATCAGGCGGATGACGCCCACCTCGCCCACCGGACGCGCCTCTTCGAGCAGTTCGCGGCGCAGCTGGCCATAGAGCCAGAACCGCCGCGTCATGAAGATCGCGGCCCCGGCGAGCCACAGGATCAGCAGCGGGGTCAGCAGGTCGATCGGCGCATCCATCGGCACGGGCGATACCGGCGCGACGAGTGCGACATCGCCGAAACCCCCGGCGGCAGCGGGGGACAGCGCCAGCTCGGCCGCGGGCGGCGGGGTAGTGGACGTGAGCGGCTGCATCCAGGACGGCAGCGTAACCGGCGGGAACAGCAGGCGCGCCAGCGGCAGGAACCACAGCGCATAGGCAGCCCCCGCCCCCAGGTGCCGCGCCACCGGTCGCCGCAGCAGCAGCGCCAGGACGATCAGGGCACCCGTCCACACCAGCGTGTCGAACAGGAACCAGTGCCAATACTGGCGAAGCAGCTCGGTCATTTGCGCATCTCCCTCAAGAGCGCCTCGATTTCGGACAGATCCTCATCGGTCAGCGCCTCGCTCTCGGCGAGCTGCGCGAACAGCGGCGCGGCCCGGCCGCCGAACAGCCGGTCGACCAGCCGGCGGCTTTCCCCGCCGACATAGTCCGACCGTGCGATCAGCGGGCGGTAGAGGAACTTGCGACCCTCGGGCTCGGTACCCACGGCCTGCTTCTGGACCAGCCGGCTGAGCAGCGTCTTGACTGTCGGGATAGACCAGTCGCGCTCGGCGCAGATCGCGTCGCAGACCTCGGCGGCGGAGATCGGGTTGCGATCCCACAGCACTTCCATGATGGCATGCTCCGCTTCGCTGATCCGTTCGCCCGGCCCGTTGCTGCGCTTGACCATTCCCGCCTCCTCGTTCCGCCACGCATGGTGTGACGATTACGTCTGTAGCCGCAATGACTACGGTTGTAAACCTGCACCATGGATCAATATCGGGCAAACGCGCTTGCTTCTCGACCAACGACATATCACTCTTGACCGATGACCCGGTTTCTTCCCCTGCTCGCCTCGTTCGCTGTCCTGGCCAGTCCGCTGGCCGCGCAGGACGATCCGCCCGCCCCGCCCCCGCGCGAATACGCCACGCAGCGCGTCGTGATCGAGACGACCATGGGCGACATCACGGTTGCGCTGGAGACCGAACGCGCGCCGATCACCGCGGGCAATTTCCTGCGCTATGTCGACGAGGACCGGTTCGACGGGACGAAATTCTACCGCGCGATGCATCTCGATTGGGGCGAACCGCCCAACGGCCTGCTGCAGGGCGGTACGCAGATGCACCCCGACCGCGTGCGCGACCCGATCGCGCATGAACCGACGACCGAAACCGGGCTCAGCCATACCGACGGCGCGCTGTCGATGGCACGCTACGAGCCGGGCACCGCGACGGGCGATTTCTCGATCATGATCAAGGACCAGACCGGGCTCGATGCCAATCCCGCCTCGAGCGACCCGAACCTGCAGCTGGGCTTTGCGGTGTTCGGTTATGTGGTGGACGGGATGGAAGTGGTCCATGCGATCCATGCCGCGCCGATCGATCCCGACAAGGGCGAAGGCTGGATGAAGGGCCAATTGCTGGCCGAGCCCGTCGAGATCGTCGAAATGCGCCGGGTGGAGAGCGCCGCAGCACCCGCGGAATGACCGCGGCTATTGCGGCGACGGTTCGCGGGCGAGCCGGCTGATCAGGATCGCCGAACGCTGGGCCTGGCGCACGATCGAGCGCAGGTCGATCGACTCGCCCTCGGCATGGCTGCCGCTGCCCGCGGGGCCCATGCCCGCAAGACCGACCGTATAGGGCGCAACGAAGCTGATATCGGCTGCCCCGCGGCGCGACGGGGGATAGGGCTGCATCGCCTCGCGCCCGAGATCGGCGTTGATCGCATTGAGCCGGGCGAGCAGCGCGGCATTGCCCGCGGTCGGCGCCATCGGCGGATAGCGGAACTCGATCGCGATGGTCGCCTCGGTCCCCGGCAGGTGCTGCGCGACGATGGCGCGCATCTTTTCGGCAACCCGCTCGTTCTGTTCACCCGTCAGCGCGCGTAGATCGCCGCGGGCAATGGCGTGCGAGGGGATGATGTTGGTCTTGCCGCTGGTGGTCGCGGAAAGGCCGTCCTCGCCCAGCTCTGCGGGGGTTCCGCCCGCCATGAAGCCGACGTTGTAGGTGAGGTTTTCCTCGGGCAATTCGCGCCGGAAGGCATCGAGGATGCGCGCCATTTCGTAGATCGCGCCATAGCCCGCATGGTCGGAGAAGATACCCGAGCTGTGCCCGCTGCCCGCGCGCGTGGTCAGCGTCCAGCTACCCGACGAGCGCCGCGCGATCACGCCTGCGTCCCGGCCGTCCAGCACCGAGAGCCCTTCATAACCCAGCGCGACATCGGCCCATCTGCCCGCCTCGACCAGGTCGCGGCGCGCGGCTTCCAGCGGTTCGCCAGCATCTTCCTCGTCGCCGGTCAGCGCGACGACGATGTTCGCACCCTCGAGCGTGCCCGCCGCCTGCATGGCGCGCAGCGCGGCGAGGATCACCACGACGCCGCCCTTGTCGTCAACCACGCCGGGGCCGACCGCACGGTCGCCCTCGCGGACGAAGCCGGTGAAGGGCGAACCGGGTTCGAACACCGTGTCGAGATGACCGATCAGCAGCATCTTCGTGGTGCCCGGCACGCCCTCGTGCCGCGCGAACAGGTGGCCTGCGCGCCCCTGCGCCGATTGGTCGATCCATTCGACGTCAAAGCCGAGCGCCGCGAATTGGGGCGCCAGCAGATCGGCCACCGCCTTCACGCCCGCATGATTGTGCGAACCCGAATTGATGAGCGTGATTTCCTCGAGCAGCGCGACGTCGGTCTCGAACCCGTCCTCGACGGTTTCGACCATGACCTCTTCTGCATTGCTGAGCTGCGCGGAGACGGGGGGGGCAAGCAGCGCCGCGAGACCCGCGACGAAGCCGAGCGCCCCCGCCCGCATCAGTAAACCCGCTTCTTCGGCTCGATGTACTTCACATCGTCGGTCAGCGTGTATTCGTGGACCGGGCGGTAGTCGATCTTCACCCCGCCGCCGCTGCCGCCCCAGCCATCGAACCAGGCGATGGTGTGCTTCATCCATTCGGCGTCGTTGCGGTCGGGGAAATCCTCATGCGCATGCGCGCCGCGGCTTTCCTTGCGGTTTTCCGCCGAAGCCATGGTGACATTGGCCTGCGCCATCAGATTGTCGAGCTCGAGCGTCTCGATCAGATCGCTGTTCCAGATCAGCGAGCGGTCGAAGACCTTCACATCTTCCATCCGCTTGTTGATCTGCTTCAGGTTTCCCACGCCCTCGGCCATCAGCTTGCTGTCGCGGAACACCGCGGCATGGCGGGTCATGGTCTTCTGCATGTCCGCGCGCAGCTCAGCCGTCGGCGTGCCGCCATCGGCATAACGGAAGTGATCGAGCCGGCTGAGCGAGAGTTCGGCGCTGTCGGCAGGCAGTTCGTCATGGCTGGTGCCGGGCTTGATCAGTTCCTTAAGGCGGTGGCCGGTCGCGCGGCCGAACACCACAAGGTCGATCAGCGAGTTCGAACCGAGACGGTTCGCGCCGTGGACCGAGACGCAGGCGGCTTCGCCCACCGCGAACAGGCCAGGGACGATCTTTTCGGGATCGTTCTTGTCGCCCGCCATCACTTCGCCGTGATAGTTACAGGGGATGCCGCCCATGTTGTAATGCACCGTCGGGGTGACGGGCAGCGGTTCGCGGGTCAGGTCGACCCCGGCGAAGATCTTGCCGCTCTCGGTGATCCCCGGCAGGCGCTGGCCCAGCACGGTCGGATCGATGTGGTCGAGATGGAGGTAGATGTGGTCCTTTTCCGGACCCACACCGCGGCCTTCGCGCATTTCCAGCGCCATCGAGCGGCTGACAACGTCGCGGCTGGCGAGGTCCTTCGCGCTCGGCGCATAGCGTTCCATGAACCGCTCACCTTCCGAATTGGTGAGATAGCCGCCCTCGCCGCGTGCGCCCTCGGTGATGAGCACGCCCGCGCCGTAAATGCCGGTGGGGTGGAACTGGACGAATTCCATGTCCTGCATCGGCAGGCCTGCGCGCAGCACCATGCCGCCGCCGTCGCCGGTGCAGGTATGCGCGCTGGTGGCGGTGAAGTAGCAGCGGCCATAGCCGCCGGTTGCCAGCACCACCGCCTTCGAACGGAAGCGGTGGATCGTGCCGTCGTCGAGGCACATGGCGATCACGCCGACGCATTCCTTCTCGCCATTCGCGCCGTCCTTCATGATCAGGTCGAGCGCGAAATATTCGATGAAGAAGTCCGCGGCGTATTTCAGGCTCTGCTGGTAGAGCGCGTGCAGCATGGCGTGACCGGTCCGGTCGGCGGCGGCGCAGGTGCGCTGCACCGGCGGGCCTTCGCCCATGTTCTGCATGTGCCCGCCGAACGGGCGCTGGTAGATCGTGCCGTCGTCATTGCGGCTGAAGGGCACGCCGGCGTGCTCCAGCTCGTAAACCGCCTGCGGCGCTTCGCGCACCAGATATTCGATCGCGTCCTGGTCGCCCAGCCAGTCCGACCCCTTGACGGTGTCGTACATGTGCCACGACCAGTGGTCGGGCGTGTTGTTGCCGAGGCTGGCGGCGATCCCGCCCTGCGCTGCAACGGTGTGCGAACGGGTCGGGAAGACCTTGGTGATGTTGGCAGTCTTGAGGCCGCTTTCGGCAGCGCCCATCGTGGCGCGCAGGCCCGAGCCGCCGGCGCCGACGACGACCACGTCATAGGTGTGGTCGGTGATCGGGTATTCGCGGCCATTGATGCTGAAGGTTTCGGTACGGGCCATCAGGCGGCTCCTCCAAGGGCGAGGCGGGCAATCGATACGAGACCGAAGGCGCCGCCGCCGATGGTTGCAAGGTTGAGAAGGGCGATGACGCCGAACTTGGTCCCGGCGTCGTGGACATAGTCTTCGATCAGCACCTGCAGGCCGAGGCGTGCGTGCCAGAAGACGGAAATGATCAGCAGCGCCAGCGCAGTGGCCGGCAGCGTCTGCGCCGCCCAGCCGGCAACCGTGCCGTAGGAATAGTCGGGCAAGAGCGCGAGGCTGAACGCAAGGAACAGCATTAGCGCCAGATTGCCGATGGCGGTGAAGCGCTGCACCAGCCAGTGATGCGCGCCTTCATGCGCCGAGCCGAGCCCGCGCACGCGTCCGATCGAGGTTCCGTTACCCATGGTGTAGCCCTTAGCGAAGCAGGATGAGGGCCCAGAAGCCCGCAGTGAGAAGAATGCCGATCAGCGGCGCGAGGATCGACCAGGTCTTGTTGGTTTCAAGCTCGTAACCGGCACCGATGTCGAGCACGAAGTGGCGCAGGCCGCTCATCATGTGGGTGAAGAAGGCCCACGACAAGCCGACCAGCACAACCATGCCCAGCGGCGATCCCATGATGGTGGCGAAGGTTTCATACGCGCCCGGCCCCGCGGCCATCGCGCCCAGCCACCACAGCAGCACGCCCAGACCGACCAGTGCCATCCCGTCGCCGGTGATACGGTGCAGGATCGAGACCGCCATGTGCGGACCCCATTTCCAGACTTGCAAGTGCGGCGCCATCGGGCGGTTGGCCATGGTGATCTTCCGATAGAAACAATTTGGAACGCCTCCCTTAGCGATGTGATCGTGCGTGACAAGGCGGGGGGCCTCGACAAGATGCGCAATTTTTTCGAATAGGGTTTGCATGACATGCATTCTACTTACCGGCGCAAGCCGCGGGATCGGCGCCGCCGCCAAACGGGCGCTGGAAGCGCGCGGTGCGCGCGTGGTCGGCCAGGCCACCAAGGCCGATTCGGCCGATATGGTCGCCGCCGATTTCTGCGAACCGGGCGCGCCGCAGGAATTGTGGCAAACCGCGCTGGCGCGCGCCGGCGGCAGCATCGACGTGCTGGTTAACAACGCCGGCCTGTTCGATCCCAGCCCGCTCGACCGGTCGGACATCGCCTGGCTCGATGCCTGGGAAGACACTCTCCGGATCAATCTCACCGCCGCCGCGCAGCTCAGCCGCTTCGCGGTGCGCCACTGGCAGGAACGCGGCGTTGCGGGCCGCATCGTCCATGTCGCCAGCCGGGCGGGCCACCGCGGCGATTCGCCGGCGCACTGGCATTATGCCGCGGCCAAGGGCGGGATGCTGGCGATGCACAAGACCATCGCCCGCGCCTATGCCGGCGAAGGCATTCTCAGCTTCGCGATCACTCCCGGCTTCACCGACACCGCGATGGCGGGCGATTACCTCGAAAGCCGCGGCGGGCCCGGCCTGCTGGCGGATATCCCGCTGGGCCGCGTCGCCGAACCCGAAGAAATCGCGACGCTGATCGCGTTCTGCGCGCTCGATGCACCTGCCAGCATGACCGGCGCCACGCTCGATGCGAACGGCGCCAGCTATGTTCGCTAGAACCGGAGCCGGCCTCGCGCTTGCGGCCGCGTGCCTCGCCGGCTGCGCACCGCCGATCCAGTCCCGTCCCGACCTGCCCGCGCCCGAGCAGGTTACGCCGCAGCAATGGGCTGCCGGTTGCGAGCCATGGGACGAATGGGACAAGCCCGCCCCGCCCTACCGCATCCACGGCTCGACCTATTATGTCGGCACTTGCGGCATCACGGCGATCCTCGTCGCGGGGCCGGCCGGACACCTGCTGATCGACAGCGGGACCGAGGCGGGCGCCGAAGTGGTGCTCGACAACATCGGCAAGCTCGGTTTCCGCCCCGACGAGATCGCCAGCCTGCTGCACAGCCACGAACATTTCGACCACACCGGCGGCCATGCGCGCGTCAAGCAAGCCAGCGGCGCGCATATCGTCGCTTCGCCCGCTGCCGCGCCTGCGCTGCGCAGCGGCCTGAGCATTGCCAAAGATCCGCAATACGGACTGCACGAACCGATGGCGCCGGTGGCTGTCGACGTGCTGGTCCGCGGCGGCGAGACGGTGCGCAGCGAAACCGCCACGCTCACCGCGATCGCCACGCCGGGGCACACGCCGGGCGCGCTGAGCTGGACATGGCGCTCGTGCGACGCGGCGGGCGACTGCCTCGACGTGGTCTATGCCGACTCGCTCTCCGCGATCAGCCGCGAAGGATACCGCTTTGCCGACCATCCCGCCTATGTCGCCGCGTTCCGCGCCGGATTGCAGCGGCTGCGCGAAACCGCCTGCGACCTGCTGCTGACCCCGCACCCCTCCGCGAGCGAGATGGTCGCGCGCGCGGCGAGCGGAACGCTGGTCGGCGGGATGAGCTGCGCCGCCTATGCCGATGCCGCCGAGGCCCGGCTCGATGCGCGACTGGCGGAGGAAGCGGATGGCTGACGCCTGGAAGATCGTCGCCGAAGTGTCGAAAACGGAAGCGCGGGCCGCGCTCGTCGCGCATGAGGAAGCGCTTGACTGGCCGGCCGAATGGGTCGTGACGGGCATGGAAGTCGCCGACCACCTGCCCGACGACTGGACGGTCGAAGTCTATCTCGACCGCGAGCCGGGGCCGGACGATTTGCAACGCGTCGCGGCGCTGTTCGCCGGCACGCCGCCGCGGCTGTCGGCGGAAAAGCTGCCCGCGACCGACTGGGTGACCGAAAGCCAGAAGGGCGTCGAACCGATCCGCGCGGGCCGCTTCCACGTCCGCACGCCCGAGCACCCGGCCGATCCCGGCCTCGTCGATTTCGTCATCCCCGTAAGCCAGGCCTTCGGCACCGGCCAGCACCAGACCACCGCCGGCTGTCTTGCCATGCTCGACCTGATGAAGCGCGCGGGCGTGACCGCACGCAACCATGCCGATATCGGCACCGGCACCGGGCTGCTCGCCTTCGCCGCGCTCCATCTGTGGCCCGGCGCGCGCGCCACCGCGTCGGATATCGACCCGGTCTGTGCGGGCGTGGTGCGCGACAACATGGCGCGCAATGCGATTGCCGAAGGCGGCGGTCCGGGCCAGCTGACGATGGTCATCGCCGACGGGATGGCGGACCCGCTGCTGCGGCTGCGCGGGCCCTACGACCTGTTCATCGCCAACATCCTTGCCGGGCCGCTGGTAGAACTTGCGCCGTCCTTCGCCGCCGCCACCGCGCCGGGCGGGAACCTGCTGCTGGCGGGGCTGCTCGAGACGCAGGAAGCGCGCGTGCGCCGCGCCTACCGCGCACAGGGTTTCCGCCTCGCGCGGCGGCTGGTGCGCGGCGACTGGTCGATCCTGTGGCTGCGCAAGAGCCGCGTGCGGTGACGCGCTGGCGGCGCTGGCTTGCAGGGCTGCTCGCCCTGCCCTGCGCCGCGCTCGCGCTGTTCCTGCTCGCGGCGTGGATCGGCAGTAGCCTGCCGCGCAATCCGGACTGGACCGAACCGGCCGAGGGCGTCACCATCATGGTGGAAACCAACGGCATCCACACCGGCATCGTGATGCCCGTGATCAGCCCGGTGAAGGACTGGCGCGCGACCTTCCCTTCCGCCGGCCTGCCGCGCGCCGACGGGCAGCTGCCCACGCATGTCGCGATCGGCTGGGGCGAGAAGGAGGTTTTCCTCAGCACCCCGACCTGGAGCGACCTCAAACCCGCCACCGCGCTGCGGATCGCTCTGCGCGGCGGCGAGGGGCTCGTCCGCGTGGGCCATTACGTGCGCCCCGCGCCGTCCGAATACCACCGCCCGCTGACGCTGCGCCCGGCCGAATACGCCCGCCTCGTCGAGCGCGTCGAAGCCGCGTTGCCGCCGCTCGCCCCCGGCGAGACGCGCGTCACCTACGACAGCTTCGAGGAAGGCGCGCGCAATTACGATGCCACCGGACGCTACACACTGGCGAACACCTGCAACCAGTGGGTCGGCGACACGCTGGCCCATGCGGGAATTGCGATGGGGCGCTGGACCCCGCTGGCCGGCGGCGTGATGAAATGGGTGCCCGAGCCCGCGGCGCCGGGTCAGCCAGCGTCCGGCGCAACAGCGGGCAAGGCTTCGTCATAGCGCACGACCGCGCGCACGACCTCCTGCATCATCTCCATCCGTACCGGTGTCGGCTCGCGCGTGCGGGCGATCATCACCGCGACCGCATAGGTGCGGCCCGCGGGCGAGGTGATCAGCCCGATATCGTTATAGCCCGACTGTTCGCCGTCGTAGAATTGCCCGGTCCCGGTCTTGTGCCGCACGGTCCAGTCCTCCGGCGCCCCGGCCTTGAGCCGCTGCGGTCCGCTGCGCGTGCGCGCAAGCGTGCCCAGCAGCAGGCTGGTCGAGCCGGGCGAGAGCAATTCGCCGCGATGCAGCTTCGCCAGCGCGCCGACCACTGCCACCGGCGGCGCCCCGTCGAGCGGGTCAGCGAGATAGGCCTCGAACGCGCTGCGCCGCACGGCGGGCGAAACCTCGTCGCGCGCCTCGAAGAAGGCGGGTCCCTGCGCATAGTTCTGCCGCCATTCGAGCCCCGCGATGGCGCTCTGCTTGCTGCGCTCGTCAGTGCCGAACCGGATGCTCGACAGGCCATGCGTGTCGAGGAAATCCTGCACCGCCGCAGGCCCGCCGACGCGCCGCAGGATGCGGTCGTTGGCGGTGTTGTCGCTCTGCGTGATCGCGCGTTCGACCAGCTCGGCGTAATCGGCCGAAAAGCTGCCGTCGCGGCGGACGATATCGCGGATCGGCTGGTGGAAAACGGTCAGGTCGTCAGGACGGATGCGGACCATTTCGCCAAGGTCGAGCCGGCCTGCATCGACCTCGTCGAGCGCGGTCAGCGCGACCCATAGCTTGCTCACGCTCTGCTGCGGGAACTGCTCCAGCCCGTTGAAATGCAATGTGCGCCGCGCGGCAAGATCACGCACCGCGATCCCGACATGGCCATCGAAAGTCCCGCCGATCCGGCTGATCGCGCGGTCGAGCGCGGCCTGCGCAGGCGTCAGCGGCGGCGCTTCCACCGCTTCGTTGGCCTGTTCGACCAGCGGATCGGCGGGTGCCTGCAGGCGCGGAAGCCACACGACCAGCAGCGCCAGCAGCAGCACCGGTATCGCAACGAGCAGGAAACGGAAGGGAAGCGTCACCCTTCCTCAACGCGCTGCAGCGCGCTGGTTTCCGAAGCTTTCGCTAGACCAGCCCCGCATCCGCTGCGGCTTCGCCGGGCAGCGGGCGGCCGACATCGAACATCGCGCGCACGCGTTCGGAGAACATCAGATTGCCTTCGGGGAAATAGCGTTCGTAGATCCGCATCAGCTGGTCGAGATGATCGAGCCCCAGCGAACTGCGGAATTGCGGCCCCAGCGCGCTCTTGCCGAAATGCGGGCGCGTATCGACTTCATAGCGCATCACCAGCCGCTGCAGCCGTTCGAGCCAGGCATAGTCGCGCGGGTCGGCGAACAGGTCGATCGCCGCCATCGGCCGCCGCGCATTGGCCGCGAAGACCGGCTCCGCCACCCCCGGCAATTCGCGCACCGAGATGATGCCCTTGAGGAAGAAACCCAGGTCGCGCAGCGCATCGGCTTCGCGGATGATGAACTTGACCACCGCAGGGGCGCGTTCGAGCGGGACGAAGAAGGCCAGATTGTATCCGGTGTAAGTGGTCGAAAACAGCCCGCGGGTGATGCTGGGCGCGCGGTTTTCCTTCAGCCCGGGCTTGGGATCGTAAAGATAGTCAAGATCGCCCGGATCGGTGATCACGCGTTCGCTCTGCTCGAGGTCGAGCCAGTCGATGAAGCGCTGCATCGGTCGCCGCAGCCGGGGAAGGAACCGATCGAGCTTGTAATAATGGCGCAGGAACCATGCGGCGAACTTGCCGCTGCCGCTGGCCTTGGGATGCGCGACCACGATCTTCTCGTCGGCGCATTCGGCAAGGACGTGGGTCATCACCACCGGATCGTCCGGATCGGTATAGGGCATTACCGCCCAATTGACCGCGATCCCGCCCTGGCGCAGCTCGTCCAGCTTCGACAGTCGGCTCATCGAACTGACCGAAATGTAGGATTCGAGCGGTTTGGTCTCCAGCACCAGCTCCACGATCGGTGCGATCGTGCCAAAGGACAGCGCCACATAGGCGAATTCGGGATCGCCGCGCCGCAGCGTGACGCGCTGCCCCTTCCCGTCGAGGAAGGTCAGTTCGACCACGCTGTCCGCCATCACCGCGCGCGGACCGAAGCCATGCGTGCCCGTGGCCAGCGCGCCGACCACCGACTGTTCCATGTAATTGCCCGAATTGTGCAAGCCGCGCCCGTGCTGGTCGCGCAGGAACAGCTTGAGATCGCGCACCGAAACCGAAGCGCCCACGCGCACGGTTTCACTGGCAGGATCGTAAGACAGCGTTTTGATCCCGCCTTCGCGCATCATCATCGCGGTGACGCCGGGGACCACCTGGACACCGTTGTAGGAATGCGACTGGCCCACGCAGCTGTAGCGGCCTTCGCTCACCAGCTTGGCCAATGCGGTTTCATCGTGCGGAACGCGCGCTTCGGTTTCGCAGCGATAGACATTGATCCACGAGCGGACCCAGCGCTTGCCATCGGTGCCAATCGCCCGCCGGTCGGCCGCACGTTCGCGGCGCGTACGCAAATATTTCCTGATCAAGACCTGCCCCCTGCCTTGCACCCGCAGGCAGCATAATGGATTTCGGCCCGCGAAGCGAGGACAGGAACGACATCGACGGCGCAGCGGTGGAACCTTGGCGGCAGCGATACGCTCTCAAGACAAACCTTTTTCAGGAGACACCATGACCCAGACCTTGCTTATCACCGGCGCATCGACCGGTATCGGAGCAGCCACCGCCCGCGCCGCCGCCGAGGCCGGATGGCAGGTCGCCCTGCTCGCCCGTTCACAAGACGAACTGGACAGCCTCGCCGGCGAGATCGGCGAGCGTGCGCTGGCGATGCCCTGCGACGTGACCGACCGCGCCGCGCTTAATGCGGCAGTGGACAGGACCATCGACCATTTCGGCGGGCTCGACGCGGTCTTCGCCAACGCCGGCAAGGGCGTGTCCAGCCCGGGTATCGAACAGGGCGTTCCGGCCGAATGGGACGAGATGATCCAGCTCAACGTGATGGCCGTGCTGTCCACCGCGCATGCGACCCTGCCGCATCTGCGCAAGACCAAGGGACATTTCGTGGTCACCGGATCGAAGGCGGGGCGCGATCACCTCAAAGGGTCGGTCTATGGCGCGACCAAGTGGTTCGTCCACGGTCTTGCCGGGAACCTCGCCGAGGAAATGCGCGAATGGGGCGGCCGCTGCACGGTCATTTCACCGGGCATGGTCGACACGCCGTTCTTCGACGAACCCAAGCCCGACAAAATCCAGCCCGGCGATGTCGCGAATGCAGTGATCTTCGCCATCTCGCAGCCCGAAACCGCCGCAGTGCGCGAAATTCACATCATGCCGACCGGCTGATCAGCGCTGCAGCGCCTCTTCCAGCGTCGCCAGCGCGGCGCGCGCAAAGGCTTCCATATTGGCGATCCGGTCGTCGCTGCCGGTTTCGGTCCGGCGGATGAATTCGAACCCGCCGGGCCCGACCACCGCCGCGCAGCTGCGCCCCGCGGGTGCACCGCTGGGGTGGCTCGACCCGCCGACCGAACCACTTTCCGCCAGCCCCCATTC
>Ga0114914_1000151_pt1 | contig 18318 bp, 18 predicted proteins | sample MalvirAntarct_38_FD_89689 | JGI IMG/M metagenome (GOLD analysis project Ga0114914, IMG submission 89689) | Marine viral communities from the Global Malaspina Expedition - Malaspina viral metaG Antarct_38 | ecosystem: Environmental > Aquatic > Marine > Oceanic | place: Orkney Island (southeast)... | reverse complement strand
GTCCAAGGCCTCAACACGCTCATCGACTTCCGCTACGCCCAGCATTTCAAGGCCAAGCGCGGCAATCACGGCCAGGGCAAGGACCGGACCGGGGCCGGCGCACCCGACCTCGTCGTCAAGGTTCCGCTCGGCACCCAGGTGCTCAGCGAGGACAAGGAAGAGGTGCTCGCCGATTTCACCGAGGTCGGCCAGCGGCTCGTGTTCCTCGAAGGCGGCATGGGCGGCCGCGGCAACGCGAGCTACAAATCCAGCACCAATCGCGCACCGCGCCAGCACCAGCCCGGCGAACCGGGCGAGGAAATGTGGGTCTGGCTGCGGCTCAAGCTGCTGGCCGACGTCGGCCTGCTCGGCCTGCCCAATGCGGGCAAGAGCACCTTCATCAACCAGGTATCCAATGCCAAGGCCAAGGTCGGCCATTACGCCTTCACCACGCTGGTCCCCAAGCTGGGCGTGGTGACGCACAAGGGCCGTGAATTCGTGCTTGCGGATATCCCGGGCCTGATCGAAGGCGCCGCCGAAGGCGCCGGGATCGGCGACCGCTTCCTCGGCCATATCGAACGCTGCCGCGTGCTGATCCACCTGATCGACATTTCGGGCGACGATCCGGCCGAAGCCTATCGCACGGTCAATGCCGAACTCGAAGCCTATGGCAGCGAACTGGCGGACAAGCCGCAGGTGGTGGCGCTGAACAAGCTCGATCTCGCCGACCAGGAACTGGGCGAAGCCTTCGCCGAGGAACTGCTGGCCGCGGGGGCGGACAAGGTCTTTCCCATCTCGGGTGCGACCGGCGCCGGGACCGGCGAACTGCTCGATGCCCTGCTCGGCTACCTGCCCGATCACACCTCGACCGAGACGAAGACCGTCGAAGTCGAGGATTCGTCCGACGACAGCAATCCGGAATGGTCGCCGATCTGATCGTGAAGGCACGGTAACAGCGCGGCAAGGCAAGACGGCTTCCGCGCGCCGCCCGCAGCCGCTAGTCCCCTGCTGATGGACATCGCCGCCCTTTCCGACCTGCGCCAGGCGCGCCGCCTTGTCATCAAGGTCGGATCTGCCCTGCTGGTCGACAAGGGACGTGCGCGGACCGCATGGCTTGCCTCGCTTGCGGAGGAAATCGCCGAGTTGCGGCAGACTTGCGAAGTCCTGCTCGTTTCATCGGGGGCGATCGCGCTGGGCGCCGCCCGGCTCGGCCTGCCTCACGGCGGCCGCGGCAGCCTCGCCGACGCGCAGGCCGCGGCATCGGTCGGGCAGGTGGAACTCGCCCGCCTGTGGTCCGATGCGCTCGGCGCACAGGATATCACTGCCGCGCAAATGCTCGTCACGCTCGGCGATCTCGAGGACCGGCGCCGCTATCTCAATGTTTCCGCCACGCTCGGACGCCTGCTGGCCGCGGGCGCGGTACCGGTGGTGAACGAGAACGACAGCGTGGCGACCGAGGAAATCCGCTTCGGCGACAACGACCGGCTGGCCGCGCGCATCGCGCAAGCGGCGGGCGCGGATGCGGTGCTGCTGCTGTCCGACGTCGACGGGTTGTTCGACCGTGATCCGCGTGAGCCCGGCGCGCGGCGGATCGCGCGCGTGGACGGGGTTTCGCCCGAGATCATGGCAATGGCCACTGCCGATTCCGGCTCGGGCCTCGGTTCGGGCGGCATGCGCGCCAAATTGCAGGCCGCACGCATCGCGGAACGCGCGGGCATCGCTCTGGCAATCATTAACGGCACCCGGCCCGCGCCCTTCGCGGCCGCGTTGGCGCAGGACAGCGGCACCGTGTTCGTGCCGCAGTCGGGCGCGTCAGCACGGAAGGCCTGGCTCGGCGGACGGCTGGCCCCGGCAGGCAGCGTGACGGTCGATCAGGGGTGCATGGCCGCGCTCGATAACGGAGCAAGCGTCCTGGCCGCTGGCGTTACCGCGGTGGAGGGTGATTTCGTCCGCGGCGATCTCGTCGCAGTGCACGGCCCCGGAGGCGAACGGCTTGGCCAGGGACTGGTCGAATATGCCGCTGCCGAATGCCGCGCGATCATGGGGCTGCGGGAAGACCAGCAGGCCCGCACGCTCGGCTATGCCCCGCGCGCCGCCGTCGTCCACCGCGATCACATGGTGCGCCTGTGATGATCGCGCTGACCGGTGCCACCGGCTTCGTCGGCCAGGCCGTGCTCGACCAGGCGGCGCAGTCTGACGAGACCGTGCGCGCGTTGACCCGCCGCGCCCAGGCCCCGCGCGCCAATGTCGAATGGGTTGCTGGCGATTTGTCCGATACCGCCGCGCTGGCTGCATTGTGCGAGCCTTGCGATGCGATCGTCCACGTGGCGGGGCTGACCAATGCGCCCGATCCCGCGGCGTTCGAGGAGGCCAATGTCGGCGGCACCGCAAGACTGATCGCCGCTGCCAAGCACAGCCGCGCCAAGCGGTTCGTCTTCGTTTCCTCGCTCTCGGCGCGCGAGCCCGGACTGTCGGCCTATGGCGCCTCGAAAGCGCGAGCGGAAAAGCTGGTCGAGGCCAGCGGGCTCGACTGGACGATCGTGCGCCCGCCGGGCGTCTACGGTCCGCGCGACGTCGATTATTTCGAGATGTTCCGCAGCGCACGGTTCGGCTTTGTCCCGCTGCCGCCGGGCGGCGCGAGTTCGATCATCCATGTCACCGATCTGGCGCGGTTGCTGCTGGCGCTGGTCGATGCCCCGCCCGCGCTGGTGCGCCGCCGCGTTTTCGAACCCGACGATGCGCGCGAAGGCGGCTGGTCGCACAAGGAACTGGCGCGTGCGATCGGCAAGGCGGTTGAGCGGCCGGTCTTCGCGCCGCACCTGCCCCGCAGCGTGCTGGATGTGGCAGTGAAAGTCGACCGGATGGTGCGCGGCGACAAGGCCCGGCTCACCGCCGACAGGGTGGGTTATATGACGCATCCCAACTGGGTCGCGCGGTCGGCGATGAAAGTGCCCGAAGCCGTCTGGTCACCGAGCGTAAGCGGTGAAGAAGGCCTCGCCGCCACAGCGCGGTGGTATCGCGACAACGGCTGGCTCTGAAGCTCTGGACATTTGCGCGCGATTGCTCGAAAGGGCGCGCTTTGCGGGCGCCGGCTTAGCTCAGTTGGTAGAGCAGTTGATTTGTAATCATCAGGCCGGGGGTTCGAATCCTCCAGCCGGCACCAGCACCGCCCACCGGATCAGAGGAAGGGTTCCTCGCCCGGCTTGTGGATCCCGCATTCGACCTTGTCCCAGCCCGACCAGCGGCCCGCGCGCGGGTCTTCGCCCTCGCCGACCTGGCGCGTGCACGGCGAGCAGCCGATGCTGGGAAAGCCGCGATCGACCAGCGGATGGCGCGGCAGGTCATGCGTCTCGAAATAGGCCGCGATGTCCTCTGCGGACCAGTCGATCAGCGGGTTGATCTTGAGCCGGCCCTGCACATCGGCCGAATCCACTTCGAAGCGCGGCAGATTGGCGCGCGTCGCCGACTGGAACGCCTTGCGTCCGGTGAAGCTGGCATCGAAATTGGCGAGCGCCTTTTCCAGCGGCTTGACCTTGCGCAGTTCGCAGCAGCCATCGGGATCGTACGACCAGCGCAGCCCGGTATCGTCGCGCGTCTGCAGATCGTCGATCTCGGGATAGAGATCGACGCGGTTGAGCCCGAGCCGCTCGGTCAGCTCGTCACGGTAGGCGAGCGTTTCGGGGAAATGCTTGCCGGTATCGAGGAACAGCACGGGCACGGTCGAATCGACCTGCGCGATCAGATGCAGCAGCACCGCGCTCTCGGCCCCGAAGCTCGACACCACGGCGGTATCGCCGACCAGGTTCCCCTCGATCACCGCGCGCAGCCATTCCTCGGTCTCGGTCCCGCGGAACATGCGGTTGAGACGAATCGCATCCTGCTCGGTGAAACGGGGACCCACGTCGATCCGGTCGATGGCGCGCAGACGGTTCATGGGTGCCGCTTGGTCCAGATCGGGGTGCGGTCGTCTGCCGCGTTCTGGTACACTTCGGGCCACCGCTCGAAAGCGGCCTTCACATCGTCCATGTCGAATTGCTGATCGGGCTCGAACGCATCGAAGCCGCAGCGGCGCATATAGGCCAGCTGGTCGACCAGCACGTCGCCCACCGCGCGCAATTCGCCCTCGTAGCCCGCCTCGCGCAGCATCCGCGCCGAGGAGTAGCCGCGGCCGTCGCCAAATGCGGGGAAGTTGACCTCGACCAGCGCCAGCCGCTGGAGATGCGGCAGCAATTCACGCGTGTCGTCGCCTGGTTCGATACGCACGGCCTGCGCATTCGACTGGTCGACGAAAGCGTCCACCGTCACGGCGGGATGGTCGACCGGTTGGTCGTCGCGATAGCGTAGCGTCTCAGCCATAGAGCGCCTCCTTGAAGGGGTTCATGCCGATGCGGCGGTACGTATCGAGAAAGCGTTCGCCGTCCTGGCGTTCGCGTTCGAAGACGGTGGTCACGGTTTCGACTGCATCGACGATGCCGTCTTCGCTGAAACCGGGACCGGTGATCTTGGCCAGGCTGGCATCCTGCGCCTCGCTGCCGCCGAGCAGGAGCTGGTAGTTCTCCACCCCCTTGCGGTCGACGCCGAGGATGCCGATGTGGCCCGCATGGTGATGCCCGCAGGCATTGATGCAGCCCGAAATCTTGAGCTTGAGTTCGCCCAGCGTCCCGGTCTTGCCATTGGCGGCGAAGCGTTCGGAAATGCGCTGCGCGATCGGGATCGACCGGGCATTGGCGAGGCTGCAGTAATCGAGCCCCGGGCAGGCGATGATGTCCTCGACCGTATCGAGGTTCGGGCTGCCCAGCCCCGCTTCGTCGAGCGCTGTCCACAGCGCGTGCAGATCGGCCTTGCGGACATGCGGCAGGACGATGTTCTGCGTGTGCATCACGCGCAGTTCGTCGAAGCTGTAATCCTTCGCCAGATCGGCCATCAGGCGCATCTGTTCGGCAGTCGCATCGCCAGGGATGCCGCCCACCGGCTTGAGGCTGATCACCGCCGAGACATAGCCCGCTTCCTTGTGCGCAACCGTGTTGCGGTCGACCCATACGGCGAAATCGGGGTCGCTGCGGTCGATCTCCTCGCCTGCGTCGGCTTCGAACAGCGGGTCCTCGAAATAGGTCCGGATCCGTTCGAGCTCGGCGAAGGGCGGTTCGACGCCTTCTTCCAGCAGGTGGGCGTATTCCGCCTCGACCTGGCGCGTGTATTCTTCCGCGCCCATCTCGTGGACGAGGATCTTGATCCGCGCCTTGTACTTGTTGTCGCGGCGGCCATAGCGGTTGTAGACCCGCAGGCACGCCTCGGCATAGGTGACCAGCCGGTCGAGCGGGACGAAGGGGTTGATGCACGGCGCGATCATCGGCGTGCGTCCCATGCCGCCGCCGACGTAGAAGGCAGCGCCCAGTTCACCCGCATCGTTCTCGACGATCTGGATACCGATATCGTGCAAGCGCATCGCGGCGCGGTCGGTGTCGCTGGCAATCACCGCGATCTTGAACTTGCGCGGCAGATAGCTGAATTCGGGATGGAAGCTCGACCACTGGCGCAGCAGCTCGGCATAGGGCCGCGGATCGACCACCTCGTCCGCAGTAGCGCCCGCAAAGTGATCCGAGCTGATATTGCGGATGCAATTGCCGCTGGTCTGGATGGCGTGCATTTCGACCTTGGCCAGATCGGCCAGGATATCGCCGGCATCCTCCAGCTTGATCCAGTTGTACTGGATGTTCTGCCGCGTGGTGAAATGGCCGTAACCGCGATCATACTTGTCCGCGATATCGGCCAGCGCGTGCATCTGCTGGCTGTTCAGAGTGCCATAGGGGATCGCCACCCGCAGCATGTAGGCGTGGAGCTGCAGATAGAGCCCGTTCATCAGCCGGAGCGGCTTGAACTGGTCTTCGGTCAGCTTGCCTTCGAGACGGCGGCGCGCCTGGTCGCGGAATTCCTCCACGCGGGCATCGACCATCGCTTGGTCGTATTGGTCGTATTTGTACATCAGATCACCCAGTTACCGATTTCGGGATCGGCAGGCTTGAGGGTCAGGTCGGGACGGACGGTCGGGCCAAGCGCACGAACGCGCTCCTTGATATGCGACGGCCGGGGGCTGCCATCCTGCAGTTCGGCGTCCACGGCATAAGGCGAATTGACGCGGCGGGCGGCCTCTTCGCGGCGCGCGATCTCGTCTTCGCTACCTGCCACATCGGCCGCATCCTCGACATGGATCGACCAGTCGCTGCCGGTCCACCAGGTCACCGCGCCGGTCTTCAAATCGTTTCCGGTAAGCAATCTCATCGTGCCGCCTCCTGCGCGGCGACCGCCAGGGCGACATCGTCGCGCGCGGTCACTTCACCAATCACGATCAGCGCAGGGCTGACCACCTTTTCATGTTCCACCAGATCGGGCAGCCCGGCGAGCAGGCCGCGCAGCACGCGCATGTCGGGGCGCGTGCCGTTCTCGATCACCGCCACCGGCATGTCGGGCGACAGCCCGTCTTCCATCAGTTTCTCGGCGATCTGCGGCGCGGTCTTCACGCCCATGTAGATCACCAGCGTCCGGCCCTTGCCGGCAAGCCCCGCCCAGTCCTGGTCCTTCAGACCCTTGCACTGGCCGGCCACGAAGCTGACAATGCTCGACGCGTCGCGATGCGTCAGCGCGATCTGTGCCGCCGCCGCGGCCCCGTTGGCCGCGCTGATCCCGGGCACCACCTCCACCGCAACGCCGGCAGCGCGGGCGACTTCGGCCTCCTCGCCGCCGCGGCCGAACACGAACGGGTCCCCGCCCTTGAGCCGCACGACGTCCTGGCCCGAACGGGCCACGCGGACCAGCAGTTCGCTGATCTCTTCCTGCGGCAAGGTGTGATGCGAACGGCGCTTGGCCACGCTGGTCAGCTGCGCATCGCCGCGCGCAAGTGCAAGGATCGCAGGGTCGACCAGTCCGTCATGGACGATCACCCGCGCGCTCTCGATCAGCCGCGCAGCGCGCAGCGTCAGGAGATCGGGATCGCCCGGTCCCGCGCCGACGAGATAGATGGTTCCGGTTTGTGCCATGTTTGCAAGATGCGAGGGGCACGGCCGTTGCGCCAATCAGAATGCGTGTCCGGCTAGGAAGGCGAGATTTGAAACCGGCGCTGTGCGCGCGGCAACCTATTCTTTCGCACTGCCCGCAGGCTTGCGCCCCTGCACCATGAGCTCGGCCAGCCGCTCGAGCTGGTCGCTGCCGCGGATATGCAGGTCGCGTTGCGGGAACGGGATCTCAATGCCGTTGTCCTTGAACAGCCACCACAGCTTCTTGAGCACCGCGCTGCGCACGTTGCCGACCCCGTCCTCGGGGTCGGTAATCCAGCAATGGATCACGAAATTGACCGAGCTGTCGCCATATTCGCTCATCCAGACCGTTGGCGGCGGCGCACTCAGCACCCGGTCGCAGGACTTCGCCGCCTCGAGCATCAGTTCCTCGGCCAGCTTCATGTCGGCTTCGTAACTCACCCCGACCGGCACCTGCATCCGCACGTTCTTGGACGAATAGGACCAGTTCTCGACCTGGTTGATCATCAGGTTTTCGTTCGGAATCAGATATTCGCGCTGGTCGCGCGTGGTCACCGAGACCGCGCGGATGCCGATCTTGCGGATCTGGCCGAAGCTCTCGTTGCCCGCCAGATCGGCCACCGCGATCACATCGCCCGGCTTGATCGACCGGTCCATCAGCAGGATGATCCCTGCGATCAGATTGCCGAAGGTCTTTTGCAGGCCGAAACCGATCGCCAGGCCGAAGGCGCCCGAAAACACCGCCAGTGCGGTCAGATCGATCCCGAGCAGGTCGATGCCGAGGAAGAAGGCGGCGGCCCAGACGATGATCGTGATCACCTTCTCGACCAGCAATTGCTGCGCCTCGTCGAGCCGGGTCATGCGGCGGACCAGGCGCCGGCTCATCCGGCTGGCAAACCATGCAAGGAACAGGATGCCTACGATCACCGCGGCAACGACCAGCACGTCGAACAGCGAGATGCGGAAATCGCCGAACGACAGCGCCACGGTATCGACCGTGTCGATGACCGAGCCGACAGTCTCGCTCTGCGAACTCAGCGCTTCCTTGGCGCCTTCGGCCGCGGCGACCGAGCTTTCCTCGACCACCGGCTCGGCCAGGTTCCATGCCTGTTCGACCGCAGGTGTCGCAGCGGTCGGTTCGGCGGCGGGAGGGGTTTCGCCTTGCACGTCTATCCTTCGTTAAGCGCCGCGAAACCGCGGTCGAGATCGGCGATCAGATCGGCGGGGTCTTCCAGCCCGATCGACAGCCGTATGCCATGGCGGTCCGCTTCCCTCCAGCCCGGCTTGGGCCAGGGCATCGCAGAACGCACCGGTTCGACGTCGAACGGCAGGGCGAGGCTTTCGAACCCGCCCCAGCTGTAACCGATGCCGAACAGTTCCAGCCGATCGACCAGCCGGCACCGCGCGGCATCGTCCCCGCCCTTGAGCACGAAACTGAACAGACCGCAGCCGCCGGTAAAATCGCGTTGCCAGATGTCGTGGCCGGGCGCACCGGGAAGCAGGGGCGACAGCACATGCGCCACCTCGCCGCGCGCATCGAGCCATTCGGCGATCGCCAGCGCGGTCGCGGTCTGGCGCTCGAGACGCACGCCCATCGTCCTCAGCCCGCGCAGCACCAGCGCGGCATCGTCAGGCGACACGACATGGCCCAGCCGTTGCGCACCAAGCCGCAGACGGCGATACCAGCGCTCGCCCGCGCTGGCGGCACCCATCATGACGTCCGAATGGCCGCCGACATGCTTGGTCAGCGCGGTGATGACGATATCGCAGCCATGCTCGATAGCGGGAAAGCCGAGCGCGGTGGCCCAGGTGTTGTCGATCAGGCTGACGGCTCCCCTTTCGCGCGCGATGGCCGCCAGCGCGGGAATATCGCAGACCTCCATCGTGAGGCTGCCCGGCACTTCCAGCATGACCGCGCGCGTGCGGTCGCAGAATGCCCCGGCAAAGGCTTCATGGTCGAGCGGATCGAAGAAGCGGTGCTCGATGCCGAGATCCTTCAGCAGGCCCGTGGCCGCGCTGCGCGTGGGATCATAGGCATTGTCCGCCACCAGCAGCACATCGCCGCTGCGCAGGACCGTCAGCAACGCGCCGACCAGCGCGGCGAGACCGCTGGGATAGAGGACGGTGCCGGCGGCCCCCGGCTCGAGCGCGGTAAGCGCTTCGGAGAGCGCCCATTGCGTGGGCGATCCGCGGCGGCCGTAAAAGAACTGCCCATCGCGGTTGTCGCTCTTGCGCGCGCGCAATGCGGCGCAGTCGGGGTAGAGATGCGTGCTCGCGCGCCACACGGGCGGGTTGACCACATCGCTGGCGAAATCGCCCGATCGCCCGCTGGTCACCAGCCGTGTCGCCGCGCGATGGGTGCTTTCATCTCCCCCTGCCATGTCTATCGCCCGCTCCCCGCCTGCTTGGGCGTTTGCGGATCCTCCCCCCATTCCAGCCAGCTGCCATCGTACAGCGCGGTATCGTCCTTGCCCGCGAGGTGAAGCCCGAAGGACAGCACCGCCGCGGTCATGCCGCTGTTGCAGCTCGTGACGACCGGACGGTCAAGATCGATGCCGGCGCTTTGGAAAAGACCAGCGATTTCCGCTGGCGTACGATAGGTGCCCGCTTCGGTCAGTAACTGCGTGAAATGCACGTTCGCGGCGCCCGGGATATGGCCCCGCGATCCGCTTCCTTCTTCGCCGGCAAAGCGCGCCGCGTCGCGCGCATCGACCACCTGTTCGGCCGCGCTGGCGCAGTTGGCGAGGATATCCTCTTTGCTGCGCACGCCGGCAGCACGCTTGGGCACCGGGAAATCGACCGGGCTGCCGGAAACCCCGCCGCTTTCGAGCGCGCGCCCCTCGGCGGTCCACTTGGCCAACCCGCCATCGAGGATCGCCACTTGCGCGAAGCCGTACAGCCGGAAGATGTACCACGCGCGGGCCGCGCTGCGGATCTGGCTGTCGTCATACAGCACGACCCGGCACGACGGTGCCACCCCGAGCTGCCCCAGCCGCGCCGCGAATTGTTCGGGGCTTGGCAGGGCCTTGGGTACCGGCGAACCGGGATCGACGAAGCTGACAAGGTCGAGAAACCGCGCGCCGGGTACATGCGCCGCCGCGAAATCCTGCGCCGCCTGGCGCGGACTGTCGGGCAGATGCATCGACGCATCGAGCACCACGAGGTCCGCAGCGCCGAGCTGGTCGGCAAGCCATTGGGTCGAAACGAGACTGTCCATCGCCAACCGGGTAGCGCGGCGGCCCGGCGAAGTCGAGTTAGGCGAGCTCGCGCTGCGCGACCGGGCTATAGCTGCGCGGCCCTTCGTCGAGCCGGATGGGCTGCACGCGGCTGCTGCCGGGCGCGGTCTGTCCGACGACAAAGGTCCGCAGCAGCGCGTCCCCGCCTCGCGCCGAGATACGCATGCGCAGCAAGGGGACCAGCAACGGATGCCGTCCCTGCCGGATCACCTGCGCCTGTGCGAGCGCAAGCTGCACCTGTCCGTCGAGCGTGATGCTCTGCCCGGGCGCCAACCGCGCGACGGCATGGCGCTCTTCAAGCGCGGTTTCGGCGGTCGCGACCTGCTGATCCGTCGGTGCCTGGGCATGAGCCGACACCAGATCGAGCCCGACGCCGATCGCGCCGAGCGGGGTTTCACTGCGGTTGGTCAGGGTCAGCCGGTATTTGAGTGTTACGAAAGCGGCGCTGCGGATGATCTTGTCGGATTCGACGTGCAGTCGGAGGGCGTCCCCCAGCGCCGCCGGACCGGCGGGCGGAGCGCTGCGGACAACCGGGCGCTGGATTTCGGGAACGTGCCGGGGCCGGCGACGACGCCAGGCGGCGAAGCCTGCGCCGAGCAGCGCCAGCAACACTGCACCGCCCGCAAGCGGCAGCCACGGGGTCCGCCCGGCCTCTTCGTTCGCAGCGGGCTCTGGTAGCGGTCCCTCCGGCACTGCGGATTCTGCGACGGACGAAGCCGCGCGTGTATCGCTCGCGGGGTCCTCGACCGATGGCGGCTCGTCCGGCGCGGAGCTCATGGCCGCCGCTTCACCTGGATCCAGCGCAGGCGGCGTCACCGCAGGCAGCGGCGTAGCGCGCGGGGATGGCTGGGCGACCGGGGCGCGCGGCGCCCTGTCTCCGGATAGCCCGGGTGCCGGTGACAGCATCGGAGCCGGGCTCGGCGCGGCGGTGGGGCTCGCTGTCGGCGCTTGAGTCGGGGTTGCCACGGCGCGCGGGCGAATCTCGACTCCGCTTCGCGTATCCGCGGGCCCTTGCACCTGCGGGGTGGCGCTGGGCGTCGGCGCGGGTTCGAGTGTGAAATCATTGACCGATTGCGCCTGCGCCACGGCCGGCAGCGCTGCGGCGAGTGCAATCAACGGGATACGGGTGACAAATGCCATTGCGGGTCGTTTCGTGAGAAAGGGACCGCGAGTGTGCGGGGCGGCGGTGAATAGGTACTGAAGCGCGGGCTTCCAAGCCCCGCCTTGCGCTGCGCCGCGCTTCGCGGCAGGAGCGCGGCATGAGCGACACACCTGCCCCCAAGTTCCTTGGCGCGAACACCGCGCTGCCCGCCTCGCCCGAAGAGGCCGAACTCGACTACGTCCCCAATCCGCGCGCCGGCCAGTTGTATATGGTCCGCTTCGCCGCGCCCGAATTCACCTCGCTGTGCCCGGTGACCGGCCAGCCCGACTTCGCGCATCTGGTGATCGATTACGCGCCGGGGGAAACCATCGTCGAATCGAAGAGCCTCAAGCTGTTCCTCGGCTCGTTCCGCAACCATTGCGGTTTTCATGAGGACGTGACCGTGGGGATCGGCCAGCGGCTGTTCGACGAAATGCAGCCGCAATGGCTGCGCATCGGCGGATACTGGTATCCGCGCGGCGGCATCCCGATCGACGTCTTCTGGCAAAGCGGCGCACCGCCGGCGGCCCTGTGGCTGCCCGACCAGGGCGTTTCATCCTATCGCGGACGCGGCTGACACACGGACATCAGGCACGCATTCGCCGGCGGATGCGTGCCCTAAGGTTTGGATTGTCGAGAAATCCCGTGGCGGAGAGGGTGGGATTCGAACCCACGGTACTGTTGCCAGTACACTGCATTTCGAGTGCAGCGCATTCGACCTCTCTGCCACCTCTCCGCATATGTCGGGTGCGCTTCGGGCCAAGGGCCCCGGTCGAAGCAAGGCGCGCCGATTAGCCGAGCGCCTGTGCCTTGCCAAGCCCCTTTTCGTCAGAATTCGGGGGAAGCTTCGCCAATCGCCATTGTAAGCGGGCGCCTGGACCCCATATCGTCGCTTCTCATGGAACGAGCACAGTATTTCTCCGCCCAGGCCGGTCGCACCATCGATGTGCCGCGCCGCGTCAAGAGCCGCTTCGCCATCGGTGACGTGGTCAAACACCGCGTGTTCGATTTCCGCGGCGTGATTTTCGACATCGACCCGGTCTTCGCCAACAGCGACGAATGGTACGAGGCGATCCCCGAGGATATCCGCCCCGATCGCAACCAGCCGTTCTACCACCTGCTCGCCGAAAGCGATGACAGCGATTACGTTGCCTACGTCAGCCAGCAGAATTTGGTGACGGATTCGGTTTCGGGGCCGGTGTCGCACCCCGATGTGCACCAGTATTTCGAACAGTTCGAAAACGGGCGCTACCGCATGCGGGTCAGCCTGACCCACTGAGCGGCGCGCGGCGAACGATCAGTTCTTGATCTTCCAGCCCGACTTCAGGATCCGGTAGGTGGCGAAGGCCAGCACTGCGTTGAGCGCGAACAGGCCCAGCGCGGCCATCGTCACCGCCGCCGCATCGCCGATGTCGCTGCGTCCGAGAAAGCCGTAGCGAAAGCCCGAGATCACGTAGAAGAAGGGATTGGCGCGGCTGACCGCCTGGAAGGCCGGTGCAAGCCGGTCGATGACGTAGAACGTCCCCGACAGCATCGCCAGCGGCGCGACGACGAAATTGGTCACCGCGGCATTGTGGTCGAATTTCTCCGCCCAGATCGATGCGAGCAGGCCAAGCAGCGCGAGCATCATCGCGCCCATCAGCCCGAACCACACCACCGCCCAGGGATGCGCCATCGCCAAGCTCACTCCGGGATACAGCATCATTGCCCCCGCGACGACGAAGCCGACCGCCACTGCGCGGGTCATCGCTGCCCCTACGATACCGCACATCAGTTCGCCTTCGGACAGCGGCGGCATCAGCAGGTCGATGATGGTCCCCTGGATCTTGCCCGAAAGCAGCGAGAAGGAGGAATTGGCAAAGGCGTTCTGCATCATCGCCATGGCAATCAGGCCGGGTGCGACGAAGGTGGGGAAATTGACGCCCAGCACCTCGCGCCCGCCCCGCCCCAGCGCGACCGAGAAGATCACGAGAAAAAGCACCGTGGTGACTGCCGGGGCCCAGATTGTCTGCGTCTGGACCTTGAGAAACCGGCGGACCTCCTTCATATAGAGGCTCCACAGGCCAATCCGGTTGATTCCGCGGATCACCGGGCGACCCCGCGGCGGAAACCTGCTCTCCCCTCCGGCATTACCTTCGACGAAGGATGCGTCCGGATGATCGCTTCCGAGCGATTTGGGCTGAGCTTGATCGACCATAGGGCGCGCCTAGGCCCAAGCGTCACGGCATGCAAGCCGCGGCGCCAAGACACGAGATACAGGACTGTACATGAGCTGGACCGACGAACGGATCGCAACGCTTAAGAAGATGTGGGAAGGCGGTTCGACCGCCAGCCAGATCGCCGACGAGCTGGGCGGGGTGAGCCGCAATGCCGTGATCGGCAAGGCGCACCGCCTCGGTCTCAAGTCGCGCCCGTCGCCGGTCAAGGCCAACGACAAGAAGAAGGCCGCCGCTGCCCCCAAGGCCGCGCCCAAGGCACCGGCGCCCAAGAAAGCGGCGAAGCCCGCAGCCAAGCCGGCCGCTGCTGCTGCGCCGGCCGCCCCGCCGGAACCGGCAGCACCGCCGCCTGCACCGCGGCAGGATGCCGGCAACCCGTCGCAGCCGATGCCGAACAAGAATTCCAACCTGCCCAAGATCGTCTCGGTCGGGCCGGGTGGCTTCCTGCGCCAGGGTCCCGGTGACCAGCAGCCCCCGATTCCCCCAGCGCCGCCGCGCCGCCTGGTCCCGGCCAAGCCGAGCCCCGAAATCGCCGACAAGACCAGCCTGCTGGATCTGTCGGACAAGGTATGCCGCTGGCCGATGGGACACCCGGGCGAACCCGATTTCCATTTCTGCGGCGAGGCTGTGAACCCCGGCTTCCCCTATTGCGTCGAACACTGCGGCCGGGCCTACCAGGCCCAGCTGCCGCGCGGCGCGCGCCGTCCCCCTCCGCCGCTGCCGTTCGGCGGACCGCGGGTACGCTAACCGAGATTTTAGCGGGTCGCTCCTCGCCTAGCCCACAACGGGACGGCGTTTACACCCAAGGACACTCGGCCACCTCCCGCAGCGCGGGGGGCGGCTTGGTGTGCGGAACCGTTGGGGGGCGGAAGAGATGGAATGGGGTAGCGTCGGTCTTGGCGCATTCTTGGGGATTGCACTGACTGTCGGGCTGCTGGCTCTAGCAGTGTATCCGTTGGTGCGGCGCAGCTTCCTGCTTTGGGCAGCATTGCGCGCGCTGTGTTTCGCCATAATGAGCGTTGCCTTGTTCCCGGTAGCGCTCACCAGCCCGACACTTGGGGGCGAATTCCGGACCGATATCGGCGAGATCGCCTTGTCGATCGCGATCGGCAGCACCGGACCATTTCTCGCCGCCTATATCGAAAACCGGCCTCGATTTGCGCAGATCCGCTACTGGCTGCGGACCCTTTTCATCGTCGGCGTCGTCGGGGCGATCGCTACAGCATTGGCGCCGCTATGGCCGGGCTTCGACCTGGTGCACGACCTCCTTCTGCTCACGATGATCCTCGGCATGACGGCTGGTCTTACGGCAGCCGTCCGATCAGGCAGCAGGTTCGCGCAGTATCAGGCTGTCGGCTATGCACCATTGATCATCCTCGGCTTGCTAGTCCTTGCGTATGAGTTGAGTACCGGCGCGCCCGTTCCCTATTGGCCGGTGGCCGCGCTGCTTGCGGTGCTGGTCGATTTCATGGTTACTGCTGGCGGCGTCATCAACGGCTATCTCACGGTCAAGCGCGAACGCGACGAAGCCTGGGCCGACGTCAGCGAAGCGCGGATCGCGGTCGCTACCGATCCGCTGACTGAGATAGCCAACCGACGCGGGCTCGCGCTGCGCTTTCGCGATCCCGCCCATCCGCGTCCTGCCGCGCTGGCGGTCATCGATTGCGATCATTTCAAACGCATCAACGACATGTTCGGCCACGATACCGGCGACGAGGTCCTGATCGCGGTTGCCGAGGGCCTGAAGCAGGAGAACGTATTCCCCGCCAGGCAGGGCGGAGAGGAGTTCGTCGTGCTGATCTATGGCGAGGATTATCAACGGCTGGCAGAGACCGTCCGGCGGCAGATTACCCTGTCGGTACTTGAAAAGGTCCCCGAGGTCCCCTTCCCCGTCACGGCGAGTGCCGGGCTGACCGAAGTGCGGCCGAACGATACGCTCGACAGCGCGGTCAAGCGCGGCGACGAGGCGCTCTACGCGGCGAAGGACGCCGGCAGGGACCAGCTGCTGCTGTGGCAGGACGGGAAGCATTCACAGCCGCGCCTGGTGCACGGCGTCTGACGCGATTGCCGCTGGCATCGCCGGGCATCTTGCCTATGTTCGCGCGCTTTCAGAGAGGAGACTTACATGCCGCTTTCGCTACACGCTGCCTATGTTCCGAGCGCCCTGCAAATGCTGGGGACCGCCCGCCACTTGGTCGATACAGCAGAGAAATGGTGCAGCGATCACGATTGCGGGCATGACGACTTCATCAATGCGCGCGTATTCGACGACATGCTGCCGTGGTCCTACCAGGTCAAATGCGTGGCCGAGCATACGCAGGGGTCGATCGAGGGCGTGCGGGCGGGGCTCTATTCGCCCGATCTCAACCCGCCGCCGATCAGCTTCGACGCGCTGCGCGAAAAGCTATCGGGCGCTCGCGAAACGCTGGAAGCGCTGACCGAAGAGGAAATGGAAGGCTGGATCGGCCAACCGATGCGGTTCGAGTTCAAGGACCGCGGCATGGATTTCAATGCCGAGGACTTCCTGCTCACCTTCAGCCAGCCGAACTTCTATTTCCACTGCGCCACCGCCTACAACATCCTGCGGATGAAGGGCCTGCCCGTGGGCAAGATGGACTTCATGGGCCGGATGCGGATCAAGCGCTAGCGTTTGCGCGCAAACCAGATCGTGTGGCGCGGCCCCTTGTTGTTGGGCCGCGCCCGCACTTCGCGCACCTCGACGCTGAACCCGCTGTCCTTGAGCCGCTGGGTGAACTTGTGGTCGGGCGCGGCCGACCACACGGCAAGGATACCGCCGGGTCGCAGCGCATCGCGCGCCTTGCCCAGCCCGGTCTTCGTATAGATCCGGAAATTGGCATCGCGCACGATCCCGTCGGGACCGTTGTCGACATCCAGCAATATGGCGTCGTATTTCGGCGTCGTGCCGTCATTGGCATCGTCGATCAACGCCGCGACATCGCAGATCACCACTTCGCCGCGCGGGTCGGACAGGCTGTCGCCGGTCAGATGCGCCAGCGGCCCTGCAGCCCATTCGAGGATGTCGGGGACGATTTCGGCCACCGTGACCGAGCCGCCCTCGGGCAGTTTCGCCAGCGACGCGCGGTAGGTAAAGACCATGCCATAGCCGCCGATCAGCACCCGCGGGCGCGGCGCATCCAGTTCAGCCAGCGTCAGCTCGGCCAGCTGTTCTTCGGAAAACTGCATGCGCGTCCCCATCAGCTCGTCGCGGCCGAGCATGATGATGAAATCGCGGCCGTGGCTGACCAGCGTCAGCGTTTCGCCGTCGGGGACCTGGGCAGTGGCGAGCGTTTCGCGCGGAAGCATCGTCTATTCTCCATAGCAAAGGGGGCCGCGGGCGGACCCGCGACCCCCTGTAATGCCTAGCGAAGGATCAGTCCTTCAGGAAGTCGGGCACGTGGGCTTCACCGCCCCCGTCCTTGTTCCCGCCGCCATCGCGGTCGCGGCGCGGGCCACCCCGGCCACCGCGGCGATCGCCGCCACGGCCACCACCGCCGCCACGCGGGCCACGGTCACCGCGCGGTTCGCGCGCAGGGCGGGTGTCTTCCAGCTCTTCGCCGGTTTCCTGGTCGACCACGCGCATCGACAGGCGGACCTTGCCGCGCTGGTCGATCTCGAGGACCTTGACCTTCACTTCCTGGCCTTCCGACACGACGTCGGTCGGCTTCTCGACGCGCTCGTTCTTCATTTCGCTGACATGGACGAGACCGTCCTTGCCGCCCATGAAGTTCACGAAGGCGCCGAAGTCGACGATGTTGACGACCTTGCCATTGTAGATCTTGCCGACTTCCGCCTCTTCGACGATGCCTTCGATCCACTTGCGTGCGGCTTCGATCTCGTCGGCGTTGGAGGAGCTGATCTTGATCACGCCCTCGTCGTCGATGTCGACCTTGGCGCCGGTTTCGGCAACGATCTCGCGGATCACCTTGCCGCCCGTGCCGATGACGTCGCGGATCTTCGACTTGTCGATCTGCATCGTCTCGATGCGCGGGGCGTGCTTGGAAACCTCGGTGCGGGCGCCGGTCAGCGCCTTGTTCATCTCACCGAGAATGTGTGCACGGCCGCCCTTGGCCTGCTCCAGCGCGGTCTTCATGATCTCCTGCGTAATGCCGGCGACCTTGATGTCCATCTGGAGCGAGGTGATGCCCTTTTCCGAACCGGCAACCTTGAAGTCCATGTCGCCCAGGTGATCTTCGTCACCGAGGATGTCCGACAGGACCGCAAAGTCGTCGCCTTCGAGGATCAGGCCCATGGCGATGCCCGACACCGGGCGTTCGATCGGAACGCCGGCATCCATCATCGACAGACAGCCACCGCAGACGGTCGCCATCGAGGACGAGCCGTTGGACTCGGTGATGTCCGACAGGATGCGGATGGTATAGGGGAAGTCTTCATGCTTGGGCAGCACCGGGTGCAGCGCACGCCAAGCAAGCTTGCCGTGACCGGTCTCACGGCGGCTGGTGAAGCCGAAGCGACCCACTTCGCCGACCGAATAGGGCGGGAAGTTATAGTGCAGCATGAAGTTGTTGTACGACAGGCCTTCGAGACCGTCGATCATCTGCTCGGCATCCTTGGTGCCCAGCGTGGTGGTGCAGATCGCCTGCGTCTCACCGCGGGTGAACAGCGCCGAACCGTGCGTGCGGGGCAGCAGGCCGACCATCGCCTCGATCGGGCGGACCTGATCGAGCTTGCGGCCG
>Ga0114914_1000147_pt1 | contig 18885 bp, 14 predicted proteins | sample MalvirAntarct_38_FD_89689 | JGI IMG/M metagenome (GOLD analysis project Ga0114914, IMG submission 89689) | Marine viral communities from the Global Malaspina Expedition - Malaspina viral metaG Antarct_38 | ecosystem: Environmental > Aquatic > Marine > Oceanic | place: Orkney Island (southeast)... | reverse complement strand
GCAGTCGCTTCTGCAAATGTCGAATCCTTTGTTCAGGGTCAAGTAGACGCAACCGCTTCTGCTTCTGGGTCTCAGTATGTTGAGTCACCTGCATCGTCCGTTATCACAGCAAGTGCTAACACTACCAGTGACACCTTTATTGCAGTCTTTGCTACTTCTAACAGCATTACTGCAGACGCACAGGTTGTAGAAAGTGCAGTTAATACCGCCAACGCACAAGGAACATTTAACGGAAGCAGCGTCACTATATCAGCGGGTGATTATTCACGCGTTGGTCGTGCTGACTTTACCGCCAGTTCAGAGTTGTCTGCTAGTGACTTCCGCGTTTACGCTTGGAGAGAAGCTCATGCCAGCGCATCTTCATCAGTATTAGCCACAGACGTTCTTCTTGTTCATGTTCAAGCTGACGTTATTGCTAGTGCGTCTGTCTTATTAGATTACCAACTTAACGTCCATGGACAGGGTGATTTTGTTGGAAGCGGAGCCATTGTCTCTGCATCTCATGTAACCCCGTTTGCAGAGTTTGGAGTGACCTCTCAAGCGTTAATCTCCGCTGATGCAGATTACCAGAGATACGGCAAGGCTAATGTTGTCGCCCAAGCTTCAGTTGCGGTTGTTGGTCTTGGAGTTAACTCAGCCTCCGCAGACTTAAATTCATCTGCAGATTTAACTGCAACGCCTTCCATCCTAAAGATTGTTAGTAGCACTTCAGTTAATGCACAAGCTAATTTTGTTAACGGCTTTGCGATAGTCGCCCAAGAAGGTAGCCGAAGCAACGGCATTCTCATACTGGTCGAAGCAGAAGATAGATCAATCACAGTCGAAGCTCCAGATAGAGAATTCATTGCAGAAGCAGAAATTAGAATAATTTTTGTCGATGCAGCTTAAAGAGAGATATTTATGGAAACGTATACCAAACAGCCGACTGAGAGATTGGACTATGACATTGATTTTACTAATTGGCTTCCTACTGGGGACGCGATAGTAACCACTGTAACTAGTTCTACTCCTGCTGGTTTAACCATTTATGTTACTGATGCCGCTACGATCATACCTAAAGTTTGGGTTGCTGCTGGCGTGGACAAAAAGAGCTACATAGTTTCTGTCACGGTGGACACAAGTCAGGGTCGAACTAAAGAAGTGAACTTTAAAGTAAAAGTTAAGGACGCATAAAAATGGCCTTTGAAAATAATGTACAAGGTAAGCTGCACGCTAATATTGCTGTCGCAGCAACTACTGTTGATGTTCTAAAAGCTGTTGCTCCTAAGAAGGATGTCCCTGCTTCAGGTCGGCTTACTTTGTCTGCCACAGACAAGACTGAGATCATTACTTATACAGCGCGTACTAATCCTACTAATAGCCAAACTTTTGCAGTTACTTCAGTTAGTACGGAGTCAGGTAATAAGTATTACATCAATGGTGTACGACAACAAACGCTAACTTTAAAAGTTGGATCTACTTATATATTCACTTATCCATCAGGCCATCCGTTTCGATTTTCTACTACTGCTGATGGTACACATGGCGGTGGGTCAGAATACACCACAGGTGTAACCCACAATAGCTCAACACAAACTACGGTTGTCGTATCTGATAGCACTCCAGCAGCTTTGTATTATTATTGTTCTTATCACGCAGGCATGGGTGGGAGTGCATCAGTTGTTAGTTATTGGACACTGACTGGAGTTGTTAAAAATGCTGAGTCTGCGTTTGGAGATCAGGCATGGTCAGCAGGTGATTCATTTTTCCAAGCACTAACTGCAGCTGATGTAGATAACCTTACAACAATACAATCAGCTACAGCGCCTGCTAATCCTTCTGTTGGTACTAAATGGTTTAATACTACTACAGGCGTTCTTCAAGAATATTTAAGTGACGGCACTGATTCAGCTTGGCTAGACATTTCATCAGGCACCACTGTTGGGCCAGAACCAACAATTACTGCATCAATCATTGCACCTATAGCACAGGGCCGTATTAGCACAGAAGCGTCAGGCACAGCAGCAGGATGTTCTTACAGCGCTTACTCTAGTGGTAATACAACTGTAACTTTTAACACAGCAATGGCAGATACTAATTACTCTGTCATTACAGATAAAGAAAATTTTGATGCACACCAAGTAATAGTAAGTAGTAGAACAACTACTTCTTTTGTTTTGCAATCAAAAGACACAGCAGGCACTGGAAATATGTCACCTTCTAGCTGGCCTTACGCATTTGTTGTCTATGCAAGTAACCCCGTACAAAGCGTATTAGCTACTGCATCATCAATAGCTGAAGATGCTGAAATCTTAGCACTTATCGGACTCTAGAGGAGCCATACCATGACCATCAATACCACTACAGTCGAAGCAAGCTTGCAGACAGCACTTAATGCAACTACAGGCTCGACAGCAGCTAAAGAATTATTACTTTTAGGTAAAGCAGCAGAAGCAATTACCACCGTAGGTAGCAGCTTAACATCTGTTCTTACTGCACACGGTGATGTGTTGTACCGAAATGCTACTGGCCCAGCTCGGTTGGCAGCAGGTGCATCAGGTCAAGTCTTAAAAAGTGGTGGTGCTGGGGCTAATCCTGTTTGGGGAGCGGCATCAGGTGTAGATAATTTTGAACTTGCTGGCAACATGACAGCAAACCAAATAGCTCAGATAGATTCTACGGGTAAGATTGAGGCTATTACTCAAAGTGCGTCTATAACAGCTAGCCTTATGACAAATACCATTTACCCAGCTGGTCAGTCTAACCAAACAGGCCATGCGTGCCACGCAGCAGTAGACCCATCAAACACTAATAGATTTGCAGTTGTTATGGGCGGCGATGCGAGAGTTATTGTAGGACTTGTTGCAGCAGACGGATCAGTAAGTTGGGGATCAGATCTACAAGCTGGCTATGCTGCTGGAGCTGGAGGACATCATGATCTGGTATGGGATCCTGTTAATGACGGAGTTCTTTGGCATAGGGCTGGGTACAGCGGATCAGGTATTACAAGATGGAGTGTTAGCGGCACAACTATGACACAGTTAGGGACATTTTCGACTTCTACTGGTTACAACTGGGGAACATTAAGTTTACATCCGACTGTATCTGGTAGGTTCATTATTACTAATAGAGCTAGTAACGAGATTAAGTATTGTAATTTAGATTCAAACACTTCTTTTACTACACTGTCCACAACATCTATTGGCGCTGACACTGCAAACTCACACATTGGTGAGTTTTTTCCAGATGACGGCTCTAAAATTTTATTACTTTATGGTCAAAATGGTGGTTCTAAAGCAAGAGTAGCAGATGTTAATGCGGATAATTCACTTACTCTGGGCACTGAAGTAGTCATGGGAGATGCAGGAACAGCTTACTTTCGAGCTAAAGGTTTTGCATGGGAACCTAATGGCGACTCCACTACTGGCTATAGATTTGGACTCTTGGTTAATGGATTAACTGGCGCATCGGCTCATGATAGAGCTGATTTTGTTGTTGGATCTGTTACTAGTAGCGGTAGTGGCACAGTCGCAGTAGGTACCGCTTTTAATTGGTCTGAAACAACAGTAGGTGGAAATACGGCACTTTCTCTCGAAACGAGTGAGTACATATCAAATATAGCTTTTAGTCCTTTTAACAAGACTTCTGTTGTTATAGGTACTAATTTTATAGGTGCATGTACTTTAGATGGATTAGAAATAACTGCACCGACAACACTTGTCTCTAAAACTATTAGTGGAAATGGGGTTAGTTTAGCTAACGGTAGCTACCCCATGCTAGTTAATTTAGGCGCAACTGGAAAATATCTCTCACTTATGGAAGGAACAGGGGGCGCGATATTAAACCAACATGCAAAAGCACCAGTATCTAGTCTTAGTGTTGACAAGGTTATGGGCTTTGTAACTGCCACAGGATCAACAGGTGACACTAAAGCTGTACAGTATTCTGGACAACTTGGAGGGTTTTCTGGATTGACTATTGGAGCAAAACATTACGTCCAACAGGATGCCACTGTAACTTCTACTAAAGTTGCTTCTTCAGTTTTTGTTGGTATTGCGGTTAATGCAACTACGATACAAGTTAGAATTTAATCGAGGCTTATTAGAATGACAGCTTACGTTTACACATCAGGTGGTTTTCCATCATCACCCGTATCTGGTGATACATTAACTATTAATTCTGCTCAATACAGTTGGAATGGTACTACTTGGATAGCTACTGCTGTACCCGCTGGCCCAACTGGTGCTACGGGAGCCGCAGGTGGAGCAGGTACGGATGGTACGGATGGTACGGATGGCACCAATGGTACGGATGGCACCAATGGAACAAATGGAACTAACGGCACAAATGGTTCTGATGGCACAAACGGTACCAACGGTGCAGATGGAGTAGGCGGTGTTAGAGATTTTGTAGCTAGCGGCACATTACCTAACGGAGCTACTGTTGTTTTAAAAGCAGACGGCACTGTAGAAGCCGTTAGTATAGGGACAACTACACCTGCTGATACTGTTCCATTAGGCGCATCTGCCTTATTCTCTCCTACAAATCGAATTCAAGAGAGTCAAGTTGCATTTGACGGCACCAATGTAGGTAAGTTTGTAATTGTATATAAAGACGATCTTGTTGTTAATGGCATGGCGGTAATGGGACAAGTTTCAGGGTCTTCTATAAGTTTTGGAACGCCTGTAATATTCAGGGCAAGTAGTAATACTAAACCAAGTCCTGAATCTACTTGGGTGGCATTTGACCCAAATGACTCAACTAAATTTGTTGTTACTTACACATACGGCTCAAGTACCACAACAGGCGAAGTCATTGTAGGAACTGTTTCTGGAACAAGTGTTACCTTTGGATCGCCAGTACAGTTTAATAACGCTTCTACTAGTTACGAGAATATTGCTTTTGATCCTAATAACTCAGGCAAGTTTGTAATTAGTTATGAGACTGGAAGTAATGGATATGTAATTGTTGGTACACTTTCTGGAACTTCAGTTACTTTTGGCTCTCCCCAAATATTTAATTCTGGGTCAACTGACGATATTACTTTAGCTTTTAATAATGCGGTTTCAGGCCAATTTGTTTTGGCATTTGAGGACGACAGTAATTCAAGCTACGGCACAGCAATGGTTGGAAATATTTCTGGCACAACCATAACTTACGCTTCTAAGTATGTATATGACAGCCAGTACAACAAACACAATCGAATAGCGTATGACCCTAATTCTGGTAAGTTTGTAATTTCTAACCTTTTTGGTGGAGCTAAACATGGTGCAGCAAGGGTTGCTACTTTGGCAGGAACTGCCATAAGTTTTGGATCTGCCGTTACATGGAATCCATCCACTGTTGAGACCCCTCAAATAGCTTTTTCTACAAATAGTAAATTTGTTATTACTTATATGGACAATAGCAACGGAAATGCTGGAACAGCTATTGTTGGAACACTTTCAGGTACAAGTTTATCTTTTAGTTCTGAATACGTTTTAGCTAGTTATGGCGGAAACACAAGTATTGCCATAGATCCTCTTGGTTCAGGTAAGTTTGCTGTAGCTTATAAAGACGCAGCTAATTCATCACTAGGAGCAGTCAGGTTAGGTCAAATAGGTTTGCCACAAGAGCAAACAAATTTAACGTCTTTAAGTTACGTTGGAATTTCATCAGCAGCTTACACAAATAGTCAAACGGCATCTATTATTCTTAAAGGTGGTGTTAGCGATAATCAATCTGGTCTTACAGCAGGAAATCGTTATTACGTACAAGGTGATGGAACGCTAGGTACTTCTGAAGGAACGCCTTCAGTTGAAGCAGGTCTTGCAATAAATGCTACGACTTTATTACTTTCTGGCCCCGCTGGAGCTGATGGAACAAACGGCACTAATGGAACAAATGGAACTAACGGCACCAATGGAACTAATGGTACCGATGGCACAAATGGTACTGACGGTTCTAATGGTACTGATGGCTCTGATGGAGTTGGAGGTGTTCGTGACTTTGTAGCAACAGGTACGTTGTCAAACGGAGTTCCCGTTATTCTTAAATCTGATGGCACTGTAGCAGCGGTGACTATTGCAGGAACACCAGCTAATTATTTAGCAGGTCGTCTTATACGAAGCGAAACTCATCAAAGTTTTAATGTAGTTTTTGATCCCAATAACGCTAATAAATTTTTATTCGCTTATAAGGGTGGTAGTGGAACAAAAGTCGTTGTAGGCACAGTATCTGGAACAACCATAAGCTTTGGTACTACTGTTGATTTTATAGCTGGTTACAATTATGAACCAATAATTGCTTTTGATCCTGTTACCGCAAATAAGTTTGTTGGTATTTCGGGCAGCAGGTCTGTTGTAGGTACAATTTCTGGAACGTCTATTACGATGGGCACACCAGTTGGATTTACTTCATCAAATCAAAATGGATGGTCGCTTGCTTTTGTTCCAAGCACAAGCAATATTGTTATAGCTTACACAGATTTAGCTAACGGTTACTACGCTAGTACAATATTAGGAACAGTCTCTGGAACTACAATTACTTATGGCACTCCTCATGTTTCACACTCTGCTAATACTGGTATGCACAGAATTAAATTTGATGGCAGTGGCTCAGGAAAATTTGTTCATACTTTCATGAATGGTGGCCAATCTATTATCAGTGGTGTAGTAGGAACAGTATCAGGTACCAGCATTACTACTGGCTCAGTGGCTTCTATTCTTACTGGGGCGCATCCTGAATATGACTTAGCTTTAGATTCAAACACTCCAAATAGTTTTGTTGTAGTTAGCCCTGATAGCTCTACTGGGCCTCAATTAAAAGCGGGTACTATTTCTGGTAACTCTATTACTTTAGGATCTAAATTAACTATTCCAACTGGCAGTTACAGTGGGTATTACAATTCTGTTGAGTTTAATCCTTTTGTTGCTGGCCAATTTTTGGCAGTTCATAGAAATCAACTATCAACAGGTCGTTACCCCGTAGCAGTTATAGGCACAGTGTCTGGAAACTCAGTATCTTTGGGATCTGTTTTTAATATAGTAAACACTAGCGGTGCTAGTCCTTATTATTCTAGCTCAATTACAGGGTATACAGATGTTGCTTTTGACCCCAATGTAAATGGAAACTTTATAACTATTTTTAGAACTGAGAATGGGTCGCAAGGATCAGTTGACGTTAGATTGGGTCAAGTAGCTCAAGCAGCATCACCAAACTTAACTGCAGATAATTTTATAGGCACATCTACAGCAGCATATTCAGATGGAGCAACAGCTTCTATTGTTCTTGCAGGAGGAGTTTCTTCTAATCAAACAGGGCTTACTACTAACTCAACATATTATGTTCAGACTAACGGCACTATTTCCACTACTGCTGGCGATCCTAGTGTAGAAGCAGGACGAGCGTTATCTGCTACATCGTTGTTTCTTACTAGTGAAGCTGGAACTAGTGGTACTAACGGCACTGATGGCACTGATGGTACTAACGGCACTAACGGTACTAATGGCACTAATGGAACTAACGGTACTAATGGAAGTGCGGGAGCAGCAGGAGCAGATGGGGTAGGTGGTGTACAAGATTTTGTGGCTACAGGCACTTTGCCAAACGGAACTCCTGTTATTTTAAAAAGTGACGGAACTGTAGAAGCAGTTAAAATAGTTACCAATAATTTGTCTGATGGTTTAGCTGGCACTGTGTTTAGTTATAACTCAGCATCTGCTACTACATATCCCTCTATAGCGTTTGATCCTAACAATGCGAATAGATTTGTTGTTTCATATATGGATGGGGCTAATTCAAATAACGGCACAGCAGCCGTTGGAACTTTAAATGGGACTGATATTAGCTTCGGCAGTGAATATGTATTTAACACTGGTAAAGCTTCTATTCCATTCGTAGCATTTGACTCTAATACAGCTAATCAATTTGTGATCGTTTATAAAGACGAATCAAATATGCCTACTAATAGATTTGGCACAGCAATTGTAGGTACTGTTTCAGGTACTTCACTTAGCTTTGGAACCAAGCTTGCATTTAGTTCAGGCAATGCTGCTTGGTTTGGCATTTCTTTTGATCCAAATACAGCCAGCAAATTTGCAGTTTGTTTTAGAGATTATGAAGATTCAAGCGAAGCAAAAACAGTAATAGGAACTATATCAGGAACTTCTATTAGCTACGGAAGTGAATATACATTTACTACAGGAAGTTCCCCAGCTTACTTGCAAATATCTTTTGACCCTAATACAGCGGGAAAATTTGTACTAGGTTATCTTTCTGCAGGTCAAAATAAAGTTAAAGTAGGAACAGTATCAGGTACTTCAATTAGCTATGGTAGTGCTTATGTATATGGCACTGGTGGAGGGTGGTCTGATATAGCATATGATCCAAACACAGCTAATAAATTTGCAATTGCTTATAGCAATAGTGCATACATTGGTAAATCACTGGTTGGAACAGTATCAGGAAATTCGGTAAGTTTTGGATCTGAATACACATTTAATTCAGGAAACACTCAATACGTTCAAATGGCCTTTGATCCTAACAACGCTAATAAGTTTGTTGTTAAATATAAGGATGTAAGTAATTCAAATTACGGAACAATTGTTATAGGAACAATATCAGGCACTTCAATAAGTTACAGTAGCGAGTATGTATTTCTTTCATCTACTCACAATCATGGAGAAATTGCTTTTGATCCTAACACTTCTGGCTCAGGTAAATTTGTAGTTGTATATGGATCTGGTGGTGGTAAAGCAACAGTAGGTCAAATAGCCGCAACAGTAACAAGCATTAATTTAACTGCAGACAATTTTATAGGTATGTCTTCAGCAGCTTATGTAGATGCAGACACAGCTTCTATAGTGCTAGCGGGAGGAGTGTCTTCTAACCAATCAGGCTTAACAACCAATTTAATTTATTATGTGCAAACCAATGGCACTATTTCCACTACTGCTGGAAACCCTAGTGTTGAAGCAGGCAGAGCTTTATCAGCTACTTCTCTATTGTTAACAAGTGAGGCTGGTGCTACTGGTGCTACTGGTGCTGCTGGAACTGACGGTACAGATGGCACTAACGGCACTAACGGCACTAACGGAACCAATGGTACTAACGGTACAAACGGAACAGATGGGTCTGATGGAGTCGGAGGTGTTCGTGACTTTGTAGCTTCAGGAGCGTTATCAAATGGAACTCCTGTAATACTAAAAACGGATGGAACTGTACAAGCTGCTGGCATGGTAACTACAGGTAATCCACAAGCTATACCTGCAGGTGCTTTAGCTCGCTTTTCTGCGGCAGGTTGCGATCTTATGTCGGTATCGCATGATCCTAATAATGCAGGTAAGTTTGTTGTAGGTTATAGGGACAACTCAGCAGCTAACCACGGCTACGTTGTAATAGGTACTGTCAGTGGAACTACTATTACTTTTGGTACTGCAATTAAATTTAATGCAGGGTCTACAGAGAATATAGCAATAGCGTTTGACCCCAACAACGCAAATAAGTTTGTCGTAACTTATCCGGGCGTAGGTAACAATGGATACAGCTCTGCTGTTTTAGGTACTGTTTCTGGAACCACTATTACTCTTGGCACTGTGGTTGTATTCGATTCATATTTAAATCAGAGCCGTCACAGTATATCTTTTGACCCCAACACTGCAGGTAAGTTTGTTGTAACATTTATAAGAGGTACTTCTTTTGCGACATACATAGGTACTGTCAGTGGAAATACTATTAGTTTTGGTAGTGATAGTTACTTTAATGATACAGGAACTCCAGATGAAGTAGTTGTAGCTTACGATCCCAATAATGCGGGTAAGTTAGTTGTAATGTATAGAACCACTGCTACTGCTAAGACTGTAGTAGGAACTGTTACTGGAAATACTATTAGTTGGGGTTCTAAAGATGTATTTGTAAATGGTCGTTCCGAGCACTTATCAATATCTTTTGACCCTAATACATCTGGTCAGTTTGTTGTAGCCTATAAAGATTATGTAGATGCACATAAAGGTAAGGCCAAAGTAGGAACTATCTCAGGTACTTCTGCTACCTTTGGAAATGAAGCTATTTTTAATACATCTTCTACCCAAAATACAGCAGTAGCCTTCGATCCTTTCAATGCTGGTAAGTTTGTTGTTATGTACAATGATCCTAATAATAACTTTGGTACAGCAAACTTAGGAACAGTTTCAGGAACCACTATTACTTTTGGCTCTAAGATTTCATTCCATGCAACTACTCTCTATGGAGCTGATATAGCATTTGACCCAAATACAGACGGTGATTTCATCACTGTCTTTATGGATAACAGTAACTCAGCCCAAGGTACCGCAGTATTAAACCGATTATCCACAGAAACAAGTCCAGCAACCAACCTAACCGCAGATAACTTTATAGGTGTGTCCTCAGCAGCTTATGCTGATGGAGCTACATCTTCCATTGTCTTAGCTGGTGGCGTTGCAAATAACCAATCTGGTTTGACTATTAACTCAACATATTATGTTCAGACTAACGGTGCTATTTCTACTACTGCTGGAACACCTAGCGTAGAGGCAGGCCGAGCTTTGTCTGCCACTACTTTACTTCTAACAAGTGAAGCAGGTACTAATGGCACTAACGGAACCGATGGTACAGATGGTACTGACGGTACTAATGGAAGTGCTGGAGCAGCTGGAACACCCGCCTTAGTCTTAATAAGCCAAGCATCAGCCCCCACTTCACCAGCCCAAGGACAGCAGTGGTTTGATACTTCTCAAGGTGTTCTTTATGAATACCTGTCGGATGGTACAGACAGTGCTTGGTTAGACAAAGGAGCAGCAAATAGCACTGTGTCTTCAGGTACGCCCACAGGTACCACGTTGCCTGACCCTGTTACAGCTGCTGGATCATTGTTCTTCAAAACAGATACAACTGACCTATATGTCAGTAATGGCACTGCTTGGGAACAGATAACTTCTACTGTACCAAGCACAACATCTGCTACAGGTGGAACAATAACAACTACAGCTACTCATAAAATACATACATTTACTTCATCTGGTACTTTTTCTGTAACTTCAGCAGGAGATTTTGAATACTTAGTTGTTGGAGGAGGTGGTGGTTCTGCAGCTGGGGGAAATCGTGGTGGTGGAGCAGGTGCTGGCGGTTATAGATCTAGCGTAGTAGGACAAAATTCTGGTGGAGCTTCATCAGCTGAATCTGTATTGAGTTTGAGTGTAGCTAATTACACTATAACAATTGGAGCAGGTGGAGCTGGAGCAAACGCTGATAATGTTGATGGTGTTCAGGGCAGTAATTCCTCTATAGCTACTAATATTATTTCGTTAGGTGGCGCAAAAGCAGCAATAGGAGGAGGCGTTGCAGGTGGTTCTGGGTCAGGAGCTAGTGGTGGTAGTGGTACACTTGCAGGTGGTTCTGGTACTAGTGGGCAAGGTACTAATGGCGGTAACGCAGTAACATCAAGTCCATACGCTGGAGGCGGTGGTGGAGGTTCTAATAGTGCTGGAAGCAATGGTGTAGGATCTCAATCAGGTTCTGGTGGTGATGGAACAAGCTCAAATATTACAGGATCTGCAGTGGTCAGAGCTGGAGGCGGTGGTGCTGGTGCAACAAGTCAGGGTGCATTAAGAGGATTAGGTGGAACAGGAGGCGGTGGTGCAGGAGCGGCAACAGGCGCATCAGCAGTATCAGGGTTAACTAATACAGGAAGTGGCGGAGGCTCAGCTACTAACGAAAACCCTCCAGCTGTACCATCTGGATCTGGCGGCTCAGGTATTGTAATAATTAGATATGCAGTTTAAGGGGCAGTAGAAATGACAGATTACGTATACACATCAGGTGGCTTTCCATCTTCTCCCAGTTCTGGTGACTCGCTGGTTATCAATGGTTTGCTCTACGATTGGACAGGCACAGCTTGGAAGGTTAGGTCTGTAACATCTAATCGAGTTGAATTTACAGCTACTGCAAACCAAGCGACTAAAACAGGGCTTACTTATTTTGTTGGCAGTATAGATTGTTATATTAACGGGGCTAAGATGTTGTTGGGTTCAGACTTTACAGCAACCAATGGTACGTCAGTCACATTTACCCCAGCACTTGATCTTGCTGATGAGGTGCAATTAATTCTAGGTTCAAACGCATCCACTTCAGACAACTTTTATACAAAGGCAGAAGTACACAGCTTACTTGGATATGTAGCTCTTGCAAATACAGTAGCTCCTGCACTAAGTGGCACAGCAACTACTGGCAACACTCTATCAACCTCAAATGGAACGTGGACAGGCACACCAGCCCCTGCATTTACATATCAATGGCAGAGAGGGGCATCTAATATTGCTGGCGCAACAAATAATACATACACGATAGTTACAGATGATGAGACAAACACACTAAAATGTGTTGTGACAGCCACTAATGCACTAGGCTCAGCTACTATTGCTTCCAATAGTTCCGCCACTATACCTGTATATGTAGCAGATCCTCACTGGGCTAATGTTACCCTACTGTTACAAGGTGCAGGCGCTAATGGTAGTTCTGTTTTCACAGATTTAAGTTCAGTTGCAAATACCATTACAAAAGTAGGTACACCTACAGTTTCAACATCAATTAGTAAATTTGGTGGTTCTAGTATAGATTTATCAACACAAGGTGATGCATTCTATGTACCAGCTTCAGGTATAGATATGAATTACGGAACATCAACAGACTTTACTTGGGAATTTTGGATATACCCCACTGCGTGGAGTTCATATACCAAATTAATAGCGCAATGGAGTGGTGGTTTTCAGTTTATGTTTATGGCAAGTGGCGGTATTGCCATTGAAGATTCTTCAGGAACTTCTTATATCAGTAATCCTATTGCCCAAAGTGATGTTGCATTGAATACATGGCATCACATGGCAGTTTCAAGACAAGGTAGTTCAATGAAATTCTTCCTTAACGGTGTTGGTCATGCGTTTACTAGTAATCTAAATTTCGCGCCTCAAAATACAAGCATAGGTATAGGCAAGGCATACACCCAAAGCGGTAATACTATAGATAGTTACATTGATGATCTTAGAATAACCAACGGTGTTGGTAGGTATTCGGCTGACTTCACCCCACCAACTGCCGCATTCCCAACTAGTTAATGATATGCAGTTTAAGAGATAATAAAGATGGCACATTATGCAAAAGTAAATTCAGGAACAGTTGAGCAAGTGATTGTAGCTGAAGCTGTTTTTTTTGATTCGTTTGTTGATACATCTCCGGGCGAATGGATTCAAACATCTTATAACACTCAAGGTGGTGTTCATGCTGATGGTGGAACTCCACTGCGTAAGAACTACGCTGGAATAGGGTACACATATGATTCTTCTAAAGATGCGTTTATTCCGCCTAAGCCTTTTTCATCATGGACTCTGGTGGATGCTACCTGTCTATGGGAAGCACCTACTGCTTACCCTTCAGATGGTGAAGAATATAAATGGGACGAGAGCACAACTGCATGGGTGGCCGTAGATGAGTAAAGCAAGAAATTTAGCAACGTTACTAGGCTCAGACGGCTCAGTTAAGGCAGAAAAATATTCTGATAGTGTAGGTGGGCAAGCTACTTTTGTGGCTTCAGGAGCGCTGGCTGACGGCACAGTTTTAATATTAAATTCTGATGGAACTGTGACTGAGGCAGGTAATACTGTTTCTAGTACAACTACTGGAACCACAACTATTCCTGACGGAAGTGTGTACACTTTTAACAATGGTCAGACATCATTTAATTCGGTAGCTTTTTCTCCTACAGTAGCGGGAAAGTTTGTTGTTGTCTTTAGAGATCATCCAGCCTCTTTGGTTGCTAGAGCGGTTCTTGGTCAGATTACTGGTAATGCTATTTCTTTTGGAACTGAGAGGCCAGTTAACAGTGCACCCAGTACTCACTACGAGGGTGTTGCTTGGAACCCTAACAACGCTGATCAAATAGTTTTTGTTTATGTTGATGGAAGCAGTACATGGCATTTAGGTGGCGCAGTAGGCACAGTCAGTGGAACTGATTTTAGTGTTGGCAGTGAGTTTTTAATCAACACAGGAACAGCTACTACTCCATCAGTATCATTTGATCCAAATACCGCAGGATCATTAGTGTTTAGTTATGTTGATCAATCAAACTCTTCTTACGGTACGTGCAGAGCAGCTACTATTGCTGCTAATGGAGTGCTTACATTTGGTACTAAAACTGTTTTTAAGACATCAGTTTGTAACAATCCTGCAATATCGTTTGACCCAAATACAGCAGGGCGATTTCTAGTCACTTTTTCAGCAGCCCAAGTTCACGCTATTATTGGTACAGTTAATGGGACTACTCTTAGTTTTGGAAGTTCTGTACAAGTGTCTACAAGTGGGTATGCCTACCTTCCAAACGACGGAACTGCTCATTCATGGGATCCACAAACAGCGGGTAGTTTTGTTAGTACATATAAGCAGGATGATACTGGCTATGGCTACATACGAGCAGGAACTGCTAGTGGGACAACTATAACTTTAGGATCTGCAGTTACTTTTGTATCAGAAAACATTAACGCTGGTACAGCACGTTTTCATCCAACAGACACAGCTGGCTCATTACTTATCCAATACTTTAGTTGGGGTGCTTCGCATCCTAAATGTAAAATAAGGAAAGCGTCAGTTTCTGGTACTACTGTTACGTTAGGTGATTTATATTCTGGTACTACTGTTGCAGGTAATCATACTTATGTTTCTTTGGAGTTTTCACCCTTGCAAGCTGGTAGATTTATATATAAATATAGTGACGCAGGAGATGGTAGTAGAGGCAGAATGGTATGCGGTCAAATACCTACTACTGTAGCAACAAGTTCCACCAATCTTACAGCAACTAATTTCATTGGTATTTCAAGTGCAGCTTACGCAGACACTGCTACGGCAACTTTGAATTTAGAAGGGGGAATTGCAACCAATCTTTCTGGATTAACAGCAGGAACTACATACTATGCTCAAAATGATGGAACTTTGGGATCAAACGCAGATGATCCATCTGTAGAAGTAGGTAAAGCATTATCAACAACATCAATCTTATTAAAAGGTATTTAACATGAAGACGATTATCGAGAATGATACAAACATCAGCAAGTATATGTTTGCTAATTCAGTAGCTATTACTATGGGTGCAGACTCTATTACAACTCCTGATTTTATTATCGGAGATATGAATGCAAGCAACTGTACCTTGGTCGAGGGCGTAACAGCTCCTGCTGGTTGGGTAGGATGTAAGCACACATTTGACGGCACAACATGGGCAGTAAACTCAGCTTACGTTGCTCCTGAAGAATCAGCTCCTGAGTAAATGTAATGTGGTCATCTCCTGTAGAGATGTATCCCATGAATGTAGCACCGACCCAAGCAGCACAGGGTCAGGTGCTAGTCATCGAACCACAAACCGAATACAGATTACAAAGCTACACCCCAGTACAACCAATTAAACCCCCTTATTCCCTTACTCCAGATTACGCCTCACAGAGACTATGGATCTGTTGAGCTATGTAAAAATTAAAAGAACAGTATGAACTAATAATATATTAGGTATATGTATGATTGCAGAATTAGCTATAGCCAACGCAGCTTTCGCTGTGATTAAGAAAACGCTCCAGAATGGCAAGGAGCTGATGGACGCTGGAGATGCGGTCAATAAATATTTTACAGCAGAAAAAGCCATTGCTAAAAAAGCAGCATCAACTTCTGGCAATGTACTCGAAGCCTTCCAAGCCAAGGAACTTCTGGCAAGGCAAGAGGAAGAGCTGAAGTTCATGCTCAACAAGCAGCGATTACAAGGTTATCAGGATTTCTTAAAATTTAAAGCTGAGTACACACGAGACTTGAGAGAGTCGGAGCTGAAAGAAAGAAAGAATAGAGCCAAAAGGCAAGAGGTTATGCTCAAGAATTTAAATATAGCCATCGTCATAGGTCTAGTCTTTGTATTAATAATTGGATTTTTATTTGGAGCTGCAGTCTATATCAAACAAAACCCTAGCACTCTGTCTAGCATGACAGGCCATCCATCACACTTCCAAAAGATGGTGAAGTAAATTATGAACAACCTTCAAGTAAAGAAAAAGGAAGTCTTAATGGACAGCGATAAACGATTTGATCGTATAGAGGCAAAGCTGGACAAGTTAGTAGATGCGCTTTCTCAGCTAGTCGCAGTGGAAACAAAGATAGACCACCTCAATCTCCACCAAGCAACGCAGGACAAACGCTTGGATAGTCACAGTAACCGTCTAGATAAATTAAACACCGCTGTAATAAAAGCTGGAGGCGTTGCCAGAGTGTTAGAGCGGATAGGATTTATTATCGTAACCTGCGCTGTGGGTTATTTCTTTGCAAACTATAACGGTTAAGTCATATGAATTATTTTTCTGAAGACGAATTAAAGTGCTCTCATTCTGGAGAGTGTGAGATGGATGAGGAATTTATGGTTAAGGTCAACTCCATCAGAGAAGTCTGTGGGTTCCCTTTTACAGTGACTTCTGCTTACCGCCATCCCACTCATCCTATCGAAGCAAGAAAGAAGAAGCCCGGAGCACACGCTTCAGGTCATGCTATTGATATAGCGGTTAGGGGTGACAAGGCTCACCGTCTGATTGAAATCGCTCTCAAGTACGGTATGACTGGTATCGGTGTTGCTCAGAAAGGCGGTTCAAGATTTATTCACTTGGACGATTTAACAGCGGAAGATGGCTTCCCTCGTCCTACCGTTTGGAGTTATTAGGAGGTTCTATGTGGGGTTCAATCATTGGTGCGCTATCAAGCAGCGTAGGTGGCTACTTCAAAGGCAAACAAGAACTAGCAGGGGCTAAGTTGAAAGGCCAGCTGATTGCCATTGAAGCAGAAGCTGAAACTACCTTGGCGATTGCTAAAGGTAAGGTTCGCATGGCTGCAGAAGGCCAGTCTCAGAACTTCAACCTTGACATGGTTGCTATGCAAAACATGGAGAAGTCCTATAAGGACGAAATAATTCTTATAGTGTTTATGACCCCCATGGTACTAGCCTTTATACCGACCATGGATGTATACGCTCTGCGTGGATTTGAAGTCATCAGCAAGATGCCGCAGTGGTATCAGTACACTTTGGTTGGAATGGTCGTGGTGATCTACGGTATGAGAGGCATGCTTGAGAAAGTTATCTCTTCAAAAGTCCCTAAGTTTAAATAGTTAACAGAGATAAGATCATGGCTATATTCAAGATAGACTTATTCAAGGGTACTGCCCCTAAGCTGTCAGCCCGATTGTTGGCTGATGGTGCTGCAAAGACAGCAGTTAACTGTCGATTAGATTCAGGAGACTTAGCGCCCATACGAGGGCTTAGTGACATTGCCAGTACTGCGGAAACTGCTGGAACAGAAAACAGTCTTTATAAGTACGATACAGTCGATGGTGTAGACCAGTGGTTTAGGTGGGATGAGGACGTAGATGTAGTTAGGTCTCCAATAGCCTCAAACACTTTTAATCGTGTTTATTTTACGGGTGATTCAGTAGATGAAAAGAGACCTAGAGTAACCTATAACGTTGTAGCTGTTGGAGGTGGTACTGTGTATCCCTCAGTCTCATTCAGATTAGGAATCCCTGCACCAACTACAGCCCCCACAATGACAGTTGTCGGCGCAGTTCCTGCCAATACAGATAATGAGGTAAAAGAAGCTAGATCTTACGTCTATACATTTGTGTCACTTAATGGGGAGGAAGGGCCACCTTCTCCTCCTAGTTATGTGCTTGATGTATACCCCACAACTCAGACGGTAAATCTTACAACTTTAGAAACTGGCCTACCTGTATCCTCTGATGTAAACGTCAAGAACATATATCGAACTGTCACTTCAGCGGCTGGAACATTCTATATGTATGTGGCCTCGGTTACTTTGAATGACCCTGACTATGCAGATAGTAAAACCGCACTTCAGTTACAAGGCGCACTTCCCTCCACTGATTGGGTTGCGCCTCCAGCAGGAATGATTGGATTAACTTCATTATCTAATGGGATATTGGCTGGGTTTAAGGATAACGAAGTCATGTTTTGTGAGCCATTTATGCCTCATGCGTGGCCTACAAAATATAGAATGTCTACAGATTTTTCTATCGTAGCTATTAAGGCGGTAGGAAGTAGCTTGATTGTTACCACTAAAGCTTATCCTTATGTGGTTCAAGGTTCGCACCCAAGTAATATGACCATTGCCCGAATGAGAGAAAACCAATCCTGTGTGTCTAAGCGGTCTATTGTTAACATGGGCAGCCATGTTATGTATGCGTCACCAGATGGACTTGTATCAGCCTCTGGAACAACAGCCACTCTTGCTACAGATATGATCTACAGCCGCTCTCAGTGGCAAGCTTTGAAGCCTGAGACTATACATGCTTACATGTACGAGGGTAACTACATTGGTCTATATAAGGTCAGTAATGTTCAGAAGGGATTTATATTTAACCCTAAGACTTTGCTATTGTCTGACCTTACCCAAGTGACCACTTTGACTGGAGGTTATTCTGACCCAGAAGATGACGCTCTTTACTTTATAGATTCTTCTAGCCAGATAAAAAAATTCGATTCTGGATCAGAGATTGTTTATGAGTGGCATTCCAAACAGTACAAACTAGGAAGGCCCATCAACATGGCCGTGGCTCAGGTTGAAGCAGAGTCATACTCAAACATAACTATATCAGTTTATGCTGAAAGTGGTTTAGTGCATTCACAGGCTGTATTAAATGAACATGCTTTTAGGCTCCCTTCTGGGTACAGATCTAACCAGTTTGAAGTAAAGGTTGTGGGTACTGATATTATTAATAGTGTCTCAGTCGCCACTAGTATGAGTGAGATTGTCTAATGAGCAAAAAGCCTGACACACCAAATATTTCTGCAGAATTAATTGACGAAGGATCGCAGCAGCTGTT
>Ga0114914_1000140_pt1 | contig 20113 bp, 11 predicted proteins | sample MalvirAntarct_38_FD_89689 | JGI IMG/M metagenome (GOLD analysis project Ga0114914, IMG submission 89689) | Marine viral communities from the Global Malaspina Expedition - Malaspina viral metaG Antarct_38 | ecosystem: Environmental > Aquatic > Marine > Oceanic | place: Orkney Island (southeast)... | reverse complement strand
GACGGCCGCCGCTTCACGCCGGCTGACACCACTGGCCGCGTCGACCTCAACAACATTCCGCTGGCAGTGATCGAGCGCACGGAAATCCTGACCGGCGGCGCAAGCACCACCTACGGTGCCGACGCAATCGGCGGTGTTGTCAACTTCGTCACCAAGACCGACTTCGAAGGCCTCGAGGCAACCGCTTCGCAGCAGATCACCGAAGAAGGCGACGGCAACGTTTTTCGTGCCGACGTCACCCTGGGTGCCAACTTCGACGACGGCCGCGGTAACGCAGTCCTGAGCATCGGCTACCAGAACCAGGATCCTGTCTACCAGGGCGACCGCGGCTTCTCGCTGTTCAACATCGGTTCGTTCACCGGTGACCCGAGCGGTTCCTCGAACGCCGTTCCCGCCGTTATCGTCGGCCCGACGCCGGAAGGCTTCGGTCAGCTGACCGACGATGGCCAGGGCTACGTTGACGGTGTGTTCGATCGTCCGTTCAACTTCAACCCGTTCAACATCTTCCTGACGCCGTTCGAACGTTTCAACATTTACGGCTCGGCAAACTACGAAGTGTCGGACGCTGTCGAAGTGTTCACGCAGGCGACGTTCTCGAAGAATACCGTTTCGACGATCATCGCTCCGGGCGGTTCGTTCTTCAACACCTACCAGGTCAACCTGAACAACCCGTTCATGCCCGACCAGCTGGCACAGGCCTTCTGTGACGGCCTCGAACTCACCGCAGCAGAATGCACCGCCGGCCGTAACACCCAGTTCGGTGCGACGCTGGCCGACGGCACTGCCAACCCCGACTATGTCGAAATCAGCACGTCGGTCCGTCGTCGTACGCCCGAAGCTGGTTCGCGTACTTCGGACTTCACCACCACGCTGTTCCACCTCGTGGGCGGCCTCCGTGGCGACGTCACCGATTCGATCGGTTGGGAAGTTTCGGGCTCGTATGGTGAAAGCGAACAGATCCAGCGCCAGGGCGGCTTTGCCCGCTTCGATCGCCTTCAGCAGTCGCTGATCGCGATTCCCGACGGTGCCGGTGGAGTCCAGTGTTCCGATCCCTCGGGCGGCTGCGCTCCGATCAACCTGTTTGGTGCGCTCGGCAACCTCGGGTCGCCGGAAGCCATCGACTACGTCTTCAACCTGACTCAGCAGGTGATCACCCAGGCCAGCCTCACGCAGGCGCAGGCGATCATCGACGGCGACCTCGGCTTCGGCATTTCGGCTAGCCCGATCTCGTTCGCGCTCGGTGCCGAATACCGCAAGTACACCGCAACCCGCCTGTCGGACGAAGCTTCGCAGACCCCGGGTGCAGTTGTCGGCGGCGGCGGTGCCGCTCCGGACATCGATGGTTCGTACAACGTCAAGGACTTCTTCGGTGAAGTCGCAATCCCGGTCATCGAAGATTCGTTCGTTCGCGATCTGACCATCGAAGCCGGTGGCCGTTATTCGGACTACTCGACTGCAGGCGGTGAGTTCACCTGGAAGGTTGGCGGTACGCTGACCCCCATCGATGGCATCACCTATCGCGGTAACTACCAGCGTTCGTCGCGTGCACCGAACATCGGTGAACTCTTCACGCCGGTCACCACCGGCCTGTCGAACCTCGCGATCGATCCCTGTGCAGGGACCAACCCGGTTGGCAATGCTGCACTGACTGCGGCCTGCGTTTCGCAGATCGTTGCAGGCGGCGCCACCCAGGCCTTCGCACAGAGCCGTATCGGCAACATCCTCCAGCCGGCTGCTGGTCAGATCAACGTCACCTCGGGCGGCAACCCCGATGTTGGCGTCGAAACGGCCACCACCTGGACGGTGGGTGCAGTGTTCGAACCGATGTACAACCTCTCGTTCACGGTCGACTACTTCAACATCAAGGTTGAAGACGCGATCACGACTCCGACGGTCAACGACCTTGTCGGCGGTTGCTACGACGCACCGAGCGCGGACAATCCGTTCTGCTCGCTGATCGTTCGTGGTGCTGCGACCGGTGGTCTCGACGGTTCGCCGAACGAAGTTCCCGGGCTGCTGCTCAGCCTGTCGAACCTCGGCACGATCAAGACGGATGGTATCGACGTCAGCCTGCGCTATCGCACGAGCCTGACCGACGATATCGGCTTCCGCTTCTCGACCGACGGCACCTGGACGAACCGCAACGAATTCCAGGCAACCCCGACTTCGGTCAACCGCGAGTGCGTAAGCTACTACTCGGTGAACTGTAGCTCGATCCAGCCTGAGTTCGTGTTCAACACCCGCGCGACCTTCTCGTTCTACGACGAGCTGGATGTCTCGCTGCTGTGGCGCTACCTCGACGGCGTCGAGTTCGAACCGCTCCAGCGTGCGGAAAGCGGCGACGCTTTCGTCGGCACCCTGCCGGAAGGCACTGGTCCGGTGGCTGGCCAGGAAGTGGACTTCAACACCATTCCGGCTGAAAGCTACTTCGACCTGAGCCTGCGTTGGATGGCGACCGAAAACTTCGAGTTCGTCTTCACCGTGCAGAACCTGCTCGACAACAAGCCGACCATCGTTGGCTCGGACATCGGTTCGACCGCGTACAACTCGGGTAACATCTACCCGTCGACCTACGACGCCCTCGGCCGTCGTTATGCTGCAGCGGTGAAGCTTCGCTTCTAGTCGCAGATCAACTGAACAAGAGAGGGGCGGTGTTTTCACCGCCCCTTTTTTTATTTGAAATCGGTGCTATCATGAACGCGGATCGGAATAGAATGGGTGGGACAAATTCCTTTTTGACGACTTGAACAAAGGCATTTGGATTCCCGATTCAGCCGTGCACTTCTTTGTGAAGGCACTAGCAGATGGACCGAGAACTTACCGGGTTCACACGCGAACACGAAGGGATCAAAAAATGCGCAGAAAGGTTCTTGGAGTCTTGTACTGTGCAGCGATCATTGTTTCGCCTGCTCCTCTCTCCGCCGGCGACGAGGGAGCCGAACCCGCTCGCGATGAGCAAGGCAAGATCACTGACAAGCGTCATCCTGACTATGTGAAGTGTCGCACCGAATCGGTAGCCGGATCACGAGCCAAGAAGCGCCGTATCTGCCTCACGAATGAACAATGGGCCGAAGTGGCACGACAAGGCCGGAGCATGGCAACCGCGATTGTCGAAGGCGGTCGAGCAGGGATCGACTGGGAAGCGGTCCAGCAGAACAAGCGCAGCTCACCCTGCCAGCAATTCGTGTGCTGATCGGATTGGACAGGCCGGGTGTTGCCGAGCGACGCGCCTGACGGCGCGCTCTACGATCCGGCCCGGGAAAGTGGGGGCGGATAGGCACATCCGGGGCTGCGGTCGGCGACGGCGAAACACCGCGTCGTATATCGTTGGCTCCCCCCATGGAAAAACGGTTCTTCGCTCGAACAAGATGTGCAATGCATCATCGTAGATGAGGAGGTGAAGATGAAGAAGATTTATGCTTTGGCCTGTGCTGCGCTCGTGTTTGCAGGAGTGCCGGCATCTGCTCAGCAGGGCACTGGAGAGCCTGCGCGCGATGCGGAGGGGAAAATTACCGATGAGAAGCATCCGGACTACATTCTTTGCCGGACCGAGTCTGTCATCGGCTCGCGAGCCAAGAAGCGCCGTGTCTGCCTGACCAATCGGGAATGGGCGCGTGTCGCACGCGAAGGCCGCGGCCTTGCGAGCGCGATGGCGGAAAAGAATTCCTCCGGGCTGATTACGAACTGACGACGTTCGGCGTTCACGCCGTTCGAGGCCGACCGGGGGTTCCGAGGCCCCATGAGGGCCACGCCATGTTCGGCCGGCAGGATACAAAGCCAGATTCCGGTCTTTGACAAGGCGGCCGTTGCAAAAGGCCACCATTGTGCTCGAGCACTTGTGCTGCCCTTTGGTGCTGGCCTCGCGGCCCAGGGAGGCGAGACGCAGGATCAGTCCCCCGAAACGGATGCAGTTACCGAACAGAAAGCCAAGACCAGCGACAGGATGATCTGCAAGACTGTCCGCAGCGTTCGTTCGCGTGCAATCAAGAACAAAGTTTGCATGACGAAGAAGCAGTGGCTTGCCGCAGCCCGTCAGGGCAATGGTCTCGCACGCTCGATCGTGAGGGGTGCGGCGAGTGGCCAGTGGGACGTCCTGGACCGCGACGACGGCGCCACCTGAGCCCTGCGTCTCAGCGCAAGGCGGAGGACACCGGCGCGACATCGAGTCCGATACCGTCCGCCACCACCCTGACCCATTCGGCGACCTTGGCGATCTCGTCGCTGTTGGCCTCGCGCGTCGCGGCGATTTGCCGCTCGCGGTCGCTGCGGGAATAGGACGTCGATTCCTTCGAGTTTCGCGTGAAAGCCGGTCCCGCTGCGATCGCCGCGCTATCTTCTGGGCCGGGGTGTAATTCGAAGCGGGCGTAGAATTTCGCAACCGTCTCGGCCGGTTCCGCCAACAGGCTGCGGCTGTCGCAGATCCCGAGACGCCCGGCGCCGAACCGGTCCTGCATTTTCCGGTAAATTGAATGGTGCGAAAGCCAGCCTAGGCCGGCGACCTGCAGATCGGTCAGTTCGAACATCTCATCGGGCGCAAATTGCTGCGCCAGAACGCCATCCTGCATCTGGCCGATCAATGCCTGTCGCACCCAGCGGCGTCCCCACAGGCCCTTTACCGCGATTGAGGCAAGGAAGTCTTCGATCGGCGCATAGAGCAGGATCGCATGCGCATCCGCGCGCAGACCCATGATGGCAGGCGCGAGTGAGTTCACGATATTAGAGGGTTTGACCACGACCGCGCGGTCATCGCCGAACGGCCGCGCGAGGAGGGCAAGCGCCATATCGAGCACCGCAGCGATCTTTTCCGGCTGCGCCCCTCGCCGCCGCCAACCGACAACGTCGTTGAGCACCACCGGCTCGACCAGCCCCATCGAATAGCCGGGGGCATCGAACATGCGTGCCACCAGGGTCGAACAGCAATAGGCCGAATGGAACACGAAGTGGATCGGAGCTGCGGGCAGGGCCCGCCGGTCGATCCGTTCAAGCGGTATGACGCGTTCCGCTCCGGTATCGGGCAGATGCTCGTCGGTCAGGAACGCGGCCTCGCGTTGCACGTCGCGCGGAACATGCCGAAAGCGGAAGCTGCCGTTCGTCTCGTCATAACGATGCGGCAGCCATTCCGCATCCTGCAGGATATCCTGATCTGTGATCATGGTGCGGTGGGCCTGCCCTCAGCGGATGCGGGTCACGCCCTTGAACCCCGTCTTATCCGCAATTCGCACGCGATATCCGCCGGTAGCGCTTTCGCTGATCGTCACCTCCAACCCGACGCGGAAGCGCGCCCGCAGACCGCCGCTCGAGAGCACCTGCCAGACCTGTCCGTTGTCGAGCGCGATCGTCGTTTGCCCGGTCCGCAGGTTCGCATCCACCGCCGCGATCGTCGCGGTGAGTTCGGCCATCCGGGACCCCGAGGAATCTACCGGAAGGCCGAACCGTTCGCGCCGGTATTGCCGGCGCTTTTCCTGCAATTCCTCGTCCACCCCGTACTGCGTGTCGAGCGCCTGGTCGTAGCACGCCAGCCGCTCGTCATCGCTGCCGATGGCGCGGCAGTCGAGCAGTGCCTCGGAGGGCGCGTCCTGCGCCGACGTCACTGCCGGGAACGCCAGGGTGCATATCGCTGCAAGCCCGGCGGAAGCCGCGCCCATGCACCAGGAGCGATTGCCCATCGTGCGCGAACCTGCGCGTGATGAGGTCAGACGATCAGGACGAAGCAGCATGCATTGATTTCCTAGAAAGCGTGGGCGTCAGAACCGCCGCGAGACTATCAGATCGCAGCCCGCCGACAAGCCGCGGCGCACGGTCGGGACCGGTGATTGTCGTGCAGATGGATGCCTCTGTAGCAAATGATGTGTCATTTTCATTGCAGTTCGGGGCAAACCTCATGCGAGTTTTCCCTTACGGAAGCTAAAGCATTGCCACGTTCGGAAGTTTTGGTTCTCATGCACGCGTGCAATCATGCACGGTCGCAATCAGGGAACCACAACATGACCTCCACCCCCCCGTTCGCACGGGGCCGGCGGCTTGCGCTCTTCACGAGCGCGGGTATCGCCGCCCTGGCCGTTTCGACACCTGCCTTCGCGCAGGATGCCGACGACACCATCGTCGACGAACAGGCCGCAGCCGCTCCCGAGGCCGATAATGCCATCGTCGTGACGGGTTCGCGCATCCGCCGCCCCAACCGCGACACGCTCGAGCCCTCGATCGTCGTCAACGCCGACCAGATCGAAGAACGCGGTCTGACCAATGTCGGCGAAGTGCTCAACGAACAGCCCGCTTTCGGTCCGCCCGCCAGCAGCGCGGTCGGCGGCCAGTCGGGTTCCTTCGGTTCGGGCCAGAGCTTCATCAACTTCTTCGGTCTGGGCTCGCAGCGCACGCTGACGCTGGTCAACAGCCGCCGCTACGTCAGCTCGAACACCGCTTCGATCTTCGGCCCCGTGGCTGCCGGTTCGCAGGTCGACCTCAACACGATCCCCACGCTGATGGTCGACCGTCTTGAAACCATCGCCGTCGGCGGCGCACCGATTTACGGTGCCGATGCCATCGCCGGCACCGTGAACATCATCCTCAAGGACCGTTTCGAAGGCGTCCGCTTCGACGCGCAGATGGGTATCGCCGAGGAAGGCGATGCGCAGGAATACCGTCTGGGTGCAATGGTTGGCACCAGCTTCGCCGATGGTCGCGGCAACGTGGTTGCAGCGGTCGAGTACAACAACACCGAAGGCCTGCTGTACACCGATCGTGAACGCACGGCACAGGGGCTGTTCTACGCCGCTCCCAATGATCCGAACTCGCCGTTCGACAACGTCGTCATCAGCGATCGCCGTATCCCGATCCTCAGCGAGTTCGGCGCTCCGACGACGATCGATATCGTCCCCGGCTTCGGCTTCGACATCACCGACGGCAGCGGCAACACGCTGGTGTTCGATGCCAATGGCAACCTCACGCCGCTGGACTTCGGCGAACGCTACGGTGTGGTGAACTCCGCCGGCGGCAACGGCTTCAGCCTTCTCCCGGTCTCGAACCTGCTCTCGCCGGTCGAGCGCTATCTCGGCGCGCTCACCGCTACCTACGACGTAACCGATTCGATCACGGCCTTCCTCGAAGGACAGTACGCCAATTCGAAGGGTACCGAACTGCGCTCGCAGCCGGTGTACAACACCTGGCTGTTCGACGATGCGGGCACGCCCGACGGCAATCTGATCGTGCCGTTGAGCAACCCGTTCCTGTCGGACGAAGCCCGTGCAACCATTGGCGCGCAGCTTCCCGCGGGCCAGGACTTCTTCTACCTCGGCCGCGCCAACACCGACCTGATCGCCGGTGAAGGCTCGTCGGAAGTCGAAGTCTATCGTGTTGTCGCCGGTCTGCGTGGCGATTTCTACCTCGGTTCGCGCAATCTGAACTGGGAAGTCTCGGGCCTCTACGGTCGTTCGCGTACCGAGGGTCGCAGCCGCGAACTGGTGCAGCAGAACTTCGAGAACGCCCTGGCTGGCTGCCCGGCCGGAGCAGACAGTTCGCCGATCGCGACGATCAGCGACATCTGCGCCCCGTTCAACCCGTTCGGCAACCAGAACACGCAGGCCGTGGCGGATTACGTCACGACTATCGCCAACCCGACCGCGACCAACGAACAGTATGATTTCATCGCCACCATCGGCGGCGACCTGTTCAATATCTGGAGCGGCCCGGTCGGTTTCTCGATCGGTTACGAGCACCGTGACGAATCGGCGGACTTCGATCCGGGTGCGTTCTTCTTCGGCCAGCCCGACCCGGCCGACCCGGATGCACCGCGCACCCAGTTCGGTCGCTCGATCCCGATCGATCCGGTCTCAGGTTCGTACAACACCGACGAAGTGTTCGGCGAACTCCAGATCCCGCTTGTTTCGCCGACGATGGACGTTCCGTTCGTCAACCTGCTCGAAGCCAAGGGCGCCATTCGTTACGTCGATAACTCGCTCACCGGCGGGGATATCACCTGGACGGCCGGCGGGCGCTGGAAGCCAGTTGAAGATTTCGCGATCCGCGGCAACTTCACCCGTTCGATCCGCGCACCTGCGATCACCGAACTGTTCAACCCGAACAGCGCGATCTTCACCACCGCGGACGATCCGTGCGATGCACGTTTCATCAACGCTGGACCGAACCCGGCCCAGCGTGCGGCGAACTGTGCTGCGGACGGACTGCCGGCCAATTTCACCTCGAACATCGTCGACTTCACGACGCGCGGTTCGCTTTCGGGCAACACCGAACTCGAGAATGAAACGGCCGACAGCTGGACCATCGGTGCGGTGTTCACACCGACCTTCGCTCCGGGCCTGACCCTGTCGGTCGACTGGGTCGATATCGCTCTTGAAGGTGCGATCCAGAGTGTGGACGCCGAAGGCACGCTGGAAGCATGCTACGATGCCAACGACTTCCCCAACTCGGCTTGCGATCGCATCGATCGCGACGGGGCGGGCCAGGTCGAATTCATCCGCACCGGCTACCTCAATGTCGCATCCTATGACTACCAGGGTGTGATTGCCGACCTGCGCTGGACCGAGGCAACGCCGTTCCTCGGCGCCGACAGCCGCATCAGCCTGCGTGGTTCGTACCAGTACATCGACAAGCTCGAGCAGCAGGTCGGGACGGGCGATCTCTCGACGTTCCGTGGAAGCCCGGGCTATTCGAAGCACCAGGCTACCGTCGGCGTGACTTACGAGAACAACGGTTTCGGCGCATTCACGCAGATCCAGTACATCGGCGAAAACGTCGTTGATCCGGATGCGGCACCGACCTCGTACCAGTTCTTCGAGCGCGACGAGATCGTTTACATGGACGCTGGCATCAGCTTCCGCACCGAAAACGACTTCACCTTCCGCTTCATCGTCGAGAACCTGTTCGACCGTAGCGCGCCCTACCCGGCGCCGACCGGTGGTGGCCTGACCACCTATTTCGACGGGATCATGGGTCGCTACTTCAAGGTAGCCGCAACATTCGGCTTCTGATCCAAATCGGAATCCTAAAAGAAAGGGCCCCGGGAAACCGGGGCCCTTTTTCGTTTCCGCATCGGGTCCGACGCGGTCAGGTGATCGTCATCGCCAGTTCGCCGTCGCCTTCGTCGATCGCGACCTTTGCGCCGTCTGGCACCTTGCCGGCGAGGATCATGTCCGCCAGCGGGTCCTGCACGTAGCGCTGCACCGCGCGCTTGAGCGGGCGTGCGCCATAGACAGGGTCGTAACCCACGCGGCCGAGCCATTTCTTCGCCGCCTTGGTCAGGTCGAGCACGATCTTGCGGTCCTTGAGCAGCTTCTGCACCCGCGCGACCTGGATATCGACGATCGGCGCCATGTGCTCATGCGCAAGCCGGTGGAACAGGATGATCTCGTCCAGCCGGTTGAGGAACTCGGGGCGGAAATGCCCGCGCACCACGTCCATCACCTGCGGTTCGACATCCTCGACCTTCTGGCCGTCGTCCATATTGGCGAGATACTGGCTGCCGAGGTTCGAGGTCAGGATGATCAGCGTGTTGCTGAAATCGACCACGCGGCCCTGCCCGTCGGTCAGCCGCCCGTCATCGAGCACCTGCAGCAGCACATTGAACACGTCGCTATGCGCCTTCTCGACTTCGTCGAACAGCACCACCTGATAGGGGCGCCGGCGCACCGCTTCGGTCAGCACGCCGCCTTCCTCGTAACCGACATAGCCTGGAGGCGCGCCGATCAGCCGGGCAACCGCGTGCTTCTCCATGAACTCGCTCATGTCGATGCGCACCATCGCGCTGTCGTCGTCGAACAGGAAGCCGGCAAGCGCCTTGGTCAATTCGGTCTTGCCCACGCCGGTCGGGCCGAGGAACAAGAAGCTCCCCAGCGGCCGGCCGGGATCCTGCAGGCCCGCGCGCGCACGGCGCACCGCCTTGGACACGGCATCGATCGCTTGGCTCTGGCCGATCACCCGCTTGGCGAGGATGTTCTCCATGTCGAGCAGCTTCTCGCGCTCGCCTTCCATCATCCGGTCGACCGGAATACCGGTCCAGCGGCTGACGACACCGGCGATATCGTCTTCGGTGACCTCTTCCTTGAGCAGCGCATTGTCGGTGTGGCCCGACGCTTCCGCGAGCTTCTTCTCCAGCTCGGGGATTCGCCCGTATTGCAGCTCGCCCGCCTTTTGCAGGTCGCCGCCGCGCTGCGCCTGTTCCAATTCGATCCGCGCCTGGTCGAGGTCTTCCTTGATCCGCGCTTCGGCGTGGATCTTGTCGCGCTCGTTCTGCCAGCGTGTGGTCAGCTCGCTCGATTGCTGTTCGAGTTCGGACAGTTCCTTGCGCAGGTTTTCGAGCCGGTCCTTCGACGCGGTGTCGGTTTCCTTCTGCAGCGCCTGTTCCTCGATCCGCAGCTGGATGATGCGGCGGTCGAGGTTCTCGATTTCCTCGGGCTTGCTTTCAACTTCCATGCGGATGCGGCTGGCGGCCTCGTCCATCAGGTCGATCGCCTTGTCGGGCAGGAAGCGGTTCTGGATATAGCGGTTGGACAGCTGCGCCGCAGCGACGATCGCGCCATCGGTGATGCGCACACCGTGGTGCAGTTCGTACTTGTCCTTGATCCCGCGCAGGATCGATACCGTGTCCTCGACGCTGGGCTCGTCGATGAAAACCGGCTGGAAGCGCCGCTGCAGCGCTGGGTCCTTCTCGACATATTTCTGGTATTCGTCGAGCGTGGTCGCGCCGATGCAATGCAGTTCGCCGCGGCTGAGCGCGGGCTTGAGCAGATTGCCCGCATCCATGCTGCCCTCGCTCGCGCCCGCACCGATCAGCGTGTGCATTTCGTCGATGAACAGGATGATCTGCCCCTCGGCGCCCTTCACTTCGTCGAGCACCGCCTTGAGCCGCTCCTCGAACTCGCCGCGGTACTTCGCGCCGGCGATGAGCGAGCCCATGTCGAGCGCCATCAGCGTGCGGCCCTTGAGGCTGTCGGGAACATCGCCATTGGCAATGCGCAGCGCGAGGCCTTCGGCAATCGCGGTCTTGCCGGTGCCGGGTTCGCCGATGAGCGCGGGATTGTTCTTGGTCCGGCGCGCGAGAATCTGCACGGTGCGGCGGATTTCCTCGTCGCGGCCGATCACCGGGTCGAGCTTGCCGTCGCGTGCCGCCTGCGTCAGGTCGCGGGCGTATTTCTTCATCGCGTCGTAGCTTTCTTCCGCGCCCGCGCTGTCGGCGGTGCGGCCGCCGGTCACTTCCTGGATCGCGGCCTCGAGCGCCTTGGCGTCGATCCCCGCCGCTTTCAGCGCCTTACCGGCGTCATTGTCGGCCAGTGCCAGCGCCTGCAGCAACCGCTGGACGGGCACGAAGCTGTCGCCGGCCTTTTCCGCCAGCTGTTCGGCGCTGTCGAGCGCGCGCACCGCGTCATTGTCGAGCCCCGGGGTCGCCTGCGCCCCGCCGCCCGAAACCGCCGGCACCTTGGCCAGTGCGTTGTCGACTTCGGTAATCGCCACGCCCGGATTGCCGCCCGCGCGCTGGATCAGCTGCGCGGCCATGCCCTGTTCGTCGTCGAGCAGCGCCTTGAGCAGGTGCGACGGCGAAATCCGCTGGTGGTTCAAGCGGATGGCAACGGTCTGCGCGGCCTGCAGGAAACCCTTGGCGCGGTCGGTGAACTTTTCGAGATTCATGCAAACACCCCAATCACAAATTACCGTCCGAATATGGTGTTGCGATTATGCAACACAAGACCTCGCTGCAAATAAACGAGGTGTGTTAGTCGGATATAGGGGTGCCGCGCAGCTTGTGAAGCCGCCGGGCGACAAATTCAGGCAAGCCGGGCGCCGTCGGGAATGCCAGCTCCGGGCTGCGCCAGCACGATCGCCCCGTCGGCGTCGGGAAAGCCCAGCACGAGGATCTCGGACATCACCGGACCGATCTGGCGCGGCGCGAAGTTGACCACTGCCATCACCCGCTGCCCGACGAGGCCTTCGGGGGTGTAATGTTCGGTAATCTGCGCGGAGCTCTTGCGTTCGCCGATGTCGGGGCCGCAATCGACCCATAGCTTGATTGCCGGGCGGCGGGCTTCGGGGAAGGGTTCGGCGCGGGTCACGGTGCCCGCACGGATGTCGAGCGCGGCGAAATGGGCGAAATCGGCATAGTCCATCGTCCCGGTCTATGCAGACCGCGGCGCGGCATCAACCGTCGGCAAGCGGTTCCAGCCCGGGGACCATGATCGTGCGGTCGCCGCCGAAATCCTCGCGCACCACTACCAGGCCCTGCCGCTCGAGATGATCGAGCAGGCGCCGGATACGGCCGGGCGAGCTGGTGCCATAGGCACGCGCGAGCGCCGCTTCGTCGACCTGCGTCTCGCCCGCATGCGCGGCCTTGGCGATCACGAGGAACGGGCCGAGCAGGTCTTCTTCCACCGCACCGGCCAGCTGCATGATCCGCGCCTGCAGCGCTTCGTCTAGCTCGGCCAGCCCGGCGCCGGCCACGGCGAACCGGCGGCGGAAGGCGCGCATGTCGGGCATCGGCCCGATCAGCCGCTCGCGGCGGCAGCGGGTGAGGAAGGTCTGGTATTGCGCGCTGGCCGACTGGAAGGCGATCCCTTCCTCGCACGCCAGCTCGGCGATGATCTCGGCGATCCGCGTGGCCACCGCAGTGTTATCGACCGGCTCGCCGCGCGGAGCGACCTGGCGTTCCTCCGCCGCGGCGATGCTGGTTTCGATCTCGTCCACCGGCGGGGCCGGCGGCGGCGCGGGCGGCGGCGGCGCCTTGGCGACATCGCTGGCGAGGTCGGTGGTGAGCAGCGCCGCCATGTCTTCGGGCGCGGTGTCGGGCAGCGCCATCAGCCCTTCGCTGCGGGCCTGCTGACCGGTCTGCACCGGACCGATCTTCACTGCCAGCGGAACGCGCGTGATGGCGGGGCCCAGCGCAAGGAAATGTCCGCGCTCGAGCTCGCGGATCCGTTCCGCCTGGCGCCGTTCCATCCCCAGCAGGTCTGCCGCGCGGATCATGTCGATGTCGAGAAAGGTCCGCCCCATCAGGAAGTTCGAGGCCTCGGCCGCCACGTTCTTGGCGAGCTTCGCCAGCCGCTGGGTGGCGACGATCCCGGCCAGCCCGCGCTTGCGCCCGCGGCACATCAGGTTGGTCATCGCGGTCATGGTCATCCGCCGCGTGTCTTCCGCCACCTCGCCCGCCGCGGCAGGGGCGAACATCTGCGCTTCGTCGACCACCACCAGCGCGGGATACCAGTGTTCGCGCGGGACATCGAACAGCGCCGTGAGGAATTGCGCGGCGCAGCGGATCTGCTGCTCGACCTCGAGCCCGTCTAGATCGAGCACCACGCTGGCGCGGTGTTCGCGGATGCGGCGGGCAAGCGCCTCGATCTCACCCGGCGAATAGGCCGCGCCGTCGATCACCACATGGCCGAACTTGTCCGCCAGCGAGGGGAAATCGCCCTCGGGGTCGATCACCACCTGCTGTACCATGCCCGCGCTCTCTTCGAGCAGGCGCCGCAGCAGGTGCGACTTGCCGCTGCCCGAATTGCCCTGGACGAGCAGACGGGTGGCGAGGAGTTCCTCGATATCGAATTCGGCCGGCTTGCCGGAAGAATCGTGTCCGATGGTGATCTGTGCTGTCACTGCGCGCTGGTTAGCGGGCCGAATCTGGAACGGGGAACAGCCGCGGGAAGGTTTTGCCCAATCGCATTGCGTCCGCCCGTCCCGCTCGCTAACCGAGTTGCAAGAGAGGACGCATTTCTATGAAAAAATGGCTTGGGCGCACGGGCATTGCGCTGCTCGTGCTGGTGCTTGCAATATTTATCGCGCTGGCGACGTGGGAGCCCTTCTGGGCCAAGCGCGACGCCCTGGCGCTGGCCGACCGCACCTATACCGCGGAAATCATCCGCGACGAATTCGGCGTTCCGCACATCTACGGCGATACCGACGCGGATGTCGCCTATGGCGTCGCCATCGCGCATTCGGAGGACGATTTCTCCACCCTGCAGGACGTCATCGCGATGAGCCGCGGGCGCTATGGCGCGATCGCCGGGCAGGACGGGGCGGCATTCGACTATGCCTATCACCTGCTCGACGCGCGCGGCCTCGCCGAGCGCGACTACCCGCAGTTGCCCGAAGACACGCGCGCGCTGTTCGACGCCTATGCCGCGGGCCTCAACGATTTCGCCGCCGCGCATCCGGGCGAGCGCAAGCTGGCCAATCTCTTCCCCGTCGACGGCGTCGACGTGGCGGCCGGCTTCGCCCTGCGCCAGCCGTTCTTCTTCGGCCTCGGCAATGTCATCGAACCGCTGGTTTCGGGCACGCCGCTGAAGCGCGAACAGGGGCCGGCGATACCCGGTGCCGGGCAGCCCGCGCCCGGCGAGGATGCCGCGCCGATCGTTCGCACCAGCCATACGCCGCGTACCCGCAACCCCGCCCCGCTGCCCTACGCCGACGAGGCCGCGTTCTCGGGATCGAACGCCTTTGCCGTGACGCCCGAGAAATCGGGCGGCCCCACGACGCTGATTTCCAATTCGCACCAGCCCTGGCGCGGCGGCGTCGCATGGTACGAACTGGTCGTCGAAAGCGGCGAGGGCTGGCATTTCGCCGGAGCGAACTTCCCCGGCAGCCCCTTTCCCTTCTTGGGGCACAATGCCGACCTCGGGTGGACCAACACCGTCAACACGCCCGACATGGTCGATGTCTATCAGCTGGTGCTGGACGACAGCGGCACGCGCTACCGCCTCGACGGCGAATGGCGCGAGCTGGAACAGCGCACGGTAACGCTGCCGGTGCGCCTCGGCCCCGTGGTGCTGCCGATCCGTCGCGACATCTACCGCAGCGCGCACGGCCCGGTAATCAAGAACGACAAGGGCGCTTTCGCCATCCGCTACGGCGGGATGGGCAATCTCGGCCAGCTGGATGCCTATTACCGGCTGAACAAGGCGGCATCGCTCGACGAATGGCAGGGCATCCTCGCGCGGATGGACATCCCCTCGACCAATTTCATCTATGCCGACAAGGCGGGCAATATCGCCAATATCTACAATGCCGCGATCCCCGCCCGCCCGGCCACCGTCGGCGGCGAACGGATCGACTGGCGCGGCATCCTGCCAGGCGACCGCAGCGACCTCATCACCCGCGGATCGGTCAGCTACGACCAGTTGCCGCGCTATGTTAACCCCGCCAGCGGCTGGTTGGTGGAAGCCAACAACAACCCCTTCCTCGATGCGGGAGCGGGCAGCAATCTGTCGCCCGGGGACTTCCCGCCCGAACTCGGGATCGAGCTCAAGGACACCAATCGCGGTACGCGCGGGGCGAAGTTGATGGCTGAGGCCGAGGTGCTCGACCGCGCCGCGCTGGAGCGGATCAAATACGACACCGCCTATGAGAACAGCGGCTATATCGCCCAAATGCTGCGCGACGTCGCGGCGATACGGACCGATGATCCGGACCTGCTGGCTGCCCAGCGCCTGCTCGGCGAATGGGACCTGAACGCGGACAACATCGGCCGGGGCGACAGCCTCGCGCTGCTGATGATCCGCCCCTTCATGGGGTCGAGCTACAGCAACGACCCCTGGCCCGATGCCGAAGCGGAGCTGCAGCGCTCGGTGGACCACCTGCTGCGCCATTTCGGCCGCATCGACCCGCCGATGGGCGAGCTGCTGCGCCTGCGCCAGGGCGACGTCGACCTGCCTATCGACGGCGGGTCCGACACGCTGCGCGCCTCGACGCTGTGGGACATCGACGACGATGGACGCCTTTCGGTGCGGCATGGCGACAGCTTCATCCAGTGGGTCGAATGGATGCCCGGCGAGCGGGTCGCCTCACGTTCGATCCAGCCGTTCGGTTCGGCCACCACCCGGCCAGCTTCCCCGCATTATGCCGATCAGTCTACGCTGTTCGTCCAGCACCGCTTGAAGCCGGTTCACTTCTGGCGCGAGGACGTCCTGGCCAATGCGGCGTCGCGGAAAACCGTGACCAATCGCCGCTGACCCGTTAGCCTGCTCGCATTGACGAGATTCAAAAACCCGATCGAGGTACCATGCAAATCAAGCCCCTCCTCACCGTAAGCGCCCTCGCCCTCGCGCTGGGCACCGCGGCCCCCGCGATTGCCGCCACCGCGCAGGCCAATGCCCCCGTGGCCGCAGCCGATACCGCCGCGCCGGCCGAACTGACCGCGCTGGTCGACCAGGTCGACATCCCGTTCGAGAAGTTCACGCTCGACAACGGGCTCGACGTCATCGTCCACACCGACCGCAAGGCTCCCATCGTGGCCGTCGCGGTGTGGTACAATGTCGGATCGAAGGACGAACCCGAAGGCAAGTCCGGCTTCGCGCACCTGTTCGAACATCTGATGTTCAACGGCAGCGAGAACGCACCGCAGGACTATTTCCAGTACCTGCAGGAAATGGGCGCGACCGATTACAACGGCACGACCAATTTCGACCGGACCAATTATTTCCAGACCGTGCCCCGCCCCGCGCTCGAACGCGCGCTGTGGCTGGAAAGCGATCGCATGGGCTATCTGCTCGGCGCGGTCACGCAGCAGAAGCTCGATAACCAGCGCGGCGTCGTGCAGAACGAGAAACGCCAGGGTGACAACCAGCCCGGCGGCCTCGTGTTCTACGAGATCGTCAAGGCGCTGTTCCCCGCGCCGCATCCCTACGACCACACGCCGATCGGCTCGATGGCCGACCTCGACAGCGCCAGCATGGACGACGTCCGCAGCTGGTTCCGCGACAAATACGGTCCCAACAACGCCACCGTGGTGCTGGCGGGCGACGTGTCGGCTGAAGAAGCGCGGCCGCTGGTCGAGAAATATTTCGGCCCGATCGCGCGCGGCCCGGTCAACGACCCGGCCGAAGCCGCCATCCCCGAGCTTGCCGAAGACGTCCGCACGGTAATGCGCGACCAGGTCGCAGCGGTCAGCATCGACAAGTACTGGACCGCACCGGGCATCACCGACCGCGAACTGACGGCGCTGACCGTGGGCGCGCAGATCCTTGGCGGGCTGTCGTCGAGCCGGCTCGACAACACGCTGGTGCGCGACGAGCAGCTGGCGGTGAGCGTTTCGGCCGGGAACTACGCCTGGCAGCGCGTTGGCATCCTCAACGTCTCCGCGACCGCGCGTCCCGGCGTCGAGGAAGCCGAGGTCGAACGCCGGCTCAACGAACTGGTTGCCCAGTTCATCGCCGAAGGCCCGACCGAAGACGAAGTGCGCCGTGCGGCGACCAGCACGGTTGCCGACACGATCCGCGGGCTCGAACAGGTCGGCGGCTTCGGCGGCAAGGCCGTGACGCTGGCATCGGGCGAAGTGCTGGCCGACGATCCCGCCTTCTACGCCCGCCAGTTCGAAATCCTCGCCACGCTGACGCCCGCCGAAGTGCAGGCGGCCATGCAGCGCTGGCTGACGCGGCCGTCCTTCACGCTGGTGCTCGAACCGGGCGAGCGCGACGGGTCCTACGAAGAGGCGGCGAGCGTCGCCGAAACCGAGACCGCCGCGGAAGCTGGCGCGCCGGATGCCCTGACCGTGACCGAAGTCCGCCCCGCGCCGCCGATCGAATCGGTTGCCGAGCTCGACTTCCCCGGGGTGCAGCACACCGCGCTGGCGAACGGCATGACGCTGCATTACGCGCAGCGCGACGCCATTCCCGCCACCTATGTCACGCTGTCCTTCGATGCCGGCAGCAGCGCCGATCCGGCGGACATGCGCGGGCTCGAAGGCCTCTCGCTCAGCCTGTTCGAGGAAGGCACCACCAGCATGAGCTCGCGCGAGATCGCCGAGACCAGCGAACGGCTGGGCGCGAACATCTCGCTCGGTGGCGGCGCCGACCGGTCCAGCTTCACGCTGTCCGCATTGTCGGCCAATCTCGTCCCCTCGCTCGAACTGCTGTCCGACATGGTGCGCAATCCCGCGTTCGACCCCGCCGAAGTCGACCGGGTCCGCGCGCAGCGCATCACCAGCGTCGAACAGGAACTGCGCACGCCCGCGGCCATTGCCGCGCGCACTGCGGCACCGCTGATCTACGGCGCCGACAGCCCCTATGCCGGCCCCGACAGCGGGACCGTTGCATCGCTGACCGCGATCACGCGGGAGGACATTACCGCCTTCAAGGACCGCTGGATCCGCCCCGACAATGGCGAAATCTTCGTGGTGTCGGACCGGCCGCTGGCTGAAATCGTGGGCGCGCTGAACGGCGTGTTCGGCGACTGGGAAGCCCCCGCCGCGGCCAAGGGCACCAAGAGCTTCGCCGACGCGCCCGAGGCAGCCACCGAAAGCCGGATCGTGCTGGTCCACCGGCCCAATTCGCCGCAGAGCTATATCTATGGCGGGCAGCTGACCCCGGTCGATCCGCGCGGCGAAACCTATGTCGACTTCCTCAACGCCAACAACGCGCTGGGCGGCAATTTCCTCGCCCGGCTCAACATGAACCTGCGCGAGACCAAGGGCTGGAGCTATGGCGTACGCGGCGCCCCGCTGACCAATGAGAACGCGGTCGCCTATACCGTGCGCGCGCCCGTCCAGGCCGACCGCACCGGCGATGCGCTGGCCGAACTGATCCGCGAAACCGGCGAATTCCTCGATACGCGCGGCGTCACCGACGAGGAGCTGACCCGGATCGTCACGGCCGAGATCGGCGAACTGCCCGGCCAGTTCGAAACCTCGGGCGCGATCCTCGGCGCGATGCAGTCCAATGCGCTCTACGGGCGGCCCGACGATTACTACGAAGTGATCGCCGATCGTTTCCGCGCGCAGACCACCGACAGCCTCGATGCCGCAGCCCGCGCAGCGATCGACCCCGATCGTTTCGTCTGGGTCGTGGTGGGCGATGCAACGGTCGTCGAACCGCAACTCGAACAGCTCGGCCTGGCAGTCGAACGCATCGAAATGGCGGGAACCGACTAATTGACATTCGTGTCAGCAGGCCCGATTGAAATGGGACTTTGAACCCCCAAGCGAAGAGAGGAATTTCCATGTCCGTAGCAGGTACCTACGATACCGTCGTGAAGAGCCCGATGGGCGACCAGAAGGGCACGCTGACGGTCGTGCCGAGCGAAGACGGCAACAGCTTCACCGGCTCGATGGCCGGTGGCATGGGCTCGATGGACATCACCGACGGCACGATCGAAGGCGATACGCTCAAGTGGAAGATGGACATGACCGTCCCCATGCCGATGACGCTCAACTGCACCGCCACCGTCAATGGCGACCAGATGACCGGCACCGTCAATGCGGGCGCTTTCGGCGACATGCCGCTGACCGGCGAACGCCAGGGCTGATCGGCCCGGTCCGTGAAGCAAGGGGCGTCGGGAGCGATCCCGGCGCCCTTTTCTTTGGCCTGCCTGAGCCAGCGGACGGAACTTCCACCCGCACCGGGGCTTGGAAGAAGGACAGCATGGACGACAGCGACCCTCCCAAGCCGCGGCACCGCGCGATTCCCAGCAGCCGCGCGGCGCGGCTGGGCACCTTCGGGCGGCTCGCCGGCGGGGTTGCCGGGGGCATGCTGGGCGAAGGCGCCCGGCGGCTGGCCCGCGGCGAGCGCCTGCGGATGCGCGACCTGCTGCTGACCCCGGGCAATGTCGGCCGCCTGGCCGATCGCCTGTCGCATCTGCGCGGTGCGGCGATGAAGCTCGGCCAGATGATCTCGATGGATGCGGGCGACATGCTGCCCGCCGAACTCACTGCCATTCTCGCGCAATTGCGTTCGCAGGCCTATCGCATGCCACCGCAGCAATTGCGCAGCGTGCTCGACGCGGAATGGGGGCCCGACTGGCGGCGCCGCTTTACGCGCTTCAACGCCACCCCGATTGCCGCGGCATCGATCGGCCAGGTGCACCGCGCGGCGCTGCCCGACGGGCGCGAAGTGGCAATCAAGGTCCAGTATCCCGGCATTCGCGAAAGCATCGATTCCGATGTCGACAATGTCGCGACCCTGTTGCGCGTATCGGGCGTCCTGCCGCGCGAGCTCGACCTTGCGCCGCTGCTGGGTGAAGCCAAGCGGCAGTTGCACGAGGAAGCCGATTACGAACGCGAAGCGGCGCAGATGACGCGCTTTGCCGACTGGCTGGACGGGCACCCCGATTACATCGTCCCGCGCCCGCTGCACGAACTGACCACCGCGCGCGTGCTGGCGATGGATTTCATCGACGGCCAGCCGAT
>Ga0114914_1000138_pt1 | contig 20552 bp, 20 predicted proteins | sample MalvirAntarct_38_FD_89689 | JGI IMG/M metagenome (GOLD analysis project Ga0114914, IMG submission 89689) | Marine viral communities from the Global Malaspina Expedition - Malaspina viral metaG Antarct_38 | ecosystem: Environmental > Aquatic > Marine > Oceanic | place: Orkney Island (southeast)... | reverse complement strand
GCAGGTCACGCAGGTGTTGCGATCGCGCGCAAAGATGCCCTTTCGGAAACTGTCGCGTTCGAGCAATTGCTCTGTCATGGCGTCCCCCTTCGGCGTTGCCTGTTAAATTGGTCGCAGGGCTCAGACGGTAATGAGCCGCCCCTCCGGAGATTGCTGGCCGCCCTGCTCTGCCATACTTCGCGCCGGCCCCGCGGGTCTCGACGCCGCGGGGTATCGGCGAGTTTCAGGCATTCTCTTTGTAGTTGGTACCGGTGACCGGATTCGAACCGGCACTCCTATCGGAAGGGGTTTTTAAGACCCCGATGTCTACCATTCCAACACACCGGCATGATTGCGAATAATGGTGCCCCCACCAAGGTTCGAACTCGGGACATCTTGATTACAAATCAAGCGCTCTACCAACTGAGCTACAAGGGCATTCACGCTCATTGAGCGTGAAAATTAGAGCTCAGGTCGGCAACACCTTGCAAAAGGTGTGAGAGACAACTGAGCTACAAGGGCATAAAGCTGCATCGCAGCTTTAGAGTGGAGCTCAGCCCGGCAAGATGGTCGCATGACCGTCTGAGAGGGAACTGAGCTATAAGGGCATGAAGCTGCACAGCAGCTTTATATTGTAGCGTTACCCGACAGTGCATCGTGAGATGCATGAGCCAGTGATATCGCATTCATGCGATACGCGTCGCTCCAACGAGTTTCCTTCGGAAATCTCTGGGAGAGGGAGAGCTATAAGGGCATTCATGTAAAGAACGCATTGTCTATGGTTGCGCAGGCTGGAATTGAACCAGCGTAGACAGATTTATGAGACCTGCCGGGGACAACAACACCCACCGCGCGTGCAGAAGGCCCCGGACGGGGTCGCCTGCAGACATGGTGTAACCAATGAGCTCTCACATTGCGTAGCTAGGTTCGATTTCCAAAGCGCGTAGCTTGGCTCTCCTACTCCGCTCTAAAGCAGCGGTCAGCCGGGCAATGTTATCGTTTCCAAGAAACCTACGCGCATCCATCGCGTTATCGCTTGTGGTATTGCCACGCAGGACAGGGAGCGCACCGCTGCGGTGATTTGCTTGATCAATATTCCGCAGAAAGTAGTCGAAACACCCCTGTAGACCACTCACCTTGCTGGCGTCCACAAACTGTTGGCGATGATCGCCATTAAGGGTCAGGAATACCGCCCCTCGATACACGATAGAAGTGGTCTTCGACCGTGGATTTGATATCGAGGCATTCAAGCTCACCTGGAAAGATCCGCGGTCAATTACAGCGTTCAGCGCAACACCACCTTCAGCTGGCTTTTGTTTTCTCATGAACATCGAATTCTCCTCCGAGCGGATAAATCTGGAGGCGCACTCCATAAATTCGAGAATGCAGTGAACATTGCGAAAAAGCCAACAGGCGGGCTGATTGAATTGGTAGGTCCTGATGGATTTGAACCATCGGCTTTCTCCATGTGAGGGAGGTGCTCTACCGGGCTGAGCTAAGGACCCATGAGGTGTCGCATGGCGACCCGACGGTCCTTGGCGTAACCCGGCAGTGCATCTGAAGATGCATGAAAGGGAGAGCTAAGGACCACAAATTTGGTTGTCCCACCTGGAATCGAACCAGGCACCTCAGAGTTATCAGCTCTGTGCTCTAGCCAACTGAGCTATGGGACAGTGAATATCCTGGCGGCAATGATTTACGACCTTTGCTCTTACCTCCTGGAACGGTCAGGCGGGCGGCCAGGTAGCTTCACATCGGAACTGCCCTGCTATTCGGGCACCTCGGAAGTGAAATCGACGCCTTTTGGTGAGCAAAAGGCTTGGAGAAACGTCTGAGATTCGAACTCAGGATCAGAGATTAAAAGTCCCTTGCTTTAGGCCAACTAAGCTAACGGTCCGGTATGTTTAAAAGGGTCTTCACCCCGTTTTGTGCCTGCTGCGCGGATCTTGGAGCCGGCAACCGGGGCGACCCGGAACACCATGGATGCCAGAGCTACATTTCCCGCCGCGGACGGGGCTCTTAGCCGGCGTTGAATTTGGAGCGGACAGAGAGAATCGAACTCTCCTCATAAGCTTGGAAGGCTTCTACATTACCACTATGCTATGCCCGCGCTCCCGGTCGAGGCCGATCTGTTGCACAAACCCAATCTGGGTTGCGCGAAAATGGAGAACCCTCTCGGGATCGAACCGAGGGCCTGCTGATTAAAAGTCAGCTGCTCTACCACTGAGCTAAGGGTCCACTGAAACCACTATGTGGCTTTCGATCCTTTGCTCAGACCGGCAGTCGTTCCACCCGGAGCGTGGTAACGACGAGAGGTGAGCTAAGGGTTCATTGGAAACCACAGTGTGGTTCCCGACTGTTAGCTCAGCCTGACAGGCGATCCATCAGGATCTGCCGAGAAGGGAGCTAAGGGTCCACTGAAACCGCGATGTGGTTTTCGATCCTTTGCTCAGACCGACAGTCGTTCCACCCGGAGCGTGGTAACGACGAGAGGTGAGCTAAGGGTTCATACCGCTTTACGACGGTGTGGTCGTATCAGTAACAGCGTCAGTTTCTTCAACTTCGGCTTCGATGGAAGCGATCATCTCCTCGAACAGACTGCAGGTGTTTTGGTCGAAGGCCGACAGGCGATCGCCGAAATCAGTACCAGCTTCAGAAAAATCAGGATTTTCACCGCCGATCTTGCCGAGGATCAGGCCTGCAAGAACATGCGCTTCGCCCATATCCCAAGCAAGCTTGGCATGTTGGCTGCCCCGGGCGCCCACGCTGATGACATTCGACCGCGTGGGGTCACTGCAGAGCCGGGCGCGGAATACCGCAATTGCCTCTCTATCCTCGTCACTGAGGGGCGCGGCAGGATCCGGAACGGAGCCACGAGCCTTCACGCATGCTTCATACATGCGCTCTGCGGCCATCTCGAAGACCTTAGCGTAGCCCTTGGCCGACATTTCATCCACAGAGTCTTTATCAAAGACCGATCTGAAGGCCTCCAGCGCGCCATTCTCGACCTGCACATCGATGCAGGCGTCGCAGATGTGACCACCCACCGCGAGGGATTCAGGCGCCGGGGCGACCCAGACTAGCTTGGTCTCATCGTATTTCGTCGACCCATAACCGCCATGGACATAATCGCCATGATGCGTGTTGTCCTGGTCATGATCTTTTCCGCAAACCTGGCAATCGTATTCGAACATCTTTTCTCCAATGCAGTGTTGCTTTCTACAATAAGGGGTGGTTCTGAATATCGCCATATGCACTGCGAAATTTGTTATTGGTGGTGCAGGAAGGACTTGAACCTTCGGCCTTCTAATTATGAGTCAGACGCTCTAACCACCTGAGCTACTGCACCACTTTGAGGTTCAAAGAACCTCAATGGGCAGTAGCGTAAACCGACAGTCGTTCAGGCCGGTAGGCATGAACGACGAAAGGGAGAGCTACTGCACCGTATTTCGATTTCCACACCACACTGGAGCGATGTGACTTTTGATGGCTGGAGAGGCAGGACTCGAGACGGCGACATGGTTGCTCTTCATCGCTGCGCTCTTCACGCGCCCTGTCGCTTCGCGTCCCGCCTCTCTGAAGCGCACATCACTTCTTCTAAGCGATACGGCAATGGATGGCTGGAGAGGCAGGACTCGAACCTGCAACCACCTGGACCAAAACCAGGGGCTCTACCAATTGAGCTACTCTCCATCACGCGCAAGGCGCGAACTGGTGCCGCAGAGGAGGATTGAACTCCTGACCTCGTCATTACCAATGACGCGCTCTTCCACTGAGCTACAGCGGCGCTGGCGATCAATGAATTGATCGTCACGCTGTGGCGTAAAACCGGCAACACATTGTAAGATGTGTAAGAGGTTGAGCTACAGCGGCAGCAAAAAAAGAGAAATATACCCTTTGCGAAAATGGTGCGGATGAGAGGACTCGAACCTCCACGATCTTTCGATCACTGATATCTGAGACCAGCGCGGCTACCAATTACGCCACATCCGCATGTTATTGATCGAGCTCAGGCCCCGCACGCGTAACACCCATCATCAGTGGGGTAGTGGCAACGGTCTTCATGCACGGGGTCATAATAGGGTTGAGAACCGCTGAGCTCGGAACTGCAGCTCACTTGCTGCAGATCGGAAGTCAGCATCCACGGGGTGGCGGAGGAGGCGGGATTCGAACCCGCGGGACCCTTGCGGGCCCGCCGCCTTTCCAAGACGGTGCCTTCGACCACTCGGCCACTCCTCCGTTTGTCCGCCGAGGCGGTTGGTACTTCCCCTACCCGGCCCGCTGGCCTGCCCGGGTATTCGCTTTCGCGTTGCGGGTTGCTCTTCCTCCTTACGGTCGGAAGTGGGGAAATTAGGTTCTTTGCAGTTTTTGCAAAGAAGTGTTGGAGGCCAGTCCCGGAATTGAGAAACCCTCGCGTGCGCGGAGCGCATCGCTGTGGTTCTACGGGCACGCAAGCTGCGCACCCTTGGGCGGCATAGTCGCTGACCGCTCCTTGCCGCTTCAATTCAATGACCGGCGAAGCCATCAATCAGTCCCCCGGACTGATTGAACCATTTATGGAGGCCGGTCCCGGAATTGAACCGGGGTACCTGGGTTTGCAATCCAGTGCGTCAGCCACTCCGCCAACCGGCCATACTATGCCTCTAAGATGTCAGCCACACAGCCAACAGGTCATGCGATGCCTCTAAGGCTCCGGCCCGTCGGACCCCTTGAACGCTTCACGAATTACATCATCACCCTGATTTTGGAGGTCTTCGAGCGCATCTGCGAATTCGGCTGATAGCCCTTTCTGCGAGATAAACCGCAGCGCAAGGTAGGTCAGGTGTTCATCGATCACAGCATCGAATGCTGCGATGTTTTCGACCCTATGATCACCTTCACTGTGCTCCCAATTTTTTGCGGTCAGCGACATACATATTTTCCTTTCGGCATTCTAAGGGTTCTGGCGTTTCTTCGATACGGCCGGCGCTTTTGAAACACCATCTGGCCGTATCAAGATCCTCAAGAACGTCTTCCTTATGCAGGATATGACAAGCTACTGAAAAGGCTTACTGCCTATGTTTCGCGGAAGGCTTGGCGCTCTCATCGCTCTGCGAGCGTCTGCCGCGCCGCACACCTTCCTGTGTAAGGTGTTTGACATTCTCATCGCTTCTGCAAAGCGACTGCCATGCCACACACCTTCCTGTGTAAGGTGTTTGGTGGAGCCAAGGGGAATCGAACCCCTGACCTCTTGCATGCCATGCAAGCGCTCTCCCATCTGAGCTATGGCCCCATTAAGCATCACCGTGGCGGTGCTTTGGGACATAGCGTAACCTGGCAGGTGCCGCATGGCACCGAGAAGGAGAGCTATGGCCCCGTGTTATGGCGGAGAGACTGGGATTTGAACCCAGGGTGCGCTTGCACGCACGCCGACTTTCGAGGCCGGTGCATTAAACCGCTCTGCCACCTCTCCGTGATTTGCGGTTCTTTATTGGCAAGGGTGGCCGGGCTTGAACCGACGACATTTGGTTTTGGAGACCAACGCTCTACCAACTGAGCTACACCCCTATATGAACAGCAAAGCTGTTCAGCGGGTGTAGCGTAAACCGGCAGTCGCTTAGGGGCGAAGACCCGAAGCGACGAGAGGAAGAGCTACACCCCTATGGGAATTGGCGGACCGTTAGCCGCCCCGGGTTGGACCCCGAGACATTTGACCCCGTACTCACGCACAGACTTGATACCCCGCGACGACCCGCACGCGGCAGAAATGGCTCCCCAGGCAGGGCTCGAGCCGGCGGCATGGTCGCTGACGCTCCATGCCGCTTCTCGCCCACCCTGTGGGGGTCCGCTGAACAGCTTCATCACTGTTCTTTCTAAATTGGCTCCCCAGGCAGGGCTCGAACCTGCGACAATCCGATTAACAGTCGGGCGCTCTACCAACTGAGCTACTGGGAAAGAGGGGGCGCGCCCCCGTTCGGAGCTCAGCCCGGCAGTCGCTCGAAGAGCGATGGGAGGGACTGAGCTACTGGGAAATAGAGGAATATGTTCCTCGTTGTTGGTGTCCCCGGCCGGACTTTAACCGGCGCCCTCTTCACGGTCCGGACCGTGAATTGCTCCTTCTCCGAGCTGCGGGGACTGGATGAAAACGTCTAGCCGGGGTCAGTGCCTGAAGGATCCCTCCTTCAACCGCACCCCGCCAGGGCTGCGCCGCGGTATCCCGCTGACCAGTGCTCCCTGACCGCGCCCAATCGCGCGCCACAGTTCGATCGTTTCATCCAATTTGGTGGACCCAGCTGTATTCGAACTGAATTTGTATATAAGTATATCTTTTTCAGGCACATAGCCTTGTTTGTTGTTGCTATGTTCTCGCTTTTGGGCTTTCCGCTTGTTGAAGTGGGGTAAAATCTCTGATTTCGACGCTCTATACAAGTTATTCGATTTTCCCTGTCAGAATGAAGGCGATCCGGAACAAACCGTCCAAAGCTCCTGCAAAATAGGGCTTTGGCGGTGTTCCGGACGCTGTTCCGACCGCATGGCGCCAGAACGGTCGTTCGATGGGATAACCAATCTCCAGATGCACTATCTCTCTCTTTTTATTAGAAAAAGTAAAGGGGTAGGCGGAGATCGGAGCGCTGTTCCGGATGCTGTTCCGGATAGATGATTTTTGTTCCGGATGGTCTGTTCTGGAACAAAAGGCCCGAACAGGGTCGGAACGGCAATCGGAACACAGAAAAACCAATTAAAACAAGACACTTGAGGTTTTTTGTTCCGGATGTAGGCAGTTGTTCCAATATCCTCAGATCGCTTTTTATTTTCGTCTTTGAAAAAGTCGCCAATATCTCCGGCGATGGGTCGTCTGCGTAATAAGCACTTGTATCTGCGCTATTACGCAAACTACCCTGTATGAAACCGGAGGATTCGAGTGTCCAAGCGCCCACCAACCGAACGCCAGCTACAGATCGCAGAAGCTATGCTGCGACATCACGATGCGCATGGTGATTGGCCGACGCAGCGCGAGATCGCGGACGCGATGGGGATACAGTCCACCAACATGAGCCCATATCTGACGGCGCTGCTGAAGAAGGGGGTCGCGGAGAAGATCCCTGACCGCAAGCAGCGCAACATCGGCATATCGAAGGAGGGAGAAGACCTTATCAGGCGCGGTTGGCAGCCCAGCTTGCCGCTTTAACGACGCCCAGATGGAGCGAGACCCCGAAGCGTTGGAGCGCTTCGAGGTCTCGAAAAAGATCGTAGTTTCGCTGCTACAGGTCTCATTATAGCTCCCGGGCGTCTCTCGTTCAACAAGGAACGGAAGACGTATGAAACAAGAACTACTTTCGTCGCAGGACGCGGCCCCGGTCGTCGAGACCACACCCTTTGAGATCACCTACGGGGACTTCCTCGAGCTGACGCGCGAGCGTCGACTTGCGGAGCTGGAAGAGAGCCACCCAGGCGAGACTACCCGCAACAACAATATCGCAGGCAACCTCGTCCGCGCGGTGCGCGCCTTCATGAAGGCGAACGACCTGGCCGATACAGATATGGTTGGCCCTGAGATGCGCAACGAGACCTCCTGGGAGGCCGCGCGGGATCGGATGGGCTCGAAGGCGGTGTCGCACAAGAGCCTCGCGGGTAAGGCTCGCGTGTGGGCTCTGGAGGCGTTCCGGGCGGCCGAAGTCCAGTATGAAGATGAGACCTTCGGAGAGCGGCTCGCGCGGCTTCGGGGGGCTTCAGGTCTCACCCAGAAGGAACTGTCAGCTTCTGTCTCGAACGCCGATATCAAGGTCCCCTTGGACACCATCAAGCAGTGGGAAGCCGGGCGCCATCGTCCCGCTGTCGATAGCAGGGCGAAGGTCGAGCGCATGGAGGCGGTTCTGGGTGTTTCGCCGGGCTCGCTGACTGCAAAAATGCCGAAGGAGCCGTTCATCTCGGCCTCTCCGATGTCGGATCTTCCGCAGTCGCTCAAGCGCCGCGTCTCTCAGCACCTTCCGCATGACTTTGCCAGTCGAAGCGATGATGAACAGGAAGAGATCCTGACCTGGGTAGCTGAGAATGTTCTCTCGACACCCAAGGAACTCTATGACGACGGAAGCGCCTCCAGCTCCTCGACGCAGGACATTTTCACCTTTGCCCTCGCCCGCACAACGGGAGGTCGTTGCAAGGTGGCTCCCCCGCGTCTCATCGCAGAACTCGACCAGCTTGGTGAGTTCAAAACGGCGAAGCTTCCGAAGCGCGGGTTGAAGCGGAAAAAAGATGGGGTTTGGAGCAAGTCCGCCCACGAAAAAGCCGACTATGAAATGCGGGCTTTTTTCGGAGCCCTCGACCAGATGGGGCTGCCTCCATCAGCCCAGTCTCTGTCGATCCTCTTGGCACCCGAAGCCATCGAGCGCTTCATCGAATGGCGTTATGAACGGCGTGGAGCCTATACGGCTACGCTGACGATTTTTCTGCGAACTATCACCGGAATCCTGCAATCGGAGACCGGATTCCTGACCCAAATGAAAGGTTTTGGCGCGGCGCTCCAAGAAATTCCCGGATTCATCGACAAAGAGACCGCCCTGCTGGCGCAGGCCGATTGGGAAGTCGCCTGTGCTCAGGCGAAGGCCGCAATCAGTCTGCGCGCCAATCAGATTGAAGAAGTGCAGGAGCAAGGCCGCGATCCTTTCGAGGCCATCCTCCCAGTCCTCGATGCCCCGGAGCCGCTTTTCGTTTACTGGGGGATCGTTGATGAGATCCGAGCCCGAATGCCCGGCCCCGAATATCCCCTTCGCCTCGCTGAGGTCATGAGGTCTTTGGCGATGATGCGCGTTGCTCTGGGGTCAGGGCTGCGCAACAAGAACCTGCGGGAGCTACTCATCTGCCCGAAGGGCGGAACGCCGAAGACCGAAAAGGAACTGCGCCGCCAGAAGCGCGGGGAGATGCGCTGGAAGAATGGATCTTGGTGGATCGCTATTCCGGACGTGTCTTTCAAGAACGCGAAATCATCCGCCGTGGAACCGTGGAACGAGTTTCCCCTGGAGGACCCGGACGGGAAACTCGATGCTGATATTTCGGCGTATCTCTTGGCGCGCGAAGACTTGCTCGCCGGACATCCTGACCCCGGCACCTTGTTCGTGAAGACTATGCGCAGCAATGCAAAGCACACCGAGTATAATCAAAGCGCGTTTTACCAAGCCTTTCGCGCGATCATCACCACCTACGGGATCTACAACCCATGGACTGGCCGAGGGGCCATCAAAGGCCTTCGGCCGCATGGGCCGCATTCGGTGCGCCATGTCCTGGGAACTCACCTCATCAAGAACCTGACCGTGAGCGATGCGGCTGCGGCGCTCTTCGACACGGAAGAAATGGTCCGCAATCACTACGGTCGCTACCTGGCCGGTGACCGGCACCGCGATGCGATGCGGAAGGCCTGGGCCGGGTTCGATGCAGAAAAAACGGGGGGCAGCGCATGAGCAGTCATGTCGAATACGGCGGCAAAGCCGACGGCCGGAAGCTGCCACAGCTTCGGGTCATCCAGGACAAGGCGGCGGAGGATCTCGCACTGATCTCGATGGAGACGCTGCGCAAAGACCAGGGCCGCCTCCGCGAGGATGGTGAGGCTTGGGCCTACCTCGAGAAGGCGGGCTTCGACCCCGTCGCCCTCAAGGCGCGTTTCGGTGTCGGTCTGGCTGCCCTTTCTCAGTCCAATAGCGGTCGCCCAAGCGGCAATTGGCTGGAAGCGCCGGTCGTGGGTCGCGATGGCACGCTGCTGAAGCGGAAGGTCAAGCTGGCCGTTCCTGGCGTCTCCGAGAGCCCCCACCACCCCGACTCCTGGACCGCTGGCGCGTCGCTCACCTATTGGTGCGGCGCGGCCGAGGAGCGGCCCTGGCTCTTCGTCGCCCCGCGCATCCGTGATGCTTGGCGCATCTGGTCAGCAGTGCGCGGGACCTCGCTCGATGGGCGCATGGTGATCATCGCCCCGACGGTCAGCGAGGAGCTGCCCGAAGAGTGGAAATCTCCGGAGTTCTGGCAGGGCTGGGATCGCGTGTATCTCGGCCACGACAACGACGCTGCTGGGGAGCAGATGGCTGCCCGCATCCGTCAGCCGAAGGCCGGTCGCGACTTCATGCGTGTCGAGATCCCTCGCACAGCGGGGCAGAGCTGGATGGACTTCTTCACCAGCCAGGAGCCGGGACCTGCGGTCATCGAGGTCTTTGAGGCGCATCTGGAGGACGCCTACGCCCTCAGCGCCAAGTCCCCCTCGGCGGCGCCTATTCTGCCGCTCGATCTCCAGGAGGACGATGTCTACGAGGACCGGCGGATCAACATCAACGGCGCATACCACGCCGGCCATATGTATTACCCGTTCCAGGTCCGCCGCGTGGAGACCAAGCAGCGACGCAAGGAGGACTCGGACGGATCGGTCAGGATGGAGGCGTATAAGGCGAGCTTCTATCAGACCCGCGTGATCCGGTCCGATGGTGCCATGCTCGACATTCAGGTCGCTCCCGCGCCGCGAGGCGTCGAGGAGGAGGATCGGGCAATCATGCTCGATGACGGGACCGAGATCCTGTCGATCCCGCGGCCTCGGGAGTTCTCAACATGGAAGTGGCCGAACATCAGCCAGTTCAAGAAGAGCATGGAGACAGGCGAGAGCCCGCATCGGCCGTTGCACGAGATCGTCGCGGATCTGCGGGCCTACATGCGACGGGTGACCTGGCTGCCGAATGAGACTGACTACGATCTCATCGCGGCCTATGTCGTGCTCTCCTACTGCTACAATGCCTTCGACGCGATCCCGATGCTCCTGCTCAACGGCGAAAAAGGGTCGGGGAAAAGCTCGTTGGCCGAAGCGATTTCCGAGCTGTCGTTCAATGGGCAGATGCTCGGCGCTGGCTCGGAAAAAGCCTTCATCCGAGCCGTGGATCAGGGCCGGGGTCTGCTTGTTCTCGACGACCTGGAATCCGTTGGACGCCGTGGCTCCAGCGACGGTGGGTATGGCGACATCAACCAGATCCTGAAGGTCAGCTACTCGAAGGCGACCGGCGTGAAGTCGGTCGTCGATCAGAACGGCGTCTCTCGCACGCTGTATTTCTACTCGCCCAAGGTCATCACAAACATCCAAGGCATCGACGCGGTGAATGCGACCCGAATGTATCAGGTCCTCTGCCGGCCGATGCCGCCGAGCGTCGCCGAGTCCGGCCTGATCCGAGGATCTGATGCGGCCATCAGCGAACCGCTGCGTCAGGAGCTCCATGCGTGGGGTATGGCTAATATCCACGATGCCCACCTGCGCTACCGAGAGAAGGCCGCCAGCCGCAGTGGCCGTGCCGAGCAGATCGCCGCACCGCTGCGCGTCATCGCCGACATGGCTGGTGACGAGGACTTCATCGAGTCCGTCGATGGCGCGATCTCCCGGCTCTCGGCCAGTCGCGGTGATGCGACCGGCGCCGAGGATCTGGTTGCCCAGGCGGTGGCTGAAGCGATCGAGAAGGGCGCACGGGATCTCATCTCGCTCGCTCAGGTCCGCGCAGAGCTTGCGCTGATCCCCGAGGCTCGCATTCTCGAACCTGCCCACCAGGTCCCCTCGGATCTCGCCGCTCTGCAAGATCACGGCGCGCTCGGCCGCATGCTGCGCACTCTCGGCATCCGCCTCCCGAAGGAGGGGCCACGGGTCCGTCTCAGCGGCCAGCTGATGCGCTGCTACCATCTCGACCCGGAGTTCGTGCAGTCGGTGCTCGACAAAGCCGCCGAGGAGAAGCGTGCAGTTCTGCCGCCCTACAAGGGCACGGACCGCAAGCGCCTCGGCGTCGCCTTCTGCGAAGCCCAGTCATGCACGCACTGCGCCTACGCCAGCATCTGCGAGGGCGTGCTGCCGGGCGTTCGGAGCGGAAAACCTGTCCCGAGCCCGCTGAGGCCAGGGGCGCAGCGCCGGGAACTCGAAAATTGAGCGCGATGCCAGTGGCTCTCGCCGGATCTCTCGACGAGAGCGTCCGTCATACTTTCGCACCAAACTGCGAAAGTGCAAAACTACTTTAGTGCGATAGTATTTTCATGCTTTCGTAGAAAAATATTATTGTATAAATTTTTGGGTGAGGAGGGTATCGCTTTGATCAGGAAGATTTTTGGGATTGCGGTTGTCTGGTGCAGTTCGGCTTACGCCGATGAGGACGCCATGAAGAAATACGCAGATTTCCTACCTGGGGAGATTCTTGCTCTGCCTGAAGAGGAGCGCAGCTCAAGTGTTCCGATGGTGTATTCGGGGGTGGCTCAACAAGCGATCTCGCCAGCTGGAGACATCTTGGATCAACTCAACCTCAACACGCTAATGTATGCCGGTATTGGCGATTACGAGGCCGCCAAGCGCGCATTTCAAGAGGATCTCGGCGAAGATCCGACCGGAAAACTGACGGTCTCCCAGATAACCAAGCTCAACTATCGCGCCTCGAGGGCCAACCTGACCCGAGTCTATTTTTTCCCATTCAGTGCCGGTGGGCAGCTGGTCCAGAATTGGGCGTTCGTAAAGGGAACGGTCAAGATCCTGGGTGAGAACATCGCCTACCCGATCAATCATGTAGACATTGAATGCGAGCGCAATCGGGGGACGTGTGAGTATCGGCAATACTCCTTGACGATACCCGACGAGAATTCGTGGGGGCAGACTTATTCCGTCAACGAACTCGCTGACGAAGTCTATCGCATCACGCGGTGGGACGACGAGGCCAAGTCGATCGACGCCGTGCCTATGGAAACAGGCGCATGTAGGATCAACCACCTCAGCTTCAATTTCGAAACCCAAGAGTTCTACGAGATCGCCCGGAACGCCTCGACCGAAGACTGCAAGACTTCCATGGGCACTACGATACCCCGTCTGGAGCAGCCGCGCGTCTCGCAAATTGTCAACGGGGACGAGATCGAGCGCGAAGTGTTCGAGGCTCTGAATAAGGAAGCATTCGGCTATCTGTCCAGTGCGTTCCGCGAAAGGATCGAGGCCCTGCCCTCCCAGGAGGATAGCCAATGAGCCTCGCTGGTTCGCACCAAAATACTAAAGCACCAAACTGTGATTGTGCGCGCGGATCACCAGATCCGGAATCTCATCGCAGCCAGCAATCAAGAGAGACTACGCCATGAAGGTTTTGAGCGTTTTTACCAGCAAGGGCGGCAGCGGAAAGAGCACGATCGCCATCCACATGGCGGTCATTGCATCCCAGCAGAAGCGTAAGAACCGTGTGCTGATGCTCGACTACGACGTGCAAGAGAGCTCACGCTTTTGGGCGCGAACTCGGCAGGAGGCGAACCCTCCGCTGCTGCCCGCAGATCCCGGCAACCTGGATGGCTACCTCAGCCAGGCACGCGAGGAGGGGATCGACCTCGTCGTGATCGACCTGCCGCCGCATTCGGCAACGCAGTCCGGTCTCGCCCTCGAGCGATCCGACCTGGTGGCCATTCCTGTTCGACCGGGAGCATTCGACCTCTGGGCGATGCAGACCACTGTCGAGGCCGTCGAGGATGCCGGGGCCAAGGGCGTCTTCATCCTCAACCAGGTCCCGCCCCGCGGCGTCGAGGCCGACGAAACAGAAGAGGTTCTGCGGGCCAAGGTGCCGCAGTTCCCAGTCGCGAAGGCTCGCTTGGGTCTTCGCAAGCCGTTCAGCTCAGCACTGAACGCCGGCCTGGCGATCACTGAGTTCGCGGGCCCCAAAGAGAAGGCGTCGCAGGAGGCGGTTGCCCTGTTCAACGAGATCAAAGGACTGCTCAAATGACCAAGAAACGCACCCCATTGACAGAGCTCGCCGCCGAGGCCAAAGCCGACGCCCCCGCCAAGCCGGCTCCGGCCGAGAAGCCCGCTGCCAAGAGCAACGGGAAGGCTGAAAGCAAGCCTGCACGGAAGCCCCGGACCGCGAAGGCTGCGGCCGCAAATGCTACCTCCACAAAGGCGGCCCCTGGCTGGACGCCAAACACCAAGCCGAAACCGCTCCGGGATCTCGACCCGAGCAACCTGTCTGCGATGAACCTCCGCATGCCGAAGGAGATGCATAAGCGTCTCCAGTTTCAGCGCATCGAAGAGGGGCGCCCGATGAACGATGTCATCGTCGAGGCCATCCACAACTATCTGCGGAAGGCCTCGGGACCGGCGCGCTAAACGCCGATCCCGCGCCACAGCGTTCCCCATCAAAGCTGCCGAGGGTGCTCGGGTCAGGATGTGATTGCGTCCTGTTCAGGGTCCGAGCACAGCTCGGGCCCGTCTTTGGTCGTGGTGTGCTCCACGGCAGGACAGGGATCACGCAGCTGGGGATCTGTGTCGACAGGAGGCCGAAAATCAGCGGTATCTCCATGGAGCATGGTGAGTGAGAGAAAGGCGACAATGGTCATGGCTCGGCGGGGCAATCTTGCTTGTTGTTGAAATATCATTGCCGGGAAGTGTGACACATTCGAATTTCGAGAAATTTAACGAAATGCCCGAGATCTCTCGGGGGGATCTCTCTGTGATGCGTTGGTGCGAAGGTTTTTTGGTGCGTTCGCAGTTTCGCACCAAAGTAGTTTCGCAGTTTAGTTATTTAATACTTCCGCACCAAACTGCGAAACGGCCTCTCGTCGAGGATCCGTGCCATCGAGCCCACGCACGCTCGGCCTCAGCCTACCCGGCAGGATCATCGAGGAATGTTGCCATATCCCATGGCCGTTGGGCCCTTCTTGGGGAACTTCGTGACCTGGGGCCAGCCCGTGCCGCACTTGCATATGGCTCTGCGCTCGAACTCGTGCTGCGAGATCCCTTCGGGAACCTGACCGGGTTTGCGCACCACGGTATGGCCACAGTCCCAGCATCGGACCTCGACGTGGGTAATGCCGGGCGCGAACAGCTCGTCGATGATGGTGGTCATGGCTACGTCTCGGTGTCTTTTGAGGATTGGCTGGGTTCGATGCCAAGGTCGAGATCCTCGGGGATGCGGCCCCGTGCCCGCGCAAAGCCATCGTTGAACTTATCTCCGCTTCCTCGTGCATTCGCCTCATCGCGGCTGAGGCGTTCGCCCGAGGGGAGGCCGCGAAACTGATCAAACCTCACCGCGATATCCGGTAGCGCGGTCGGGGCGGGAGAAATGAGTAGGGCCATATGGCCGCCGCAGGCATCGACATAGCGGTCGATAGACTCGAGGCTTGGCAGCGGGCCGGACAAAGCCTCCAGCCTTGCGATCATCGACTGGGTCATCCCTGCTGTCTCTGCCACTTCGACCTGGGTCAAGCCGCGGGCATCACGCAGAGCGCGTAGCTTGATGGCGATCGCACGCTTGCGTGCATTCTTCGCCTGGCGCTCGGCGAGATCCGGGCGCGCCTGGTGCAGCTGCCCGCGAAGGGGTGTGTTATTCTCAGGCATGGCAAGGCCCTCCAGCATCCGGGAGCATTATAGCATATATGCGATACTCCTTGTAGAGGTCCATCTATTCAGGTTCGTGTGCTCGTGTAAGACCTGTCTGCGCTACCTGGCCAAGAGGAATGATCCATCGTGAGAAACACCTCTCGCCAAACTATTATGCCTGTTCGATATTGCGAAATAGCGACCAGCATTCACGCCTATCGGTAAATTTCCCATATGTCATTTCGCCTACGCCCATTCTCCTTTCTCGGCAGCTACCCAACACCCGATATTGAAATCGGCACGGATATGTTTCTTCGGAGCGGTCACACCTTCTTTTGCTGCACCAAAAACAGGATCGTCGAAAGATACGGCAGCACAGGGGTCGATCAGCCAGCTTTCGAGATCGATAACTGGACTGTCCAAGAGGTCAGGTTCTTGGCATCCATCTACATTGGAAATGGCGAAGGCACATCCGTTCGGCTTTATCCACTGCCAATCTACCGCGATCTCGACATCGAAGCCCCCGACGCCGTTCTCGAAGATGGGGGCCTTCTGCGTGACCTTACGGGTGCGACGGCGACCGATGACCATTTCATGTTTGGTAATCAGGGCATGCAGGCGACAAGGCTGGATCAGTATCGGACCTTTGATTGGGATGATCGGCGTTTGGCTCAAGCATCGACGTTCTGGCATGCATTCGATCAAGATAATGCCCTGTTGGTCCGAGGACTGCATTCTCTACTGAAATCGGAAATGCTGTTCAGCCATTTCCAGTTCCAAGATGCCTCGCTCGCGTCCGCCCACATTGCGCTCGATGCTGCATACAGCATGGTGCTGCGCCTGATGCGTGAGGCTGGAAAAGCAAATCCCACTTCGGCGGACGCCCAGGCATACCTTGACGACTTGTGGGGAGTGCCCCGAACCGGGCTGAGGTTTTTTGAAGACTATTACGCTGATCGGGTCCGAAATTTTCACACCGACAGCCGGTATGGCGCCGAACCTATCCCTTTTTTCTGTATCGATGACGTCCTGGATCTCAACTCCGCCCTGAAGGGGGTCTTCTATTTGCTCGTTACCGGCGATCTTCACGATGAGACCAGGCACAATCGGGACGAGTATCTGAGGCACTCGGGTTCTCTTCCTTGAAGCGGGGTATCGAAGGGGATCGAGATAGCATCATGGATGACTCAGACTGCGGTTGGTCTCATATCATTGCCAGCCACAAAGGGAATGCCGCTGACGCGGCATGCAAAGGCATCCGCCCTACAGCCCTTTATAATGAGAGCGGTCGGATGCCTTTGCCGCGCGTGGCCCCGTAGGCCCTTATATAGCCGAAGGGGACGCGCGTGGCTGGCGCAACGGCTGGGATATTTCCGTTTCAACAAGCTTCAACGTCGAAAAAGATCCCGGATCTTTCTTGTTGATCATGATCATACAGAATATGGTGTAAGCGAGGTTTTTCGCCACTAAATGTGCGACCTCGTGCCTGAAATCAACAAGATTTACGGTATTGGTGGACCCAGTCGGACTCGAACCGACCGCCTTGCAAAAGCGGCGCTCTCCCAGATGAGCTATAGGCCCAGATATGGCTGCCACGTAGTCAGCGGGCCTATGGCGTAAACCGATCGGCGATCCGAGATGCGCTGCATCATATGCGGATCTGCCGAAAGGAAGAGCTATGGGCCGGATGACTGCAGAGATGTCAGCCGTCGTATCTGATTTCAGGGACATGGCGAAGCGTACGGGGTTCGAACCCGTGATCTCCTACGTGACAGGCAGGCGTCTTAACCGCTCGACTAACGCTCCAAGAGAAAAATCGTTTAGATTTACTCGTAGGAGGGGCGGGTATGCTTGCGCATATCCCTGCCTCCATGAGGGCCATGCCCTTGAAATCAGACGTGAAAGTGATGGTGCCCAGGGTGAGACTCGAACTCACACGGCCTTTCGGCCACTGACCCCTCAAGCCAGCGCGTCTACCATTCCACCACCTGGGCAATTTGTATTTGGAGACCGGATTGCGAACGTAACCGTTGGGGAGCGACCCCTTGGGCGTATTCTCCGATCTTTTGAGTTCGTCCTTCAGGTAGCTAATCCCTATCCCGAACCCCCTAAGACCTTACCGGCGACCTCCGCGGCTCCCGCGGTGCTCTGCCTGAGCTGCTCCAAATCTGGTGTCACGTGCCTCATACAGGCGCGTGATGTTCTTGCTATGGTTGCGCAGGAGGGACTTGAACCCTCGACCTCGTGGTTATGAGCCACGCGAGATAACCATCTTCTCCACCGCGCATGCAGAAGGCCCCACGGGGCCGCCTGCAAACAGGGTGGCAGTGCTGTTTTTCGTAAGATTATGGTGGTGGCACGAGGGATCGAACCTCGGACATCAGGATTATCGGTCCTGCGCTCTACCAGCTGAGCTATGCCACCATTGCCGAAGATCACATCGGCTTGTCGTTCTACCTGGCCGGAACAGGTCCGGCATCCTCCCTTTTAACGGGCCGCTTTTCCATTTAAGCTACAGGCACTCCCTCAAATGATCAGTTCGAGGCGGCGAATGGCAAAGCGCTTCACCATTTCGCGCGAGAATTTGGAGCGGGCGATCGGGATCGAACCGACGACAGTCACCTTGGCAAGGTGGAACTCTACCACTGAGCTACGCCCGCGTGCTTCAGCGTATTTCGCTGAAGGTCTGGACGAAGCTCAGCCCGGCAGCACCCGAATGGGTGCGAGAGGGGAGCTACGTCCGCATAACATCTAATTATAAACTTCGACCTTATTCAAAATGACGTAATTCTGAAATCAGGTACACAGCCATTCGGAGCCAGCCTCAGCTTCCAAATGTGGCAACTGAACTGGGGAAGCTACAAAAGTACATCCGTTATTGTCTTGCTTCCACACTAACCCTAAGGACATTTCCAGTTCATCAGGTACGAAGAAGACATGCGGTTCAATCCTATTATCACCATCCCAGCCAAGACGGCGGGCCAGAACTTCAGCGCGATCTTGGAATTTTGCGATAGCCTTTAGCTCCTCGTGTTTATCAAGTTCCTCGTAGATTCCATTCAAAGACCGCAACGGTTGCAGCCAGCACCAACCATAGTCGATTGGTGGGATGTGATACACGTAGATAGGCTGTGGCATAGTAGTCTCCGAAAAACCGTGCGAAAAATATAGGGCAATACATCACCACAAGCAACAACCATGCTTCTTCAAACTCAGTGCGTTGGAGCGGAATTCGAAGTTACGAGGCAATGAATAAACTGGACCGCACATCTGGTGTTTCACCAGAACCTCCCTGTCGAATACAGGGGCTCTTTCTCGCCGGCCCGGAGCTCCGAGGCGGCGTTTAAGCTATGTGCGGATACTGCTCGAGAATGCCTGTGGCGGGGGCTAAGTCCCTCCAGGTGTTGCGGCCTGGACTTCGCCCTAGCAACGTCGGACCGCGATGCTCTCCCAAGGTTTTTGCAATCCTCGGGCTCCTGTCGCGCCGCCCCCGGCAAAGACATTCTCGTTGTTATGGCGGGGCGACCGGGAGTCGGTCCGGCGTCATGGTCGTATGTCGTAGCCTCTGGCAACCATACTCCCTGACGCTTCGCCTCCCGGTCCCTCGTCGCATCTCAGCCCCTCCTCGAGGGCCTGAGCCTATTATGGCGGAGCGACCGGGAGTCGAACCCGGTGACCCCGAAGGGCCTACAGATTAGCAGTCTGCTGCATTACCGTCCTGCCCCCGCTCCAAGGGTTTCGGTGTTTGTTCGGCGCGGATGGTTCTAACCCATCATCGAGAGGTGCTACCCCTCAGCATCATGCCAGACGCGCCTGACGGTTCTCTTCCCTGACCCCTGCCCTCAGGGAAACGACGCCCGGAGCGGTGGCGACCGGTAACGCCGGCCGCGGGTTAAAACCGTGTCTTATTAAGGCCTGAAAGGCCTATGAATTACCTGACCGGCGGGACTCGAACCCGCGACCTGCCCGTTAAGGCTGCTCTACCAGCTGAGCTACGGTCTTTCTCACCACCCATATCTCCGTCACGGCCGCTCAGGCTGGACAAAGTGGTCGGGCCCGACCACGGTGAGAACGTTTCGTCTGCGGGATAATCCGCGAAAATGGAACCGAAGGCAGGCCTCGAGACGGCGCCATGGTCGACGGCGCGGGCCCTGCCCTTCCGTCTCCCTGTCGCTTCAATCCCGCACTTCGGTTGGAACGCCATGCATCTCATGCATGGCTTTCCATTATTGGAACCGAAGCCCGGCCTCGAACCGGGGACCTCCTGGTCCACAACCAGGCGCTCTAACCATCTGAGCTACAACGGCATATTGTTGAACTGGCAGGTCATGGTGGGTCGCCCAGGAATCGAACCTGGCGTGCTTCTCAGCGACGGAGTTACAATCCGCGACCGCACCTTGCGGAGTGCGACCCAAAAAGAGCTGCCAGCCCTTGTGAAAATGGTGCCCTGGGGAGGATTCGAACCCCCGACCTCACCGTTCGTAGCGGTGCGCTCTATCCAGCTGAGCTACCAGGGCAGGCATCAGAACGTATCAGATGCTCTGCGAAAATTTTGGTGCGACGGAATAGATTCGAACTACTGACACCCTGAGCTTCAATCAGGTGCTCTACCAACTGAGCTACCGACGCATTTGACCCAGAGGGTCAAAGTTGAGGAAGCTCAGATCCGGCAACACATTGTGAAATGTGTGAGAGGAATGAGCTACCGACGCAAAGGACCGGATATCGGTCCTGAGATGACTTTCCGTGGGGCCCAGGTCCCGTTTGGGATCTGCCAGGATCCCTACTTCGCCCACTGGCATGAACCGCCCCTCCGCGGGGCGCCCGGATCACCCGGAAAGCCATCTCCTACCCGCAGGGGTGTGCTCTACCATGTTCGGGAGCACACCCCGGCGAAGATCGTATGCAGAACGATGCGTTGCAAGGTGCTGCGAAATTGGTCCAAGTCGATGTTTCATCATCGACGTTGCGACCAACTTTTTAAGCACTAAGTGCTTGAAATTGGTCGGAGTAAAGAGATTCGAACTCTTGACCCCCGGTACCCAAAACCGGTGCGCTACCAGACTGCGCCATACTCCGAGAGAGGGTTTACGGTACCCTCCGAACCGACCTTTCCTGTTTTCACATCAACCAGTTGGCCGAGGATCGCTTTGCACCGAAATGCGCGAACCTTGCTGCGAAAACCAAGGATTTGACGCGACCCGCATGTCATCATGCAAGGATCTCGTCTTTGCCATACACGGTTGGTCTCCCACATCAT